>LFCJ01000011.1_pt1 | contig 94616 bp, 94 predicted proteins | sample 643141 | NCBI WGS metagenome assembly LFCJ01 (sample SAMN03766243, study PRJNA286221) | soda lake metagenome | biome: soda lake; feature: Kulunda steppe; material: water; isolation source: sample B1-Br-g2 brine of Lake Bitter-1 | place: Russia: Kulunda steppe | collected 2010-07
CCTGTCTCGTAGAGGAGTCGCCCGACCAGCGTACTTTTTCCGTGGTCAACGTGGCCAATAATGGCCAGGTTTTGGTGCGGTTTGTCGCTCATTGTTGTAGCTCACGCGCAGAGGCGCTTATATCGGTGTTCTTTGCCCGTTGCGGTTAAAACCATTTCGAAACCCAGTTCAGGCGACCGCCACGCCCTCTTGCGGTTTGACAGAGATACACACGGTCACTCATCCGTGAGTCACCGACTTACTCGAGTGTCGGGAGTCGGCCAACGTCCGACAAAACGGCGGTTGCCGTCTCGGGGCCACCAGCCCCACGACCGCTGTTGTGGAGGCTGCCGGCGTGTTTCGTCTTAAGTTGGACGATATTTCGGGTCCCGGTGACAGCAAGTGCGCCGTTTTCGGGGACAAGCCGGGGAGCCACGCGGATGCCGTCGCGCGTTGCTTCACCGATCAGCCGAATCGTCCGCCCGTCCTCACTGGCGAGGTCGAGTGCGCTGCCGGGGACGTTCTGGATACCCGTCACCTCGGCGTCCTCAAGTGAGAAGCCACCATCGGCTAAGACGTTCGCCAGAATAACGAACTTGAGTGCGGCGTCGGTGCCATCGACGTCGAAGGTTGGGTCGGCCTCAGCAACGCCCAAATCCTGGGCCTCGGCGAGGACGTGCTCGTAGCCCAGTCCTTCGGCGGCCATCCGCGTGAGAATAAAGTTGGCAGTCCCGTTCAACACGCCGCGGACGGCGGTAACTGCCTGTGGCGTACAGTCTTCGATCGTCGAGAGGATGGGGATTGCACCGCCAACGGTGGCTTCAAACCGGATCGAACCGGCGCTTTCAGCCTCGAGTGCGCGCAACTCTTCATACCGCTCTGCAACCGGTCCCTTGTTTGCGAGGACGACGTGTCGGTCGGCCTCGAGTGCCTGCTTGACGTGGGAGAAGCCGGGCTCGGCATCGCCAAGGGTGGTTGGTGTCGCCTCGATGAGCACCTCGTAGTCAGTTTCGAACAGCGCTGAGGCGTTCGTCTCTGAGATCGGTTTGCCGGCTTGCTTCGCTTCGAGGGCGGCTGCCACGTCGATCCCCGATTCGTCAACGGCCGCGTGGGTCGAATCGGCGAGGGCGACGACCTCGTGGCCGTATTCTTCGGCGAGTTCGGCAACTGATTGCCCGACTGAGCCGACACCGAGGATGGCGAGTTTCATGCCCCCTCACCTCCGACGAGGGGTTCGATGACGTTCAGGTCCTTCTGGTCGGCGAGCGCTCGGATCGTTGCGAGCGCTCCTTCGACCTCACCGGGATCGACAGCCAGTCGCATGCGCGCACTCGAGACATCGTTCATGCCCTGCGGGGCGGCAAGTGAAAGATCGACGACGGCGGCGTGTGAGGCCTCCCCGATCGCCGAGAGTGTATCCGAGAGATCGGTCTCGACTAAGTGGCCAACGAGGACGATGGTCACCTCTTCACCGTAGCGGTCAGCCCCCGCTTGAATCACGTTAATGCCAGCCCCGCGTACCGCGCTGACGATGGTGTCAAACCGGGCGGGTGGGCATTCGAGGTCAACCTCGACGGGAATGTGCCCGCGTGGGGTGATGTTTCCGCGTTCGTGATGGATCGAAAGCAGATTGCCGCCGTTTTCAGAGATCGGTTCCAACGCTCGCAACAGCTCACCAGGCTCGTCGGTTAACTCGAGACGAACGGTGTACGCCCGGACGCCACCGTCAGTCTCGGTCTCAGCCGAGGCTTCCTCGGCCATTACCGACACCTCATCGGTCCGTGTTCGCTCATACTGTCGATTGTGTAACCGGCGGGTAAAAGCGTATCCGTCCGGCCTCGGTTAGAAGGAGTCTTTCGTTGCGTCGAGAGGGCCCCAGTCACCGCGACCGCCTTCGGTTCGGTCGATACCCATGATGGATTCAGCCTGGTCTGGGCCGCCAAGGCTCTCGCGGGCATCGGGAACGCGCATGACGACCTCTTTGATTTCGGGCCAGGTCAGCAACTCGGCTTCGATGTTGCTCGTCGTAATATCGCTGACCTCACAGCCGCGACAGCCCCCACCGAGTTCGATGACGACTTCACCGGTATCGGGGTTGGCTTTGCGGACGGCACTCGTTCCGCCGTGCATCTGGATAATTGGCATCTCCCGCATTAGCCACTTCTCGACGCGTGTTTTGAGGTCTGCCTCGTCCTCGCCTCGTCCACCGCCGGCTCGATCGGCCGTGTTACTCATTACCCACCATACGTAGCGGGCAACCAATAACCTTGGGTTTGAGGGCTCGAGCGTCGTGTTTTGTCATTATCGTTTCCCACTCGAGTAGCTCTGCGAGGGTGGCTCAGGCAGTTTTTTCAGTGTTCGATTGCCGCTGCCACGCGGCCCCAATGGCGACGCCGACGCCAGCGAGCGCTGTAAGGAGGCGAAACCCTGGTATGGAATCCGTATCGTCCGCGACAGGCTGGTCAGTTTGTGCCACGTCCGGAAATGTATAGAGTGCCCCCGGAATATCGGTGGTTGGAACCTGTGGCGTCGAGCTGCCGATGACGACATCGCCCGTCACCTGTGCAGTCCAGAAGGCAGCCTCATCGGTGTCACGCCACGCCCCGACTTCCACCGGTTCTCGGGGATCGCTCACGTCGTGCACCGTCACCCCACCCTGATACCACGACGCATAGAGGTGGTCGTTTCGAAGCTCGAAGTTGTGCGCGGTCGTCCACTCGCCGCCGTGAAACGAGGCGTCGTCTGTTGGTGGCGGCTCAATCGTCGTGAGTGAGTCGGGCGCGGTCGGATCGGTCACGTCGACCAGCTCGATTCCCGACGCCCCCTCGGGGTCGCCCGCCTCGAGTGCCCACGTCTCTCGGCCGACTGCCAACAGCGTACCATTTTCGTCGGCCACCGCGGTATGGTCGTTCCCCGGCGGCCCCTGCTGTGCATCGGTGACCGCACTCCCCTCGAGTTCGAGTTGGGACTCCACCTCGAGTTCGGCGACGTGAGAGAGATAGTCGGGCTCGCTGGGGTCGCTCACGTCGAGCAGGTAGGTGCCAGCGTTCCAGTATGGAAGGTACGCAATCTCTTCATGAACAAAGACATCATGCAGATACCAGAGTCGCCAGTCGACGTCTGCCCAGCGAGGCTCGACCTCGAGCAGCGACCATCGGCCGACCTCCGTTCGACTCTCTAGGTCGACGATAACGAGCGGGTTGATTTCGCCGTCGTTTCCGACGTAGTAACACAGCCCGTTGTCGAAAGTGCAGTTGTGGATGTGGCTCTCCGTTTCATACGGTTCTCCCAGCTGTTCGGGCTCGCTGGGGTCGCTTACGTCAAAGAACACGAGGCCGTGTAGTTGGTCATCGCTTGCCCGGTTTGCTGGCCCCGCAACGACGAGGGTGTTGCCGTCATCGGTGAGCGCAACGTCCTGAATATCGACTAACGGCCCCTGCGGATGGTCACCAGCAATCCCCTGTTGGTCGGCGAGGACGGTTGGCTCAGTCGGTTCGCTGACGTCGACAATCGCGAAGCCGGTTAGGGTGGCGACGTATGCGATTCCATCACTGGCGACGGCGTCAGCGGCGCTTTCGACGGCCACCGATCCTAGCGGCTCGAACGATTCCGGAGCGGCCCTTGCTCCGCTGACGGCCGCGACTGTCGGAATCGAGAGCGTCAGGCTGGCGCGCCGACAGAGTTGCCGTCGGGTAAGGCCCATATTGACGTCTCTGTGGGCAGAATAATAAGCGACTCCAAACCGGTATCCAAGATGGCAGCTACGACCGCAGCCGCCGTCGGTCGCCAGTGCCACCGGTCATCGCGCTGGCGAGTGCACCCCGGACGACGACATCGTCACCGAGGTCCGTCGTCGTAATCTGGGGCATGTTTGTCATCACCATCTCGGGTACTCGCTCACGAATTGGATCGACGACCAACGCCTCGTTCTCGAGGGCGACGGCTCCGCCAAAAGAGACGATAATTGGGGCGAAGGCATGGACGACGTTGGTGACGCCGATGGTGTTCCAGTGGGCCAGTTGTTCGATGACGTGATCGGCGAGTTCGTCTTCCCCAGCCAGTTCGAAAATGTCCGGCGCGGCAAAGTCGGGGTCCTCGAGGGGGAGTTCCGTCGTAATTGTCGGGTCATCGTCGGCCAGCAGTCGAGCGTAGTCGGGGATGTTGCTTCCCGAGCAGTAGGCTTCCCAGTGGCCGTCGTGGCCACAGCCACAGGTCATCCGACCCCGTGGGTCGACGACGTAGTGGCCGGCTTCGCCAGCGTTGCCGTCCCATCCGGAAAGCACTTTTCCGTCGACGGCGACACCGGCACCAATCCCTGTCGAAATCGTAATGTAGACCATGTCGTCGGGATTTCGGTCGGAGTAAAATCGCTCGCCGATGACGCCGGCTGCGGTATCGTTGTGGAGGTAGACGTCCTCGCTGCCGATGAGTTTCTCAATGGGGCCGGTAAGGGGGATTCGATCGATCGTGTTCGGGAGGTTTGAGGGGTCGATGACCGCGCCCTCTGCGAGGTCGAACGGACCGATCGAACCGATGCCGGCAGCTTCGACCTGTTCGGGGCGGATACCGGCCGCCGTACAGGCCTCACGCAATGAGGTGAGTACCGCCTCCGTCACGTCAATCCCCGTCGGGCCGCGTGGGGTTCCGGTTCGGCAACTGCCGACGATCGTGCCATCGCCGTCGGCGACGACGACTCGGAGGTTTGTCGCCCCGAGGTCGACGCCCGCGTAGTAGACCATCCGTATGGTAGCAGACGAACTCGGGTACACTTAACAACAGTGTTGCTCGTGTATGCTCATTGGTAGCACGTTCTAACCCTCACTGTTAGTACTGGTGCGCTCGTTCGATGGCGTACAGTCGGCAAAGTCGAGCAAAAATTCTGTGTAGTTTGGTGGATGCCCCTCAGGCTGTCAGCGCTTCCATATCGAACTCGGCGCTGAGCTCCGCAAGGCCCTCGAGGGTCTGTTGTTCCTCCCGAAGATTCGCTTCGAGCATATCGGCTTCCTCGTCCATGCCCAGTTCGGCAGCGAGCGGCATCAGGTTGCCGTAGGCGGCGATCTCGTAGTGTTCGATCTTCTGGGCCGCCGTCGAACTGACGTAGTCGAGTGCCGCCTGATCGGGATCCGTCTCGGCGAAGGACTTGTGTTCTTCGATAATGCCATCGACTCCCATCGCCTCGAGCGTCTCCGGTGATTGGCCAAGTGCGTCAAACACGTCCTCGAGGCGCTCGATGTGTTGTTCGGTCTGTTTGCGGTGGTCGGCAAACGCCTGCGCTAACTCTTCGTGGTCAGTCTTGGCTTCCATCTCTTCTAGGGACTCGAGCAGCCGCTGTTCGGTGTAGTAGATGTACTTGAGGCCGCTTTCTAGGAGGTCTTCGGTTGTCTCTATGTTCATTGTGACACCAGTTGGAGCGCCACCGTCACGAGCAAAGTGTCTGCAGCCTGCCGTTGCAGGTTTACCGGACAACGGTAAGTGGTATGCTACCGTAGCACAATACATGGCCACTGAAGACTCTACCGGTGAACCGGAACGTTCCCTCAGCGAGACCGAACTCGAGGCGCTGCACGAAGTCGAACTCGGACTCGAGTGGCTCCAGCGAGCCCAGGGTTCGCTCCTCGAGTTTCATCATGCGACCGGCCACGGGATGGACCATCTCGAGGATGGGGCGGCGTTACTCGAGGAGAGTGGCCACCACGAGTTGGCGGGTGCGGTTCGGACCGAGGCCCTCCCTCAGGGTGTTGTTGACGACCGATGGTCCTACGATGTCGTCGAGAGTTTTCAGTCGACGTTGCTCACGACGGTTGTGACCCTCGAGGCTCGGGTTCGAGACGAACTCAGCGATGGGGCCCGCCACGTTGCTGAGCGAAAACAGGAACGGACGTGGAAAACCGAGTGGCGTGACTAGTCGCCGCGAACGAAGGTGACGGGAACGGGTGCCGCAAGCAACACCTCTTGGGCGGTCGACCCGAAGACAGCTTTGCCGGTTGGGGAGCGTTTTCGGCCGCCGATAACGACACGGTCGGCCTCGACTTCGGTGGCAAAATCAGCGATCGACGGGCCGTGGTCGCCGACAATGCCGCGGACGGTCGTCTCGACGCCGGCCGCTTTGAATAGTGATTGTAGCTCACTGACTGATTCGGTTGCACCGGCGACCACATCCGGATCGACTGCCATCGGCGGCCCCTCGAACTCGAGGTTACTGACAGCTTGGCCGAACTCCTCTTCGGTGTAGACGTGGCCGATGATGACGGTCGCCCCGGTCGGCTGTGCCACCTCGAGGACGGCAGCTGCCAGTGTCTCGAGTCGGCCGCTATCTTTCGGCGTAATCGCCAACAGGATTCTATCAAGCCGCATACCTCTTTCGAAGAGTCCGTCGGGTTAAATACTCGTGCCACCGCATGGGTGGGCTGGCAGGGCTCGCGTCCTATCGGTGGACGGTGACGCCTGTCACTTCGAACCGGGCTCCGCCATCGGTAGATTCGGTGACGGTCACCTCCCAGCCATGGGCCTCGGCGATTTCAGTCACAATCGCCAGCCCAAATCCGGTGCCGTCGGCTGAGGTCGAGTAGCCGCTTTCGAACACTTGCTCGCTCTCACCGCTGTCGATCCCATTACCGTCGTCTGCCACATAAAATCCCGCAGGAAGGGAGCCGATCCGGACCGTAACCGACTTATCACCGTGTTCGACGGCGTTCCTGAGTAGGTTCTCGAGGAGCTGTTGGAGCCGGCATTTATCGGCCTCAACGACGTGGTCAGTCTCGACTGAAAGCGTCGCCTCTTTCGTCTCAACGCCGTTCCAACACTTCCACGCGAGTGCCTCGAGACGGATCGTTGTCGTCTCGTTGATCACGTCACCGGCACGAGCGAGTTCCAGAAGGTCATCGATCAACGATTCCATGCGCTCGTGGGCCTCCCGGACGACCGCGACTGTCTCCCGGTCGCAGTCACTGTCACGATCATCTTCGAGCGCCGAGAGATGGCTCCTCGCTACACTCAACGGATTCCGCAGGTCGTGAGCAACCATACTCGAAAACTGCTCGAGTTGCGTGTTTCGCCGCTTGAGTCGTCGTTTCGCCGCTTCCGTCTCGAGTACTTGCTGATGGAGCGCATCCCGGATCCGTGCGAGATCGGTGACGTGCGCCGGTCGGTCGTCGGTTACGGACGGTTTGTCGACGCTGTCACCAAACTGGCTGGTAAACGTTCCCTGCTCAAAGGCAGTCAACGTCTCTGAAAGTTCAGCAATGATTCGGTCCGTCTCCGAGCAGTCGTCCGGGTCGTTCCGTTGGACTACCTCGAGAACGCCAACCACCTCGCCCCGATGGACGAGTGGCGTCGCAGTAAATCGGATGTCGGCGTTCGAACCGCCTGTCACCGTACTCGTATCCTCGTACGTCGGATAGCCATCGGTTTCCACCACTGTCGCTCCCGTCACACGCTTGACATCGTACACGTCGTCTGCGCTTTCCGGATGTTCTAACACCTTTTCAGCGAGTATCAACTGTCGCTCACCGTCATGGACCACCGCTCCAATTCGGTCTGCGTTCTCGACGTCCTCCCGTGAGACCTCGAGCAACGCCGATAGCGAGTCGCTCCAGACGATCACGTCGCCGTTTGCATCGAGTACAACCGCCGGTATGTTTATCGATTGAAATATCGGTGCAATACCTAGTTGTGCCCCCTTGTCCCCAACCCCAGTCACTGTCATCGTTTTGTAACGTGACATACACGTCACAGTCAGTGATAATAAATCAACCGCTCTCGGAAAACCTGTTCTGATCGGCTACAGGGTTTGAAACGTACTAATCTGGTTATGCTGGCTCCTGATATGACTCTTCGAACCTGTTGTATTTGATATTTATTTGAAGTCGGTTACATAAAACAGCGAGACGCCATCTCAGAACGCCTACGGTCTCCGGCACACCGATCGACTGCCTGCGCTACGACGCCGATTCGGCAAACTGTCGCTCGAGGAACGTCGTCAGAAGGTAGGCACCGAGACGAGCCGTCTCGTCGCCAGGATCTATCGGTGGTGCAACTTCCATCAGGTCGACGGCCCCGACGGCATCGTGTGCGCCAAGCGTTTCCATAACGGTCAGTGCCTGAGAGGCCGAGAGGCCACCAGGTTCTGGAGTGCCGGTTCCAGGGGCGGCTGACGGGTCGATGGCGTCGATATCGAAGGTGACGTAGACGACGTCGGTGTCGGCGGCAGCATGCGCAATTGCGTCTTCGACGACCGCTTGAATGCCGCGTGATTCGATCTCACCGATGGTGAAGAGGCCAAGCCCTTCCTGCTGGGAAAATGAAAAGAACTCGGGGGATTCGTATCCCCGAATGCCGACCTGGGCAACGTCCGCAAGATCCGTGTGTGCACTCTGAGTGATATGGTGTGTCGAAGAGCCATGAAAGTGGCTCCCAAGGACGGGACTCTCAGCGACGGTGTCGGTGTGGGCGTCGATCTGGACGAGCCCGACGCGATCGTAGCCACCACCTGCTGCAAAGCCCCGTACTGCAGGGAACGTACAGTAGTGGTCGCCGCCGAGAACCACCGGCATCACCCCGTCAGCGGCAATCGCGCCGACATGAGCGGTGATCGATTCGGCCGTTTTCGTTACGTCCATCGGGAACACCGGCAGATCGCCACAGTCGACGAGATTGAGCGCATCAAAGTTCACCTGCTTGCCCGTTCGCATGTTGGTGAGCCCACCTTTGTACCCCGAAAGGTACGCAAGCCAGCCGCTGGCCCGCCGCAGTTCTCGAGGCCCATACCGTGCGCCCGGACGATTGCTTACAGCCCCGTCGTAGGGGATGCCGATCACCGCGGCGTCGACGCCTTCGAGGTCGTCGATCGCCGTTGGCTTGCTTTTCAGAAAGGTTTCAAACCCGGCATAGGGCAGTGCAACCTCGCTGCCGGGTGTCGACTCGAGAAACGATCTAACGCGACTGTGTTCGGAGCCGTCGGTCATCTGCCACCCCGTTCGTGGCGAATTGCTGACGCTAACCCGTCGACGGCCTCTTGGAGCTGTGCCTTTGTAATCGAAAGCGGTGGCTGGAATCGGATGACGTTTTTGTAGAAGCCGCCGACACCCATGATGATCCCGTTCTCACGGAGATGGCCGGCGACGTGTTTGGCGAACGTCGGATCGGGTTTTGGGGCGACACCCTGCGGACCTGACGCCTCGGCGTCCGGATCGACGAACTCCACGCCTTGCATCAGTCCAAGCCCTCGTGTCTCGCCAACGACGTCGTATTTCGCCTCGAGGTCGGCTAACTGCTCGCTGAGCCACGTCCCCAACGTGCGGGCGTTTGCGGTGTAGCCATCAGGCCCCTCGAGTTCCTCGATTGTGGCGAGGGCGGCCGCACAGACGACCGGATTACCACCGAACGTCGAGAGGTGGTCACCGGCGTCGAACGCGTCGGCAATCTCCGCAGTGGCGGTAAAGGCACCCAGTGGCATTCCGTTTGCAATCCCTTTCGCTTGGGCTATAATATCCGGCACCACCCCGAAGTGCTCGGTTGCAAACAGTTCGCCGGTCCGGCCGTATCCCGACTGGACTTCGTCGACGATGAGCAGGGCATCGTGGTCGTGGGCGACCGATTGCACCCGCTCGAGCCACTCTGTCGGCGGGACGATGATGCCGCCTTCGCCCATCACCGGTTCGACGATGACCGCAGCGAGGTCGTCGGCGGTGTGACTCGCGATGACTCGCTCGATGTCATCACCACACCCCATCGTACACGGGCCGCCCGAGCAGATGCCACACCGGTACTCGTAGGGTGGGGCGGCGTGGGCGACGTCGTTGAGTGTGGGGGCCATGCCGGCTTTGTACGCCGAGTTACCCGTCAACGCAAGTGAGCCAAGCGTTCGGCCGTGGAACGCCATCTCGAGAGCGATGACCTCTTTCGATCCCGTATATTTTCGGGCGAGTTTGATCGCCCCTTCGACGGCTTCCGTCCCGGAATTACAGAAGAAGGTTTTCTGTAAGTCACCGGGTGTGATTTCGGCGATGCGTTCAGCCAACGTCGCGGCCGGTTCGTGTGGATGGACGTAGGTACAGCCGTGGACGAACGAGTCGAGTTGTTCCCGTGTCGCCTCAAGGACTGCCTCGTTGCCGTGGCCGACGTTGACGACGGAGATTCCCGAAAATACATCGAGATACTCGGTGCCATCGAAATCGGTGAGCGTACAGCCGTTGGCCTCTTTGACAGGGACATTCAACTGCTTCCAGATGGGCATCAGATATGTCTGATACTGCGAGCGGACCTGTTCGTTTGTGGGGTGGGTATCGGTTTCCTGTGGCATGATCCTATTATGGCAATTTATTGCCGCCTTTAGCTTCCTTCGTGGAACGCTATGAAAAGCTTTGAGGTTCAAATTGCGGCCCTTGAGCGGTAAAACGGAGTTGATGCTGAAAGTTTTGGCAAACTAATATGGAAGTACATTACCACATATTGGTCGAAAATCTCTCCCATGCTGTGAAACTGTCACTGGTAGAGGGTCGGAAGCGAGGTTTTTTAATTCTTGGCTCGAACCGATGGGCAGATGGCCTCGAACCGCGACCGGCGAACCTACGACCTGCTGCGACTGATCGACGAGAACGAACCAATCGGGAGCATCCGACTGGTCGATCAGATGCAGCGTCGCGGCTACTCGATTAAAGGACGGACGATTCGGCTCATGCTCTCGGATCTAGACGAGTCTGGGCTTACCGAAAAAGTCGCTGGCAAGGGCCGAAAGCTCACTGACGCCGGCCGCAACGAACTCGAGCGCGGCGATGTCGAAGGGCGACGGGCACGGGTTCGAGAGCGCATTTCGACGCTGACCAGCCAGGTGACCTACGACCCAACTGAGGACGTCGGCGATCTGATCGTCGGTCGCTGTCTGGTTCCACCTGACTCACTCTCGACAGCACTCGACTTGCTTGAGAGCTTGCATGACTCGAGTATCGGCCCAGTTCCGCTTTCGATTGCTGATGACAGGAACGAGATGGTCGAAATCGCTCTTCCCTCGAGTATTTCCTTAGACGGCGTCTTGCTCTCACGCGGGATCGATGTCCAGCTTATGACCGCCGGCTTAGTCGAGTACGACGGTACCGTTGGACGCTATGTGGATACGATCAGTGGGGAGAACGCGACGATGGACGTGGTGACGCTCCTCATTGAGGCCGGACGGACGAACGTTCGGCGCTATCTCGAGTCGGAGATGGGGATTCTTATTGTCGACAATCGGGAGTTTTCGCTCACCCGATTCGAGGAGGCGCGAGACCTTTCAGAGCTGACGCGAGCCAACCTTGGTGGTGTTCTCGATCTCCGCCGGCCGCGGGAGCCGGGACCGTTTCCAGCGGGGAGCCCAGGGTGGGATTTCGTCTCTCTTACCTACGGTGGCGTCGGCGAACTTGCGTTGGCGCTTTTGTTCGAACACGGTGTGATCGACACCTGGGATACGTTGGCTGAACTCCGCCCGCGGAGTGAGCTGGCTCCGGTTCCAACCGTTCGCTCCCAGCGGTGAAAACCGCGTTAGCTGAATAAGAGGGAGTTAAGCCCCGTCCTCAAGGAGCGAACGGCGCAAGCAGAGTGAGCGAGTAGGGCGGGGATACAGCGTTCACAAGAGCAAGCTCTTGTGCGGCCCATCAGAACCTTCGGTTCTGAGGACGCCCGCACGACTCTCAAACAATTCCAATCCGAGTATTTAAGACGTGATGATGATTCCGATTATCAAGAGGCCAAAGAACACAGCCCACATCGCAAGCGACTGCAACGTGTAGGCTCGGTCCTCGAGCGGGGCGACGCCTGACGCCTCGCGTTCGCCGCTGTCGTCGAAGCCCTGAGTGATAAACCAGTAGGCGATGATAAAGACGACGATCATTCCGGTAAACAGTGTCTCACTCATCATTGGTCTTCCCCTCCGGTTGCGTCGACAGTTGCTGGCTGGTCATTTCCGCGATCGGTGCGGACGGCTGTGGGCTCTTCGGCGATGGAATCGAAATCGAAGTCATCCGGCGAGAGCGCCGAGACAACGAGTGTGAGTCCGGTCGAAGCCAGATGGCCAATCGCCATGATCTCTCACAGTTTGAGCGTTGGATCCGTGACGACCACGTCAAAGCTTGCAGCCAACAGGAACGCCGTGATGAGCTGTGAGCTAACGACGCCGGTAATGAAGCCGGCACTCGAGGTGTGTCGCCAGAACAGCGAGAGGGCAAACGGGCCGACGAGTGCCGTCGCGCCGATGCCACCGATCAACAGCAGTTGAACGAACCCAAGCGTCTCGAGGGCGAAGACGGTTGCCACATAGATGATGACGGCGAAGCCAATTGAGGCTGCGCGCGCCACCGTGAGTTGGCTTTCGTCGCTCGCTCCCGGTGAGAGGTGTCGGTAGTAGATATCCCGAGCGGTGAGGCTGGCGATGGCGGTGAGAAACGAGTCCACAGAGGAGCAAAGCACCATGAGGACGACCAACAAAAAGACGATTGCGCCCCAGTAAGGGAGCAAGCCGAGGGCTTCAATCGAGAGGTCTTCGGGGGCGACATCCGGAAAGACGGCGAGGCCGACGAGACCGATGATGCCGTACATCGAGATAGTGGTAAAGACGCCGATCCCGCCGATAGTCAGAAACCGCGAGGTCTTATCGCGGCGAACGGCGAACACTCGCTGCCACGTCGCTAAGGAGACGACACCCCAGACGCCCAGGCCGAGTGCGTAGGGGAGAAACAGGTCTTCAATGAAGTCCAAATTCGACATCGTGAGGAACGCGCCGGCGTCGTCGCCGAGGTTTTCGATCATTTGCTCGTAGACGACACCCGTTCCGCCCACCTCGAACACCAGTAGAGGGACGAAGACGACGGTGAGGACGATCGCACAAATAAACTGGACGAAATCGGTCGTCATCGATCCCCACAGCCCGCCGAGGAGGATGTAGACGCCGATAACTCCCATCAGGATTGCCATCACGACGTTCGGGCTAATTCCGGTAAGGCCCCCGATGACGCTTCCGCCGACGAACAGTTGAATTACGCCGCCAAGCACCATCGTGTAGAGAATCACGAAGATGACTGCGAAGTGAGCGCCCTTTCCAAACCGTTCTAAAAAGTATTCACTGTAGGTGAACCCTTGGGGAAACAGCTTGCGCATTCGAAGAGCAAACGGCAGGAAAATAAACGACGAGAGAACAGCCGGGGCCGCGTACATCCAGATGCCGGCAACACCGGTGAGACCGACGTATTCGGGCACACCGAGAATATCTCCGGCCCACATCCACGTCACCGCAAAGGAGGCCGTTGTCAATCCGAGCTGTGCCCGGCCGCCCGCGGTAATGAACTCCGAGGTATCGTCAACGCCCTGGCGACAATAAATAAAAAGACTCAGCGGGATCATCACAACGGCCCAAAACCCAAGGAGTGCGAACCCACCGACCTGGCTAACCATGGTCGGCCCCGTGTCGGTCGCTGGCCAGTTTCGGAGTCAAGTCATCAACGGTGGTAATACATTGCCATGTGTTGCCCCCTCATCCCAGACGGGATTAATAAAGATTGTGGTGGACGCTATCACACAGCGTTATTCCGGTTGCCGACGATACCCACCCGTGATCGATCTCACCCATCCACTCGAGACGGGCATGCAAGTCTATCCGGCTGACCCCCCAGTAAGGCTCACTGACCACGCAACTGTCGCCGAAGACGGCGCTCGCGTCACTGCAATCGCATGTGGGAGCCACAGCGGGACCCACATCGACGCACCCGCCCACACCGAACCGGACGGGAACACGCTTGAGGCGTATCCACTCGAGCGCTTTGTCTTCGATTCGATACGCGTCGACTGCCGGGATCTCGGCCCTCGAGAACCGATTACTGCCGATCGAATTCCGGACGTCGATGCGGAACTCGTCGCTCTCTGGACCGGCTGGGATCGCCACTGGAAAACGGACCGCTATCTCGAACATCCGTATCTCACGCCCGAAGCGGCCGCCCGCTGCAGCGCCCGGGGGTATGCGGTCGGGACGGACACGCTCAACCCCGATCCGACGCCGACGGCCAACGCACGCGACGGCGAACCGGACGGGTTTCCCGCCCATCACGCCCTGCTCGGAACCGACTGTCTCATCGTTGAGAATCTGACTGGCCTCGAGGGGGTTACCGACCGGTTCGAGCTTCGCACCTACCCACTTGCGCTCGCTGGTGACGGCTCGCCGGTCCGGGCCGTCGGCGTTGAAAGACGGAAATAGTATGCCACCATTTATTGTCGATGCCGTCCCAGTAGTGGTATGCTTCATATGAAGGGACCACTCCGACGGATCGACGTCGGGGACCGAACCACGACAACGGAACCGATCGACGACATCCTCGAGGAGTTCATCGGCGGTCGTGGTGTCGGGACGGCGCTGGCCCACGACCGCATTCCGTTCGACGCCGATCCGTTCGGTGCCGAAACCAGCCTGTTTTTTACCACCGGCCCGATGCAGGCCTCGCAGATGTCATTTACCGGGCGGATGTCCTGTACCGGCCTCTCACCGCTGACTGACGGATTGCTCTCCTCGAACGCGGGGGGGTTTCTCTCTCGAAATTTCACGGCAGCCGGAAACGCCGCCGTTCAGCTGACAGGTGCCAGTGACGTCCCGCTTATCGTTCACGTACGCGACGACGGCGTTCAGTTCGAGACGGTACCTCACCTTGCCGGCGCACTGGTGCCAACAGTGACCGACTACATCGAAGCCGAACACGGCCTCGAGGCCGAACACGTCGCCTGTATCGGCCCCGCAGGTGAGAACCGAGTTCGCTTCGCCTCGATTATGACCAGTGAGTCACGGGCCTTCGGTCGTGGCGGACTCGGTGCGGTGATGGGTGCAAAGAACGTTAAAGCGATCACGTTCGATGGAGACGAAACACTCGACGTGACAATCCCCGACCTGCAGATGGATGTCCATCGGGAGGCTGCCACCGCCGACCACATCATGAAACGCCAGGGGACGACGAGTATGACCGACCTGGGGAACGAACTCGAGGCGTTGCCAACGCGTTATTTCAGCGAGCGCTCATTTGAGGGCGCTGAAGGGATCAACGGCGATGCTGTCGAGTCAAAAAAATACAAAAAGGGCACCTGTTCGGCCTGTGCCTTTGCGTGCAAACTGCCGACGCGCGATGAGGAAACCGGAATCGAAACCGAGGGGCCGGAGTACGAGACGGTGATGGCGTTTGGGAGCAACTGCGCGATCGACGATATCGTTGATGTGATGCGTTCGAACGAGCAGTGTGACCAACTCGGTCTCGACACCATCTCCTGTGGAGACACCGTCGCTGCCTACCTCCACAGCGTCGATGCATTCGGTGATGCCGACCTCATCGAGGAAACCATCGAGAAAATCGCTGCCCGTGAAGGGATTGGCGACCTGCTTGCAGAGGGTGTCGACCGGGCTCACGCCGAACTCGGCGTCGACAATTGGACGGTCAAAGGAATGGAGTTCCCCGCCCACGACGGCCGGACGCTCAACGGACAGGGGCTTGCCTACGCTACTGCAAATCGCGGCGCAGACCACATGTATTCGACGTTCTACGCCTATGAGTACCCGCTCGTAACTGCCGATAAGGCGTTCCCACCTGAAGGTGTTGACGCTGATAAGGTGGCAAAACTGGTGACACTCGAGAATATGCGGGCGCTCGAAGACTGCGGCGTCGTCTGTCGATTCTCGAGGGACATGATGACGCCCGAGCGGTTTGCAGGCTTATTCGAGGCCGATTTCGAGACGCTGCTTTCGGTTGGCGGCCGGGTGATCGACCTCGAGCGTCACTTCAACAACCAGCGTGGGTTCGACCGGGCAGACGACACCCTTCCCTATCCGGTCGATGGGTTCGAGGCGGCTCTCGATCGATATTATGTGACCCGCGGCTGGACCGACGCCGGCGTCGTTCCGGATGGGCAACTGGCGGCTGAGTGAGCGGAGCCAGCCAGTTGTTTTGACTGTTCGTTGTATACTGACACCGGCATCGGTCACTGCTAGAACGTCGGCAAACGGCACGCTGGATACCGATGACATCAGCGACGGGGGGCTGGTAATTCTGTGTTCCGTCGAAAGCGACCTATCACCCGCAACCGACAACCCTTCATTTGTGGAGTCGCTCCCCTCGGGTAGATGAGCACGGAGTACATCGAGGTTCGAGGTGCTGAGGAGCATAATTTGAAAGACCTCGACGTCTCGATCCCACGCGAGGAGCTGACCGTCGTCACGGGACTCTCGGGGTCAGGGAAGTCCTCGTTGGCGTTTAACACCGTCTACGCCGAAGGCCAACGCCGCTACATTGAGAGCCTCTCGGCGTACGCCCGGAACTTTCTTGGGCAGATGGACAAACCCCAAGTCGAGACCGTCGAAGGACTCTCGCCGGCGATCTCGATCGATCAGAAGAACGCGGCGAACAATCCCCGCTCGACCGTCGGTACCGTCACCGAACTACACGACTACCTTCGCCTACTGTACGCCCGCGTCGGCACCCAGTACGATCCAATCACGGGCGAGGAGGTCGGCGAACAGAGCGCCCAGGATATGGTCCGCCAGATTCTCGAGCTGCCCGAGGGGACGAAGGCGATGCTCGCCGCGCCCGTTGTCCGCGATCAGAAGGGGGCGTTCGAAGACCTCTTTGCTGACCTCGTCGCCGACGGCTACTCCCGTGCGGAAGTCGACGGTGAACTGGTCGATCTCACCCTCGAGACGCCCGATCTGGACAAAAACTACGACCACACGATCGACGTCATCGTCGACCGCGTGAAAGTAAGCGAAGAGAGCCGGCCACGGATTACCGACAGCGTCGAGACCGCCCTAGAAGAGGCCGACGGCTCGCTAAAAGTCATTATTCCAGAGCCGCCGGCCGACCTCGAGCTCGATTCGAACGTCCGGTCGACGGGCGCACTTGGCGAGGCAAGTGACGCTGGTGAAGACCGACTCGTGCTGCAGTTTTCGACCGCCCTTGGCAACCCCAACAGCGACTTTCAGTTCACCGAAATTGAGACCCGAAGCTTCTCGTTTAACAGTCCACATGGAGCCTGTCCGGAGTGTGAGGGGCTTGGCAAGACGAAGGAAGTCGATGAGGACCTCGTCGTCGTCGACCCCTCGAAACCGATCAAAAACGTCTTCGAACCCTGGAGTTACAACCGCTCGTACTACCGCACGCGGCTCAACGCCGTCGCTGAGCACTTCGAGGTGAGCGTTTCGACACCGTTTGAGGAACTCACCGACAGCCAGCAACGCCAATTTTTGTATGGCACCGACCGCGAAGTCGTCTTCAAACGGTCGACGAAAAATGGCATTCGGCGCAAACAAAAGCGCTTCGAGGGCGTCATCCCCAACTTAGACCGGCGCTACCTCGAGACCGAATCCGACAGCACGCGCGAGCACATCGAGGACTACATGGCCGTCACCAAGTGCCCGGCCTGTGACGGCACCCGCCTGAAAGAGCAGTCCCGGCACGTCCTCGTCGGCGACACCGCACTCACCGAGGTCAACCAACTGTCGATCGGCGACGCCCTCGAGCATTTTGAGGGACTTGAAGCCGAGCTTTCGGGACGTGATCTGACGATTGCGTCGGAGATTCTAAAAGAGATTCGCGCCCGACTGGGCTTTATGTGTGAGGTCGGCCTCGAGTATCTCACCTTAGATCGGGAGGCCTCGACGCTTTCGGGTGGAGAAAGCCAGCGCATTCGGTTGGCGACCCAGGTCGGCTCTGGACTGGTTGGTGTGCTTTACGTCCTTGATGAGCCCTCGATTGGTCTTCACCAGCGGGATAACGACCGCCTGCTCAACACCTTATGCGAACTGCGGGATATCGGCAACACCCTGCTCGTGGTCGAACACGACGAGGAGACGATGCGCCGTGCGGATACGGTGATCGATATGGGACCCGGCCCGGGTAAACGCGGCGGCGAGGTCGTCGTCAACGGTCCGGTGGAGGAGGTAAAAGCCTGTAAGGACTCAATTACGGGCGACTATCTCGCCGGCCGGCGAGCGATTCCCGTCCCCGAAACGCGCCGGGAACCCGAGGGCTCGATTACGGTTCGCGGTGCCCGCCAGCACAACCTCACAGACCTCGACGTTGACCTCCCGCTTGGAGTCTTTACGGCCATTACCGGCGTCTCCGGCTCCGGCAAATCGACGCTGATGCACGATATTCTGTACAAGGGCCTCGCTCGAGAGATGAACAACAACACGAGCGTTATTCCGGGCGACCACGATGCCATCGAGGGGCTCGAGGGGATCAAAAACGTCCGTCTGATCGATCAGTCCCCGATTGGTCGGACACCGCGATCCAATCCGGCGACGTACACCGGCATCTTCGATTACATCCGTGAACTGTTCGCCGAGACCAAACTGGCCAAACAGCGTGGCTACCAGGTCGGGCGCTTTTCGTTCAACGTCAAAGAGGGGCGCTGTCAGGAGTGTCGCGGACAGGGTACTGTCAAAATCGAGATGAACTTCCTCTCGGATGTGTACGTCCCTTGTGAGGCCTGTAACGGCTCGCGCTACAACGACGCCACGCTCGATGTCGAGTACAAGGGCAAGACCATCGCCGACGTCCTCGAGATGAGCGTCGAGGAGGCCTATGACTTCTTTGAAGCCTCGAGTCGCCTCCGCCGTCGCCTTCAGTTGCTCAAAGACGTTGGCCTCGATTACATGCAATTAGGCCAGCCCTCGACGACGCTTTCAGGTGGGGAGGCCCAGCGGGTCAAACTCGCCGAGGAACTGGGTAAGAAAAACACCGGCGACACCCTCTACTTGCTCGATGAGCCCACGACCGGCCTCCACAGCGAGGACGAACGGAAACTGATCGACGTGCTCCATCGGCTCACCGACAGCGGGAATTCAATTATGGTGATCGAACACGAACTCGATCTCGTCAAAAACGCCGATTACGTCATCGACCTCGGCCCGGAAGGCGGCGACGGCGGTGGCCAGGTTGTCGCCACGGGTACCCCCGAGGAGGTTGCCCGCCTCGAGCAATCGTATACGGGACGGTACCTGCGTGACCTGCTTCCCGACGTAGATCTCGAGGGGCCACGCGGTGAGCGCGTCGAACCGGTCACTGCGCCGATGGACGACGACTGAGTGGGAAAATCCATTCGGCCACCGACAGTGACCTCGAGTATGTGCTCTCTGAGAAGTTTCCTGCCACCGCCGTTCAAGACAATCCTGCGATAGTAGAAAGGTAGTGTGACCGTCCGCGGACGATACTGCTATTTATGTTCCGGCTGCTCTTCGTCGGCTTCCAATTCGGTTTCGTCATCGACTTCTGCTTCAGTCCCGCTATCGCCAGCTTCCCCCTCAAACTCGTCGGTGTCCGCATCGTCGGCTTCCCCGTCGGCTCCCTCCTCATCGACCGCTTGTTCTTCCTCCCAATCGTCAGCTTCGGCATCGACTTCCCCTTCGTCGGACTCGTCGTCAATCGCTGATTCGGCGTCGCTGTCATCAGCTTCCTCCTCAAACTCGTTGGTGTCCTCCTCGTCGGCTCCCTCTTCGCCGACCGCTTGTTCTTCCTCCCAATCGTCAGCTTCGTCGCCGGCCTCTGCTTCGTTGGCCTCCTCATCAACCGCTGATTCGGACTCGCTATTGCCGGCTTCCTCCTCGAGTTCGTCTCTATCCTCATCGTCGACTTCTGCTTCGCCGGCTTCGTCGACGTCTTGCTCCGCTTGGGCTTCCTCCCCATCGTCGGCCTCACCATCGACCGCTTCCTCGAGTTCGTCGGTGTCCTCATCGCCAGCTTCGTCATCATCCTCGTTTGCCTCGAGATCTGACTCGTCTTCGGTCGAAACGTCCCCAAAGCTAAACACTTCATCCGTGTCCGTTGTGTCCGCTTCCGGCTCCTCAGCAATCACCGTCTCGTCGGTGTCTCCGAATCCAAACAGGTCCGTATCGCCGAACTCGCCGGCTAGTGGGTCCTCTTGGGCACGTTCCTCGGCTGCCTGTAATTCTGATTCCTTCTCGAGGTCCTCAAGGACCGATCCAAGATCGCCGCCCATTGCGCCGGCCACCTGTTCCTCATCGGCAATGTCGTCTGTTTCGGCTACCGGTTCCTCCTCGGACAAGTCCATGACGTCTTCGAAGGAGCCGTCTTCGAATTCGACGCCTGGTTCGCTTTCGACGGCGGTGTCCGTCTCGGCGTCAATAGCGGGCTCGGCCGGTGATTCGGTATCTGCGTCAGCATCAACAATATAGTCGTCCGTTGTTTCGGTATCGGTTTCGGCGTCAATTGCGGGCTCAGTTGGCGATTCAGTATCTGCTTCAGCGTCGAACGCAACGGCTGCTTCAGCCTCTGTCTCGCCCTCAGTTTCCGCACCGACCGTTCCCGTGTCGAGATCACCACCTGTGCTCGTATCGGTCTCCTCACCGTCTAACTTGAGTTCCGCAGTCTCTGTCTCGGTGGTGCCATACTCGAGTGCCTCCTCAATTTCTGCAGAAATCTGGGCTGTGCTTTCGATTTCGACATCCGTTTTGAACGTCTCGAGTGCCTCTGACAGCGTCGCGGCGTTTCGGGCCAGCGTGGTAATCTCGCGTGAGATCTCCCCAAGGGATTCAGTTTGTACCGCAGCGGCGGCAGCAACGGTTTCGGACTCCGTTTGCGTCTGTTCGGAGATCGTGACCGATTCGTCGACCATTTCGACGACGTCCTCAGTCGAATCGGCCTGCTCTTCACTGGCGACGGAGATTCCTTGGATGCCTTCGTTTGTTGCGTCGGCGTACTCCGTAATCTCTTGGAGGGCGGTCACTGCCCGTTCAATCGAGCCGGTGTGTTGGGAGACTTCTGCACTCGTCTTTTGAACCTCTTCGGCCGTTCGCTCCGTTTGTGTCTTGATGCCACTGAGGCGCTCTTCAATCGTTGCGGCGGCCTCTTTGGTCTCTTCTGAGAGATCTTTAACCTCGCCGGCGACCACAGCGAATCCTTCTCCGGAACTGCCCGAGCGGGCGGCTTCAATGTTGGCGTTGAGCGCGAGCATATTCGTCTGCTCGGCGATTTCAGTAATGAACTCGAGCAGCTGGTCGATCTGTTGCATCTCGGCTTCGAGGCGTTCGATCTCCTCGACTGCCTCTTGGGACTCGGCTTCGATCTTGCTCATCCCCTCGATGGCGTCTTGTGCGTCCTGTCGACCTTGTTCGCCCGTTTTGGCGGTTTGGGCGGCGAGGTCGGCGACGGAGTTCGAAGCAGAGGCAATCTCTTCGGTTGTTACGGAGAGATCTCCCATCTCGTGGTTGACATCGGTGAGGCGCTCGCTCTGGCGGGTTGCGCCGGCTGAAATTTCTTCGACTGATTCGGTTACTTGTTGGGAGGTCGCTCGCACTTCTTGAGTGCTTGCGGTTGCCTCTTGGCTTGCGGCTGCAACCTCTGTGGTGAACGCCTTGATTTTGGCCGTCGTCTCCTCGAGCTCGGAGACCATGTCGTTGAACTCGGTTGCGAGGGTTGCCATCGCCTCGTTGTCAACGTCGGTGTCCATCCGGGCGGTGAGGTCGCCATCGGCACAGGTCTGCATGACCTGTCCGTATTCGGCTGCTTTCTGCTCGAGTAGGTCACTTGTCGCTTCGGCTTGCTTGCGCGCTGTTTCGGCATCTTCGCGGGCGACTTCGGCTTCGGTTATCTGATCGCGGAGGGCATCGCGCATGGTGGCGATTCCCGTATAGAGCTGGCCGATGCTGTCAATGCGCTCGGTCTCGAGGTCGACATCGAGGTTTCCCGCTTTGATCTCCTCGGTTTTCGACGTGAGCTCCTCAAGTGCTTGGGTGGTGGTTCGGCCGATTGCAACGCCGGCGATGACGACGAACCCGAGGGCAACTGCCGTCACGAGCGTGCCGGCGTTACCACTTAGTGTTGCACTTCCGTAGCCGACCGCGCCCATCGAAAGACCCAATACGAGGATGGCGATTCCAAGCTTTATAGCGTAACTGCGACGGATGCCACGTGGAACGAGTGTGCCCAAGAGCAAGATGGCCATGTCTGCGGGTATTGATGGCAATACGACTAAATACTATCGACGGAGTTGTGGGTATTTTATATGATCGGTTCCCGGTGGGTCCGTTTCGACGCTCCCAGCACAACACTTCTGGGCTGTGGGCTCGTTTATCGTGGATATGCGCCTCGCCGTCGCAACTGATGACTGTCTGCTCGTCGCCGACGCAGATGCTGACTGCTGGCTCTATACGATTCACTTCGAGACCGACTGCAACTGTATCGCGGGCGCCGCTGGCCGAACCGACCGGCTGTTCGTTGGGACGGATGAAACCGCGTTTCTACTCGAGGGCGAGGAGCCCGTTCCACTCGAGACGCCGTTTGCCGGCCTGCCTGTGACGGCGATAACGGTCAGTCCCCACGATCCGGACGTGGTCTACGTCGGAACCGAACCGAGTCGGCTCTACCGCTCGACTGATGGCGGTTCGACGTGGACCTCCCTCGAGTCGTTGCGTCACGTGCCGTCGGCAACGTGGTCGTTTCCACCGCGACCGGACACCCATCACGTTCGCACCATCGCAGTCGATCCGATCGATCCCGACCGACTCTATGTGGGGATCGAAGCCGGCGCCTTGCTCGTGACTCCCGACGGCGGCGAGACGTGGATCGACCGGCCGGCTGGCTCACGACGGGACAATCACACGCTTCGGACGCATCCGGACGGGCGGATCTACTCGGCGGCTGGTGACGGCTACGCCGAATCTCACGACGGTGGTGAGACGTGGCGACAGCCACAGGACGGCCTTTCTCACCGCTACTGTTGGAGCCTCGCCGTTGATCCAGCCACCCCCGACTCCGTGTTGGTCTCGAGTGCGAGTGGGGCACGGACGGCTCACAGATCGGCGACGGCACAGGCGTTTGTCTATCGCAAAACGGGCGAAATGCCGTGGGAACGACTCGACAACCGGGGACTGCCGATGGGAGAGGGGGTGGTTCGGCCCGTGTTGGAAACGAGCGGTGAACCGGGTGTCGTCTACGCTGCAACCAACCTCGGTCTGTTCCGAACGGACGATTTCGGCGATTCGTGGCGGCCGACTCCCCATCCGTGGCCGGACGTCCTCGAGTCACGGCGACCACAGGGGCTCGTCGTGATTCCTCGCGGCTGAGGCGCTCTGTCGGCGGGGCTGGGGTGGTGGTTCGAAATCCTTTTAGGCGCGACAGCGGCATAGTAGAGTAACTGAGTGAAATCATGGACGTCGACATCATCTCCGAAGCGGAAAATCCGATGTTGCACCGAACGGACGTCACCTTCGAACTAGTCCACGAGGAGGCAACTCCCTCCCGGCTACAGGTTCGTGACAGTCTGGCGGCGAAACTAAACAAAGACTCCGACGAAGTCGTCATCCGCAAACTCGACACGAAGTTCGGGATGCGAAAGACCGTCGGCCTAGCGAAAGTCTACGAGTCAGCCGACGACGCGCGCAACGTCGAACAGCAGCACATGCTCGAGCGAAACAAAATCGGCGCAGACGAGGGCGAGGCCGAACCCGAAGCGGAGGAGGCCTAAATGTCCCGTCACGAAATTTACAGCGATGACGGCACCGCCGAGCGAGAAAACTGCCCGCGCTGTGGCGACACCTTCCTTGCCGACCACGGCGACCGACAGCACTGTGGCCGGTGTGGTTACACCGAGTGGGACTGAGGCCGATGGCTCGAGCGTCACAGCGACGCTCACTCTCGAACCGAACACCGATTTTACCCGTACACAACTAAACCAGTGAGTGAGAGGACCCGCATTCTGGCGATCGAAGGCACCGCGTGGGCAGCGAGTGCAGCGGTGTACGATACGGCCGCCGGCGTTGACGCCATCCAGATCGAAACCGACGCCTACGAACCCGAAAGCGGCGGTATCCATCCCCGTGAGGCGGCCGAACACATGGCTGAGGCAATTCCACAGGTGATCGACGCCGCTCTCGAAGGTGCCGCCTCGAGCGGTGAGTCAGGGGCCCCAAACATCGATGCCGTTGCCTTCTCTCGAGGGCCCGGACTCGGCCCTTGTCTACGGATTGTTGGGACGGCTGCACGCGCGCTGAGCCAGACGTTGTCGGTCCCGCTCGTGGGTGTTAACCATATGGTCGCCCATCTCGAGATTGGCCGCCACACGTCGGGCTTTGGGTCGCCAGTCTGTCTCAACGCCAGCGGTGCAAATGCCCACCTGCTCTCCTATCGGAACGGTCGCTACCGTGTGTTGGGTGAGACGATGGACACGGGTGTTGGTAACTCGATTGATAAGTTCACCCGACACGTTAGCTGGTCACATCCCGGTGGGCCGAAAGTCGAGGCGGCAGCGAAGCAGTCCGACGGGGCGTCCGTCGACCTTCCCTACGTGGTCAAGGGGATGGATTTCTCGTTTTCGGGGATTATGTCCGCCGCAAAGGCGGCCGTCGACGACGGGGCGGCTGTCGAAGATGTCTGTTTTGCCCTGCAAGAGACGATTTTTGGGATGCTGACGGAGGTGTCTGAACGGGCGCTCTCGCTAACTGGCAGCGACGAACTTGTTCTCGGTGGCGGGGTCGGCCAGAACGCCCGGCTTCGGGCGATGCTCGAGACGATGTGTGCCGACCGTGGGGCCTCGTTTCACGCTCCCGACGCTCGATTTTTGCGGGACAATGCGGGGATGATCGCCGTCCTCGGCGCGAAAATGTATGCAGCCGGTGACACGCTTTCGCTCGCTGACTCAGGGATTGATCCAAACTTCCGCCCGGACCAGGTGCCCGTGACGTGGCGAGCAACCGAACCGCCGGGACGGGGCGCTGCCAGCGGGGAGACGGACGTGCAAGGAGCAGAGGCCGTCGTCACCCTCAAGCCTACCGCAGGCATCGTCCGCAAACGCCGCCTCGCAAAAGCCTATCGCCATCCCACACTCGATGACCGACTTCGACGCGAACGAACGACCCTCGAGGCGCGGCTGACGAGTCTCGCCCGTCGCCATGGCGTGCCGACACCGGTGATTCGGGATGTCGACCTCCGGGAGGCAACCCTCGAGTTCGAGTATGTCGGTCGGGCGGATTTGCAGGACGAACTCACCGAGTCGAACGTGCGAACGGTTGGCGAGCATCTCGGGCGGTTGCACGCTGCTGGTTTCGTCCACGGCGATCTGACGACTCGAAACGTCCGCGTTGGCGAGAGACGGCTGTATCTGATCGACTTCGGGCTTGGCTATCACACGGATCACGTCGAGGATTACGCGATGGACCTTCACATCTTCGAGGGGAGTCTCGTCGGCACGGCTGACGATCCACCGGTGCTTCGGACGGCGTTTCGGGACGGCTATCGTCGCGCTGGTGACGATGGAGTTCTCGAACGGTTGGCCAATGTGCAAGATCGAGGCCGATACACCTGATTTCCCTGTTTTCGCTGGAAGGTGCAATCGATACCGACCGTTCCGTGACCGCACCCGATGTCAGCACACAATACTCTTATTATCGGAGAGTGTACAGACAGCCATGGTTGATAAACCGACGTCAGGAGAGATTCTCGGAATTCCGTACAACTTCGAACGACCGAGCATGGGACGGATGCTCTCATCGTACTGGCAACCCGGCGAAGGGATGCTCGTAGAGAAACCCTTCGGTGTCGGCTACACACTGAATATGGCCAACTGGCGCTCGTGGATTGTCGTCGGCGTCGCCGGCGCGCTCCTCTGGCAACAACAGAAATCGGGCGAGGAGGCTGCAGAGTCGACCGACGAACCGGTCGAAGTGATCGTCGACGACTGACTCTTTTCGCTCTCAGCGATCGACTTCGCCCATAATACAGTCTAAACTCCCGATCGCAGCAACGAGATCGGCGACGTACTCACCTTTGACGATTGCCGGAAGCGCCGAGAGATTCGAAAAGCAGGGGCTGCGTATTTTGAACCGGGCGGGCGTCTCGGTCCCATCAGCACGAATATAAATCCCGAGTTCGCCTTTGGCCGCTCGACGGCCCGATACACCTCAGCGTCAGCGGGGGGTTTCAGCGTCCGAGGGACGTTTGCCTGAATCTCGCGGCTCTCGGCGGGCCAGGATTCGAGTAGCTCCACACACTGGGCGACGATCTTCGCCGACTGTTCGACCTCCTGCATCCGGACGAGCACCCGCGCGTAGTTGTCGCCAGCGTCTTCGGTGATTACGTCCCACTCGAGGTGTGGGTAGTAGCCGTAGGGGTCGTCACGGCGGAGGTCGTAATCAACGCCGGAACCGCGGGCGACGGGGCCGGTACAGCCGTAGGCTTTCGCCTCCTCGGCCTCGAGAACGCCGGTTCCGACACACCGAAGCTGGAAGATTTCATTCGAGACGATGAGGTCGTGATACTCGGTTATCTTTTCGGGGAGTCCGTCGAGAAAATCCCTAACGAGTGCGAAAAACGCCTCGCGGGGTTCGGGGAGGTCCCACGCGACGCCGCCCAATCGGAGGTAGTTGAACATCATCCGTTGTCCGGTGAGTTCCTCGAGAATCTCCAAGACGAGTTCCCGGTCGCGCATGGCGTATTGGAAGGCAGCGGTGAACTCACCGAAGACATCCAACGCGTACGTTCCAAGCGCGATGAAGTGTGAGGCCATCCGGGAGAGTTCTGCGCCCATTGTGCGGATCACGGTGGCGTACTCGGAGACCTCGATTCCCGCGAGGTCCTCGGCCGCTCGAGCGTAGGCCCACTCGTTAAGCAGGCCCGAAGAGACCCAGTCCCAGCGGTCGGGGTAGGGCATAATCTGGTGGCGGTAGGTGCCGTTTTGGCACATCTGTTCCTCACAGCGGTGGATGTAGCCGATATCGGGGTCGACGTCGACGACTGTCTCCCCGTCCAAGACGGTCTTGACGTGGAGGACGCCGTGGGTTGAGGGATGGTGTGGGCCGATGTTGAGGAACATGGTGTCGGTTTCGGTGTCGTGATGGTCACCAACGACCGGATTCGCATGTTCCTCGAGCGTGACGATCTGTGGTTTCGTCCCCTCGTAATCCAACCGAAGTGGGTGACCTTGCCACGTTTCCGGCAGGAGAATCCGCCTGAGATCTGGGTGACCGTCAAACCGGATTCCCAGAAGATCGTAGGCCTCCCGCTCGTGCCACTCGGCCGTTTCGAAGACGGGTGTCGCGCTCTCACAGTGTGGGTCATCTCGTGGCATCGGGACGACGACGCTCACCTCCTGGGTTGGATCGGCGTAGGACCGGAGATGATAGATTGCCTCAAACCGGTCGGCATACTCCTGGGCCGTCAGACAAGCACAGTGGTCGAAGCCAGCCTCGGATTTGAGCGTCTCGAGGACCGAGACGATGGTATCAGGGCGGATCACGACACCGGGTGCGTTCAGGTGTGAGTCAGTTGTGAGGGCTCTATCACCGAGAAGGGACTCGAGATCGATCTCATCCGACGGTTCCGGTGATCTGCGTTCGGGGCGATGTGTCGACATCCCAGCTAGTTTGTGGGTCGGCACCCTCGAGTCGCTGCTGCGTCACCAGCGAGGGCATTTATACCAGGCGTCCGAACATCCGGCGATGAAATCGTTGCGGCTGACGTTGCATCATGAGCCAGATGCCGTCCACCCGATGCACGAATTTGTCGCCGACCACGAGGCCTTCGAGCGCTACCGGCTGGTCCATTGGAACGATACCGGCGAGCAGATCATCCTCCTCTTTCACGTAGTCGGTGCGATCGACGCCTATCGGGAGCAACTCGAGGCTCTCCGGGGCCGCGAGTGGCTCCACTCCTTTGCACTCAACAGGGTCGACGATCGCTCGTTTTACGCCTACGTTCGAGACCAGCCACCCGAGCCGTGGCGGAGACAACTCGATGCGTTCTATCAAGACAGCCTCGTCATCGTCCCACCGGTGGAGTACGGGATGGATCGCTCGCTTCGATTCACGCTCGTCGGTGAAGGGCCTGACTTGCGAAACGCACTCGAGGCCGTCCCCGAGGGAATCGAGACGACCGTCGAGTGGATCAGCGAGTATGACGGCCGAGACGCCTCGACGGCCCCGCTGACCGACCGCCAGCGCGAGGCGCTTCGCGTCGCTCGCAACCTGGGTTACTTTTCCGTGCCGCGAGAGGCAACGGTCGCCGACGTGGCTTCCGAGCTCGAGTGTGCGCCGGGAACGGCCGCCGAACATCTGCGAAAGGCCGAGGCGGTTGTGATGGATGGTCTCGAGTTGTAGCTGCTACCTTTCGACCTCGAGACGCTTTTGTCGTTGAGCGAGGGACAATGCTCCCAAGAGTGCTAATCACGGTTATCAACGGTTTTGCATCCACAGAACGCATCTGCCTGTTCCGAACGGAGTCACAGATGAGTCGCAGCATCGGTACGGTCTGGTCCACGAGAGGTTGCGTAGATGAATACGACGTTCGTTCCGCCGAACGTCTCGTGGTGAGTAGTGGAGCGTGGCCATTTTCTCTCAGTGATAGACACTATTGGTCAGTTGGGGTACTGCTTCAAAAAAGTAGTAGGCTGTCGAGGGACTGCGTCTCCATCACAATGAAAAAGGGGGCTCTCAACAGCCTTTTGGATGGCCGAAAAGATCCTGGACTCCTAGACATCTGCTGACTCATCGCTCAGGCTGTTCGTGTTGTCACCGGTGGTGGCGTTCGGTTCACAGTCGGATTCGTACTACTCGAGTCGCGCTCGATTTTTCGCAGTCACTGTGTGAGGTCGATTCCGTTGCCGAAAGCCAAGCGTGCCAGCGCGAGTGCCGTTAGGACACTGCAGCGGCGGTAGCGGGTAGCCAAAATCTCGTTGACCCACTTTCTCAAGGTGGACCGACGGCTATATTCCCCTCCCGACTCCCGCTTTCGTATGGTCTCTTTCGTCACGAGTAACGAGGGCAAAGTCAAGGAAGCTCGCGAGTACCTATCGGGCATAGAGATGGTCGAACAGGTCAGCTACGACTACACCGAAATTCAGAGTGACAGTCTCGCCGAGATTGCCGCAACTGGAGCGCTCGAGGCGTACGAGGCGGTCGGTGGCGAGACGGCGGGCGATGGCGTCCTCGTCGACGACGCTGGCCTGTTCGTGGATGCACTCGGTGGCTTTCCCGGTCCCTATTCGGCGTACGTCGAGGAGACCGTCGGTGTCGACCGGGTGTGGAAACTCCCCGCCACCGAAGACAATCGTCGAGCGCACTTCCGGACGGTCCTCGCCTATGCCGACGAGACGGGTGTCGAGACGTTCGAGGGCTCGGTTGCCGGCACGCTCGTTGCCCCTCGCGGCGAGGGTGGCTTCGGGTACGACCCAATTTTCGAGTACAACGGGCAGACGATGGCCGAGATGAGTACCGACGAAAAGAACGCGATTTCTCACCGTGGACGCGCTCTCGAGACGTTTGCGGAGTGGCTGGCTGACCGATAGACCGATTGCGTTTTGTCGTGCTGTACAAATTGTACTTTCCCGACTTGGTCTCGAGACACATCTCCCGTGAGATACTGGATTGGCATTCGGTCAATTCGATATTTTACGCGTAAAATACGCCAACCGGTGTTACATGTGGCTAACCCCTCCCCACAAACGAAGTGGGATATTCCGACACTTTCATATTGTATTATTACGATATAGCTACTCGGAGATGGACGCTCCCGAATCAGCCCAGAAAGACAAGACAATAGCCGCCGTCGGCGAAACCAGCAACACCGACCCGGAGATACTCGAGACGGCCTGTTGTGCCCTCGAGTCGCTGCATCCGGACCTCGAAGGATGTATCGCGGCGCTCGAGGAGCGCCGAACCGAGGAACCGGCTGTCAGCGACCAGGTGACCGTCTTTGGGGCGTTGGCAAACGAGACACGACTCCGGACGCTGTTGGCACTCGAGGAGGGCGAACTCTGTGTCTGTGAGTTACAGGTCGTCCTCGAGGCTCCCCAGTCGACGGTCGCGACGCATCTGCGGACGCTCCGCGAGGCGGGGCTGGTCACAAGCCGAAAGCGGGGGAAGTGGACCTATTATCGAATCGCCGATACGGCCGTGACCGAACTTCGAAACCTCGCCGATTCAATCGCTGTTCCAGTCGATGAGTGAGTCCCACTGTACGCCCATAGAGACACAATAAAAACATGCCAGCTAACGATACCAACACGAGTGAGGAAGTACCTGACCAACGAAGTGCCGTGCGCGAGGAGTATGGAACAATTGCGACCACCGGCGAGCAGTGCTGCCAGCCGGCAAGCGGCAACGCGGCGGTCGACGACCGAACGCTTGGCCTCGGCTATGATTCCAAAGATGTAGAGACAGCCCCTGCGGAGTCGAATCTCGGCCTTGGCTGTGGCAACCCGGTTGCCCTCTCAAATCTCGAGCCCGGCGAAATCGTCCTCGATTTGGGCTCTGGCGGCGGCTTTGATTGCTTTTTGGCAGCCGAAGAGGTCGGCCCGGCAGGACACGTTATCGGCGTCGATATGACTCCCGAAATGCTCGACCGAGCCCGAAAGAACGCTGCCGAAAGCGACCGGTCGAACGTCGAGTTTCGACTCGGGGAGATCGAGCACCTCCCGGTAGCCGACTCGAGTGTAGACGTTGTTATCTCAAACTGTGTACTGACGCTCTCACCGGCGACAGCGGACGTTTTGGCGGAGGCGTTTCGGGTTCTCCGTCCCGGCGGGCGGCTTTCGATTTCCGACCTCGTCGTCTCCGATCCGATTCCGACGCCAGAGCGCCCGGCGGGCGGCAACTGTGCAGGCAATCCCGACTCGATTGCAGAGTACGAGCGCTGGCTTGCCGACGTTGGCTTCGAGGCAATCAGCGTAACGGTCGAAAGCGAGTGGTCCGACACGGATGGGGAGGTGCCGGTCGTCTCCGCTCGAGTCGAAGCGAAAAAGCCGCCCGTTTAGGCGCGTGGGTCCCGGTCCGGCCCCGGATAGGCGTCCTCCTCGAGGGCTTCGTACAGGCTCGCCGCATCGAAGAGGGTAACAAACGCATCGGGCGGGCGGATACTCACCGCGAGATGTGGCTGCAGGGAGAGGCCCGTGTTGGTCGAGCGAAGGTCCTCGTGGTAAGAGAGCAGGTGAGCGGCCTCGCCACGGTAGGCTGAGGCCAGTGCGGGATGGTCTCCGGGTGGGTGTTCGACGCGAACCCGCTCAGCCTCGAGGCGGTCACGATGGTCGGCTGCAAGCGCTGGATTAGCTAGTTCGGCGACAACCGCCTCCGTCTCCGCGAGCAACGGGTCGCTGGCGACCAACTCGAGCCAGGAGTGGCTCCGGATGATATCGAGTGCCGCTCTCGCGTCTCCACCTACTAACAGATCCGCAGCGAGTACGTCTGCGTCGGCGACGATCCGGGCAGGGCTGGCCTCAGCCATCTGATTCCCCCTCTGTGGCGGGTCGGTCCTGTCTCCGTTCGGCCGCGAGGCTCGCCTGAATCGTCTCGAGGTCAGTCTCGGTTTCGGCCCCGCGTTCGAACAACTCGCCCCAAGTCATAGCTCACCCTTTGAGTGGACGGCTCAAAATCGATTCGTTGTGTTAGGCGCGACGCTCGAGCAGCCAAAATGCCACTGCACCTCCGACAAACGCGAGTCCGACGTTGACTAGCAGGCCGACAAGTGCGATGGCGACGACGAGCGCCACCCCTTTGTGTGTCTCGAGTGGGAGAATCGCCGCCCGGCCGAGTTCGACGGCGATGACGGCGAGCAGGACTCCAAGCAGGGCAAGCGGAAAGGCCGCGAGCAGGGCTGCGCCGGCGACCAGTGCGAGTAGCAGGTAGCCCGTGCCGAGCAGGACGTTTGCCCCGCTTGTCCGGGCCCCAAAGGCGTGTTTGCCCGCGAGGCCGCCACTCCCGTGGCACATCGGAATCCCACCGATCGGGATCGCCGCGAGGCAGCTAATTCCCATACTCTGTGAGAGGTCGTCGGGCGACACCTCGCGGTTGTAGAGATCGCTACACAGGACGGCTGTCGCCAACGCGGCGTTGCCGAGGGTCATCCCCAACTGGGCGACGGTGCCCTCGAGTGCGCCGGTCGAAAACGTCGGCGAACCGGCCGGAAAGAGCGTCGGGGCCGGCAGCTGTGGGGTTGGAATCCCAGCAGAAAAAAGGGCGACGACGCCGCCACCGGCTAACACTGCGAGGACGCTCAAGCGGTGGTGTCCGGCAAGCCAGAAGGCCGCAACCACCAGTAGGCCGACCGCTGCGACAGGGAGATTTCCCGCCGAGAGCCCGACTGCAGCCTCGAGCAACAGCAAGGCAACCGCAAGCTGAATCCCCCGAACCACGGGCTCGCCAACGACCCGCTGAAGTTCGGTGAGCAGGCCAAGTCGGGCGAAGGCGAGAAGGGCAACACCCGCAACCAGACCCGCGGCGGCGAGTTCGGTGTACGAAAGGACGCCAACAATTGCGAGGCCGACGAGGGCTTTCATCGGCTCGAGAGAAATCGGCAACCTGTAGGCAAGCCCCCAGACAATCTGAAAGACGCCGAAGCCGACGAGCACGTGTGGGAGAGAGACGTTCGTCGTCAGCGCGAGGGCGACAAGCAGCGGGAGTACGGTAACTGAATCCCCTAGCGCTCCGGTGAGCTCCGACGTGGTAAACTCGAGTGGTCGCTCAGATCGGTTTTGCGGAGCAAATGCCATCGAGGGACCGAGTATACGGCGACAGGATGTATGAGTGTTTCCGGTAACCAACGCACGGTTCGTGGGCCGATTGACGTAACCAAAAGCAGTTACGTTTCGGTCTGTTCGCCCCTCGATTCGAGAAGAGACAGCGTCACAGCTATAGGATTCTCGCCGGTAGCGACAGCCGTGAACTCTCTCGGCAAAATCGATCGAACGTTTTTCGACAAGCGAATCGCCCCCAATCTGGGCGCTGAACGCCAGGACGTGGCGCTTGGACCGCACCACGGCGTCGACTTTGGCGTTCTCGATATCGAGGGACGGGCGCTTGTCCTGGCGACCGACCCGCTTTCGATTCTCCCCGATCTCGGCTTCGAGCAGGCAGCCAGATTCGCTCTCGATCTGCTGCTCGCTGATGTCGCTGTCAGCGGTATTCCTCCGACGCATCTGTCGATCTGTTTCACGCTCCCGCCGGAGATGGACGACGACAGCTTCGCCACTATTTGGGAGACAATCCACGAGGAATGTGCGTCTCTTGGCGTTGCCGTTGCGACGGGACATACGGCCCGGTACAGCGACTGTCGCTATCCCTGGATTGGGGCCGCAACCGTCCTCGGCGTCGGCGACCACCGCGATGTTGTCCGTCCTAATGGCGCTCGCCCCGGCGACCGCCTGCTCGTGACGACCGGCCCCGCCGCTGAATCCGTCGGCCTGCTGACGACCCTGTTTGGCGAGCAGATGGACCTCTCTGCGAGCGTTTTAGACCACGGCCGCAACCGCCTCGAGGACGTCTACTGTGTTCGCGATGCCCTCACTGCCGCCGCTGCAGGTCCCGTTACGGCGATGCACGATATCACCGAAGGTGGGCTCGCCGGGGCGGCAAACGAGATGGCCGCTGGCGGTGGCGTCCAGTTCGTCATCGATCGCGAGGCAGTGCCAGTCCAACCCGGTGTCGCAGAAATCTGTGCCCACCTCGAGATGGAGCCGTGGCACGCAACCAGTTGTGGCTCGCTGCTGATCGCTGTCGATCCGTCCGGCGTTGAGCCGGTTATGGCAGCACTCCGCGAGCGCGGAACGCCCGTCGCTGAGGTAGGGCGAGTCGAATCGGACTCGGGAGTTATCGTCGACGGCGAGCCACTCGGGCACCCCGACGTTGATCCCTCATGGGACGTTTACGCCTCGTTTCTCGAGTAGTAGTCAAACATCACTCCTTTGTATAACCGAGCAATACGAGGTGATATGAGAGAGCCTGCACCTGAGAGCCGTCCCGTTGCGCTGACGATCGCCGGCAGTGACTCCGGCGGGGGCGCGGGGATTCAAGCCGACTTAGCGACGTTTGGGGCCTGCGGTGTGTACGGAACGAGTGCGATCACCGCCGTCACCGCCCAACACACTCGCGGCGTCGAATCCAGTTACGTCCTTCCAGTAGCGGAGATCGAGGCCCAACTGTCGGCCGTCACCGACGATTTCGATGTCAGAGCCGTCAAAACGGGAATGCTCGCCACGGCATCGATCATCGACCGGGTCACCAAGCACGTCCACACCATCGAGGCTCCGCTGGTCGTCGACCCAGTGATGGTCGCCACCTCGGGCGATCGGCTGCTCGAGTCGGCCGCTGAAACAGCGTACCGGGAGCTAATCGGGGAGGCGACGTTGGTGACGCCAAACGCCGATGAGGCGGCGGTGTTGACCGACGTCACCGTCACCGACGAGTCGAGTGCGCAGGCGGCCGGTGAGCAACTCCTCGAGTGGGGTGCTGGAGCGGCGCTGGTCAAAGGCGGTCACGTGCCCGGTGAGACGGTCGCCGACGTGTTGGTCACACCTGAGCAAACCCGGTCGTTCACCCATCCGCGGGTCGACACCGACGCCACCCACGGTTCGGGCTGTACGCTGGCGGCGGCGATCACCGCCCATCTCGCAACCGGCGCGGACCTCGAGGACGCTGTCGAATCCGGCACTGCCCTCCTCGCTCGAGCGGTTCGCTACCATTACGATGTGGGTCAAGGACCGGGAGCGGTCAACCACTTCGTCGAACTACGAAACCGGGCTGCGCGGGAGCCGACGGCCGAAGCGGTTGCAGAGATCGTCGACCGGTTTGTCGAGGCGGATGTCTCGCCGCTGGTTCCCGAAGTCGGGATGAACGTCGTCGGCGTTACGCCGTTCGGTGAAACGCCGGCGGAGGCCGCTGCCGTCGAGGGTCGAATCACCCGAACGTTCAGTGGCGTTCAGCCAACACGCGGGGTTCGGTTTGGGGCCTCGAGTCACGTCGCCCGATTTCTGTTATCAGCTCGGGAGCACCGTCCCTCGCTTCGGTTTGCGGTTAACTGCCGATTCAGCCCAGCAATCGAGGCGGCAATCGAGGAGTTGGGGTGGCCTGTTGGCGAGTACGACCGTGAGTCCGAACCGGATGAGCCGGATACGCCGACGAGTGGGACGATGGGATGGGGTGCTCAGCAGGCGTTCGGAACGGCCGACGAGAACGAGCCGCCGGTTGCCGTCCTCGACCGCGGCGATGTCGGCAAGGAGGCGATCACAAAGCTCGTCGCTGCTGACCCGGAGACGCTTGTTGAGCGCACACTCGAGTTGTGTAAAGCAGTTCGATGACTGCAACAGGACATCAGCGGTCCTCGAGCGAGGGATCGAAAGCGGCGGTGGCGTCCGGGCTGTTTTCCTCGTTGCTCTCAGCAGCTGTTGACATCTCGCCCGCCGCTTCGCTGTCATCGTCTTCGGTATCAGCGCTTCCACCCGTCTGCAACAGCTCCCCGATCACGTGGCGGTCGCGGTCGGGGTCGACCTCGAGAGCGTCAAAGCCCTCGAGCGGGACGGTGCCGCCGGCCATCGCGTAAGCCGTGGTTGTTGGCCAGATACCGACATGTGTCTCGACTGGAATCGTGTGATCTCCGTCGTCAGTGTCGACCGGATAGGCGGCGTCGACGACGGTCCACCGACCGGCCGTCCCGTCGGCCCGCTCGTAGGTTGTCTGCTTTCGTTGGTCACCGATACGGAGACCGTACGTTTCGACCTGCTTAAGAAACCGGTTGACGGCTTTCGAGGCGGCCATCGAGAACACCGCCTTTGGCGTGACGCCGACGGTTGCAAGCGGCGGCCGAAAGCTGACGTCGATCGTAAACAGCGAGCGGACCGGGATCTCATTTTGCTCATGTTCGGAGAACGGCTCGTCTCTCTGTTCGTAGACGGTCGTTTCCGTATTCACCGTGAGCATCAGGACGCGCCCGGACGTTGTTTTCGTCCCGAGGGGCTGCCACGTCTCGCGGAGTGAAGGAGGAAGTGCCGTCGTCATACGTGGCGGCTTCATCGCGAAGGCTCTTGCCGGTACCGGTCGCCTATTTTACGCTCAGTCTGCGCCCAACCCGTCGAAATAGATCGATTGCTGCTCGCCCGCTGCGGGTGTCGTGACCGCCGAGACGCCGACGGTGAGGACGAGCCCAAGTATCATCCCGATGACGCCGGGCGTCCAGCCGGCGTACGTCGCGGGGAACACGGTCGTAAACACGCTCACGAGATAGAACGCCTGACTGCCCACGATGCCGGCGATGATACCTGCTCGAGTCGTCCCCCGCCAGTAGAGGGCAACGATGACGGGTAAGGCGAGTTGGGCGAAGCCACTGAAGGCCGCATCGCCGAGTTCGAACAGCGTCGCTTGGTTGGTGAGGCTGGCGAGGAAGGCCGCGACGGCAAAGAGAACGACGCCGACACGGGCGATGAGGTCTTCACGGCGAGCCGAGAGATCCGCCTCGAGAAACGGGCGGTACAGATCCCGGGTGAAGTACGACGAGCCAGAGAGCAACATCGAGTCCGAGGAGGACATCATCGCGGCCATTGCCCCGGCGATGACGAGTGCGGCGAACCAGACGGGGGTAAACTCAGCGAGGACGGCCGGGAGGACGTTCTCCCCGGCCGGCACCTCAACACCGAGTCCGCGCCCCCACGCGCCGAGTAAAAACGCCGGCACAAAGAGGAGTACACAGAGAATTGGCCAGAGGGCGAACGAGCGTTTGAGGACGGTTTTCGACCCCGCCGCGAAGAACCGCTGGTTGACCTGTGGAAACATCGCCACGCCGAAACCAATCGTAATCGCCGTCGAGAGCATGAACTGTGGCGTGTAGTAGTCACTGCCGAGTGCGAGGAACTCACCGGCGACACCCTCCTCCAGAGCGGTGACGCCGTCGATTGAACCGGCAGCGACCTCGAGGCCGCCGACGGCGATGACGACCCACACCAGCGCAATCCATGTGGTAAACAGCATGAACATTCCCTGGATGGTGTCAGTCCAGGCGATTCCGCGCATGCCGGCGATGACGACGTAAGCGATCATAAACGCCGTAATCAGCCCAGCGCCGGCGGCGTAGGGGACGGCGCCCTCAGTCAGCGCCTCGAGGGCGGTTCCCGCGCCGGCTTGCTGGAGCATGACGTACGGAAAGAGCCACAACAGGCTGACGCCGGCGACCAGTCCCCGCAGGCTTCGAGAGCCAAACCGGTCGCCGAGCATCTCCCCGAGGGTGACGTACGAGTATCGTTGGCCGAGCAACCACTGTTTGTAGCCGATGACGTACCAGAGGATGGCGAAAATGATGCCGTCCATCAGCCCCATCACGAGAACCCATTCGGGGCCAAACTGGTAGGCAAGGTTTGGGCCGGCAAAGAACGTAAATGCCGACAGCAGCGTTGCAAAGGTCGTAAACAGCAGGACGATGGTGCCAAAGGTCCGGCTTGCAAGATAAAAATCCTCGGCGGTGCGTTCGGTAAATCGGTAGGCGACCAGGCCGATTGCCAGTGCAAAGAGGAGATAGCCGACGATAATGCCGAGCTGGAGTGTCAGCGTCATGGCTCTCCGCCGGTTTTAGCACTCGAGCCCTGCGTTTCGATTCCGAGACCCCATGCTCGGGTTGCAAACACCCAGAAGACGAGAGAGGTGACGCCCATCCAGCCAATGTGCCACCACAGCCACAGCGGCAGCCCACCGACTGTCGTTGCGTTTCCCCAGAGGAACCACGGAATCGCAAGCGCACAGAGAACGAACCCGATGAGTCCCCAACCGACTAGTTCGAACCGACTCATTAGCCGGCTTTGTTGGCTCGTATTGATAACGCTTTCCATGCAAATGCTGCCTTTGAAGAGAAATACTCACCAAAGTTGGGGCGGTCGCCCAAACTAAAAAGCCGATTTCATGTAGGAAAAAGGGTATATCGGTCGGGCATCGAGACGGTACGTAGATGGCTCGTCTCTTTCCGTTCCGGTCAGATACGTCGACAACCGAAGGAAAGCCGCGTGTCGTCGATCTCGAGGACGAGGACGCCGACGCGGTGTTTAGCGCCCTCTCATCGACAACGGCACGTCGGATCTACATCCGTTTGAGCGACGAGCCCGCAACGCCAAGTGACGTCGCAGAAGCGATCGACTCCTCGATTCAGAACGTCCGCTATCACCTCGAGAAACTCGAGGAGGCGGGATTGATCGAGGTGGTCGATACTTGGTACTCCTCGCGGGGAAACGAGATGAGCGTCTATGCGCCTGCGGATGGCCCATTGATTGTGACGGCCGACCGCTCACGAGCAGCCCGGTTGCGTGAGGCACTCTCGAGATTTCTCGGCGGTGTTGGCACACTCGCCGGGCTCAGCGCGCTCGTGCAGGTTCTGACGGGGGCGTGGTCGTTGCCCATCTCGAGTACTGGGGATGGCGAGGATGCGGTGGCTGAGGATGAGGCTGATATGCCCGGTGACGAGACTGCGGCAGATACACCCGGTGACGAAGATGAGGCAGATACACCCGGTGATGAACAAGTGGATCGTCATCTGGACGATCCGGATGCGGATACGGGTGTGGATGACATTGCACCGGTCGAGGACTCACCCACTGAGTTTGGCCCCGAGGCAGCCGAGACACTTTCTGTCGCACCAGGACTGCTCTTTTTTCTCGGTGGACTCGTAGTCTTGCTTGCGGTGATTTGTTGGTGGTACTGGCGAGCGTACTGACTCCTGGTGTCAACAGATATTTGCCCGTGTCGCCCGAATTGGTTCCAAACGGCCGCCGACTACGTCTTTCACGTCGGCTCAGCTCACACGAAAGGCCATGGAAGAAACCTCAAAATATCTAATTCACGCGGATATCGCCGCCGACGGCGTCGTCGAGCGCAGCGATGTCGTTGGCGCGATCTTCGGGCAAACTGAGGGCTTACTCGGCGACGATCTCGACTTACGCGACCTCCGCCAATCTCAGAAAGTCGGCCGGATCGATGTCGAAATCCACAGCACCAACGGCCAATCCCACGGCCATCTGACGATCGCCACCAACCTCGATAAAGTCGAGACGGCTACCCTCGCGGCGGCCCTCGAGACGATCACGCGAGTCGGCCCCTGTGGGGCAACGCTTGAGATCAGTGAGATTGAAGACGTTCGTACCGCAAAGCGCCGGGAGGTAGTCGACCGGGCAAAGGAGCTGTTGCGGACCGGCTTTGACGATTCGATTATGTCCTCCGATGAGATTTTATCGGAGGTTCGGGAGTACGTCCGCGTCGAGGATATCACGGAGTTCGAGGGGCTACCCGCCGGTCCCCGTATCACCGATAGCGATGCGATTATTATTGTCGAGGGACGGGCTGACGTCCTCACCTTGCTCAAATACGGGATCAAAAACGCAATCGCCGTCGAGGGGACGAACGTACCCGACGCCGTTGCGGAACTGACGAACCATCGTACCGTCACCGCCTTTCTCGACGGTGACCGTGGTGGCGACCTCATCTTAGAAGAACTCGCCCAGGTAGGCGACATCGACTACGTCACCTTCGCGCCGAGCGGTCACTCCGTCGAGGATTTAGACCACCACGAGCTGTTTACCGCGCTCCGAAACAAGGTGCCCTACGACACCGTCTCGAACGTTACGGTCCCGCGGGAGGCAGTTGCAGCCACTGACGGCAGTACAACGCCAGCGCCACCTCGGACGGAATCAACGCCTGTCGATGCCGCTGGAGCTGACAGCCACGCGGAGAGCGAACCAACGCCAGAAGATGGCAGCACCTCGCTTTCTCCCTCCCCAAGTGCCACTCACGGACCGGCGGTGGCTGACTCGGCAGCCGCTCTCGAAGACGAGGCGCCCACACAAACCAAACCGTCTGGCTACTCGGTGTATGAACATGCGACTGAAATTATCCGCGAGGGGACTGACAGCGTCCGGTTTGTAAACGCTTCGGGAGCGTCAATCGAGGAGGTTTCGGTGGCTGCAGTCAGTGAGTCCCTCGCCGACCTCGAGGAACCGGCGACGATGATTCTCGACGGCATTTTGAGTCAACAACTGCTCGACCAGGCAGCCGACGCTGGGGTTACGCGGATTGTCGCCCGCGAGTTAGGCCAGTTTCCAAAGCGACCGACGGCTGTTCGGGTGTATGCTATCGATGAAATCGCTGATCGGCCACCAGCGGACCACTAAAGAAAAGAAAGGACGGCTAACACCACGCCAGCAATCGCGCCGGCCAACGTCGCAAAGAAGTTGACGCCCTGATTGCTGAGCGTTTGGCCCTCGACGGTCGCCCCAAGGAGGCTATCGACAGTCATGCCGATGATGCCGGCGACGGCGATGAGGAGGCCACCGGTGGCGTCGAGCGTCGGGAAGAGCGCAAACGAGAGGAGGCCGATACTGCCTGCACCGGCGATACCGGCAACTTCGCCCTGCCAGGTGACACCGCCATCAGTGCCTGGCGGGACGGGTTCGAGCGTGGTAATCAGCCGCGGATTATCGAAGACGCCACCGATCTCACTCGAGAGTGTATCGCTCAGTGCGGTTGCGAGTGAGGCACAGAACGCGAACAAAAAGAGTTCGGGGGCGAGGGGAAGCAGGGTTGAGCTGCTTGCAGCGTAGCCGACGACGGCCGTGAGGGCGACCGCCGAATTGCCTAAGACGTTCGAACTGCCTCGTGCTCCATCGTTCTCTTCGGCGACGCCGCGGGAGGATTTCTGTTCGTAGCGAAACTTCGTCGAAAGGCCTCCGAGACCGAAGAAGGCGATGAGGACGGCGAACCAGGCGTAGCCCCCAAGCACGATAGTCAGCAGGCCAAGCAGGACGCCAGTGAGCATCCCCGCAATCGAGGCGGTGTCGAGCGCATATGAAACGTAGCCAAGTGTCCCGGTGACCGCGAGGGCCACTGCAAGTTCGCCGGCACCGAGTGTCAGCGCCGGCTCGAGTTCGGCCAGCAGCCAGAGGATGACACCAACGGCGAGCATGATAATCGGTTCATCGGTGACGAACAACACGTCACGGAGCAACGCCGCGAGAAGCCCGCCGGCTGTCCCAAGAAAGATCATCGTCGGGAGCGCCGGCTCGAGTGGGAGGGCAAGCAGCCAGTGTGAGACGGCTTGGCCAGCGGTTGCGGCAACTGCCCCACCAAGCGTGAACGCCGTCGTTCGGGCGAGTTCGCTCTCCGTTCGAAGTGAGAGTAGTGCGTCAGCGAGTGTGCCGTAGCCGATGAGGACGACGGCGCCGACGAACACCGATGTCGGGAGGTCGGACATCGCAGAAATAAAGCCGAGTGCGGTCGCTGCAAGGACGAACGTAAGCAGGCTATAGAGGCGTTGATCCTCGTAATCGCCAGGATAGGCGAGTATCTCGAACAGCGGGCCGCTCCTGACGAAGAACGCAAACAGGGCGAGGCCGACCGCGATTGGGACGGCCCACAGCGTCCCTAGCCACGGGACGACGAGCGAGAGCGTACAGAGCGCGCTGAGTATCCCTGCCCGTCGAACGGTCTGCATCACGATACCGATTCCTTTCTGCAGGGGTTACTTAACAATTCGTCAACCGCCCTGGCGGCACAAAACGACTGCTGTATGACGAGCAAACTCCTCTTGCGGCGTTCTCTGGCGTCGTTGCTCTCTTTTCGACCGGAAAAATAGATCAGATCCATAATAGTTAGGCAACCCCCCGTGAAACGGCTACTCGTGGGACTGTACGAACACTATCTTGCCGTTCGAATTCGCCGACATGACGCCGCACCACCCGACCATATCGCGCTCGTGATCACCGAACGCGACCTCTTAGAGGACGGTGCCTACGACACGCTGAGCCTGTTTTTCGACTGGGCGTTCGAGTATGCCACTCAGTTGACGGTGTACGTTAGTGTCCTCGATACGGCCGCCGTCCCGACGCTCAGTCGGCAACTCGAGACGATCGATGGCCCACGAGAGATTGCCGTCCGGGGACCAGCGGATTCGACGCCGGCGGATGCACCGATTCAGATTGGCATCGGCCTTGGCGGTAAACACGAATTCACGAGTGCCGTTCGGACGCTTGCCAGGGACGTTGCTGCCGGCGACCTCGAGCCGGCAGCGATCGATGACGAACTGATCGAGAAACACCTCGTCTTCCCCTCAGAGCCCGACCTCGTGATCAAGACCGGTGCTGAACGCCTTTCGGATTTCATGATCTGGCAATCGGTCTACTCGGAGCTCTACTTCACTGACGTTAACTGGCGTAACTTTCGCAAGCGGGACTTTTTGCGCGCCGTTCGGGAGTTCTGTAACCGATCCCGTCGCTTCGGTCGTTAGCCGGCTGCCCGGTCTTCGATACACACCGTCACCCGTGTCCGTTCGTGGACGCACTCTGGCACGGATATCTCTCTGTTTGGAATCACTCGCTTCCGTCGTCGATCGTAGATGAGAAGCCCATCATCGTGTAGCTGTGGCAGCAACGAATGTACGAGTTTCGTTCGAACCCCGGACTGCCCGCCGGTCTCCTCACACTTTGCAACAGCTTTGCTAAGTGATTCGATACCGATCGCTGACTCTCGCTCTGAGAGAACCGTCAGCACGGTTCGGCAGTGAGCGTCTGCGAGTACCGCAAACGCGTTCTCGAGTGTCATGTTTGGTGAACAAAGCTGTATATCAGGCCCCTCTCCATTAGCCATTACCAAAACTAATGGATGCGAGGTAATAAAAATTAACACTAGTTCCGAAGGCGAAATTTGCTGATAGCGACACTCGGTCAGTCTGCGGTGTGGTTGGCTGTGTCAACGCTGCCATCTTCGACGGTGAGTCCGGGCCCTAACTCCTCGTCAGTTGGCTGTTCAGCCAGCGGGAGGGAGTCACGAAACCGACGGAGAATCGAGTTGGCTTCTGTGAGTTCCGTCTCGCTGACTGCCCCAACCAGTGCAAGTGCTCGCCGAGCGCGAGTCCGTCGCCAGGAAGCTTCCCGATGTTCGTAGGTTCGAATGCCCCGCAGAAAATCCGCTTTCGAGAACTCCGGCCAGTAGGGGGCACAGAAGAACACCGCCGCCTCGTTCCCGTTTGCATGCCACGGGAGAAAGTTGGATGTCCGTTCGTCGCCACCAGTTCGGATAATCAGGTCGACGTCACGGACGGTCTCGTCGTACAACCGCTTTTCGAGCGTTTCGACATCGACCGCCTCGGGCTCGAGGCTCCCCTCAGCGACGTCTCTGGCAACGCTTCGCGCCGCTTCGAGTAACTCGAGGCGGCCGCCGTAGGCCAGCGCGATGTTGAGAACAAATGAGTCGTAGGTGTGTGTTCGCTCGCGGGCGTAGGAAATTGCCTCCTGGACGCGCTCGGGCAGTCGGTCGATATCGCCGATGGCGCGGATACAGACGCCGTTTTCGTGGACTCGTTCGGAGTCGGCAAACTCCCGAAGTTTGTCACAGAGGAGATCAAAGAGCGCCTCCTGTTGGTCGGGCGGTCGGTTGAAGTTCTCCGTTGAAAACGTATATAACGTTAGCTCCTCGACGCCAATCTCTTGACACCACTCGAGAACTGCTTCGGTTGTCTGTGCGCCTTTGTAATGGCCGTCGGTGGCTTCCTGGCCCTTTTTCCGGGCGTACCGGCGGTTCCCGTCTTGGATTACAGCGACGTGTGTTGGTACGCCGGATACCTCTCGGTCGAGTAGTTGCTCGTATGCCCATCGGAGTCCCGCAATCGGCCACTGCATTCGTCCGCTCAGACAGCCCCGACTATTATGTATCTTTCGTGTTATTTCCCTTACTGAAGAATCTACTCGGGAAATCGTGATTGCTATCTGTGGGGCCCGTGTTCGATATGCTAATGGCAGACGTAATCGATCAGGACCTCTATGAACGGACAAAGGCACTACTCGAACCCGGCGAAATCGAACTCAATGGGGCAATCGTTCACACCGAGTACGATGGACAGGAAGACGTTCAGATGATGCAGGCGACGATTGACACGGGCGACGTTATCGCCGAACACGCTGGACACGACCCGAAAGATTGCTACGTTCACTCGGGCAACGACGACCCCGACTTCTCCTCAAATCAACACCAGGGATTGACTCTCGAGGATGAATCGTTTGTCTGGGAGTGCCAGCAGTTGCTCAGAGAGGGCAGTTTCGACCTCGTCTTCTACTATGAGGCGAGTGCCGACCACGAGGGCATTCTCGAGGGGATTCGTGACCTTGGCTACGAAGTGACCGGTGTCGAAGGAAGGTAGGACGGTTCCGCTGAGTCGCGATCGCACTCGATTGTGACCTTTTTGCGTTCTGTTGTGTCTTCTCCAGTGGCGAATTCTCTATTCTAAATCCACAGTATGAATGTCTAGCTAATATCCCCTCTTGAGACCAACTCTTGACTTTGAGGCTGTAATAGGCCATTTAGATCGTTTATCTGCACATCCTCCACATAGCTCGAGACTCAAAAACTATAATTCATATTGTATTATCACAGTATGTGTGGCACAAAAGCCAGCACTCCTCGAGCGAATCGTCGAACGGTTTACGGGCCGAAACCGCAGCGAGCGCTGTGAGTGTGCCCTCGAGATCGAAGACGCAGACGATGAGACCGACCCTGAATCCAATTGATCACCGCATGAGGACAGAGATTCATCCAGCGGTCACTGCGATCGGGCAACGACGGGTACGTGTCGACACGGTGGCGGGGGTGGTTCGATGAGGAGCCTCGATCTCGAGGCGGGACTCATGGAAGCGGGAGAATACTTTGTTGAGTTGGCAACCGTTCTGATCCCGCTCTTTCTCATTGCCGCTTTTCTCGTCGGGTTGGCACGTGAATATCTTCCGCCGGAGCGTGTCGAACGCGCATTGTGGCGGCCGGATGAGGGGCGTGGGAACCTGTATGCTGCCGGCGTCGGGGCGGTTACGCCCTTTTGCTCGTGTTCGACAGTTCCGATCCTTGCGGGGCTTCTTTAGGCCGAGTTACTATCGGGTTGCCGACACTGCCGTCTTTGAACTGCTTGATCTGGCGGCGTCGGTCGACACTGATAGCTGAGACGAAATCGAGCTGACCAGTTCGTATTCCGGCTTACAAACATTCGTGTTCACGTCCCGTGGCTTTCGTCCGATTTGCTTATGACGCGACGGTCCTGACTCTCGTCTATGAATACGGACGCCGACCTTTCTCGACGCGACCGGGCCGTCGTCAACGCCTTTCAGGGTGGCTTTCCAGTCGTTGAAAGCCCCTTTGAGCCGGCCGCTGCGGCGATGACGGAAGCCGATGGAGAGGGTGAACTCACCCCAACAGAACTCCTTGAGACGGTTGTCAACCTCGAGGACCGCGGCGTCCTCTCCCGATTTGGAGCGCTTGTCAACGCCAAAGAGATTGGCGGGGCGGCGACGCTCGTTGCCATGCACGCCCCCGAAGACCGTTTTGAGGAGGTCGTCGAACTGGTCAACGACCACCGCGAGGTCGCCCACAACTACGAGCGCGAACACCCGCATCTCAACGTCTGGTTTGTCGTCTCCGTTGCCGAGGAATCTCGCGTCGAGGAGGTCCTCGCCGAAATCGAAGCCGAGACGGACCAGCCGACGTACAACCTACCGAAACTCGAGGAGTTTCGCGTCGAGGCGAAGTTCTACGTCGATGGCCCCTTTTCGGATGGAAACCTCGACTGCAGTGAACTGGGTCCGGCCGTCGAGCCAACTACCAAAACGACGCTTACGCCTGCAGAACGCGACCTCATCCTCGAGATTCAGGGTGGGTTTCCACTGACTGCAACACCATATGCCGACATCGCCGAGGCAATCGAGCAGGACGTCGAGTGGGTGCTCGAGACGATCAAACGTTTTAATATAGAGGGGAAGATTCGACGCATCGGCGTAATTCCAAACCACTACGCGTTGGGGTATACGGAAAACGGCATGACGGTGTGGAACGTCCCCGACGAAGTCGTCAGCGAGGTCGGCCCCGAAGTCGCTGGCCTCCCGTTTGTCACCCACTGTTATGAACGCCCGCGCCACGATGGTGTCTGGCCGTACAACGTCTTTGCGATGACCCACGGCCGCAGTGAAGCTGAAAGCGAGCGCCGGGTCAGCGAGGTTCGCGAGAAGATGGACGAATACTGGGAGGTCGGTGAGGACGACTGGGCCACGCTCTTTTCAACCCAAATCCTGAAAAAAACCGGTATTCGGATGGCCGAGCGGGCGGATGCGAACACCGTCTAACTCGCTATGATTCCACTCCTCCACGATTTCACGGGTGAGACCGTCCTCGTCTTTGGCGGTGGCCCCGTCGGGGCACGAAAAGCGCGCCGCTTTGCCCAGGAAGCCCACGTCGTCGTCATTAGCCCCGAGTTCGCCGACCGCTCCTTCGGCGATGCCGAACTAATTCGGGCCGCCCCCGATCCCGGCGCCATCGAGACGTGGCTCGAGCGGTTCACCCCCGCGTTAGTCGTCGCGGCGACCAGCAATGACGCTGTCAACGATGCCGTAACTGCGGTTGCCAAAGACCGCTCAATTCTCGTCAACCGCGCTGACCGCTCAGGCTCACGCGATGTCGAGAGCGTCATCGTTCCTGCGACAATCCGCGAGGATCCAGTCGTCGTCGCCGTCGCAACCGGCGGGCAGGCCCCGGCGCTGAGTAAGTACCTTCGCCAGGAACTCGAGGCGAATCTCGAGGGTGCCGGCGAGATGGCGACCGTTCTCGCCGGAGTTCGAACGGAGCTCAAAACACGGGGCGTCGAGCCGGATCACCGCCGAAAGATCGTGAGGGACCTGGTCAATGCGCCATCCGTTTGGACAACTTTACGTAGTGGTACTTCGAATGTGGAGCAAGTGATTGAGGACGTGCTCGCTGAAGAACAGGTCGGTGGTGAGGCGCCGTGAACGGAACTGGCGTCGTCACCAGCGCCCGTGTCACCCACGACCACGCTAGCGTTGACCATATTGCGGCTGCCAGTCCCGAAAGCCAGGCAGACGGCGTTAGATCGCTCTGTACGCTCGCCGGCGTTGAGGAGGCGTTTGTGCTCTCGACGTGCAACCGCGTCGAAGCCTACGTCGTCGCCACCGACGACGCTGTCGGACAGGCCGCAGTCGAGACGCTGTTTACCGATGTCGAAGACGACGTTGTAACCGTTGCCGGCCACCACGACAGTTTGCGCCACCTACTGTCAGTGGCTGCCGGCCTCGAGTCAGTTGTCCTCGGCGAAGACCAGATCCTTGGCCAGATTCGAACCGCCTACGAGGAGGCCCGGTGTGCCGGCGCGATTGGCCCACTCCTCGAGATTGGTATCACAAAAGCGATCCACGTCGGCGAACGCGCTCGCACGGAGACGGCAATCAACGAAGGCGTCGTCTCTCTGGGCTCAGCAGCAGCGAAGATTGCAAGCGCCGATATCGAACTCGAGGGCTCGACTGCACTCGTCGTCGGCGCTGGTGAGATGGGAACGCTCGCCAGTCGGAGTCTCGCTGCGGCCGGCGTCCGTGAGGTCATCGTCGCAAACCGGACGCGCGAACGGGCCGAACGCATTGTCGAAACCGTCGATGAGGACGTTGCTTTCGACGGCGAGGCGACAGGCACCTCACTCAAGGCCCTTGAGACCGCCGCTTCCCGTGCTGATATCGTCATTAGTGCGACCGGCAGCCAAGAACCGTTGCTCGAGCCGACGCACTTTGGCGATCATCACCAGGTTGTCGTCGATCTCGGCCAACCGCGTGATGTCTGTCCGACCACCGGTGACCATCCCTCGACGGTCGTCTACGACTTGGATGATCTTGAGACGATCACCGCTCAGACTCGCGAACAGCGATCCGATGCGGCGACGACGGTCGAGGCAATGGTCGGCCGGGAGTTCGACCGCCTCTGTGAGCAGTATAAACGCACACGGGCTGATGAGGTGATCGCCACGATGTATGAGTCGGCCGAACGGATCAAACGCCGCGAGCTCGAGACGGCCTTTTCTCGACTCGAGAGCGATGGCGAGCTAACCGACGCCCAACGTGAGATCATCCGGTCGATGGCCGACGCGTTAGTCAACCAGTTGCTTGCCCCGCCGACGAAGAGTCTGCGAGAGGCCGCTGGCGAGGATGATTGGCAGACGATCAGCACCGCCTTGCAGCTGTTCGATCCCAACTTTGGGCCCGACTCGCCGGCGGCGTTTCTCGAGGCGGCGATGGAGACGGATGTGCCAGTTGGTGTCTTCGAAGACGACTAACCCCTGTTAGCTTCTGACGCCCCGGGTCACAATTATTATGCCGGCCGCCCGACATTGAACGGCTATGGCACAACTTCTCTCAGACGAGCAGATCAGTGAACAGCTTCCGGAGCCTTGGACCGTCGAGGGTGAGGAAATCGTCCGTGTCTATGAGTTTGAGGAGTACCTTCGAGGCGTCAACTTCGCCCAGATGGTCGGCGAGATTGCCCAAGCGCAGTTCCATCACCCCGAGATCATCATCCGATACAAGGAAGTCGAGGTTCGGCTGACGAGCCACGAGGAGGGTGGTATCACCGATGCCGACACCGAGATGGCCACGCTGCTCGAGACCGAGCACACGGCCTAACCCAGGACGATGGACGCCCGGTACGTCTTTGGGGTCACGATCCGCCTCGAGTCGACAGACCGTGCGGTCACGCTCGAGCCGACGACCGTCGAGGGGCGCTGTGCGTACACCGCCCCACCACCAGGTACCGACGGCTGGCGGCTCTTTCAAGACCTGTTGTGGCGCGGCTCGCTTTCGGAGCCAACGCACGCTCGCAGCGTCGTTGATGACTGGCTCGAGCCACCTGTTTCTGCAGTCAGCTTCCGGGCGCTCCACACTGACGCCGACTATTTCGAGGCACTCAAAGCCGAAATCGCCGATGATCTGTCGGCGTTCAACGCTGACAACGTCCAAGCGGTCATCTCGAAGTACTTCGGCTCGTCGGTGATCGTCGAAGACAGTCACGATAGCCACCACTAAACACTTATCCGATCACGACATAGATACCGCTCCTCATGACCGATCCCACCACACTCGAGTACGATTTTTGGCTGCTCGATCTCGATGGGACGCTCGTGGATGTCGAATGGAGCTACACCCGGTCGGTGTTCGACCGGGTTGGTGAGCGCCTCGGCCGACGTTTCACCGATCAGGAAGCCGAAATCCTCTGGAGCGGACTAACTGGTTCCCGAGACCGACAGCTCGAGGCGTGGGGGATCGATCCCACGGCCTTCTGGACGGCCTTTCACGCCGAAGAGGACCCGAGAGAGCGGGCCGAACAAACGTACCTCCATCCGGATGCGGCGTTCGTTGCCGACCTCGAGGTGCCAACGGGGTTGGTCACTCACTGCCAGCAGTTTCTGACCGAGCCGGTGCTGGCGAATTTAGATATCGGTGACTGGTTCGATGTCGTTGTTTGTTGTACGGAGCAGACGGGCTGGAAGCCCGATCCGCGCCCGGTTCGACAGGCGATGGTTGAACTGGGGGTTGCAAAGAACGGGCATCAGGGCGTCCTCGCCGGCGACGGCTCGAACGACGTTGGAGCGGCGTGGAACGCTGGCCTCGATGCGATTCACGTCGAGCGCGTTGGCCACGACCGTCGGGGTCGGTGTGTCCTCGGCGATTATCGTATTTCCTCGTTTACAGAGCTTCCTCCTCCCTGATCAAGAGTCGACGAACCAACTGGATCCGGCTGGGTGTTCTGCGGCTGACTCCGATTCGGTTGTGGCTGTTGCGTTGGCGGCAGTTGCCGACTCGTCGCGTGACTGTGATTTTCCAGCCGCCCGTGCCCGTGTCGCCGGCTGCAACTCGTCTTCGACGAGCGTTGCGTAGGCTCGGCGAAACCGCTCGGAGAGCGCTTGATGGGAAATCCCTAACTCAGTTGCCAACTCTTGCATCGAAATGCCACGCGGAATCTCGAAATAGCCCCGCTCGCAGGCGGCGGCGAGGGCTTCCCGTTGTCGTCCCGTCAGTTTCGACCGGTCACTGTCAGGCGTCCCAACCTCGACGACACGCCGCACGTCGACCTGCGTGCCTTGCTCACAGAGCCGGTCGTGGGCTCGACAGAGTCCCTCGCGGTCGTGAAACCGGATGGTGAGGTCCCACCAGCCGTTGCCACCTGTCGCCTCGAGCAGCGAGCCGTCATCGGCCAGGAGCGCCGATGGGAGTGATGCCCCGGGCGCGGTCGTGATGTGATAGAGGAACCGTTGTTCGCCGCCGTTGATAAACCGAAAGGAGTTGATAGTGGCGTCTGCAGTGAGCGTTGCCTCGAGCGTTGCCCGCTCGACACCGGACAGCCACAGACAGGGTGTCTGCTGGGCGATTGACCGTTCCATTGTCACGGTGAGCGTCGGCAGTTGTGCAAAACTCTCCCCGAGGGCTAGTGCGTTGGCCGGCAGTCGAAACTCAGCGCGTGTCGTCATTAGGGCTCATACCACCCCACCCGTGTAAAACACCAACCCGGGTGGAATTGACTGTCCGGTGTGGCGAGTAGTCTTTCTCGTCAGTCTGTTAGCGCTCGGACTCGAGTGCTGTCTGCAACGCCTCGACGCTTGCTTTCTCCCGGCGGTCTGGGGCAGCGAGGACGCGAACGGGTTGCTCACCAAGCGGGACAAATCCAAGGTCGAGGCGGGTTGCCGTCGACCGGAGGCCAAGCCCCGCGTCGGCATCGCCGGCAATCACTCGCCGAGCCGGACTCTCGTGGGCGCGTAAGCCGACGTCGTAGCCCGTAATAGACTCGGTGATCTCGGTGTGTGACCGGTCATGTTTCTCAGCGAACGTATCGACGGCCGCCTCGAGGCTCCCTCGAAGCCCGGAGTCCGTCGTTCGGTTACAAAAGCGATAGTCCGAGTCAACCAAATCGGCCACTCCCTCGAGTTCGGCCGGATTCCCTGCGGGAACGACAAGCCCCCACTCTCGGTGGTACTCGAACACCGTCTCGGCGTCCTCGAGTCGATTGTCGGCTGCAAGCGGTCCGGCAACGACGACCACATCGGGGACGCCCTCCCGGAGCCGTCGAACGGCCGGCCGCGAGCCAATCGAGAGGTACCGCGGGTTCTCGAGGCGGTCGAGGGCGTTTGAGAGTCTCGGATCGTCTTCGCCGACGCCAAGCAGCGTTGGCGGGCGAATATCCGGCGAAAACAGCGAGACCGTGACGGCCTCCCCAGCAGCGAGGTAGTCCGTGTCGGGATGAATTTCGACGACACCGTCGGCTTCAGCGAGACTCGTCGTCGCGCCACTGCCCTTATCCACCGGGTAGACGAGCGTCTCGCCAGCTCCGCCGGTCACGATACCTGCCGGCATCAGTCGTCGCCGACCCGCTGGCGAGCGCTCTTCGATCGCCATCTCGCCGTCGACGGTGGCCGTCGCCGGCTCTGGGAGCCCCGCTGCCGCCCGAATCGCTGGTGCAACGAACGTCCGAAACACCATCATCGCCGACACTGGATAGCCCGGGAGTCCGACGTACGCCGACCCCTCGAGGCGGCCAACGAGCATCGGCTTGCCGGGTTTGATCCTGACACCGTGGAGCAGCAACTCTCCCTGTTGCTCGATCACGCGATAGATGACGTCGACGGCACTCGCGCTGGTTGAGCCAGAAGAGAGCACGAGGTCACACTCGTCGGCTGCCTCCCGGAGCACCGTCTCCATCGCGTCGATATCGTCGCCTGCATGCGGATAGAGAACGGCTTCGCCGCCGGCATCTTCGACACCTGCGGCGATGGTGTAGCTGTTGACGTCATAAATCTCTCCACGGGCGCTGTTGAGGGTGTCGCCGGGTCGAACCAGTTCGTCACCTGTCGAAATAATCCCGACAGTAGGCTTTGCCCGCACCGGCACCTCCTCGATGCCGAGCGCCGATAACAACCCAATCTCGCGGGGCGTGAGTTGCGTTCCCGGCGCGAGTGCCCGCTCACCGGCGGCGACGTCTGCTCCGGCGAACATGACGTTATCGCCCGGCGCGACGCTCGTCCGCACGAGCACGTTCTCGTCATCCCGGTCCGTTCGCTCGACGGGAACCATCGCATCCACCCCCTCAGGCATCACCGCACCCGTCGAAATCTCGACGGCCTCCCCCGAACCGATCGACACCCTCGGCTCCTCGCCGGCGTGGACGTCTCCGATTACCGCGAGTCGGGCGGGATCGGCTTCGTCCGCCCCGAACGTGTCGCGGGCTCGGAGCGCATAGCCGTCCATACTCGAGCGGTCAAAGCCCGGCACGTCGAGGTCGGCGTCGATACGCGAGAGCAGGACGCGGCCGCGGGCCTCCGTGAGGGAGACGCGCTCGATTCCACCCTCGAGTGAGAGGGAGTCAATCGCTGCCTTCGCCTCGGCGGGTGTCGTGAGGTCTCGAAACTCCTTGCGAGTCATGGCGTCGATTCGGTCCCGGGGAAATAAAAGTCCTCCAGGCCTGGCCGGTTACAACCGCCCCATCTCATCTAACGGGTATAAAAAGACCGTACCATACCTGTATGCGTTGGCGTCGCAAAATGACAACGGCTAATCCGGCGACTGAGGGAGGACACGTCGGGCGCCCACCCGATACTGAACCTGCCTTCTCGAGCGGACGTTAACTCGGAGACGCACAGCGAGAGCCCTCGAGGTCGGTCCGAAAACAGCTGTTGCCTCAAAACGGCAGAAAACGGCCGAAGCCGGCCGGTTGTCTGTCAGTCTGGATGGTCTCGGCGACGTGCTTACCACTCAATAGACACATCGGCACGCCGATTCCGGGGTTCGTATCGCCACCGACGTAGTAGAGCCCGTCGACGCCAGGGACACGGTGACTAGGGCGCATTGGACCGGTCTGAAAGAGTGTGTGAGCGAGGCCGAGGGCGGTGCCCTGTGGTCGATCCAGTCGCCGTTCGTAGTCAGCGACACCTATCATCTCTTCGACTAGAATTCGATCGCGGAGGTCGGCCCCCGTGGTGGCAGCCAGATCGGCGAGCACCTCCTCGCGGTAGGTCGCCCGCAGTTCCGGGCCGTCCTCGAGTCCGGGTGCGATCGGCACGAGGATCACGACGGTCGAACAGCCGTCGGGAGCCACCGACGGGTCCGTTTTCGAGGGGACGTTGACGTAGTAGGCAGGGTCGTTGGGCCAGTGTGGATCCTTGAAGATCGACTCGAAGTGGGGGTCCCAGTCAGTCGGCAATACGAGCGTATGGTGCTCGAGTAGGTCGACGTCGCCTTCGACGCCGAGATAGAGCATGAACGCCGAGGGACCCCACGTTTTGTCGGCCCAGTAGTCTGGCTTCCGGTCGACTGCGTCGGCGGGGAGCAACGATCGTTCGACCGCCGCTGGCGGCGCGTTGCAGACGACTCGATCGTGGACGTACTCGTCGCCGCCGAGGGTCACCCCGAGTCCGTCCGCCCGGGGGACGATCCTGTCGACCTCGGCGTCGGTGTGGATCTCGACGCCCTGCGCGTGCGCGACTCGCTCCATCGCCTCGACGACCTCGTACATCCCACCCTGGGGATAGTAGACGCCCATTCCGAGGTCGACGTGGCTCATCAGTTTATACAGCGACGGGGTGTTGTGTGGCGAGCCGCCGAGAAAGACGAGGGTGTACTGGAGGAGCTGGCGCAACTTCGGATGTTCGATATACGTCCGGACGTGATCGTCCATCGAGCCGAGCAAGGTGAGTCCACGCGCCGACCGGGCGACCTCGAGGGAGAGATAGTCACGAAATCGGGTCCGGTTGGCCATCACGAACCGGTTCATTCCGATCTCATACGCCTCCGCGGCGTCCTCGAGATAGCGTCGAAGCGCGTCGCCGGCACCCGCCTCGTAGGACTCGAACAGGGCGGCGGTCTCCTCGAGGTCGGTCGTCACGTCCGCCCGGTCGCCGTCGTCCCAGAAGACGCGATAGTTCGGCTCGAGTTCGACGAGATCGTAGTGGTTCGCCGGCGAGTCGCCGAAGTGTTCGAAAAAGCGTTCAAAGACCTCGGGGATGAGGTACCACGACGGCCCGGTGTCGAACCGGAAGCCGCCGGACTCGAGGCGGTTGGCCACGCCGCCGACCCGACTCTCGCGTTCGTAGACGGTAACGTCAGCGCCGGCTGCGCCGAGGTACGCACTGGCGGCGAGTCCGCCGATCCCGGCGCCGACAACGCCGATCGTCTCGTCATTTCGGTCAGCGTCTCCCATTATCTGACGGTAGTTGTCGAGCAGGGGAAAGTGCCGACCGACGTTATCGGGGTCTTCAAGTCAGCCCGCAACCGGACCGGGGCAGACTAGTTTGGCTCTCGTTATTTTACCTTTCCATCGAATCAACCAGTATGGCAACGACCAGCCGCGCAGAGATCGACGACGGCGAGCGGGACGTGAATACGTCGGGTGGCGACGGATCGATCGAAGGCGGCGCGTCCGGCGGTGTCCGCGCACGGTTGGCGATCCGCGACCCACCCGGCTGTACGGTCGCCGAGCAGTTGACCGACGGCGCCACTGCGACCGACGTGCAGTGGGCTGACGCGTCCGATGGCACCGTCGAACAGTTCCGGACACATCGTGGCCTCGAGGCTGAGCCGATCTTCGTCGCGGACGACGAGTTTGTCTACCGCCTCGCCGAGGCCAACGCCGCTAGAGACTGTCCGTGTCAGTGGATCGAATCGCTGGGGTATCCGATCGCAGACGTCTCGGTGACGAGCCAGCCGACCCAACTCGTCGTGACACTCCTGCTTCCCTCTCCGGAGCCGATCGTCGAGATAGTCGACACCCTCGAGTCCCGTGGCTCGTCGGTCCGACTCGAATGTCTCGTCAGGTCGATCCCCGACGACGACGAGTCGATCGTCGTCGACGTCGGCCTGCTGACCGACCGCCAGCGCGAGGTCCTCGAGGTCGCTTACCGGATGGGGTACTTTTCGTATCCGCGTGAGAGCGACGCGGCTACGGTGGCTGCGGAACTGGGCATCGTTCGGTCGACGCTCGCCGAACACCTTGCAGCCGCCCAGCGCCGACTGTTCGAGGGAATTTTTGACGACCGGTGAAACCGGATTCTCGAGGCTGTGAGGTCGTGGCTGTCGACGTCAGGGCACGTACCAGATCCCGCGTTTAAAATCGAGCCACTCGCCGACGACGACGTGTGGCAGTGCGACGATACAGATGAACAGGGTGTAAAACGCCACCAGTCCGGGGAGCAGGGATGCGCCGCCGAGTGGAGCCGGTGCGACGACCCAGATGGCGACCATCACGAGTGCCGTCGCCAGCGCGCCGACGACCAGCGCTCCCCACGCCGCGACGATGGGCAGGCCGTCGTTGGGGGTGGCCTCCTGGCGTTCGACGACGATGCCGCGGGCGGACTGGCGCAGCGAGTACCACAGCGGGAAGTAGAGCCCGATAGCGACGACGACGGGGACGACGGTGAAGAAGACGACGAGCAACGAGGTTTCGAACGCGTCGAGCAGCCAGGAGCGGCTCATCCCACCGGTCAACAGGCCACCGCCGAGATGGGCGACGACGCCGACCCCAAACAGTCCCAGGAGTGCGATCCTGGCGGGTTCGACGTACGCGATGCCAGGCAGCGACGCCCCCGGAGCGAAGACGTTCAGCATAATCGTAGAGAAACTGACGTACGGTCCGGCCCACAGCGCGAGCGGGAGGATCATGACGGCACCGCCACGGACCAGTGCGGCCAGCACCCGCTGTGAACGGTACTGCAGATGATCGGTTCCCATAATGGCATCCATCACCCGGAGGTCACCGTGTCCGCCCTTGGCGACGGCTGTCGCCAACGCGATGAGCAACGCCAGCGCAGGGGCGAGCAGAAACAACCCCACGAACGCGGCGAGAAACGCCACGTAGAGTGCGACATAGCGGAGACCGAACGGCAGCCCGCGACGCCTGACGTTCGTAAAGTGCTCGTAGCCACCGTGAGGGAGGTTCAACGCGACCATCCCAACCAGATAGATCACCATCTGTGCTTCCAAGGAGGGTTCTATCCCCAGAATCAGTGTTGTGCTGAAGATACCGATCAGCGCGAACAGTGCTCCTCTGGACACGTTGATCAGGGCGTGCTCGGCCGACACCGCGCGTCGTCTGTCGAGGCCAAACGAGTGTGTTTCCATATTCGGTTGTTGGGCGTACGGGCAGTTGGATACTGACCGTCATTCGACGGCTTTTTTTGAGGGACTATGCCCACGTGACGGGAATAGCCAGAAGCGTTTTGAACTGCTTGAAAAGAAACACAACTATGAGAAACGGCCGGGTTCTCGTGGTCCATTCCCAAGACGGCGTTGAGTCAATCGTGCACGCACTCGAGGAGACCGGCTGTCATGTCACCGTCGTCGAACGAGCGACGACGGCCGTCGCCAAAGTCTCCTCTCAAGAATTCGACTGCGTAGTGAGCAGCTACGCCTTGCCCGGTGAGGACGGGATGGCGTTGCTCGAGGCGGTCCGTGAGGTCGACCCGACGCTCCCAACGATCATGTACGCCGAGCCTGAGGAGGGAGTCAGTGTCACAACCAACGCGCGTCACGGTGAAATCGATCGGTTTGTCACGCGAAACGGGGCGTCGTCGCTCGACCGACTAACCGACGAGGTTCTGACGGCCACCTTGCGGACGACCGAGCCACCGCAGGACGTCTCGGATCACGAACCGGACCCCGAAGAGATCGTTCGGGCGATCGAGGACGCTCCTATCGGCATCAGCCTGAGTGACGCATCACTCCCCGACGATCCGCTCGTCTACATCAACGACGCCTGGAACTCCATCACTGGCTACGAGCGAGATCACGCCCTCGGCCGAAATCCACGATTCCTCCAGGGACCTGCCACCGACGCCGAGACGGTCGAGGCGATCAGGTCCGCCCTCGGGAACGACGTTCCAATCACCGTCGAGATCCAGAACTACCGACGCGACGGAACGCCCTTTTGGAACGAGCTAACGATCGCTCCCGTCCACAACGACGGCGGCGAGGTCACCCACTACGTCGGCTTCCAGAACGACGTCACCGATCGCAAAACCGCCGAAATCGTCGCCGAGGAACGTGCCGCGAAACTCGCCGAGGAACGACGGGCGCTCCGGGGGCTCCTCGAGCACGTTCACGGGCTGCTCAATGAAGTCACGGATATTCTGGTCACCGAACACGACCGGCACGTCATCGCCAAGCGTGTCTGTGAGGAGGTCGTCGACGTGGCGGGCTATCCTGCCTGTTGGTTCGGATCGGCCACGCCGACTGGCGAGGCACTCAAACTGGAGGCGTCGGTCGGACTCCCCACCGATGTCGACTCGACGCTCGAGTTGGCGACGCTCCCGAAGTCAGTCGAGGAGGTACTCGAGTCCGATGAGGTCGCAGCTTGTAGGGTCGGTGAGTGTGCCGGCGGCGTCCTCGATCCGGCCACCGTCGGCGCTGGGCGTCTCGCAGTCGTCCCGATCACGTACGGACACAAACGCTACGGGCTGCTCGGCGTCTACGGCGACCGAGGTGACACACTCAACTATCGCGAACAGCAACTGTTCGCCTCGATCGGAAGCATGATCGGGAGTCGGCTGAACGCAATCGAAACCCAACGGCTCCTCACTGCAGATCGAGTCATCGAGATCGAAGTCGAGATCACAGACGAGCAGTTCCCGCTGTCGGCAGTCGCTTGCGAACTCGAAACGCCAGTCGAATACATCGGACTGACCCACGCCCCGGACGGTGAGTCGTGTGAATTGTTTTGTATCATAACGAGCGACGCGTCGCTTGTTGACCTGACGGAACTGTCGTTCGTCGACAACGTCCGGACGGTCACTGACGCCGACGACGGAAAGACGTTCGCGCTCACCGTCGAGTCGATGTCGCCATTTCATAGCCTCGCCGAGCACAGCGCGTCGATCAGCGAACTCGTCGCCCACCCCGAACGGGCGGTGCTCGATCTCGAACTCCCGCCGTCGTACGATGTCCGGTCGATCCTCGACGTCCTCGAGGCCCAGTACGAACAGGTGACACTCCAGTCTCGAACCGAGCGGGAGATGCAGGCGCGTACGACCCTCGACTGCTCGGCGATGCTCGAGGAACGACTGACCGATCGACAGCGGGCTGCGCTCGAGGCGGCACAGCTGAACGGCTACTTCGAGTGGCCACGACCAACCGATGGAGCGGAGATCGCAGCAACGATGGGGATCACCAGACAGACGTTCCATCAACACCTTCGAGCCGCCGAACGAAAGCTCGTCGAGACCTACGTTGGCGACGGGTCGGTCTATGAGATATCCTGACCCTTTTGATCATACTCACTGACAGCCGCGTGGTAATCGTCGGGGGTGAAAGCGTCGCGTCTACTCTCGCACTCAGTGGGCTGGTTCCCAGTTTTGGACCGAGACGGTTTCGCCTGCCGGAATCCCCTCCCGTGACTCGGGCACGACAACCCACCCATCAGCGAGCGCCACACTCGAGAGCACGCCAGCGCCGCTTGCGCGGGTGGGGATGGCGACCGTCTCCCCGTCTACGTCTTCACGCTCTGCGAGCTGAACCCGCGCAAATGTCCGAGTGCCCGGCTCGCTCGCAATCTTGCGCTCGAGGGTGGCCTGTGTCGTCGGGTGTGGATCCGGTTCGGTCCCTTGGAGCCACGAGAGTGCGGGCCGAAGAAACTGAACAGCGTTGACGATACAGGCGACCGGATAGCCCGGCAGCATGAACACCGGCGTCTCCTCGACAATCCCGAGGGCGACCGGATGTCCCGGCTTCAGCCCGACGCCGTGGACGAGCACCGCACCGAGGTCATCGACCACTTCGGGGATGAGATCTCGCTCGCCAACGGATGAGCCGCCCGTCGTAACGATCACGTCTTTGGTCAAATCCCGCTGGATCGCCGCCCGCAGCGCCTCCCGGTCGTCGGTGACGATATTCCGGTAGGTCGCCCGCCCACCCCAGCGCTCGACGAATCTCGAGACGGTCAGCCCGTTGGTCTCGATGATCTCACCGGGGTCGGGGTCATGAGTAACGAGCTCTTCGCCGGTCGGGATCACGCCGACAGTCGGGCGAGCGGCAACCTCGAGGCGGCGGGACACAACCGACCGTAACAGCCCGAGATCGGAGGGGCGAAGCCGGTGGCCGGCAGCAAAGAGGTGCTGACCGGCTTCGACATCTTCGCCGACTGGTGCGACGTTTTCGCCTTCCCCCACGCCGTCTGTCAACTCAATTTCGCCGGTCGACTCGATCGCCTCGGCGTGTTCGATCATCACAACCGCATTGGCCCCTTCGGGCAGCTCGCTCCCGGTGTGGACCCGTACTGCGGTTCCTGGCGTCACCTCTTCGCCGTCGGCCGCCCGGACGACCGCGGGGGACCGAGCGCTTGCTCCAAAACTGTCTTCGGCCCGAACGGCATAGCCATCCATCGCCGCCCGCCGGTAGTGGGGGACGTCCACGTCGGCAGTTACCGACTCAGCAAGCACGCGCCGGTCGGTATACTCGAGATTGAGGCGTTCGGTGTCCCTCTCGAGTGCGTCGATTTCCTCGCGGAGTATCTCACGAGCGTCGGCGACGCGCGTCCGTGTTTTGAACCCCGCGTGTTTCCGATTCCGGTCGGTTCCTTTCATACAGATACTCGATGGGCGATGGACAAAAACGTAGGGAGTAGGTTGATTCGATGGGGCTGCACACAGCGTGTCAGGCGAACAACCCGCTATCACCCGCGACCGCGGCCTTTTTCGTATCGGCGTCCAAACTGGAAGCTATGTCAGCGCTCCGCGACGCGTTGCGGGATCTCTCCGATGCGGTGTTTTTCGACCTCCTCGAGAGCGACGATGCCTACCTGCTCGTCCTCGATGTACCCGGCGTTACCGCCGATACACTCGAGGTAAGTCTCGAGGATGGCCGTGTCTCGATCGAAGCACGCCGTGACAAATCACTCACCGGCGAGTTTCGGTATCTCGAAGAAAACCGCTCGCTGTTTCTCGATGCCACCCTTCCGTTGCCAGAGGACGCCACCGAAGACGGGGCAGAGGCGTCGGTCGAACAGGGGGTCCTCGAGTTGCTGCTGCCGAAAGCCGATGGGAGCGTCGAGCGAACGATCGATGTCGTCGAACCCAAGGAAGACGAGGATGAGACGGCCGTTTCGGTTGGAGACTCCCACACAGGCGACAAAGACGATGAGTAGGGCCACCGCGGCGGGCACGAGGTAAAACGATGGCGAGGTTCCGCGCTTACCGTCGGTTTTTTATTGTCGCGTGGCACTTTCTGCCGCTGTTGTTGGCCTACGCCCGCGACCGCCGGCGGTTTTTGTTTTTCGGTCGGCCCCGTCGGGTCTCTGCGGAGACTAACCGCAAGCGTGCGACGGTCCTCTTAGAGTCGCTGCTCACGCTCGGACCGACGTTTATCAAACTCGGTCAGCTGCTCTCGACGCGGCCGGATATCCTCCCCCCGGAGTACATCGAGGTGCTGTCTGCCCTGCAAGATGAGGTGCCTGCAGCGCCGTGGGCGGAGGCCAAAGGCGTGCTTGAAGACGAATTGGGGTCGATTGACTCGCGGTTTGAGACGTTTGACACCGAGGCGATCAGCGGTGCGAGTCTCGGACAGGTGTATACGGCGTCGATCAACGGCCAGGACGTCGCAGTAAAGATTCGTCGCCCGGAAATCGAGTCACTCGTCGAGGCGGACCTCCGGGTTATTCGGTGGTCGCTGCCGCTGCTCATGCGCTTTGTCGGCAGTGCGCGCTCGTTCTCGCTTGAGAACCTCGCCGACGAGTTTGCAAAGACGATCCGCCAGGAGATGGATTACGAGCGCGAAGGAAAGATGCTCACCGAAATTCGGTCGAATTTCGCCGATAACGACCGAATCGTGATCCCTGCCGTAATCGACTCACATTCGAGTTCACGCGTCCTCACGATGGAGTACGTTCCGGGAACGAAAATCAACGACCTTCAGGAACTGGATACGAAATCGATCGACCGCGAAGCCCTCGCCGGGACGCTCCAGCGGGCGTATCTCCAGATGATTATCGACGATGGGGTGTTTCACGCCGACCCCCACCCCGGCAATCTGGCAGTTACCGACGATGGGCGAATCATCTTCTATGACTTCGGCATGAGCGGCCGGGTCGATGCTTTCGTCCAGGACAAAATCGTCGAGTTCTACATCGCCGTTGCCAACCAGGATATCGACGGCATCCTCGACGTCCTCATCGCAATCGGCACGCTCAGCCCCGAAGCCGACCGAAAAGTGATGGCTGAGGTAATGGAGTTAGCGATCGCCGACGCCCGTGGTGACGATATCGAACAGTACCGTGTCAACCAGATCGTCGGCCAGATCGAAGACTCCATCTACGAGTTTCCCTTCCGACTCCCAGCGAATCTCGCGCTCGTGCTTCGGGTCGCAACGGTTGTCGAAGGCGTCTGTGTCACGCTCGATGAGGATTTCGACTTTATTACGACGGCGACCGATTACCTCACCGAAGAGGGGTATCGTGAAGAGTCCGTCAAGCGCATCTTTGCTGAGGGCGGCCAACAATTCCAGCAGTCTGCATCCGCACTCGTCCGGATGCCGCCGAAAGCCGAACGGGCGCTTGACCGCTTCGACCGCAACGACTTCTACATCCGCGCCGATATCGAAGACTCCGACCGCGTCTTCGAACAGCTAGCCAAACGCATCATCTATGGGCTCTTGCTCACCATGTCGCTGTTCTCGACAGGTGTTCTCTACGCCCTCGAGGCCCCCGAAGGGTCGGTCGTCGCCGCCGTCTTCTCGCTTTTGGTCGTCATCCAACTGTACCGTTCGTTTCGCAGACGTGGGACGCTCGGGGCGAAACCCCAGTTTACCCGCCAGAATCTCCGCCAGCGACGCGGCGAGGAGTGAGCGAGCTGTCGGTGTCTAACCGCTCACCGATATCAGCCACTGACGCCCGCTGAGAACGGTTTGATTAAGTGCTCACCGGCTCGAGGAGTGGTATGGGACGAGATTCCGCCGGCGGGAACCTGCTCCGGACGCTCATTGGCATGATGCTGATTTTCTTTTTCATGTTCGTGATCGCGTTTACGGTGAGCAACGTTCTGTGACCGTCGGTCACCGCGAACGCCGTCTCACAGACACGCACCTACCACGTCACCCCTTCATACACCATCCCCGGCTGGGGCTCGACGATCCGCCGGCCATCGATAACGACCGGCGTGGCCATCGCCTCGAACGCCTCGTTTAGCGTTGCAAACTCATCCCAATCGGTGACGACGACCGCACCATCGGCTCCCTTGAGTGCGGCGGCGGCACTTTCGGCATACTCGATATCGTACTCCGCCGCCGAAAACCGCTCGGCCATCGGCTCCATTGCGACCGGATCGTAGGCGACGACGCTCGCCCCACCGGCGAGCAGCCCCTCGATTACCGGAATCGCTCGCGAGTTGCGAATATCGTCCGTCCGTGGCTTAAACGAGAGGCCAAGCACCGCGACACGGGCTCCCTCGAGGTCGATGTGGTCTGTGAGCAACGCGAGCAGCCGCTCGGGCTGGCGGTCGTTGACCTCGACGGTGGCCTCGAGTAGCGTTGGGTCGTAGCCGGCTCTGCGGGCGGCAGCAATGATCGCGTCGACGTCTTTGGGGAAACAGGAGCCACCCCAGCCGACGCCGCTTCGCAGGAAGCGCTCGGAGATGCGGTCATCGAGGCCGATTGCGTCCATCACCTCGTAGGCGTCTATCTCAAAGGTCTTGCAGATGTTTCCGAGGTCGTTGACGAGGCTGATTTTCGAGGCGAGAAAGGCGTTGTTGGCGTATTTGATCATCGCTGCAGTCTGTGGGTCGGTGTCGACAACGGGGAGGTCGTCGTCGATCAGCCCATCGAAGACCGTGTGCAACTGCTCGCTCGCCCACGCCGACTGCGTCCCGAAGACGAGTTTGTCGGGGTTCAGAAAGTCAGCCACGGCACTCCCCTCTCGGAGAAACTCGGGATTCATGCCGACGTCGATATCAGCGTCACCGGCTGCCTGCCGGATGGCTGGCTCGAGCGTGTCGGTGATGGCCTCCGGCGTCACCGTCGATTTGATCACGACGAGGTGGTTTCGGTCGCTGTCGGCGAGGGCTGCTCCGACGGCTTCGCCGGCGGCGGTGAGCGCACGCAGGTCGATACTACCGTCCTCGTTCGAAGGCGTGCCAACGGCAAGAAAGACGATATCCGCGTCGGGCAGCCCCTCGAAGCTGGTCGTCGCCCACAGCCGATCGCCGGCATGGGTGGAAAGTAGCTCCTCGAGACCTGGTTCGTCGATCGGTGCCTCTCCGGCGTTGATCGTGTCGACGACGGTTTCGTCGATGTCGATTGCGGTGACGTGATGGCCGAGATTGGCGAAACACGCCGCGATTGTTGAGCCGACATAGCCGCTGCCGACAACGGTCACTTTCATTAGCTATTGCACGCCCGCCGAGGGGCATGAGAATTGTGGTCCCTCTCGGTGTTAGCGACTCAGGTGGCGACGTCCCCACTCGAGGCCCGTTCGGAACAACTCGAGGCCGGGATAGCCATCGGCTCGCCAGAGTGCGAACGCGAGTGCGGCAAAGACAAATTCAGAGAGAAAGTACGGGTCGGTAATCGAGTCTGCCAGTAGTCCGAGCACGGTTGGTGCGCCCTCTTCGTAGGTTTCGACGGGTGTTAGCGGCCACAGCAGGTGGCTTGCAGCGTCTTCGCCCCACAGCGCTGGCACGGCATCGACCAGCGAGTGGGAGATGGCACCGACGGCGAAGGCGATTGCATACGTTTCATACGGATTGCCATATCGTCGGGCGAGCAGATAGAGACCGCCACAGAGGGGGATCAGTACAAAAAGCGAGTGGGCGAGCGTCCGGCCCGTCGGGAGGACACCGACGTACCACGCCAAGGGTTTGTCGACAAGGTCTGGAAAGGAGCTGCCAACGAGCAGGACGACTACCGCAATCGATGCCGGCGGACCACTCGACTGGAGGCGTTTCCAGCCACTGTAGAGAAGATAGGCAATCGCGGCGTGTCCGAGCGGCCACATTGTTTGTGCTGATGAAGAGGGCTGATATAAACGGCATGATTTGTGCAGCCGGATCAATTGCTCATCGTTCTCACACCACAACCGGCCGAACGCACCGGACACCACAATCTCTTTAGGTCGGACTGTTGGCTACGGTGATATGCAAACTGTCGTTCTCGCTGCTGGCTCGGGGACACGGATGCGGCCACTTACTGATACGCGACCCAAACCGCTGTGTCCGGTCGCCGGAAAACCGCTTGTCGCCCATACACTAAAACGCGCTGTCGCTGCCGGGGCCAGCCGTATCATCCTCGTCGTTGGCTATGAATCGGATCTCGTCCGCTCGTATTTCGGCGACTCCTATGCGGGCGTCCCAATCGAGTACGCCGTCCAGGCCGAACAACGGGGTACGGCTGACGCCGTTCGGGCAGCTACCGACACACTCCGACCCGAACCCTTTGTGGTGCTCAACGGCGATTCGCTCTATGATGTCCCCTCCTTGATAGCACTGTATGAAAACGTCCCCGCTGTCGGCTCCGCCCACGTCGACAACCCCTCGGATTACGGCGTCTTCGAAACCGACGGCGACCGCGTCGTCGGCGTGACCGAGAAACCTGACAACCCAGCCTCAAATCTGATCAACGCCGGCGCATACGCCTTTCCAGCAGACACCCGTAACCGACTCGACGTCGAACAGTCCAAACGCGGCGAACTCGAGTTAACCGACGTGTTACAGGAACTCTGTGAAAGCCAGTCGGTGACGGCGATTCCCTTCGAGCGCTGGCTCGACGTCGGTCGCCCGTGGGAACTGCTCGCGGCGAACGAATGGCTGGCTGCGGAGCTTCCGGACCGTCGGGAGGGGACGATTCATCCCGAAGCTGAACTGTCCGGTCCGGTCACTGTCAAAGCCGGCGCGACGGTCAAATCGGGCGTCACGATCGAGGGACCAGCGTACATCGCTTCAGGCGCGACCGTCGGACCGAACGCCTACATCCGTGGCTCTACCCACGTCGGCCCCGACGCCAAAGTGGGCCACGCCGTCGAACTCAAAAACTCAATTCTCCTCGAGGGAGCGACTGTTGGCCATCTCTCGTATGTCGGTGACAGCATCCTTGGCGCAGCGACCAACTTCGGCGCGGGAACGACCGTCGCCAATCTCCGCCACGACGACGAGCCGATCAAACTGACCGTCAAAGGCGAGCGCGTCTCGACCGGCCGGCGGAAACTCGGGGTCATCTGTGGAGACGGCGTCAAGACCGGAATCAACTCGAGTCTCACACCCGGGCTCGTCCTCTCGACGGATGCCCGAACGTCACCGGGTGAGACGGTCTCTCGGGATCGGTAGCTACCAGCGGTCACACTCGCCCCACGAAACCGCTTTGTCACCCTCTTTTACGTCCTGTTGCAATGCCTGTACCCGATACGTCGGCTCGCTACACAGCCGGGTTGCAACCTCGGCAGGGACCGTCACCCGGCGACAGGACCTCGAAACGAGCAATCCGTCGGGCCCAAAGGTAAACTCGAGGTAATAACAGTCAACTGCCTCTGCAGCGAGTTCGGGATGGATCGCGCTGAGAATGTCAGCGACAAATCCATAGACGAGTTCGGAACTCGGCGTCCCGGTGGTTCCAAGGTCGACGCGAACAATCGTGACGACCCCTCCCTCGCCCGCCCGTACCCGAACTCGCGGTGACGACTCGAGATGCGTCCGCTCCGTTGTACACGTTTCACCAAGCTTCTCCTCGAGGATAGCAGCGAGCTTCGGGCGGTCGTTTTTCGGCCGCCGCCGATAGTGCCGTATGCCGAGGCCGACAGCCACAGCGACCACCAGAATCCCACCACCGAGAACAACCCATTCGACCATCGACCGCCCTTAGCGGCCGTCAAAAAAAGGAATTCCCCTCGAGGGCTTTTCAAACGGTTTATGACGGTCGGTTGATTACCCCGCCACATGGCGAAACAACAAAAAGAAGTTCGCGATCTCCAGGAAGGAACGTACGTCATGATCGACGATGCCGCCTGCGTCATCAACGCCTACTCGACAGCCAAGCCAGGCAAACACGGCAGCGCCAAAGCCCGTATCGAGGCTAAAGGTGTCTTCGACGGCAAGAAACGCTCGCTCAGCCAGCCCGTTGACGCCAAAATATGGGTGCCGCTTATCGAGCGCAAACAGGGTCAGATCGTCTCCACCTCCGGCGACGATATGCAGGTGATGGACCTCGAAACCTATGAAACGTTCACGATGCGCATCCCCGAAGATGCTGAGGTCTCCCCCGACGACAACATCGAATTCCTCGAGATGGAAGAACAGCGCAAGATCGTCTAATGTTTCCCGGGGCGAACGCCGATCGTGGAGATGCGAGCTTCGTGGTCGTCGGAGCGCCCCTGGACGTCTCGACGACCTTCCGACCCGGCACCCGCTTTGGACCCGGTCGGATTCGGAATTTTTCGGCCGCCTGTGATGATTATGACCACCGGAGTGGTCACCACTTTTCGAACCTCGGCGTCTGTGACCACGGCGATGTCCACCCATGGGACGACGCCGAGGAGTACCTCGAGTATCTCACCGGCGTACTGACAGATATCGTCTGGGACGGCGCGATTCCGCTCACGCTAGGTGGTGAACACACCGTCTCGCTGGCTGGCGTTCGAGCAACTGAACCCGAGGTTGTCGTCGTCCTCGACGCCCACCTCGACCTTCGAGTCGCGTACGACGGCAACCCGCTTTCTCACGCCTGTGTGACCCGACGCGCACTCGAATGTGAGTCCGTCGAGGAAGTCGTAATTCTCGGCGCTCGTACCGGCAGCAAAGCCGAGTGGGAGCGAGCCCAGAAGACAGACGTGACCGTCGTCGAACCCGGCGGCGTCGGTGAGACGTCCATCCGTGAGCAGCTTGCGGACCGAGACGTTTACTTGAGCGTCGACATCGACGCCGCCGACCCCGCCTACGCGCCCGGCACCGGGACGATGGCTCCCTTCGGCCTCGAGCCCCAACAGATGCGCGAGTTGGTTCGGGAGGTTGCCCCACACGCCGTCGGTTTCGATGTCGTCGAAGTCAACGACCGTGACGACGGACAGGCAGCCACCCTCGCCGGGAGCTTGCTTCGCGAATTCGTTTTTCAATCGGCCGACTGATCGGTCCGTAGGGCTCATACACCACGCCCGTCGAGTCGGCTTCTCTCTCGAAACGTTTCGGATAATTTTATCTACTCTTCCCAGAACTCGAGTATGAAACACGTCGCCGTTGCGGAGGTTGAGCCAGCGGCTACTACTAGCCCGGCCAAATATATCAAACTTCTATCATTTGCACTCGAGACTGAGGGCGTCGCGATTAATCTGTTTAAACTCGCCCCGACTGAGCAACTCAGCTACGCACTTCATCGACACCACGAACAGGAAGAAGTATTCTACGTCGAACAGGGGGTGATGACGTTTGAAACGCCCGATGAGATGATCACAGTCACCGCCGGCGAACTGATCCGATTTGCACCCGGTGAACTTCAGCTCGGACACAACAACGGCGACGAGCGAGCGCGCGTCCTTGCAATCGGTGCCCCACGCGAGTCGACAGCACTCGAGTACCGCCAGTACTGTCCCATCTGTGAGGAGGACACACGACAGTTCCAAAGCGTGAGGCCGGTTAAGAGGGCGTCTTTATCCGATGTAACGGCTGCGGATTAGTCGTCGAACATCTTGAGCTCTGAGAAACGGACCCAACCCAATAAATCCCCCGCGCGAGAACATCCCAACATGAAGCTCTCGGACTTTGTCACCCGACTCGATTCGGAGTTGCGAACTGAGGCCTACGCCGACCTCGATGCAAGTGCCAACGGACTTCAGGTCGGACCGACAGCACCCTACACCGACGCCGAACCCACGATCGAGCACGTCGCGTTCGCCGTCGACGGCGTCCGCCAAACGTTCGAGGCGGCCGCCGACTGCGGAGCCGACGCCATCCTCACCCATCACGGCATCTCTTGGGGCGACATTGAGCACCTCTCTGGCCGAACGTACCATCGCCTCGAGCCGCTATTTGCACACGAAATCGTCCTCTACGTCTCCCACCTCCCGCTTGACGGTCACCAAGAATTGGGGAACGCCGCCGGCGTTGGCGACGTCATCGAACTCACTGACCGAGCACCCTTTGGCGAGTACGGCCCCGAATACGTCGGCCAACGTGGCCGGCTTGCAGTGCCCTGCTCACCATCGACGCTCGTCGAACGACTCGAGGCCGACCTCGATACCGGCGGCCAGCCAATCCAACTGCTCGAGGCTGGCCCCGAGAGGATCGAGGACGTGGCCATCGTCACCGGCAGCGGCGTCGACTGGCTCGCGGAGGCTGTTGCCGAGGACGTTGACGCGCTCATCACCGGCGAGGGGAAACAGAACGTCTTCCACGAAGCCCGCGAGGCCGGCATCCACGTCGTCCTCGCCGGCCATTACGCCACCGAGACCTTCGGCGTCCAATCCCTCCAGGCGTTAGTCGAGGAGTGGGGACTCGAGACGACGTTCCTCGATGTGCCAACTGGACTCTAACCATTACGTTCAGCAGGCAGTTGCAGGCTGGATTTCTCCCCGCTCGCTGTCCTCAGATACAGTAATGGATCCGCTTGTCAAGACGATGCTCTTTGGAGCCGACGGAGAGCGCCCTGTGAGTCCGCTCCTCAACGTGCCCCCAACCGTCCTCGCTGCAACCGTCTCGATTGGTCTGTACGCTGGCTACCGCTTCGTTCGACTCTACCGGGCGTGATACTGCACGGAGTCATCGCTCGAGACCAATCGCGCGGTTGAAGCCCGTGGGTTCTCGAGAGTGCTGTATGAGCAACGACGAGCACGACGAACATGGTGGCGACCACCACGATGAACACGACGAGCACGGCGACGGCCACCACGAACCACCACGAGAAACCTTTTCACCCGACCCGATCTGCCACGCCGAAGTCAGCGCGGGGATGACCGTCGGCGAACTCGCTGACCAGTACGGCCATGCGGGTATCGGGGCTGCAGATTTACACGAGGCCGTCTCGATCACCGAATCGATGTTTGCCGACGACGTTACCGTCTTTTTCTCCCTTGCTGGCGCGATGGTTCCCACCGGAATGCGAACGATCGTCGCCGATCTCATCCGCGATGGCTACATCGATGTCCTCGTAACGACCGGGGCAAACCTGACCCACGACTCGATTGAAGCTATCGGCGGGAAACACCACCACGGCTGTGTCCACCAGGCGGGGAAAACCGAGCGAGAACACGACGAAACGCTGCGTGATGAGGGCGTCGACCGCATCTACAACGTCTATCTGCCACAGGAACACTTCGCGCTGTTTGAATCGCACCTCCGTGAGGAAGTCTTCCCCGTCCTAGAGGCCGAAGCCGAGACCGAGGGGCCGGTGCCGATCGACCGGCTCACGGCCGAACTCGGTCGCGCAAACGCAGCGGTTAACGCTGCAGAGAAGGTTGAGGAAGCACCCGGTATTGCAGCCGCGGCCTACGAAAACGACGTCCCGATCTACTGCCCGGCGATTCAGGATTCCGTTCTGGGCTTGCAGGCGTGGATCTACAGCCAAACCTCGGCGTTCTCACTCGACGCGCTCGCGGATATGACGCCGTTGACCGACCACGCGTTCGACGCCGACCGCGCCGGGGCCTTCCTCGTCGGCGGTGGCGTCCCGAAGAACTTCACCCTCCAGACGATGCTCGTGACCCCCGGTGCCTATGACTACGCCGTCCAACTGACGATGGACTCCTCGAAAACCGGCGGCCTCTCCGGTGCAACCCTGGATGAAGCCCGCTCGTGGGGCAAACTCGAGAAGGATGCCGAAAACGTCTCCGTCTATGCTGATGCGACAATTACGCTCCCGCTCGTTATCGCGGCCGCTCGAGAGCGTGTCGAGATGGAGTGAGCAGCTATTGTCGGTAGAGTGGGTCGGTCAGTACGTTTTGTAACTCACCGAACCAAATCAGTAGGTCTTGTAACTCGCTGAACCCACATCGATTCGCACGAGCGTGTTTATGTCGTAGGCGTCCGGTTCGGCTCCGTACTTAGCGTTGATCCTACGCGCGGCCTCCTGACTGGCTGCTTCATCTTCGACCACCGTTGCCGTTCCCAACAGCGAGACCATCCACCGGGCCTCGCCGTTATCATCGGCCTGAACCGAGAGCGCAACGAACGGATTCGCCCGGATATTCGCTAACTTCCGCCCGGTCGTCACGACTTCGACGACGCCGTCGGCGTAGCGATACCACACCGGAGCGACATGTGGTCGCCCGTCACGGCAGGTCCCAAGATGGGCCATCAACGGTTCGCTCTCGAGTAAGAACGCAGCTTCGGCTGGAACGGTTCCCATAGCTATCGGACGACACCGCTGGACAAAACGGTTGGCTGGCCTCGTTATTTAAAACGTGGCGTATTTCACGCACACCGTAATCTCAGGATCTTTCGACTAACGGGTATGGGATCAGGCGCTGACAGCACCGGTCGCCGGTCGCTGCTCCGTTCGGTCGCCCTCCTCAGTGGTATCTCAGCCGTCGGTGGCGCTCGAGCAGCCGAACACGGACCACTCACCGCCGATAGCGACAGTGACGGCATTCCCGATCATACGAAACGCTCTCTGGATTTTCACGAAACACTCAGCAGGCACTTTGGTCCGCAGTTCGAGGGCCTCGAGATGGGTCGTGCGGACCTCCTCATCGATGTCCGACACGTTGGCGAGACAACCATCTCTCGGTCCACCCAACAGACCATCGTCGACCTCTTTCGAAGCCGTGATATCCACGCCCAGTGGCTCGAGTATCCCACTCGATACGACCTCGAGTCGGTTGCCTCGAGCTACGGCACGACGGTCAAGGAGTTGTTATGGGGTTGGGACAGTTTCTACAGCGACGCCGTCGAACCCGAGTTGCAAGACGTTGCGGTGCAGTTGATTGTCGTGCCGGGAACCGCTGAGGATGCAGCGGAGGGACGAATCTACAGCCACTGGATGGGGGCTACCGGCGGCGGCGCTGCAGGCTACGTCAACGGTTTCAGCCTCGGGAACCGGGCTGTCGTCGCCGAGCGATCGGACCCGACCGAGGAGGCCCGCCTCGTCTTTCATGAACTCGCCCATCTCGTCCTCTGTCACGACGCCGACCCGGAGAATACGGGCGTGATGGGAACCGCCGAAGAACTGGATCTGACCGACCGGGAGTGGGAACGGTTCCGGGCCGGGCTGGGAAACGTCCGGGATCGAACCGGCTATGACTTTCTCTTTCGACCCTGTCTCTGGCACGAGAATCTGACATCGGTGTTTGCGTAGGGTGCAAACGGCAACCGTTTTCCACCGCAGCGCCGTACCCGGCAGTGGGCCGATGATGAATCTACCGGACTGAGTCGGTCTCGGCAACCGGCGATGACGATCCCTATGAGTACTGTTTTCGGCCCACTTCGGTTCGTGACCGCCGGCTCAGGAGCGGCGAAATAAAACAACCGTTGCTGATAGTTTCAGTAGTTGCAACTCGAGGTGCTGTGCCACACCGGACTCGTCTCGCCTCTCATAACAGGATTACCAACTCGAAACCGACGGAACGAACGAGGGTTCTTATGCATGTTTACAACCGGTATACGCAAGATGAAAGACACAACTGGGGACGCCCGTGGAAACGTGAAACGGTTACAAACAGGCGCGCTCGCGGCGACCGCGCTTGCTGTCGGTGCCGGGACAGCCACAGCCCAGGACGACGAACAGGTGGTCGTCTCCGGGCATCATTACTATCCGGACAACGATTTCGACGTACTCGAGCAGTATGCCACGTCGACGAAAAACGACATTTTAGCGACGTTCGACGACGAGTTTGCGGACCCCACCGATTGGGATGCCTACGTGATTCAGATCGACATTGGTGGTTCTGCAGACGCCCTTGGGATACTGTTTACCGACCAGGACGAACTCGATATCGAAGCCGGCGATTCGGGGACGTTTGACGACTCCGCTGCGTTCCGCAATGACGAACTCAACCTGCTCGAGGTTGATTCGGGTCTGTAACTGTCTGTACAACTATCGAACTCGAGTAGCCCCGAACTGAGTCCCCTCGTAGTCCCAAAGAGCTTTGATCGCTGTCTCAGCGGCGGCCACTGATGAGAGGCTATTCCCGTGTTGAGTCGTATAGTCAATCAATGAGGTTCAATTGCTGTCCGGTGGGTTGCCAGACGGGTGACAACCGATGAATCCCCGTCGTGTCGATTTCATCGTTGATTTGGTGTATGGGCTGATGATCGCGGTTTCGATCGTGTTGATTCTCGTCATCGGGACACAGGTTGGAATCGCGTTCGGACTGGGTGTGTTGGTGTCGTATGTGATTCACATCGTCTGGAAGATGGCCCGTTTTGATCCCGATTGGATGACAACTGAAGTGGCCGAACAGGTCGAGGATACGGTGAGTAAGACAGTTGAAGATACGGTAAACAAGACTGTTGGCGACACGGTGAGCAAAGAAGTCGAAAAGACCGTCGACAGCACGGTGAGTAAGACGGTCGAAGACACGGTCAGCAAGCAAGTCGAGAAGTCGGTCGGCGAAACCGTTGAGGATACGGTGAGCAAGACAGTCGAAGATACGGTGAGCAAAACCGTCGAGGACACCGTTGGTGAAACCGTAAGCAAGGAAGTCGAAAAGAAAGTTGGGGAAACCGTCGAGGATACGGTGAGCAAAACCGTCGAGGATACTGTTGGTGAGACGGTCAGCAAGGAAGTCGAGAAAACAGTCGATGAGACCGTCAGTAAGAAAGTCGACGACGTAGCCGAAAAAGTCGGTGAGACAGTCAGCGAAGAGGTCACCGAAACGGTCAGTGAGGAAGTTGAAAAGACGGTTCGGAAAGAGGTCGATGGCGCAATGAAGGCCGCTGACGAAGCAAGCGAAGAGGCAACTGAAGAGAAGGTGACCGAAGAGAAGGTGACCGAAGAGAAGGTGACCGAAGAGAAGGCTCGAGAAAATTAACTCGATTACGAATCACAGTACTTTTATTAGCCTCTCGGTGGTTGGTAGGTGTATGGCAGCGATCAACCTATCAGAACCAATGGAACGGAAGCTCAACGACCTCTCGACTGACGGTGACGTTGAGGACGTGCTGTGGAAAGCAATGTACCTCTACGAGCGAACCGAGTATCCGTCCGAATAGGTTCGTTGCGGTGTCGCTGAACCCGTTTTGAGCGCACAAACCTACTAGCGAACGCGTTCCTCGAGGACAACCAACACCCTCAACACAGTCTCGCCCTGAACCCGAACTGACTGATGGCACACGATCGTATTCACGCCAGAGAGCCAACCCATCACACAGCGGAGTGGGAGACAGGAACGATCACGGCCGTGACCGAACGTGACGGCCACTGGGTTGTCACCGTTGATAGCATCGAGTTGCGAACCACCTTTGCAATCCGAGACCTCGTGACGCGCCGGCTGGATATCGATCCCGGCGAGTCGCCGGTTGGCCAACAAATCTGGTACAAACAACACGGCCGGTAGTGAGTTGTGTCAGCGATCGATTCCAAACGCTCGGTCGAATGTCTGTTGGGCGCGCTCGTACGCCGGGTTTCGGTCGACGATCGGCTCTGGATACGTCGATTCGATCTGCTCGCGTTTTGCTGGCGACAACGTTGGCCACTCGAGGATCGACTCGGCGGGAACGCCCTCGAGTTCGGGTACGTACTGGGTGACGAACGTCGCGTTCCGGTCGTATTTCGCCATCTGTGCAACGGGGTCGAAGATCCGCACAGCGACGGAATCGGTGCCCGTCGAGGCGATCCATTGCCAGTTCCCGGCGTTAACCGCAGGGTCGTAATCCAGTAACTGCGTTTTGAACCACTGTTCGCCTTTGCGCCAGTCGATCAACAGGTGTTTACACAGAAAGCTGGCGACGACCTGTCTGGGTCGGTTGTGAATATACCCCTCCTCGGCCAGTTGGCGCATTCCCGCATCCACGAGCGGATAGCCGGTTTCCCCGTGTTTCCACGCTTCAAACTGTTCGTCGTCGGTTTCCCACGCGATCGGATTCGGTGGCTTGTTGTAGTTTTCGGTGGCCAGTGTGGGCATGGTTGCAAGCAGGTGGTAGTTGTGCTCGCGCCAGGAGAGCTCATACCGATACTTTTCGACGTTTTTCGTTTCTGCGCCGACTGCATCCTGAAGGGCGTCGCCGGCCGTCTCCCACACCGTTCTGATACCAACCATGCCGGTGGCGATATACGGTGACAGCCGCGAGACGGCTTCGGTCGCTCGCTCGACGGCTGCTGTCAGATCATCGCGCCGTTCGTTATACCGCTTAATGCCCCGCTCGCAAAACCGCTCGAGGCGCTCTTGTGCGGCCTCGGAGCCGGTCGGTGGGAGTTCGATCTCCGGTTCGATCTCAATCGCTGTACGGATCCTCTCCAGCTCTGACTCCGCATCGATGCTGTCAGCAGACACTAGTTGACTGGCCGTCGGTTCAGCAACCGGCTCGGGCTTTTGGGCGACTTCCCAGTCGTTGTAAAACTGGCTGTGGGTTGGATAGCTCGCCTCGAGTGTGGCAGGGTCGACGAGCACTAAATCAGTGTGTCGCTCGAGAGGGACCGTCGCCTGCACCCGGTCAGCTTGGGCCCGTCTCGCTGGGGTGTAGCACGCGTTGCAGTGAACGGAATCAGCGTCATACTCCTCGAGAAGCGCCCGGAGCACGTCTTCGGCACGCCCCTCCCGAATCAACAGTTGGCTCCCCAGCTCTCGATATTGATCGGCGAGTGACTCGAGTCCGGCTACAACGAACGCCCGTTGGCGGTCGCCGAAGTCGTCCGCAGTCGTTGGATCGAGAATATAGACGGGGACGGCCGGCTCCGTCGCTGCCGCCAGTCCCACGTTGTCGGTTGTCCGAAGGTCGCGGCGGTGCCAAAAGAGGTCCATGCCCGCAGTAGGGGGTTCAGGGATGTGACTGTTGGGTCGGACGAGCATTCGTCCGCTTATCAAACTAGTCCAATAGAGCCACTGTGTTTATATTGTGAGTTTTCATACTCTATGCAATGTCTGTCATCCGGCTCTCGAGACGGAGTTTACCTGACACTCCGATTGCTCTCCTCGCGCAGTCTGCCGGTGGTCGGTGATGAACCGGCTGGCGCGTGTTGCTCTCCTCGGCCTAACGCTTCTTCTGATTGGGCTGGCCGGCGGCTCGATATCTGCTGTCGCTGATTCCCCGTTAAACGAGACTATCGCCGATACGGAGCTGGCGGCAGCCGAAGCCGACGGCGAACAGATACAGGTAATCGTCCGATTTGCCGACCAGCCCGCAACTGAGCGCCAAGAGATGGCCACTGAAGATCGACTCGGATCGATGCGGGCTCATGCCAAGGAAAGTCAAACTACCTTCGAACGGTTTGCTGACGGTAATCCACACGTCGAAATCAACCGCCAGTTCTGGCTGACAAACGCCGCGCTCGTCACCGTCGACACCGACCGCGTTTCACTGACTGAGCTCGGAACCGTCGAGGAGGTGACCCGTATTCACGGGAATTACGAGGTCGAAACCGCCAGCTCGGCGGCTGCTCACTCTCCGTCCTTGAGCCCGTCACTGGCCTCGACGGACGAGCCGACGTTCCCCTACGGCCTCGAGCGGATCAACGTTCCGGAGACGTGGGAGGCGTTTGAGACCCGTGGGGAGGGGGTTTCGGTGGCCATCCTCGACACCGGCGTCGACCCGGACCATCCGGATATCGATATTGAACCGGACAACTGGGCTGAGTTCGACGAGCACGGCGGCGAGGTCGAAGGCTCCGAACCGAGCGATGACGACGGTCACGGCACCCACGTCAGTGGCATTGTCGTCGGCGGAGACGCAAGCGGCGACCACATCGGTGTCGCTCCGGAGGCAACGCTGTATCATGGGGCGGTGTTGACTGACTGTGATGGGACGACCTGTACTGGCTCGTTCAGTCAGGTTCTCGCCGGGATGGAATGGGCTGTCGACAACGACGTCGATATTATGAGCCTCAGTTTGGGCGGAACTGGCTATTTCCCCGCGTTCATCGACCCCGTTCAAAACGCCCACGAACAGGGCACAATCGTCGTTTCCTCGAGTGGAAATAGCGGCGCCGACTCAAGTAGTTCGCCGGCGAACGTCTACGATGCGTTTGCCGTGGGAGCCTCCGATTCGAACGACGAGATTGCCTCGTTCTCGAGCGGTGAGGTGATTGAAACGGAGGATGTGTGGGGTGATGAAGCTGACCCAGAGTGGCCGGAGATCTACACCCTGCCGGATGTTGTCGCCCCCGGTGTCGGGGTAACGAGTGCGGTTCCCGGTGGCGAGTGGGACACGAAAGACGGGACGAGCATGGCCGCCCCACACGTTTCGGGAGCGATGGCACTGGTGCTTGGGACCACCGACCGTGACCTGACGCCCGCGGAGCTAGCCGAACTCTTTGAGTCAACGGCCGTCGACCTCGAGAAAGACACTGATCGGCAAGGTAAGGGTCGGATCGACGTTTTCGAGGCGGCTTTGGCTGACTCTCGAGAGGCCCTCGAACCGGAGATTTCGCCGACGGCGGTCACGGTCGATACAGAAGTCGAACTGACCGTCGACGCCGACCATCCGATCGATGAACACCGCTGGGAGATCGATGGCGAAGAACTCGAGACGACGAGTGAGCCAACCCTCATGCACACCTTCGAGACGATCGGGACGAGTGAGGTGTCGGTGACGCTCATCGATGCCGGCGGCCACGAGATTCCAGCCAGCGCCGACATCGAGGTGACTGGCGAACCGACGGTGAACCAGCTTTCGGTTGCCCCCGCTGACGACAACTACAGCGAAATCGGCCCAAAGAATCTGGCGATAATCACCACTGAAACAGGTGCTGTCGGCGACGGGACGACAACGGTGGCGATCACGGATAGCGACGATACCGTCGTCTTCGAACGCGACATCTCAGATAAAACCGGCAACAGAACCAGTCACACTCTCGAGTGGAACGCGACTGACACCGATGGAGAGCCAATGCCAAGTGGCGAGTACACAGTGACGGTAACGGCCGATGACGGCTTCGGAAACGAGGATACCGACGCCGTGGCGTTCGATGTCGATAGCGACGAGCCGACGGCGAGCGTGGTCGGTATTACGAGAGCAACCGACGGCGAGGACATCTTCTATGCCGAGGATGAGAACGTCTTCTACGCGAACAATGAGAGCGAACTAACGATCGAACTCGAGGCTGACGATGGGCGTGAAACCGATACCGGCCCGGTTTCCGATCTCAATCTGACGGTGGCTGCACTCGGCTCGAACTATCGCCTTTCGGCGACGGAGCTAACACAGGATGAAGCCGAACCATCGCAGTGGACGGCGACGGTCGATCCAGCGGAAATCGCCGACGACGGGACCTACGAGCTTCGAATTGGCCTAACCGATCAGGCGAAAAACACGACGACGCTCACAGATGACGACACCCTCGAGATTGACCGTACCTCGCCGCGGGTGAGTGTGTCGGTTCTCGAGTACGATTCGCAAGGTGAGGAGGCAACGGTTCGCGTCCGTACTGACGACTCAGTTGTCGAGGAGCCAACCGTCGAGTTCGAGGGCGAATCGGTAGATCTCGAGGAAGACGGTGACGGATGGACGGGCACCGTTGAGGCTTCGCCAGGGCAGCACACCATCACGGCCGAAGCCGAAGACCGAGCGGGGAATACGGGAACCGATGAGACCTCCCTGCAGATTGATTCGGTGAGCACGGACTCGGTTGGTGATGAGAGTCTTGCCGGCGCTGAAGACCGGTATCAAGCGACGATCTACAACGAGGCAACGGGGACGTTCATCGAGTTCGAGACGGACGAGGCGGTCACCGACGCAAGCGTGGCGACCTCCGAGTCGACTGCGCCTATCGATTCTCTGTCAACCGACGGCGAGGGGCTCACGTTCCTAACGACGCAACTCGAGTCGGAACTCGAGGATGTCCTTGAGGACGCAACGATCGGCTTCGCCGTCGACAAACACAACCTCCCGGCCGGAATTGCACCGACGGATGATGCTGTCGGTCTCGAGCACTTCGTTGAGGATGCCGAGCGTGTCGACGTCGATGTCGAGACAATCGACCGCGAGGTCGACGGTGTCTCGGTCGAGGGGAGCTACTGGCTGGCGATCGTCTCCGAATTCTCAACCTACGGCCTCACAGTCGAAGACAATGAGCCACCAACACTCACCGGCTCGACCCCAGATGACAGCGAGGCGCTTTCCTCGGGCACCGAAACCGTCGATATCGAACTCACCTACGAGGACAACATTTCGGGCGTCGATGCCTCAGCGGTAGAACTCCGGATCGACGGCAAAGACGTCACCGGCAGTGAAGACACACAGATCACCTCGAGTACGGCGACCCACGAGAACTACACCGTCGAAGATGGCGAGACGTATGCAATCGAGATCGACCTCGTAGATACCGTCGGGAACGACGCAACCTACGAGCGGTCGTTCTCTGTCGAGCGGGAGGCGAGTGATGACAGTGGCGGTGGCGGCGGAGGCGGCAGTAGCGGTAGCGGCGGCGGTGGCGGCGGTGGCGGCGGAGGCGGCAGTGGCGGCTCACCGAACCTCGTTTCACTCTGGCAAACCGGCGTCAGTCCCTCGACGGTTGAAACCGGCGAGCCAGTCGATGTTACGCTCGTCATCCGCAACAGCGGCAACGCGCTCACGAGAGAACCGATCTACGTCAACGTCAGCGACGAGACGATTTTCGAACACCAAGAGCGACTCACCGGCGGGGCAGAGCGCACCTTCGAGTTCGAACACGTCTTTACCGAACCCGGCGAGTACGACCTGCTCCTCGAGTCTGACACCCTTGGCTCGCGGACGGTTGGCACCGTCACAGTTACTGGCGAGCCAATCGACGAGGACGCGCCGGAGGAGGCGTCGGATGCGGAATCCGATGGGACGAGCTCGGACGACGGTCTCAACTCTGGTGACGAACTGCCCGGATTTGGCCCCGTTGCGGCCCTTCTCACGCTTTTAGCTACTGTCGGCCTGCTCGCCCGTCGTCGATAGTGCGGACGGTGTCGAACGGCTTTTGTACCGATTGTTCCAACCGGCAGCATGGACCAACTTCGCGCGTCGATGCATGACGCTCCGATTATCGACAAAGACGGCTATGAGTACCTCGTTCACCCGATCAGTAACGGCGTTCCGATGCTCGACCCGGCGCTGTTGCGCGAGGTTGTCGTCGCCGTGATGCAGACGGCCGACCTCGAGGTGGACAAGATCGTTGCTCCCGAAGCAATGGGTATCCACCTCGCTACGGCCGTCTCGCTGCAGACCGATATCCCCCTCGTCGTCATCCGAAAACGACCGTACGGACTCGAGGGTGAAGTGCCGTTACACAAGACGACTGGCTACTCGTCGTCTGAGATGTATATTAACGATATCGAGGCCGACGATCGCGTCGTGATCCTCGACGATATGCTTTCGACTGGGGGAACGTTGGCGGCAATCTGTGACTCACTGGATGAGATCGGCGCTGAAATTGCCGATATCGTCGTCGTGATGCGAAAAGTCGGCCCCTCGGCGCTCGATGAGACACCCTACGAGGCGGCAAGCCTCATTGATATCACCGTCGAAGACGGCGAGGTCACGATCCACGACTAGCCGCTGGCCTGTTCGATCCACTCTTCGGCGCGCTCTTCAGAGACTTCAGCGACATCAGCGACGTGTTGGGGATCTGACTCCAAGAGCGCCCCCACAGAGTCAATGCCGGCGTCGACAAGTCGCTCTCGGAACGTCTCTCCAAGCCCGTCGATGATCTCGAGTTCAACCTGGGACTTACTCCCGTGTTCGTGTCCGTCGGCTTCCTCACCTGACGGTGTCTGGATTTCGATCGATTCAATCTCTTCTTGCATCTGGGCTGCTTCTTCCTCGAGTTGCTGTTGGAACTGTTCGATTTGTTCGGTCTGACGGTCTAAAAGCTCCTCAGTGCGTTCGGCTTGCTGTTGGAACTGTCCCTCGAGATCGTCCTGCAGTTGTTGGGTACGCTCGAGTTGTGTCTGCAGTTGCTCGGTGAACTCCTCGAAGTTCCGGCTTGATTGGTCTTCGATCATCCGGTGGGACTCGAGCAGTTGGTCCATACTCTCATCGATCATCTGGACGTACTCATCTGCCAGCTGGTCAAACCCATCGACACTCCGGTCAAAGCCGCTTTCGATGGCTTCGAACAGTTGGGCGTGACTCTCTTTGAGTTGGGAAAACGCCTCATTGATCGACTGGTGTTGGTCTGCTATCTGATCCCTGCCGGTCATTGCAGCGGTCGTCTCCAACATCGTGTGTGTCGTTGCTTGGCTCAACTCGAGGCCTTGTCGCCCGAGTGACTCCTGGCCTTTGAGCATTGATTGTGCCATGCGGTCGACGTTCCGCTGGAGAGAAAATCCTTGTTTGACCGTTTGTTGTCCGCCTTTGATCGCCGTTCGCTGCAGATCAAATAGTGTTCTGATCGGTGAGGTTGTTTGGCTCATCGTTTCGGTTCGGTGTACACTGCGAAGCAACCTAAAGAAGGTCCTTGCAAACCACTGGCTACCATTTGGTGGTGTGTGATGGGGTCGAAAGACTCCAAGCACGGCTTATATGCTCAACCGTTAGTTTGAGACTGTTCAACGATACCTCAAGGACACTTGATTGTTTGCCCTCTGTCTGCATTTTCCACTATTTGTCCAATACACGGTGTAAAACGGTGTAGAGTGTCTAAAACCCACTTCCTATTCTACAACTCCAATACTGATCTAATGAAATGAAAGTCTCCGGCCAAAGAATATAAGTACGCCAGACGACTGCAAAGATTATGAAAAATGGTGATGGGGATACCACCACTCAGTCAAACGGTAGCAACTCGATTTTACCGGACTTTCTCAGTCAAAGCTTCTTAAGAAAGTTCGTCGCAACGCTCCTTGTGGTGCTTCTTGTGGTCGGTGGAATGAGCATGTTCGTCTATGCACAGACGACAACGCAAATCCAATCCGACATCGAAGCGGAGTACACGGGAGCTGCAGAGCGAAACGCTGGTGACATTGTTGACTGGCAGAACGAACGGTCGTCCAACGCAGGACTTCTTTCGGAGTCGCCCGCGTTAGATGACCCCACCGATGACGAAATTAACGAGATTCTAACTAACGAACAGGACCGGCTCCCGGACGATGTACGTGCAATCCACTACGTCGACCTTGATGACCAACAGATTGTTGCAAGCAGCACTCCGGCCCGACCGGGAACGCAACTGAACATCGTCGAGGCACCGTGGGCCTATGAGGATCTCGAACTTGCCGATGACGACGTGTTTGTTTCGGATGTCGAGGAGATCCAGGGAGCACCAACGGTTTCGTTCGTTAGCCCAGTGGCCGGAACCGAGGAGAACATCGTTCTCGTGCTTACGTCGGACTTGGATAACGTCGTCGACGGCTTCACTGAGCCAACCGATGAGACATTCACCCAAGTTATTAATCAGGATGGCTCCGTCGTTGCCGGCGACCTTGACCGGACTGATGATTCCCTTGACTCGAACGTCGGGACGTTCGTCGACTACACCGAAGATCTTGAGAATTCCCAGGTTATTCAGAACGGGTTTGCTGGCGAAAGCGGCTTCTTTGACGGGGCAGAGGTGGCAGAAATTGACCGTGAGCACGTCACTGCCTACGCGCCGGTGATGGCTGATGACGAGGTCGACCTCGTTGTCGCTGTCCATGTCCCATCCGAACAGGCCTTCGCCCTCCAGTCGTCGATCCAGACGAGTATGTTCGGCCTGCTTGCTGCAACGTTCATCGGACTTGGCTTCATGGCTGTCGCCTTCGGTCGCGGGACGGTGCGATCGATCAACCAACTCAGCACGAAAGCTCAAGCCCTCGAGCAGGGCAACCTAGATGAGGAAATCGAGGTGACCCGGGATGACGAAATCGGGAACCTGGGGCAGGCGTTCGCAAGCATGCGTGACGCGCTTCGCGCACAGATTCAGGAAGCAGAGACCGCTCGAGAAGAGGCCGAATCCGCCCGGGAAGAGGCTGAGCGGATCAACGAACACTTAGTCACCAAAGCAGACGAATACCAAGCCGTCATGCAGGAGGCCGCCGAAGGCGACCTCAACCGCCGGATGAACCCCGAAAGCGAGAGTCCGGCAATGACCTCAATCGCCGAGGAGTTCAACGAGATGCTCGGGGAAATCGAAGAGACGGTTACCGAACTCAAGGCCTTCTCGACGGAGGTGGCCGTCGCCAGTGAGGAGGTGACTGCCTCGAGCGAAGAGGTGCGGGGTGCAAGCGAGCAAGTGACCGAATCGGTCCAACAGATTTCCGACGGTGCAGACCGCCAGAACCGTGCGCTGCAGGCCTCGAACGAAGAGATGACCGACCTTTCAGAGACCGTCAGTGACATTGCTGTCACCTCAAGCCAGGTGGCCGAAATTGCCGAGCAAACGGCCCGGACGGGTCGTGAGGGGCAATCGGCCGCTCAAGAGGCAATCGAGGGAATGACTGAAATCGAAGCCGAGAGCGAGACGACGGTTGAAGCGATGGAGCGGCTGCAAGCGGAGATGGAACAAATCGACGAACTGCTCGAGTTCATTACCGAGATTGCAACGCAGACGAACATGCTTGCACTCAACGCCAACATTGAGGCCTCACGCGGGGCCCGTGAGGGTGAGAGTGAAGGGTTCGGGGTTGTTGCCTCCGAGATCAAAGACCTTGCATCGGATACCAAAGAGGCTGCCCAGGACATCGAGGGACGTCTCCAAGGGATCAAAGCCGAAACCGACCGCGCGGCCGAAGAGGTGCAGACAACTCGAGCACAGATTGCAAGCCAGACTGAATCGGTTGCCGAAGCCGCAGACGCACTCGAGGATGTCGCCGAGTACGCCCAGGAGACGAATACGGGTGTCCAACAGATCGATACGGCGACCAAACAGCAGAAAACGACGACTGAAGAGGTTGTCTCGATGCTTGAAGAGACAGCGACGATCAGTGAGGAGACGACTGTCGAGGCCGAAAACGTCGCGGCGGCTGCCGAAGAGCAGACGACGGCACTCACCGAGATGTCCGATTCCGCAAGTGACCTCTCGACGCGTGCCTCCCGGCTTTCAGAAGCGCTCGACCGGTTCGAAACCGAGGAAGAGGCTGCGGATGCGATTAACACTGAGCTCGAATTCACCGAAGAGGAAGCGCCACAGGCAGACGAACACGAATCAGATGACTGGTTTGAGGGCTCAGCTCAAGCAAACCCAGGCGTGACACCAGAGGAGGAGGACTAATCATGTACGAGACGAACATTTCACGACGAACCGCACTCTCACTGATCGGCGCCTCGAGCGTTGCCGGGCTGGCTGGCTGTCTCGGCGATGATGATTCGGCGAGTGAAACCGATCTCGACGTTCCAACCGAAGAGGAGGGAGCTGAGATTTGGGGTGAACGGCTCAACGACCACGCCGAAGAGGCCGACATCGACTGGCGGCAGTTTGAGAACGATAACATAACCCTGACCTTCGGGATGGGGCTTCACCCCTACTCGACGGTGACCCAATCAGTGATTCCGTGGTTCCAAGACCTGACCGGAATCGAAGTCGAGTACGAAATCTTCCCCGAAGATCAGTACTGGCTTGAGGCGCGAAACGACCTCGAGAACGAAGGTCGGTATGACGGCGTGATGACCGGCCTTTGGCAGGCCGGCGAGTTCCACGAAAACGACTGGGTGCTTGACCTCAACCAGTTTATCGAGGACCCGTCGTTAACTGACGAAAACTGGTTGGCAATGGATGACTTCCTCGATCAAACGATCGAGCTGATGACGTTCCCAACCGACGATTTCGTCGGCTTCCCCAACGGGATCGAAGCCTACGGTTGTGTCGGCTGTGACAACCATACCTTCGAGGCAATCGACGAACTCGCCGACGATCCGGCCGACGAGATCATCTCATTTGATGCCTTAGAGAACGCCGCCCGAATTATCTCCGAATCCGACGTGATTGCAGACGGCGACGACTCCACGCGCGAAGGCATTATCTCCCGAACCAGTACGACGACGCTCTCGAGTGCGAACTGGGGGACGATGTTCAAAACCTTCGGCGGTGACTGGATCGACCGCGACACAAAGGAGGCGGCGTTGAACTCTCCGGAAGGCGTCGAATCGCTTGAGTTGTTCGGTCGGATGATGCGTGAATATGGTCCTGAGGACCCCGGCTCGTACAACTGGTACCGGGCGAACAACGCCCTCTCGATTGGTGAAACCGGAATGATTTACACGACGCCATCGACCTCAGGTGCAATCTCTGAAGAGCAGATTGAACGGACGACGTGGATTCCGCCGCTCGAGAGCCCGGACGGCGACGACGCCATTGTTGACACGTGGATCTGGGCAACCGGGATCAGTTCCCAAACGGAGCACCCCGAAGCAACGTGGCTGTTCATCCAGTGGGCGAACTCCCGACTGGCGAACTTCATGCTCTCGACGAAACAGTGGGAAGGACACGACCCACGTGCCGGTAAGGCCCGGCTTGATTTCGTCGCCGAAGAGTTCGAGACGGAATTCCCCAACCTCGATTTAGAGCCCCGTGGCTTTACTGACAGTTTCATCGAAGCGCACCTCGAGGGAATGAACAACGTGCCATCATCGCCACCACCAGTGCCGGTTGACACGCCCCAGAACATGAACATCATGACTGAGGCCGCGCGGGCCATGAACAGCGTCGTTCGTGGGCAACAGGAAGCCCAAGAGGCACTCGATGCCGTCGCCCCAGCAATAACGGAGTACACCCAACAGGTTCCCGATGAGTACTTCGCTTACCTCGAGTAAACGGCGCTTGTTGTACCCGCTTTTCGACAGATTCTGACTACGGTCTCTTTTTTTGATTCAGTGACGAGCCCCCAGCATCGGTCTCGCCACGTTGGCGCTGGCGCTCGCTCGAGAGTGCGGATGTGTGACTGGAAAAATGAATCTCTACTCGATGTGGCCTTCGCGACGCAACTGGGCGGCGTCCTGTCCCGTGTAGCGCCATTCGATGTTCGCCTTCTCGTCCTGCCAGTCCCACGGCTCGACGAGGACAACGTCTCCCTCGTTGATCCAGGTCCGGTATTTCATGCGGCCAGGGATTCGTCCCATCCGGTTTTCTCCATCCTCACACTGTACGCGGACGTGATTTCCACCGTTGTGTTCTGTCACGATACCGAAGAGTTCGTCGCTCGAGGGCATTCGGAGGTTCCGACGCCCAGCATTTTCGCTCATACAACCGATAGGAGTGGGGGACGTTTAAATCGTTGGAGACTCGTGTTATCATCTCACATGTCTGCTATTTTCGCGGTTCACAGCGGTGGATCTACTGGCTGCTAGATGGCCGTACCTCGCCGTCAAACGCCGGCTGTGGCCGTTTCAGGGGCTGGCTCTGTGGGTGGTACTTTCGTTGGATACTGTCTCCTCGATTACGTAGCGCTCACCGACCATCGGATCGAGCAGCGTATCGACCGGCGCTCGCTCGTCGGTGAGTACGGGAACGTCGTCGGTCTCCGGTGGTGGGAGTTCGGTTTCAATCTCCGCAGCGAGGTCAATGCCGATATCGCGGTCGTTATTTCGCTCCTGTAACTGCGCTTCAGTGAGCCGTTGGTCGTCCTTGCTCGCAATCACCTGAATATTCTGGATGACGCCGCTCTCGGCGGTACGGAAACTGTACACTTCTGGAAACACGGCGTCTTTGGTCGCGTAGTTCGCTCGATAGAAATCTGACGCCGGCCCACTTGGAGCGGAGATGACGTTTGCGACGAGCAGTCCGTCGTCACTGAGCCGGTCTGCAGACAGTTGCATGAACTCCTCGGTCGTGAGTTCGAACGGTACTTTATCCATCTTATACGCATCGAGCACGATCAGATCGTACTCCTCGTCAGTTTCCTGTAAGAACTCACGGCCTCCCTCATCGTACACCGTGAGATCCGAGGACTCCTCGAGGTCGAAGTAGGTTTTTGCAACCTCGGTCACTTCGGGGTCGATTTCGGCGACATCAATTTTGACGTCGTACGCTACGGCAAACGCTTTCGGTCCGGTGTAGCCACCGCCGCCAATAAACAGCACACGATTGATGTCGTCGGGGTCGTCGGCCATGAGATATGGCAGATGGAAGTAGCGGGTGTACTCGAAGACGTGTCGGTCTGGGTCATCTAGATCCATTGCGCTGTGTCGTTGGCCGTCGAGATACAGCGTTCGGGTGTCACCCAAGTCGGCGACCCGAAGGTCTTGGTACGCTGTCTGGGTCTCATAGACGACTTCTCCTTCGACGGCGTAGCCAAAGGCGGGGGCAGCGACCGCGCTGACGAGCAAGAGGAAGACGACACAGACGGCTGTGGCGGGTTTGCGTGAGAGTGTTGGGGCCTCTAAGGCGACGGCGGTGGCGACTAGCATGAGGCCGAAAATGAATCCAATCTGTGAGACGCTGAAAGTGGGGACGAGCCAGAAGGTGGTTCCGAAGGTACCAACCAGGCTGCCAATCGTTCCGAGCGCGTAGACGTGGCCGGAGGCTTCGCCGATTCCCTCTTTGAGCGAGAGTTCGGCGGCGTATGGGCTAATAAATCCAAGAAAGTACGCCGGTGGGCCAAACAGCAGTGTAATCGCAGGCAGCGAGGAGTACTGGGCCGGTAGCGGAACGGTTGACGCGAGGTTCATCAACGAGGTGGCAGCGAAGATGACGACGGCGACGTAGGCTGCGGTCGCAAGCAGTAACCAACTCATCTCGCGAGTGGTTGCGCCCGTTGCCCGTTTTCCGCCCTGATGATAGCCCAAACTGAGTGCTGCTAGAAAGACGGTAATGATGCTGCCGGAGGTGTAGATATTGCTGCCGAACTGGGGAACGACGAGTCGGAAGGCGAGAATCTGTAGCCCCATACTCGTCACTCCCGACACCGTGACGGCGAGTTCCGACCGCGTCGGCAGTCGGCCGTAGCCTCGAGCCATTAGCAACCGTACGTGAGTCTGTGATTAATGGGTGCCGATGGCGGCTGTGTCTAACTCGTCAACAACCGAACCCTTTAGACATCAACCCCATAACCCACAGCTATGACCCTCTCGCTCGTCGCCCTCCTGGTGACGATTGTCGCCACCGTTGGCTTCCTCTGGGCGGTCGCCGGCCGTGGCCGCTGGCGGTCGGCCGTCGACGACCGGCTTCTCTATGGCATTCCGTGGGGAACGGCGATCACCATCGCAGTCATCGTCGCCTTCTACCTCCTTCTACAGGATGGTGTTCGCACCTGGAGTGAGCCGTTGACGCTCCCCTTTATTTCGTGGTCGTATTTGTATCCGACCGGCCTGCTCACCTCGGGGTTCGCCCACTCCTCACCGGCACACCTCAGTTCGAACATGGTCGCGACGCTCGTGTTCGCCCCCATCGCGGAGTACGCCTGGGGTCATTATCCACCATCTCGGTGGCGCTCGAGTGGTCGGTCGTCGGCTGTGGACCGTCGTCGAAATAGCGGTGGTCTCTTGGCCCGTCCGTGGCTTCGGGCACTCGTTATTTTTCCGGGGATGCTTCTGGCCTCGGCGCTTGTCACTGCGGTGTTCTCACTTGGACCGGGTCTTGGCTTTTCGGGTGCGGTGTTTGCGATCATTGGCTTTGCCGTTATCAGCCAGCCGCTATCCTCAATTGTCGCCGTTGCCGTCACCGGTGCCGTGCAGGTGCTGTTTGGAGCGGTCAGTGAACCGGTAGTTGTGGCGACGACCGATCCAGGCCCTCCTGGCCCGCCATCGTGGGCTGGGGTTGGTTTTCAGGCCCACATGCTTGGCTTTCTGCTCGGTGTGATCGTTGCCATTGGAGTGCTGTGGTATCGACGTAGCCGTCCAGCAACCGAGCGCGTGTTTCTGGCGACGTTTGTCGTTGGACTCGCCCAGACACTCTGGCTTATCGCTTGGCCACGCGGTGACGATACGTTCGTCCGCTACCAGGCTGTCGGCGTGATCGTCGTCTGTCTGCTGACAATCCTGATCACCGTCGCTGCAACCGGCGGTCGGCCGGCATGGTGGACCCGTCGCTCTCGGTCAGTTGCCTCGTCGGTACAATCACTCTCGAGCGGGGCCCGTGTCGTCGGCATCGTCTGCCTGGTCGGCCTCACGGCGCTCGTTGCCCTCCCGAGTCTGTTCGTCGGGCTGACCGTCGTTGGAGCCGATACCGTTCCCAACTCCGACGGTGTTGAAATTGAGGACTACACCGTCACCTACGCCCAAAACGCCACGAGCGGGCAGGCATTTATCGACCTCCCCTTTGAGCCAGACGATGAGACCGACGCCAACACCACGGCCGGCGGCCAAAGCGGCGTCATCGTCGTCAACGACCAACGCCAACTGTGGACCGTCGAGACACCCGACGAGGTCCTCGAGTACGACGGCAACAGCTCAGTGACCGTCGGTGGACTGGGCTGGCAGGAGCGTCTCACCGTCGAACGAACCGGCTGGGAGGTTCTTGGCAACGAATCGGCGTACGCCGTCGATATCGAACACGACGGCGAGCAAACTCGAGTATTCGCAACCGATCCCATTGCCGCAAACGCCGCCATCGATGGGGCAACCGTCGCCGTTGATGCCACCGACGACGGCTTCGAGCTACAGGTCAGCCGCGAGGGCTCGACGGTCGACGAAACGCTGGTCCCTGACCGGAACGAGACGGCTACCGCCGGTGGGCTCGAGTTCGAACGCCAGTCGGCTGGGGACACCGACCGGCTGATTGCCTCAGCTACCGACACCGAGGTCCAGATTGCTGAGCGAGAAACCTACGCCTAACACAATGCCTCACAGATTGCGTTCGGACGGTTCCCAGCCCACAAACGGTTCTTCAAGCGGAATGTCCATCGACTCGAGAAAGCCTGCAATACCGGTGTAGTGGCCGGTAAGCAGCCCGATAGATGCGATTTCAGCGGGTTCATAGAACTGGGCGAGCCGCTCGTGACTTTCGTCGCTTTGGGTTCCCAAACACTGCCGACGAACGAACGCGAGGAGCGCCCGTTGGCGCTCTGTAAGGCTCTCGTGCTCGAATTCGTCGGAACCAATTGCTCGAATCACCTCGAGTGACAGCCCGGCATCTGCGGCGACGCCGACGTGTTGCTGCCACTCGTATCGGGACTCGAGTGTCCGAGCGGTAGCCAAGATAACGAGTTCGCGGTCAGCCATCGAGAGGTCGGCGTACAACACCGACATATACTCGAGGACGCCCGCCAGCAGTTCGGGATTGTTGCCGATTGCTCGGGCGGCGTGTAAGTCGTCGATTGCGAGCGAATCAAAGAGGTGTGGGGCCTCGGCGACGACGGCCGCCGAGTCCGGAAGTGGGAGCCGGACCATGGCTCTTTACTCGCTGCAGTGGTCGAAAGCGTTTCGAGGGCCGATCACTCGTAGGTTGTGCTGAGATAGGCCGTTAGCTCGTCGACCATCACCGGATCGTACGTCCAAAACCCCTCGAACGCGTCGGCCTCGACTTCTCGGGACACCATTGCACATTTGTAGCCGTCCTGCCCATCCCCATCGAATACGAGCGCCCAGTGGCGGCTGACCTCCGGTGCCGGTGAGTTGTGAATCCTAATCCCCTCGAGTTCGGGTGGGTCGAACGCTTCGGGGGCGTAACAGTGAATCTCGAGGTCGGTCTCCTCATGCAGCCGTTTGAATAGGGGGATTTGTGCGCGCAGTTTCGGGACGGACTGAAAACAGACTCGAAGCTGCCCGCTGCCGACTCGCCACGCGCGGTCTTCGATTTCGCGGCTTGCGGCGAGCAACTGACGGCGGTCCATTGAGGTAAATAGGGTCTCGTCGATGAGGTCAAACAGCGCGCGGTAGCCGGCATGGACGAACTCATCATCCCACGGCCGGTAGATCGGTGGTGACAGAAACGCATGGAACCGACGGGCACTCAACGCGCCACGAAAGCCGTCGGTGTCGCCGATGGTGAGAAACGCCAGTTCGTTCTCGCCGGGTAGCTCTCGGTGGTTCACCGTTGCGTTCTTCGAGGCAAAAGACTCACGCACGGCAGTTACGAACGCACTCGCCGCCGCTGTCGTATAGACGGTCACCGAAATCCGGCGGTCGCTAATAGTGTCGATGGCGTCGGAAAGTGAGGTCGGCTCGAGGCTGCGCTCGTGGTGGCGTGTATGCTCGTCGCTCTCCTCGCCCTCAACGACAAACATCGGCTCGGTCTGTTCCGTCGGATCGGCGCTCGTCTCGTACGCCAATGAGTGTTCGATGATTTGCTGTATCTGCGCTGGATGTCGTTTTCGAGAGACAGCTTGTCCGTCAAACGAGAGCAGTCCCGCCTCGGCCAACTCGGGGAGGTCGTTGTGGACAAGCGAGAGAAATCGCAGCTCGTGGTCTGTCGGGGTCCCAACGCGTCCCGCAGCGACGGCGTGCCAAGCCGTTGTGACGTCGGTTAGCTCCTCGAGGTCGACTCGCTCGTGTGCGAGCAGATAGTAGAGCACGAACCGGCGACTGGCGGTTTGGAGGAGCCGATACACATCATCGGCAGTCGGCGTGGATTGACTCGTCACCGCCAGGTCAGGATCATCCCTGTCGCCCATGGTTGGAAAGAGGACTGAGGGGTACTTGAAAAATCGGGTCCTTTTCGGAGAGTGTCGTGACAGCTAACGTGCGTGTGTTTCCAGTTGCGGTTAATTCGTCGTAATTACTTCGAGCACATCTCGTGGTTCGACCTCGTAGCTGGCTCCCACTTGCCGGTTGCTCCGGCAATCGATTGCGTGGAGAAACCCGTCGCCGATATCGCTGTGCAGGCTGTAGGCGAAATCCTCCGCCGTCGACTGTGGGGGCAACAGATAACAGTCAGGCAGCACCTCGCCCCGGTCGTTCTCGAGGCCGTTTGCACTGCCCGGAAACACCGGCGTCACCCCGAGGATGTCAAAGAGCGCGACCTCGAGGGCTGCTTGGACGCCCGTCGCACCGTATTCCTCGAGGAAGTCCCGAATCTGCTCTAAGCCCTGTTCCTGCTCGCCCGAAACATCACCGACGATTTCGAAGTCGCTGTCGCCGGGGCGGTACTCGATGACACCCGCCTGTTCGGCTGATTTGAGCGCCCGCTCGGCGTGGGCGCTCGCCGGGACAATCGTCAGGTCTTCGTAGTCGGGATCGGTCGTAATCGCCTCGTAGTTTTCCTGAGCCGCTTCGGTATCCATCTTGTTCGCGACGATCACCATCGGCTTGGTCTCCTTGCGGATTGCGCGGGCCAACTCGAGTTTGTCCGCTGGCTCCCATTCGGTTGGATCAAAGCCGACATCGGTACGCCGAATCAGCCGCTTGATCTCGTCTTCGTTTGTTTTGAACGCGCTCATCTGCTCAGCTAGTTCTTCTTCGATGGCGTCCTCTTCGGTGGTGTAGCCGGACTCGTAGCGCTCGATTCCCTTCTCTAAGACGCCGAGATACCACTGGTCGAGTTCTTCGGTCAGAAATTCGATATCCTCCCGTGGGTCGTGGCCCTCAGTCGCCTCGCCTTCGATATCCGTCGTTCCCGAAAAGTCCACGACGTGAATAAGGACGTCCGTCTCGTTGAGATCCGTCAGAAACTGGTTGCCAAGCCCGTTGCCCTCGTGTGCACCGGGGATCAGCCCCGCCACATCCACGAGTTTGGTTGGGACGAAGCGAACGTCACCACGGAGGAAGCCGACAGTCGGTGTCGACACCTCGTCAAATTCGGGGGCGGCGTCCTCGACGCGAACGTAGGCTTCGCCGATGCTGGGGTCGATCGTCGTAAACGGGTACGCGCCTTCGGGGACGTCGTTCATCGTCGCTGCATTGAAAAAACTCGACTTGCCCACGGAGGGCTTGCCGACCAGTCCGATCCGATAACTCATTACCAATGTTCCGCAGAGCGTGCCTAAACGGGTTTCTCTCTGCGCCTTGGTTGGCACGTAGTAGCGTAGCACCCCTGAAAAAGTCAATCGGATTAGTCGGCCTCGAGGACTGCCCCAACGGCGTCCATCGTCCGCTCAACGAGGTCGCCTCGAGCGTTGTGGCCCATATGGCCAACTCGTAGGATGTCATTTTCGTCCTCGCCGAGACCGGTTGCAAGCAGGATGTTGTGCTCCTCGAGCAGCCGTTGTTGTATCGCCGTCGCTTCCCCGGGAACCGATAGCGCCGTCACCGTTGGCGAGGCCAGCTCCGCCTCCGCAGCCACTGTAGAGAGACCATACTCCGCTGCCCGCCTCCGACACAGTGCCGCAACGTCTTCGTGGCGCTCAAAGACCGTCTCCAGTCCCTCCTCGAGCAGCAATTCGATTGCCGCCTCGAGGGCGAGTACGTTTGAGGCGAGGTGGGTGTAGGGAAACCACTCCTTGTCGAGGGCGTCTTTCCACGGCTCGAGGTTTGCATAGAACGAGGGAGTCTCCGTCGATTCGATTCGCTCCCACGCCCGGTCGCTCACTGAGGCAACCGTCAGCCCCGGCGGTGCGCTGAAACACTTCTGGCTCGCTCCAAGACAGATATCAATCCTCTCGGCTGGAACTGCCGTCCCACCCAGCGAGGAGACGGCATCGACGATACTCAGCACATCGTGGGCCTCGAGCAACTCGAGGACAGGTTCGAGGTTGTTGCACACCCCTGTCGGCGTCTCACAGTGGACAACCGTTGCCGCGAGAAACTCCTCAGCTTCGAGTGTCGACTCGAGGGCCGCCAAGTCGAACGGTTTCTCGGCGGGCGACCGAACGAGTTCGGGACTCCCACCGTACAGTTCGACAAAATCCGCAAAGCCGTCGCCATAGAGTCCGTTTGACAGACAGAGCACACGGTCACCGGCACCGGGCTCGAGTATCGAAGCAACGGCAGCCTCGAGGCCCAAAATCCCTTCACCACCCAGAATTACGACGTTATCAGTGCCAAACACGGTCTCGAGGTTCGCCGTCAGCGCTCGATACCGCTCGAAAAACGCCGGTTCGATGTCCGGGTTTGGGGTCGGCTTCCCCATCCGTTCTCGGACGACGGTCGGCATCTCGGTCGGTCCCGGCGTCATTCGAAGCCGTTCGCCCTGTTGGTCGTCGGTCGTCATACCAAAACGGTGGCGTGCCGAGGCATAACTCCCTCGCTGTGTTCGGTGATCGTTCGACAGAAGAGTTAGTACATGTTTAAACAATATCTATGAAAGCCTTTTGAATCGGGGATTTTATTTAGGTAGTCATGGGCGAATGCATCCGGTGTGGCGACTCGAGTGCAGAATTGTTTATTACGTCGACGGATGCGGGCACAGAGTTGGTTGATGGTCGACTGTGTAAAGCCTGTGAAACTGACCTCCTCTGGACTGGGATGGAGGTTGGTCCGGCAGGCACCTGTGGCTACTCAGATAGCTGCAACCGGATGGCTGCCTACGCGACCCTCGAGAGTGAGCCGCCGGCCGACGGCGAGCGAAAGAACCTTCTCTGTGGCTATCACCTCTCAATACTGGAATCCTGAGTTAAGTTCGCCGGCGCAATCGCCCACGGACGAACGGAATTGCTGAGACGGTCCCTTCGAGACGCTCGATTTCGATCACGTCAAACGCCTCGTGGCCGACAAACCGACTGACGGTGTCCCGGTTGAGCTGGCAGCCGCCGGCAACGCGTTTCCACACCGGATTGACCACGTTCTGGGCGATACCCCATCGTCCGTCGGCGTGGACGTGTTCGAAAAAGCGAAACTCCCCGCCCGGTTTGAGCACCCGCGCAACCTCATCTATCGCTGCGTCGGGGTCGGCAATCGTACAGAATACGAGACTCGCGAGCACCGTGTCGAAGCTGTTCTCGGCATACGGTATCGACTCCGCGCGGCCCTCGGTGAGCGTCACCGAAATCCCCGCATTGGCCGCTCGCTTGGCCGCCCGCCGTCGCATATACGGGTCCGGTTCGAGTCCATAATAGTTGACCCTCGAGTCGATGTGCGGGAGTAGTGCCCCAGTTCCGGCTCCAAGGTCGAGAACGGTTCCTGAAAGCCCGTCTGTAAGATACGCTCGATGGGGGCCAAACAGCCACGATTCGGGGACGACGCGGTCGTAGAGTGCTGCAACCAGGGGGTGTTCAATGCTGTCGCCCATTGGGTGAGCTACGGGGTCAAGCGTTAGGAATCCTTGGCCTCGGCGTCGATGCGTTCGAACAACCGGTCATACTCCTCGGGCACCTGCCCACGATGCTTCTCGATGTTACCGGGTGGGACGACATCGTCGACGACCGTTAGCACCTGCTTGGCGTGATAGTTCGCATCGGCGTGGTCAACCCTCGCGGTCGGCGACCCGGTCTGGAAACTCCTCATAATCAAACCGCTGGCCGTGACGGCTTCGATCAGGAACCGATCGACATCCATCGGAAACGGACTGGCTAGGTCGGTCACCTCCCTCCTGCAACTGCTGGCCAAGCGTTGTCACCGTCGCCCATGTCGCTCGGACGGCTTCGCCGAGTTCGCTGTACTCGAGTTTGTGTTGGACATTGCCAATAGCCCGGGGGTTGCTGTCCCGACAGTTGCTCTCTCCATGGTGTGGAAGTTTCAGGTGGCTCGTTCCGGTAGGTCGCCCCTGGCTACTGATCGGCTATCACCTTCACACCGACTCTTTCGGTGGACCGTTATCGAAGGGAATCGGCTTCTCGTCGCGGGTACGCTCCTCGGAAGTATTTTCTTCTTTTTGCGTCTGCTACTCGCCGTCAACCTCTTTCCACGAGCCCCTGGTGAGCCGTTGTACCTTCTCTTGAGCTCCTTTCTCGACGGCAATCTTACACTCATTACCGTCGTCATTGCGATCAACCAACTCTCTCGAGAGTTGGGCTCGCCGGGTAACTTAGAGGAGCGGACGCGAAACGCCGTCGAGTGCCGCGACCAGGTCCAAGAGGTAACTGACCAGGCGGTGAGCCCAGTGTTGCCTGGCTCGTTCTTACTCGTCTTACACGCCAACCTCGATAGCCGGGCACAAGCGTTGGGTGAGACGACTGGGGAGGCCGCCGAAGACGGTCACGCATTTGAGTCGGAGGTCACGGCGCTCGTCGAGGCACTTCGACGCGATGTCCAAATGGTAACTGAGTGTAGCTTCAAGCGTGAATCTGTAGATCCTCTTCAACCTCAATTGGGTAGAGTTGGCGTAGCTTGATCCGAGCATCGTCAGTAGTAAACTGCCAGTCAATGGGACGATTGGTCGTGTTTCGA
>LFCJ01000012.1_pt1 | contig 90622 bp, 88 predicted proteins | sample 643141 | NCBI WGS metagenome assembly LFCJ01 (sample SAMN03766243, study PRJNA286221) | soda lake metagenome | biome: soda lake; feature: Kulunda steppe; material: water; isolation source: sample B1-Br-g2 brine of Lake Bitter-1 | place: Russia: Kulunda steppe | collected 2010-07
GGCGTTTGAGAGGACACACTTAAACCGCCATCACCGGCCGTTTTCACACTTACACCGACAGAATAATCGATAGCCAGTGACGGGCTGGATCTGTCAGCGAATTACCGAACAGGGTCTGTCTTCAATGATAAAACATCTCGCTACCGTGATGAACTGTCCAGCCCACCGGACTGTCATCTCGTCTGGCGGCGCGAGTGATCGTCGGCTGTGCCAGCGGATACGCCCACCGCCGATCGTCGCGGCTACCGGTAGTTTTTGAACAGCAGTGCCCTGACGTCGTCTTTCGTCTGAACGTCTTCGGTCGAGCCATCGGGTAACTCGACGGTGTAGCGGTAGTCTGCTGACGACGACTCCTCCCACTTGTCGTCGTGAGTCTCGAGTAGACTCATCATCTCGTCCAACATGTCGTCGTCGTCAGCCGCCCCATCACCATCGTCGGCCGATTCGTCGCCATCCGCATCGGAGTCACCGGCGTTTGCGTCAGAATCGGGGTCGTCGCCGTCTGCACCGTCATCGGCCGCATCGTCGGCTGTCTCTGGACCGTCGCCGTCCGGTTTGTCATCGGGTTCGTCCGCATCGAGTGGCTCCGTCTCGTCCGATTCGATCGCCTGCTCGTCCGTTCCCGTCTCGGGCGATTCGATGTAGGAGACCGCCTCGAAGTGATTTGGCTCTGGCTCACCGTTGATGGCGGCACCGACGGAAGCGGCGACGTCGTCGGCTGCGGAGGAGTCGTAGTCGCCCTCAATCTCGACGTCGTCCGCCAGGTTATCGATCAGGAACTGTACCGCGTCCTGTTCGCGAACGAACCCATACTTGCCGACGACGTCTTCGGCGATCTCTTCTCTGAGGTGCTGAACGAACGCGTACTGCTCATCAGTAACCGTGAGCGTCTTCATATGCAGGCGATATCACCGGGAGTACAAATAGGTGGGCCGTCGCTATCGCGACTCGTGATCCGGGCGGGCCGATCGGACCGGCGATCGAGCAGTGGCACCTGTAGCCACTGATTCTCAGGTAGTGCTGTAGAGTCGGGCCGTCGATGGAGCGGCTGCTCAAGCCCGATCGAACGCAGTGCTTACAGGTCGACGGCTGGTACTGTCCGGTATGGTTCTGAAAGAGTCCGATTCGGAGCTGAGCGCTGGAGATGCCGCACCCGACTTCGAGCTACCGGGTACCGATGGTGAGACGTACAGCCCCGACGACTTTGCTGACAACGAAGCACTGTTGCTCGTCTTTACCTGCAACCATTGTCCGTACGCCGAGGCCAAGTTCGACCTGCTCAACGAGCTCGCGACAGAATATGACAACGCCGCGATCGTCGGCATCAACCCAAACGACGCCGAAGAGTACCCCGACGATTCCTTCGAGGCAATGCGTGAGTACGTCGACGAGGGCCGAATCCAGTACGACGCCTACCTGCGTGACGAGAGTCAAGAGGTTGCCCAGGCCTACGGCGCGGTCTGTACGCCGGATCCGTTCCTCTTCGAGCGCGAGGACGGCGAGTTCCGACTCGTCTACCACGGCCGTCTCGATGACGCCCTGAACCCCGACGATGAGCCGACCCGGTTTCACATCCGGGAAGCGATCGACGCCGTACTGGCAGGCGAGGAGGTCGACCTCGAGTGGCAGCCGTCCCAGGGCTGTTCGATCAAGTGGACCGACGAGTAGAGCGATACGTAGACTCGCGTTGCCGATCGATCGATAGCTAACGACTACGACACAGGTTAACGAACCGCACGCCGGTACTGGATCGGCCACTCCCGATCGCCGTCGAGCGTGTCGCTCGCCCGCAGCCCGAAGTAGGGGTCACGGAGGAACTCCCGACCGACGAGGACGAGATCCGCTCGCTCGTTTCGAAGCAGGGCGTCGGCCTGTTCGGGTTCGGTGATCCCGCCGACGGCACCGACGGCGACAGGCGTTCGATCACGAATCGCCTCGGCGAGTGGTACCTGGAAGTTCGGTCCAGCCGGCGGTTCCTGCTCTGGATGGAGGCCACCGGAGCTAACGTCGACCAGATCGACACCCAGGTCGGCGAGCTCCTCGGCCAGTCGGATCGAGGAGTCGAGATCCCACGACGCTCGATCGTCCAGCCAGTCGGTCCCGGAGATCCGGACGAACAACGGCTGCTCGTCGGGCCAAACCTCGCGAACGGCCGCCGTGACCTCGCGGACGAGTCGCGATCGGTTCTCGAAACTGCCGCCGTACTCGTCGTCGCGGTCGTTCGTCACCGGCGAGAGAAACTCGTGGAGGAGGTAGCCGTGTGCCGCGTGGACTTCGGCGATCTCGAACCCGGCATCGAGTGCCCGTTGTGCTGCCGCGCGATAGTCGTCGATCACCGTCTGGATGTCGTCGTGGTCAGCCTCACGCATCGGCGGCCGATCGCCGTCGAACGGCGGGTACGCCTCGGGCGAGGGCGAGAGTACCTCCCAGCCGCCCTCCTCGGGCTGAATCGGGACGTTCCCCTCCCAGGGTCGGGTCTTGCTCGCCTTATGACCCGCGTGGGCGAGCTGGATTCCTGGTACTCCACCCTGGTCGCTGATGAACCCGGCGATCGGTGCGAGCGCCTCCGCGTGCTCGTCGCTCCAGATGCCGAGATCGTGGGGCGTGATCCGCCCCTCGGGACTGACTGCAGTCGCCTCGGTCATGACGAGTCCGGCCCCACCGACGGCGCGACTCCCGAGGTGGACGCGGTGCCACTCCGTCGCGAGCCCATCAGGGCCACAGGAGTACTGGCACATCGGTGAGACGGCAATGCGGTTCGACACGTCGAGCTCACGAAGCGACAACGACGTAAATAGGTCGACCATCGCCTGGACGTTGTGGGAGCGCGGGGGTAAGCGTTCCCGAACCGGCGACAGGTTGCTGACTCGTGCCGGCCCCGCCGCTGTGGTCGACGAGTTACACGCCGATAAGAAGACAGCATACGCCTTTGGCGATCGCCCACACAGAACGACTATGCCCACGATCTCGTCACCGTTCGATCGACTGTTCGACGGAGACCCACCAGTCATCGGCATGGTCCACCTTCCGGCACTTCCAGGCGCACCGGCGTTCGATGGCGATCGGGATGCCATCCGAAGCCGGATGCTCGCAGATGCAGAGGCGCTCGAGGCCGGTGGTGTCGACGGACTCATCATCGAAAACTTCGGTGACGTCCCGTTCTATCCCGAGGACGTTCCGAAACACGTCGTCGCGGAGCTGACCGCACTGGCAACGGCGCTGACGGACGCCGTCGACGTCCCCGTCGGGATCAACGTGCTTCGGAACGACGCGATCGCGGCCCTGTCGATTGCTGCCGCCGCAGGTTCCCGGTTCGTCCGCGTCAACGTCCACACCGGAACGGCTACGACTGACCAGGGAGTCATCGAGGGACGGGCCCACGAGACGTTGCGGCTCCGTGACAGGCTCTCGGCTGACGTCGCGATCCTCGCGGACGTCCACGTCAAACACGCTACCCCGATCGGCGATCGGTCGATCGAGGAGACGGCGATCGAGACCGTCGAGCGCGGTCGGGCCGATGGACTCGTCGTGTCGGGGCCGGGAACGGGGCGGGAGACGGCGCTCGACGACGTCGAACGGGTCGTCGACGCGGTTGCGGACTCGGGCGTCGATCGATCGGTGCCGGTGCTGGTCGGTAGCGGTGTCACTGCGGCTACGATCGGCGACTGTGTCGATGCTGGGGCGGACGGAGCGATCGTCGGCACGGCCCTCAAAACGGGCGGCGAGACGACGAACCCGGTTTCCACGGACCGAGTTCGAGCGGTCATCGCGGCCGCGCGCGACAGCCGGTCGGAACTCGACGGGTAACGACGAGTAGCCGGTGCACACTGTCAGAGACCGAACAGCAGCGGCCCGATCAGGACGCCCATCAGATGCACGCGCCGGGCCCGCAGTCGAACGGGGACCATCCCGATCGCCGCTGCGGCGACGAAGACACCGACGCCCTGGAGTCCGGTGAACAGGTAAGAGAGGACGAGCAAGAGCGCGAGCACTGCCGCCGAAATCTTCCAGTAGGTCGTCCGGCCGACGAGATCGAGATACGCGTCGCCGACGGTACAGACGAGGCAGAACCCGATCGCGCCGGCCAGGACGACCGCACCGAGCAGGATCGGAAGGTCCAGTGGTGCGTCGACAGTCTCGAAAGCGACCATCACGCCCGTTCGGGGCTGCCCGATCGCGAGAAGCGCGAACAGCGCGAAGATCGTATTTGCTGTATCGACCCCGCTCGTCGCGACGATGTAGCCGCGATCGCCAGCGTTCGCCGGGACCACGACGAGCACTGCGACGGCGGCGATCGCAGCGGAGATGCCCGGAATGTAGCCGACGATAGCACCGGCGAGTGCGCCAGCGACGGCAGTCGCCCCGACCAGCCAACGGGGCAGTTCGATCGTCTCGTCGACCTGCGGAGGGATGCCGCTACCACGAATCGCGTCGATCAGAACCGGTGCGCCGAACAGCCCGGCGAACAGCGGTGCGAGCATCCCACCCGCATCGAGCGGTGCGTCGGGTGAGAGGTCCAGCGTGAGGAGTCCGAGCCCGGCAGCGAGAGCGAACGAGAGCAGACCCCCGCCGCGGGCGCGCCACGTGTGTTCCGAGGCGACCAGGGCGACGACGACCATCACCAGGACGAGCGGGAGATTGGCACGAATCGTCGGATACGCAGCCGTCACGCCCCAGGTGACTGGGATCGCCAGTGGGATCGCGACGAGGACGGCGAGCAGGCTGCCGATCGCGGAGAGCCGGATCGCCTCGTACCCACGCCCGTCGAGAACCATCCGGTGGCCGGGCAGTGCAGTTACGGCCATCTCCGCGTCGGGGACGCCGAGTGCCATCGCCGGGACGGCGTTGAGAAAGGTGTGAACGACACCAGCTGCGAGCATTGCACTCCCAACGAACAGCGGTGGGCCGGGAATAGATGCCGCGACACCGGCGAGCAACAGGGCAAAGTTGTTGGCGTGGAGCCCGGGGACGAGCCCACTTACACTGCCGAGGGCTGCGCCGCCGACCACCCACGCGAGCAACTGGACCGTCGCTGTGGGATCGGTGACGACCTCGAAGCCGGGCGTGACCATCGATCGGTCTGGCCGCCCGATCGGATTTAAACTCATAGGCACCCTGGCCCAGCAGCCAACTGACGCCGAGCCGAGGCCCTTTCCGATCGAGCAACGAACCGACCGACGCCGACCGGAGCCCCACCTCCGATCGAGCAACGAACCGACCTACGCCGACCAGAGCTTCTGCTTCCGATCGAGCAGCGAGACGATGACGACGTGTGGAAGCGTCAGGACCGCGATCCCGACGAGGTAGTAGCCGGCAACGTCCGGCAGGGTTGCAGGCGTTTGCGGGAGCAACAACCCGATCGCCACGAGAAGGACGATCGCAGCCGCAGTAAGCGGCGCTGCGTCACGGGCGAACCGCCGCCCTGCAGCGCCGAGGGCGCCCTGGGACAGCGACGATGCAGCGCGATCGTCGACGAGCATCGTTCGGAGGATGTGCCGGAGGCTGTGCCAAAAGCAAAAGTAGAGCCCGATCGCGAGGATCGGCGGGACGAGGGCGAAAAAGGCGACGAGACCGAGGGTTTCGCCGGTATCGATCAGCCACGGCTCGGAGAGACCCGATCGGGCGAGGCCGAGTCCAAGCGATGCCACGATCGCGAGGCCGAATCCGATGCCGACGGCGGCCCTGACGGCCGGCTGGAACACCGGATCGAGCGCCGTCGCGGTGGCGGGATCGAACAGCCCGACCAGCGTCCCGGCCACGAACGCGTACTGCTCCGGGAACGCGACCAGCGGAACGAGCATCGGCAGGCCACCACGGACGAACAGCGTCAGCAGACGGGAGCCTGGCCCCGAGAGATACTCAGCACCCGTCAACTCGACCAGTGCGTACACGTCACCCTGGCCCCAGTGGAACAGGGTCATGAGGATGAACAAAACGAACGCGGCGGCCGGAGCGAAGAGCCAGACGACAGCGTACGCACCGCCGATCACGAGATACAGGACGCCGACGGCCGCAAGCGATCGAGCGGTTATCGGCTCCCCGCTAGCACGTGGGAGTACAAGGTGGTCGACGGCACCATGTGGCAGGCCGAGGACGACGATGCTGACCAGCAGCGGAACATATTGCACCGAGAGCGGAATCGAGCCTGCGACGGCGACGATCGTGAGCCCGAGAAGAACCGTTGCCACGCCGGCAGCGAGACTCACCGTACTGGCCCACTGCCGGGCGTGTGCCCGGTGCTCGCCGCCGACGGATCGATCGACAGCAGTCGTGCTATCTGGCATTGCTCCGCTCGGCAAGTCGGTTCCGGACCCCCTGGAGCGTCGGGCGGCTGTCGAGTCGATCGAGCGTCCACATATAGAGAACGATTCCCTGGACGACAAAGACGTTTGTCACGAGGAAAAACACCGCCTCCTCGATCGGGAGCCCCAGGAGCATCACGCCCGTCGTGTGTGTTTCCGAAATAACCCAGATCCCCAGTCCGATCGCGATCCGATCGACGAGCCAGAGATACAGCGTGGGCACGAAGATTGCAAGCAGCGTCCGTCGGCGGACCGCCCACAGCGCCGTGAGCCCGAACGCCCACTGGATCGCAAGGATCGGCCCAGCCCACAGCAAGATTGCCCCGAGGTAGAACGTCGACAGCGATCCCAGCAGGACCCAGCCGACGGCACTTATCGCCAGCCCACAGATAGCTCCGAGGGCCCGGTAGCGCCACGGGATCCACAGTGGGCGGTCAGGAATCTTCCCCACGTGAAACAGCCAGAACGCCGTCAAAATCGGCTGTAACACGAAAAACAGGTACTCACCGATCGGCGCGTGCCAGACCGTACCCACGATGGCCCCGTCGCCGTACCACCAGACCCCCTCCGCGATCAGCAGGTTGTCCCACGGCGTCGTGTAGCCGACTGCGAGGACGATGATGATCCCGAGACCGGAGAGCGCCCGTCGGTCCAACCAGGCCCCCTCTCGACGAATAGCTACCCACCCGAGAACGGCGATCGGTGGCAGGATGAACAGCGCGTGGAAGGCCAGATAGGAGAGTCCAGCAGTCATTTTAGACAGTCGTAGCTCGGTGTGCGTTCAAGCGACTGGACGACGACCGACGCGGTCACGGGTCGGCTCGTTCCGAGCAACTGGACAGTCACACTAGATGGTAGCGGGCGAAGCGATACCAAATAAATGCCAGACTAGTCAGGTAGTTCTTGTTCAAAGTAGCCTTCGACGAGTTTTCGCTCTGCGGACCGAAGATGCTGATGGAACGTCTGTCGCGAGATGTCCATCGTCTCGGCCAGTTCCGTCCCATCGACCGGTCGGGGCCACTCGAAATAGCCGTTCAGGTACGCCGTTTCGAGGGCCGTCTGCTGCCGATCGGTCAGTCTGGCGTCCATCTGCGAGGCGAACTCGTTTGGCGTGCGGTCGCGCCGATCGCGGTCGCGCTGTGAACGGAGGTCGACCCCCTCGTAGTGCGACTCGAGGACCGCAAGAAGCGGACGGATCTCGTGTTCCGGCGGCGTGACGAGCCTGAGGCTGGTTCGATCGGCGTCGGCCGTCGCAGATTCGACGGTGGCGCCGTACTCGGCGAGTTGGGTAAACGGCGTCGCCGAGTCGACCGTTACAGCAACGGTTAGCTCCGATGGCGTCTCCGCGATGATCCTGGCCGCTTCGACAGTTGGGAGCTCGGTGAGGACGGCTGGCGATCGGTCGACAGGCTCGCTCGTCCGCAGATAGAGATCGTGCGTCGTGTCCGACTCACCCTGTTTCATGCCGATGTATTCGACGTCGGTACCGAGCCGATCGGCGATCGCAGACAGAGGGAACTGGTTGTCAGCGATGACGATTCGGAGCTCGGTCACGCGGTCGGTCGTCAGGAGCCTGGTCGTCTCGATTGCGTTCAGCCCGCTCGCGATCATCGTCCCAATCGCGTCGAACAGGCGCCGTTCACGCCTGTCCAGTGCGTCGTTGTGGGCGGCGTACACCCCAAGTAGCCCGTGTCGCTTTCGGCCGTAGGTGAGCGGGACGACGAGGAGCCGGTGTGCACCGATCGCTGCTGGCCCAAGCGGCGGCGACGAGCCCGCGCTTGCATCATAGCATCGGGCGTCGTCGCTGTCGATCGCGTTCGTAACGGCTTCCGGGACGGCGTCGAGTTCGAACTCGGTATTGACCGGTTGCTGGATCCCGGTGCCCGCGGTGAGCTGCAGTCTGGTCTCTGCCGAGTTCGTCTGGCCGAGCCAGCTGCCGACGTAGCCGTCGGCGTCGGTAATCTCCGAGCAGATGCGGTCTTCGATGAGCGTGCGATCGCTCTCCGCGACGAGCACCCGGGTGATATCGTTGAGCAGGCCGTCGACGCGATCGAGGACCCGTTCGAGCGTGGCTCGCTCTGCGGCCAGCTTTTCCTCGCGCTGGTTTGCGATCCGTTCGGCCGACTTCCGATCGGTGATATCGCTCTGGAAGCCCACGTACTGTGTGAGCGAGCCGTCGTCGTCGTAGATCGGCGCGACGGTGAGTTCGTTCCAGAACGGGGTGCCGTCGTTGCGGTAGTTCCGGATCTCGACGGTTCTCGCCTGCTCCTCGGCGATCGCGTCGCCGATCCGCTCGACGGCCTCCGGATCGGTCTCCGGGCCCTGCAACATACGCGGGTTCCGACCGAGAATCGCCGAGCTATCGTAGCCGGTGAGCTCCTGCCAGGCGTCGTTACAGTAGACGATCGGATTGTCCGGAAGCGATGGCTCACTCAGCGTGATGCCGATGGGTGCCTTCTCGACGGCACGAGCGATCTCTTCGGGTGCCGGTTCGTGTCCCGAGATGTCCTGCTGTTGGGGGACGGCTGGGGATTGCTCGGTCACCTCCGTCACACAGTCCTGGAGTCGATCGAGTGATTCGGCTCCGTTTCTCGGGACGTATCTATCGGCCCCGTTCAAGAGCGCTTCGCTGGCGATCGTCTCGTCACCGGTCGCAGTGAACATGACGAACGGGACGTCCGGATTGGTCTCGCGAACGGCCTGAAGCAACGAGAGACCGTCGTCTCCCGGCAGCCCGTATTCGCTCACGATGCAGTCGAACGCACCGTTCGAGAGTTCGGCAAGGGCGGCCGTCGCGCTCTCGACGGTCGTCACGGTACAATCCGTCTCTTCCAGTGCAGAGACGGTCCCGTCTGTCTCCTCGTCAGGTGCGACGAGGAGTGCACTGATCCCTGCCACATGTGACTAGTAGGTATGCGGTCGATTAACTCTTGGTCTCACTCTCAGTGAATTAGATGTTAGCTATCCAACTATTCTCATGGACCCTTACTGGTCTGGATTCAGGCTTATTCAATGATCGTTCATAAGTCCAACTGTATCATGTTAGAAGCGGCTGCGGCGGAGATGGTGACACTTGCACAGTTCGGGTTCCCGCTCGAAATGACTCAACCGGAGATCTTCCAGGAGGTGCAAGACGATGTGGTGTTGAACGCATCGTTCTGGGCGAACATCGCCCTCGCCGGACTGTCGATCCTCCTGTTCGTCTACATGGGGCGAAACGTCGACGACCCGCGAGCACAGCTGATCTGGGTGGCGACGCTTATGGTCCCGCTGGTGTCGATCTCCAGCTACACCGGCCTCGCGTCCGGGCTGACGATCAGCTTCCTGGAGATGCCGGCTGGCCACGCACTGGCCGGTGAAGAAGTGCTCACGATGTGGGGTCGGTATCTGACGTGGGCACTGTCGACGCCGATGATCCTGCTCGCACTCGGCTTGCTTGCCGGGACGAACATGACGAAGCTGTTTACCATCATCACTGCTGACATCGCGATGTGTGTTACGGGGCTTGCTGCAGCGCTGACCGTCTCCTCGTACGGACTGCGCTGGTTCTGGTACTTCATCAGCTGTACGTTCTTCCTCGTCGTGCTGTACATCCTGCTGGTCGAGTGGCCCAAAGATGCTGAGGCTGCAGGCACCGCAGATATCTTCAACACGCTGAAGATCCTGACGGTCGTCCTGTGGCTCGGCTACCCAATCTTCTGGGCACTCGGTGCCGAGGGACTTGCGGTCCTCGATGTCGCGATCACGTCGTGGGCGTACAGCTTCCTCGACATCGGCGCGAAGTACGTCTTCGCGTACCTGCTGCTCAGCTGGGTCGCGAGCAACGAGGCAATCATCGCCGAACGGCCTGCGATCATGGGCACCGGTGCCGAAGCAGCTGAGGGCACCGGAACGCCAGCAGACGACTGACCACCGAGGTCAGTCTCGGCCGGGAGCCACCGATCGTTCGATAATCAATCGCGCGCCGGCCGATACTCGGTCGCGCGCCCCCTCGTCCGACAGCCGTTGCGGAGCCGCTCGATCGCTGTCGTCTCCTTATTTTTACACAGCAGAACTACTGTGTGACTCGATCGACTGTCGAGCCGTCGCACGATCAGTGCTCGGTCGACTGCGTCGTGCTCGATCGAACAAATCATGCCCTTCGTTATCAATCCAAAGAGCTATGAATAGAACCGGCGTTGCGCCGGTCGAACGGTATGGACGACAGATACACGGAACTCGTCCTCGACGGGAAGGAGTACGAACTCCTGCGGGCGCGACGCGGGCTGTTGAGCCGGTGGTCGATCCCACAGAAAGTGCGCGGCTGTAGCTATCTCATGTTTGCCGCCTCGGCCGCGCTCCCGTTGATGTATTTCCTCCCACCGGCTGTTAGAGAAACATATCTCGGCCTCGACCCAGCGAACGCGCGGGTCGGGTTTACCATCTTGACGGTGCTCAGCGTCGCCTGTCTCATCGTCGCAAGTCTCGGTCTCATCGCAACCGCCGTCTACAGAGATCGACTCGACGACATCACCGAAGAACAAGCGTGGTCGCTCGTCGGTCTCGAAGGGATGTTCTCCGGGATCGGCTTCATTACCGGCCTGCTCGGAGTCACCGCGACGCTGCTCCTCTCGGGCGTTGGTCACGCCGGCATCGACACGGTCGACACGCTCGTCGCTACCGGCATCAACCCCTATCATTCGGGCCCAGAGGTTTCCCTGACGGTGCTCACGGCCAGCTTCGTCGCCTTTTGCTGTGCGATCACCGTCTTCGTGCTCGGCTCTGTCGCCGAATCGCTCGAATGATTCTCTCCGACAGAACGACGCGAGGTTGGTCGCTTCGCTGCGGCCGTCCGCGTATCTGACGGCTGCGAACTCGCGATCGCCGTCGTATTCCGTCGACGGTATAACGATTCTCCAACGGTATTACGAGCGGCGACCCGGACGCTCTCAACCCCGCCACCAGTGGTCGACGAGGATCGCCCCGACGAGGAGTGCGGGACCGATACCAGTGGTCAGGACCCCCAGGACGAACAGCCCACCAAACAGTCCCGTTGTCGCGAGCACCTGTACTGCGAGTGACTGGTCTTCGAACCACGTCAGAAACGAGCCAAGTACGGACATTGGATCAATGTACGATCGCCGCCGCTAAAGAACGGTGCCACTCCGTTCGGAGCGTGACGTCGACGATCGGTGTCGTTGTCCGGTGGCTCTGAGAACAAAGTCGGCATCGGCAATCATCGGTACAGCGGAGCAACCACTGGAGCCGACTCCCCACGATCGGTGAGCCGCCGTTGGTGGGCCCAGAAGCCGCCGGAACCGCAGTAACATAGTAAGGAAGGGGAGATTTATCAGGTCGTTCTCTAGCTACGATACGGTCAAACAATCATGTACGTCGTTCGCTTTGGCCCACAGGCCAGTGCCACGAGTGGAGGTGTGTGAGCAGGCTATGCCAACTGGACTCAAGCGTGATCTTGGCCTCCTATCGACGATGGCGATCGCGATCGGGGCGATGGTCGGCAGCGGGATCTTTATTCTGCCAGCCGTCGCCTACGAAGACGCGGGCTCCGCAGCCGTGATCGCGTTCGGCATTGCGGGTGTGCTCGTCGCCCCTGCTGCCATCAGTGCGGCGGAGATGGCGACCGCCATGCCTGAAGACGGTGGCGCGTATCTGTACGTCGAACGTGGGATGGGGCCGCTGTTGGGGACCGTTGCCGGCATCGGCACGTGGCTCATGCTCTCGCTCAAGAGTTCACTCGCACTCGTCGGCGGCGTCCCCTATCTCGTGTTGGTTGCGCCGCTGCTCGCAGAGTACGTGGTCCTCGTCGCGGTCGCGCTCGCACTCTTTTTCACCGTCGTTAACGCGGTCAGCGCGAAAGGAACGGGGAGTCTCCAGTTCGTTATTGTCGGCATCATGCTGCTCGTGATGGCGGCGTTCATCGTCGGTGGGATACCCGGAATCGAGCCGGCGGACACCCGTGGCGCGTTCGACCCGACCGCGGACGGTATGCTGGCTGCGATCGGCGCCGTGTTCGTCTCGTATGCAGGCGTGACAAAAGTCACCGCTGTTGCCGAGGAGGTCGCAGATCCAGGCCGCAACCTCCCGATCGCGATGATCGGCTCGCTGGCCATCGTAACGGTGCTGTATATGGCCGTCGTCTACATCGCGATCGGTGTCGCAGACACGACGCCGGGTGCGGGTTCCCCCACGTTCGGTGCGGAGTTCATCGCCGAGACTGGCGGTGATACCGCACCGATCGCTCACGCCGCAGATATCGTCTTCGGACCGATCGGCGTCTACGCCGTGATCGCCGCAGCGTTGCTGGCACTCGCCTCGACAGCTAACGCCGGCCTTCTCGCCGCCTCTCGGTTCCCGCTTGCGATGGCCCGCGACGGTCTCGTCCCACCACAGTTCGAGACCGTGAGCGAGCGGTTCTCGACGCCGGTCAACGCGATTGCGCTCACTGGTGGTGCGATGATCCTGATTGTGTCGGTGTTCGACGTCGGGCAGGTTGCCCGCTTTGGCAGCGCGTTCCAGATTCTCGTCTTCATTCTGATCAACGTCGCACTCATCGGCTTTCGAGAAGGGGCGATCGAAGCGTATCAGCCGTCGTTCGTCTCGCCGCTGTATCCGTGGCTCCAGTTGTTCGGGATCGCTGGCGGCGGCGTCGTCCTCATCGAAATGGGCGGGATCCCGTTTCTCGGTGCGATGGCCATCGCCGCACTTTCGGTCGTCTGGTATCTGGTCTACGCCAGACCTCGAATCGATCGCGAAGGGGCCGCCCGAGCTGGTGCCAGAGAGTCGGCGACGGAAGCCGCTCTCGACCGCACCAGAGAGCTGTTCGATACCGATCGCCGGTACGATGTACTCGTCGCAGTGACCCCCGAGACGAGCCACCAGGCACGGACCGATATGGTTCGGATGGCTGCGGATCTGTCCCGGCTGCGAACCGGCTCTGTCACAGTTGCGTCGTTCGACACCGTTCCCCATCGAACGTTCACCGGGAGTGGGCCCACCGTGCAGTCGCGGACCCTCCCGGAGTGGCTCCAGTTCGACGAGACGCCGGCCTGGCTCGACGGTGACGACGGCGACAACGGCGACGACGACGTTCGGACGTCGGGTGGCCAGACGATCGGCAGCCCGCTCAGCGACACCGGTGACTTCCTCCAGTATCGCAAGATCGAAACCGAAGACGCCGGGCGAGCGATCGTCGAGTTTGCCGAGTTCGAGGGGTACGATATGATCGTTCTCGAACGACGCGGAGAAGAACTCCACAACTGGCCCACCGGCGGTGTGACAACGCACGTGTTGCGAAACACTTCTGCCGGCGTGCTCCTCGTCGAAGATCGAGGCTTCGATGGGGCCGACGAGATCGTCGTTGCCGCGAGCAACGGTCCCTACGATCCACTGAAGCTCCTGGTCGCCGATGCGATCGCTGAGGAGACCGGCGCCGAAATCAACCTCCTGCAATCGATCCCGGAGGACGCCCCGGAGTCACGTCGGCAACTGGTCGAAGATTACCACGCCGAGTTGCTGCGGATGCTTACAGTTCCTGCACAATCTCGGGTGATCGAGACGGACGATCGGGTTGCCGGTCTCTCCCGGTTTGGGGCCTCTGCTGACCTCCTCGTGACCAGCACCGAGAGCCGCGGACTGTGGGGCGCACTCGTCGGCCGGACAGGTGACAGCCTCGTCGAGTCCGTCGACTGTACCGCCGTCATGGTCCAGCCAGCCGATACACAGCGTCCCGGGCTCGTTCAGCGATACGTTCTCGATCCACTGTTCGGGTGAGTTTGAACTCCTCCGATAATCCCTCTCAGTCAGCCACGGGTTGCTGATCCACTACGGCGCCAAGTTCGACCTCGACAGCAGCTCTGGCCCGTTTCGACGACCGATATTCCGTCGCAGTTACATAGTAAGGAGCGATCGGTTTGTCGATCCATTCCGTAGTTATAACACGTTCAATCATAATGAACTCCGCCGATTCATCAGTTCGATCCGAGGTGTCCTAATCACGCATGCCAACTGGACTCAAGCGTGATCTCGGTCTGTTCTCGACGATGGCGATCGCGATCGGCGCGATGGTCGGCAGCGGGATCTTCATTCTCCCCGGCGTCGCTTACGTGACCGTCGATGGACCGGCCGTCGTCGGGGCCTTCCTTGTCGCTGGAATTCTCGTTCTCCCAGCGGCGCTCAGCGCCTCGGAGATGGCGACGGCAATGCCGGAGGATGGGGGCTCGTACGTCTACGTCGAGCGCGGCATGGGGCCGCTCCTCGGGACGATCGCCGGCGTCGGCAACTGGTTTATGCTGTCGTTCAAGGGCGCGCTCGCGCTGATCGGCGGCGTGCCGTATCTCGTGTTCGTCGCGCCGGAACTGGCCAACTACATCCTCCCGCTGGCGATCGGCCTCGCGGTGTTTTTCACCGTCCTCAACGTTGTGAGTACGAGCAGCACCGGAAAACTGCAGTTTGCCATCGTGGGCCTGATGATCCTCGTGATGGGGTATTTCATCGCCAGTGGAGTCCCAAACGTCGGCGCCGAGCGTCTCACCGGCGCGTTCGACGTCGGCAGCGGCGGGTTCTTCGCCGCGACCGCGCTCGTGTTCATTTCCTATGCGGGCGTGATCAAGATCGCTGCCGTCGCCGAGGAGGTCAAGGATCCGGGAACGACGATTCCCCGAGCGATGATCGGCTCGCTCCTGATCACGACGGCGCTGTACGTCATGGTCGTCTACGTCGCGATCGGTGTCGTCGACGTCCAGGCTGCGATCGACGCCGGCCAACTCAAGTCCGACGGCGAGGGACCGATCATGGCCCTTGCCGCGGACGCGGCGCTGGGAACGGTCGGCGTGACTGCCGTCGTCGTCGCCGCGCTGCTGGCGCTCGCCTCGACGGCGAACGCCGGTCTCCTGTCGGCCTCTCGATTCCCGTTTGCGATGGCGCGGGACGGACTTGCACCACCCCAGTTCGAGACGATCAGCGAGCGGTACAACACGCCCGTGCTTGCAATCTCGCTGTCCGGCGCAATAGTCGTCCTGATGATCACCTTCCTGCCGATCGACCAGGTCGCGAAGTTCGGAAGCGCGTTCCAGATCATCGTCTTCATCCTGGTGAATCTCGCAGTCGTCGGCTTCCGTGAGGGAGCCGTCGATGGGTACGATCCTGTGTTCGTCGCCCCGCTGTACCCCTGGCTGCAGCTGTTTGGGATGGCCAGCGGACTCGCCGTGCTTACCCAGGTCGGGACGGTCCCTCTCGCCGGCGCAGCCACCATCACGGCCGTTTCGATCGTCTACTACTACCTGTACGCTCGCAACCGTGTCGATCGCGAGGGGGCAGCCCGCGACGCCGTTCGACGCTCCGTCGGCAAGTCCGCGCTCGAACGCACCCGCGACCTCTTCGAGAGCGACGCCGAGTACGATGTCCTCGTCGCGACGACCGAGACGACATCGACGAGTGCGAAACGGGACATGCTCCGGATGGCGACGGATCTCGGACGGCTTCGATCGACCGTCGTCTCTGTCATCAAATTCGTCGATATTCCCCACCGGGTATTCAGCGAACACCACCCCGACGTGATCGATCGTGACGTCCCCGACTGGATCCCGTCGGATCCCGACGAGGCCCCGTCGTGGCTCCCCGATCACGCGACCGATCGGCCGACGCGGACCTCCGGCGGCGTCGATCTCGATCCGTCGGAACTAGACGCCGCTGAAACCGAGTCCACACCCGAACCCACTGACACCGCAACGATCGGTTCAGAGACCAGGATCGAGTACCGCGAGATCGACAGTGAGGACCACAAACGTGCGATCGTCGACTTCGCCACCTATGAGGGGTACGACCTCATCGTCCTCGAGCGAACGGTTGCGGAGTTCCACAGTCGGCTGTTCGGCAGCGACATCGAGTGGATCCTCGAGAACGCCCCCTGTGACGTCATGCTAGTCGAGGACTACGGCTTCGATGGCGCCGACGAGATCGCCGTCGTCGCCAGTCGCGGCGCCTACGACCCGCTGAAACTCCTCATCGCCGACGCGATCGCCGAGGAAACCGGCGCAGAAATAAACTTCCTGCAGGCGATTTCGGCAGACCCACCGGAGACGCAGCGAGAGACGATCGAGGAGTACCACAACGAACTGATCTCGATCTGTACCGTTCCAGCCCGGTCGACGATCGTCGAAGCCGACGACGAGGTACAGGGGCTGGCCCGCTTTGCCGAATCGGCAGATCTGCTCGTTACTGGCGTTGACCGAACCGGTATCAGTGGACGGCTGCTCGGACGCCCGGGGAACCGACTGGTCGACTCCGTCGACTGCACTGCGGTGATGGTCCAGACCCGTGAGGGACGAGAAGACGGGCTCCTCAAACGGCTGGTCATGGATCACCTGTTCGGCTGACGCCTCTCGCTCTCACCGGTCGTGATCGTGTGATCGGGCGTCCACTGCCCGTCAGCGGCTCTCGTCGGCAAGCGATCGAACCCTCGCCGGAGCGACGATTTCCATCGGAAGTCCGTGGCGATCGGTCGGAGGGACCCGGGGCAGCGACACCGTCTCGCCACGTGCGGTCAGAGCGAGCACGAACGCGTCCAGCAGGTCGTCCCGGTTGCCGGCTCGCAGTCGCCGGGCGTGTGTCGGCTGGTCGTCGATCGCATCGGTCTCTCTGGCCTCGACATCGGCGACGGTCCACCCCAATTCGCTCGCGAGCAGTTCACGCCGTCGCGCGAGCCCCTCGTCGGTCGATTTTGGAGGGAGTCCCGATCCACCAGCGAAAGCGGCGTAACAGACCTCCGGATGCGATTCTCGGAACTGCTCACGGGCGGCATCGATCTCGCGGAGAACGCCATCGACGTCTCGGATTGTCGGACAGATATGATAGGCCTGTGTCGAGATCCGGTTCCCGGTGGCTGCCTCGTGTTCGTCGCCTGCACGCTCATACTCGTCCGCGTAGACCGCATCTCGAACAGGGGTATAAAAGACACTGCTCCGGGCTTCGCCGAGAACCGATCGCGCCAACTCGTCACACTTGCGGCGGCTGTTGTCAGCTAGCCCGATCGGGCTATCGACGAGGATCGTTTCGGCCTCGCGGTTGTCCCGCCAGGCGTTCAGCATCGATGCATAGAACGCGACCTCGATCGTCGGCTCGGTCTCATCTGTCACGATCACGGCGATCCAGCCGGTGCTGCCCCAATCGAGCCCAACGTAGCTGCCCATATCTCAGTGGTGTCGATCGGACTGATGGCCGTTTCGACTTGTCTCCGGATGGAGCTGCGAGCCGCTGGTCGGTCGCAACACGTACTTGTGAGCAGTCACTCACCTGTCGGGAGCTGTCGCTCCGATCGATCGGCGTCGAAAGAAAGTGGGATTGTACGGAATCGTCGCGTCGCGACTTAGCCGAAGAGTTCGCCGAGGCCTTCGCCACCGGCGTCGTCGTCTTCGTCGTCATCTTCGTCTTCGTCGGTCGTGTCCGGGACGTCGCTGGTCTCTTCGGCTTCGTCGTCGCCTGCGGCGTCAGCGGCCGCGGCACCGCCTGCGGCGCCAGCAGCGGCGGGGGCGACGGCAGCCTCGGAGACTGCCTCGTCGATGTCGACGTCCTCGAGTGCGGCGACAAGCGCCTTGACTCGGGACTCTTCGACGTCGACGCCGGCAGCGTCGAGAACGCCCGTCAGGTTGTCTTCGTTGATCTCTTCGTCCGTCTCGTTCAGGATGAGTGCAGCGTAAACGTATTCCATTGTTGTATCCTCCGGTGTGGTTATCCGAACATTGCGCCAAGTCCTTCCGCGCCGTCACCGTCGTCGTCGTCATCGTCTTCGTCGTCGGTGTCGGCGGCGTCAGCCTCGGCGTCGTCTTGGTCGTCTTCCGATTCGTCTTCGCCCTCGGCGGCTGCCGCAGGGGCAGGCGCTTCGACGTCCTGCAGTTCCTCAGGCAGGGCGTCCTCGTCGTCGATCTGGGCCGCAAGCGCACGCAGCTGTGCGTCGGCCTTGGAGACGAGGTCGGGCATCAGATCTTCGTCCTCGATCGCGGCGTGCAGGCCGAGGCTCTTGGCCTCGCCCGTCGCCTTGGCGATGAGCGTCGAGGCCGTCGCCGCGGTTGGGAAACTCGCGTTGACCGAGAGGTTCCGTGCGCGGGCAGCGGCCGTCGCGACGTCGCTCCGGTAGGCCTCGATGTCGATGTCGAGGTCTTCGGGGTCGAAGAGCACGCCTTCGGCGACGACGGCGCGAAGGTCGAGACCGACCTCCTTGGGTTCGATCCCAAGCTCATTGAGGACGTTCGCCACGTCTGCAGAGACTTCCTCGCCGGCCGAAAGGACCGTCGAGTCCTCCATAACCTGGATGGAGCCGTCCTCGATGCGTGCGTTCGCGCCGATACTCTGCAGTTCGCCGACGAACGGCCCCGGGTCGACACCAGTGTCCCCTTCGGGGATCACGATATCGTTGGGAGCGACTTCGCCCTCGTTGATCGGTGCAGGCGTCTTCGACGCCTCGAGATCCTTGTAGAGCGCGAAGGGATTGCTGTCGGTTGCGATAATACCGACCTGTCCCTCGATGTGATCGACGAGGTCGTCGAGTCCGGCGTCTTCGAGTGCACGGACCTGCAATGTGTTCCGGCTGACGCGGAGCCGGGCAGTTCCATGCAGGTCGCGGCGCATGTCCTGGAGCTGTTTGCTCGGAATGCCGGTGATACCGACAACGCCGACGCTCTCGTACTCGCTGATGAGCGCTGCGAGGTCGTCGACCTCCTCTTTTTTCCACTGGGGAAGGTTTTCTGTCTTGCGTTCAGCCTGTGCGCTCATTCTAGGCCACCTCCACGGACGGCCCCATCGTCGTCTTTACGTAGACGGCGTCGATGTTCTGTGGGCCTTTTTCGAGGTCCGCGTGCAGACGGCGTAGGATGACGTCGATGTTGTCCGAGATCGCTTCGGCATCCATGTCTTCGGCGCCGACGAGCGTGTGGAACGTTCGTCGATCGCCCGAACGCAGCTGCACGGTGTTTTTGAGTCGGTTGACGGTTTCGACGACGTCGTCGTCAGGCGAGAGCGGGTCCGGCATTTTCCCTCGAGGACCGAGGATGGTCCCGAGATGCCGGGCGATATCTTGCATCATTGCCTCTTCGGCGATGAAGAAGTCCGTCTCGTCGGCCATATCTTTGGCCTCGTCGTCGTCCAGATCGGCCACGTCGCTTACCGAGAGTACGTCGTCCGCAGCCTCTTCGGCGCGGACTGCGGTCTCTCCCTCGGCAATAACGACGATGATCGTCTCCTGGCCGGTTCCGGACGGCAGGACGATAGACTCGTCTACACGGTTCGACGGTTCGTTCAGGTCAAGGTCGCGCAAGTTAATCGCGAGGTCGACCGTCTCGGTAAAGTTCCGATCGGGCGAATCCTCGAGTGCGCGAGCCACTGCGGTTTCAATATCCGTATCTGCCATCGTTCACCTCCGTAGTGCGCAGGGTATGCTCCTACGGGTCAGTGAAACAGGCAATGCCTGTCTCTCTTGAACGAAGTGTCATGGCAAACTTAAACCCGTCGAACTCCGATGCGAAACGTCTCTCGCAGGCACGGTAAGCCGTTTTTCAGATGTGCGAAACGATCGCTGTTCGCCGTCTCGATCTCTCCCAATTGCCCGGCATGATCACGGCGATCAGCGGGACGTGAATACAACAATCTGTATCAGAGCCGTGATCCGATCGAGAGTAGTCGTTTGCGCCCTCAGTCGAGCTGTAGATTTGATGCTGGACCACAAATATTATTGGTAAAGACAGTGTATCCTTGCTGCATGTGGCCGATAGAATTAAATAGTGTTAGTGGCGGAACGGTGCTCGATTCCATTGCCGCGGTCGGGAGTAGCGGTGGTACGATCGACGCCGTTCAGTCACTGGCACCCGTCGAACGAATCGCTATCGGCTTTCTCGCGACGCTCGTCGTCTCGGTCGTCGTCCTCGGACTGGTTCACGGGTACGGAACTCGAACGGTGACGAAGTGCCGCCGGAGCCCGGTCATTTCGCTCTGTATCGGACTCCCGAGTGTCCTGGTGGCTGGGCTTGTCCTTTTCGTCGGCAACCTTCTTCTCGGCACCAGTATCGGGGTCTTCTTCGGCATTCCGGTTCTCGCCGTCGGACTGACCGTGGTTCCGGCGATGACGGCGATCGGCTTCGTCGCTATCGGCCAGTCGATTGCGGCCCGCGTCGGCACTGATCGGCTCTCGATCGGTGTCGTCGTCGGCAGCCTCGTCGCCGGTCTCACCGCAATCGCCCTCCCGGTCGCGGTCGTCGGTCTCACGATCGCCGCCGCATTCGGGATGGGTGCGAGCGTTCGCATCCTCTTCGGTGCCAGGGGGGCGGCCGATCCCGACGAGCGAACGGTTCCACCTGCAAACCAGATCTAGCGATCGACCCGATCGAGCGTGACGCTTGGCTCCGTCTCGAGACGTGGCACACACTGCAACGATCGCAGGGTAGCCGCCGGTAACAGCACTTTTCCGATCGTTCGACGAAACGACCCCACATGGCCACGAAACTGTCGGGCAGTCAGCTGGACACAGCGTCGCTCTCCCGGCTTCACTGGGTGGGGATCGGTCTCGCGCTCGTGACGGCGTTGGTCCACCTGGTGCTCGGGATCGGGTTTCTCCCACACTGGATGGGGGACGCGTTCCTCGTCGCCACGGCCGGCTTTTTCCTGGGAATCGGACTCGTCCTTGTCGACTACCGGCGACGGCTCGTCTATCTCACCGGAATCCCGTTTACCGGTGGCCAGATCGTCCTCTGGTACGTCGTCAACGAACCAACTGGGCTCGGGGATATCTCGATTGCCGGCGCGATCGACAAGGTCGCACAGGTGCTGTTGATCGTTGTTCTCGTGGCGCTCTACCGCCGTGAATGACCGACCAGGCGCCGTCTCGGGCCGTCGATCGGTGGCGCCACCGGGCCCACGACTGGACATATCCGATACCAGTACTGTGACGGGAGAGGACATTTATTCGGCCTCCCCGTATCCGCTGGCATGTACACCGTCGCCGTCGATCGCTCGTTCGTCGCACAGCACTATCTGACGGTTCCGGAGCCGGGTCCCGAGGGAGAGCTCCACTCCCACCAGTTCACCGTCGAAGCGATCTTTCGTGGCCCGGAGCTCAACGAGTTCGAATATCTCGTCGACATCGACGATCTCACTGCAGCGATGGACGCCGTCACCGAGTTCTTTACCGATCGGACGCTCAACGACCTCCCAGCGTTCGAGGGAGCGAACCCAAGTGCAGAGCGGTTCGCCCGTCTCTTCGGCGATCGACTCCTCGACCACGTCGATCCCGACATCGCAACCGTGCTGCGAATCGAGATCGAAGAAGATGATGTCGCCCGCGTCGCCCACGAACGGACGCTTTAAAACGGATGTGGATCGGACTCGTAGTGTACGGCGGGCTCGATGGAACCTCGGGCGGCTACCGGTACGATCGGGAACTCGTCACTGCGCTGGAACAGCGGGGCGACGAGGTCGATATCGTCTCGATCCCGCCACCGCGGGACGACCCGTCCCACGCGGACGATCGGTCGTCGCTGGACGGCGACCCGTCCCCTTCAGATGAGCCACCACCGTCGGATGAGGAACCAACGCCACCGATCAGGGAGCGACTCGATCGGCCGTTCGACGTTCTCCTCCAGGACGAACTCTGTCGCCCGGCGCTCAGCGAGCACAACGACCACCTCACCCAGCCCAGCGCCGTCGTCGCGCTCGTTCACTATCTCCGATCGGCCGATCCCGGCGTCGAGAACGCGGCGCAGGTGCGCGAGCGCGAACGCCAGTATCTCGACTCACTCGACGGAGCGATCTGCACCAGCCAGTACACGTGTGATCGGACGAGAGCGGTTGCGTCCCTCCCGACACTCGTCGCGCCACCTGCGGGCCGTCACGAGGGGGCAGCTATCTCTCGCGAGACTGTTCGGGCGCGTGCGCAAACTGACCCACTCCAGATCGTATTCGTCGGCAACCTGATCCCCAGAAAAGGGGCATCGACACTGCTTGCAGCACTCGACCGCGTCGATCGGGACTGGCGGCTGACCGTTGTCGGGAGCCACGACGCCGATCCGGCACATGCGACACGGGTCCGCGATCGGGTCGAGTCTCTCGGCGTTGCGGATCGCGTCACGTTTCTCGGCCGTGTCGACGACGACACGCTCGCAGAGATGTATCGCCGCTCGCACGTGCTCGCAGTTCCAAGCCGATGTGAACCCTTCGGCATGGTGTATCTCGAGGGGATGGAGTACGGCGTCGTCCCGATCGCGACTCGCGTCGGCGGTGCACGCGAGTTCGTCACCGACGGCCAGAACGGCGTGCTAGTCGATCCTACCGACGCCGACGAAATTGCGACGCGCGGTAGAGCGCTGGCCACAGAGCGGGACCGACTGGCTCGACTCGGCATCGCCGCACTCGAAACGGCAGCCGACCACCCCACGTGGGACGAAACGATGGCTGCCGTGCGATCGTTCCTTCGAGAAATGGCCACCAACACGACGCCAGCCAGCGGAGACGCTACAACCGACGACAACAGCCCATGACCGACTTTCAGACGTATCTCGAAGCCAAGCGAACCGTAGACGACCGCGCGCTGAACCGCCGGGTGTTCGAGCAGTTCGCCGACGCCGTCGACGATCGCGAAACCCCAGTTCGGATCGTCGAACTCGGTGCCGGAACCGGAACCATGATTGCCCGGCTTGCGGCGTGGGACGGACTTCCCGAACAGGTCAGCTACCGGGCGATCGATCGGGACGCAGCGAGCATCGAACACGCTCGCGCCCACGTCCCCGACTGGCTCGCGGCAGCCGGATACGAGATCGAAACGTCTCCGGGGTCAAAAACAGTGGTTGCCCGATCGGGCGAGCAGCGCCTCGAGGTGGCACTCGGCGTTGCCGACGCGTTCGATATCGACGACTCGGCTGACGTGGTTATCGCCTCGGCGTTTCTCGACGTCGTCCCGCTCGTTGACGCGATCGAGACGATCGCGGAACTGCTCGGTCCCGGCGGAGTACTATACGCGCCGATCACGTTCGACGGGGGGACACGTTTCGCACCACGTGACTCTCTCGACGATCGGATCGAACGATACTATCACCGACACATGGACGACGTTCGGCCGACAGGGGGGAGCCAAACCGGGAGCGAACTGCTTGTCACGCTTCCCGATCGTGGCTGGGACGTTCAGTCGACAGGGGGCTCCGACTGGATCGTTCGCCCGAACGGAGACGGCTATCCGGGGCTCGAACGCGAGTTCGTTGCACACCTGCTCGAAACGATCGAGGGTGCGCTCGCCGACTTCGAGCCGGACGTCATCGCACCCACAACGCGCGAGCGCTGGTTCGACCGTCGTCGACGCGAACTCGATCGAGGAGAACTGGTCTTCGTCGCGCACAATCTCGATGTGCTCGCGCGACGGCCGCCACCGCAGTCATGACCGTTGACGCCGCCTGGATCGTTCTCGGTCGCTAACTGCGAACTCGACTGGGCGCATCCATGCCCGAATCGGACGCGGCGACCGCCGGGTCAGACCGCCTTATATGAGGAATCGATCGCTGATAGCGGCTGTGGCGACACTGCCAGACGGCCAGACGGCTATGTGTCAGGGTCGAGGAAAACGGACGGTCATCCGAGAGACGTTCCGGATAGATTACGCTTCCGCTTCGCTCGCGAGCACGTCATCGTACTCGCCTGCGTCGACTTTCTGCTTGAATTCGCGGGCATCGTCGCCTTCGATGGTGACGCCCATCGAGGCGCAGGTGCCGACGACTTCTTTTGCGGCGTTTTTCGTATCGTAGGCGAGCAGGTCGGGGTGTTTCTGCTCGGCGATGGTCTTGACCTGTTCGACGGAGAGATCGGCGACGAAGTCCTTCTGGGGTTCGCCGCTACCGGTGTCGAATCCGGCTTCGTCTTTGACCAGTGCGGCCGTCGGTGGGACACCGACGTCGATCTCGAAGCTGCCGTCATCGTCGTAGTCGACGGTGACGGGCACTTCGGTGCCGTCGAACGCTGCAGTCTGATCGTTGATCTCCTGGACGACCGCCTGTACGTCGACGGGCGTCGGTCCGAGCTCGGGGCCGAGCGGTGGGCCTGGGTTGGCCTGGCCTCCCGGAACGAGCACTTCGATAGTTCCAGCCATACTGCGTCATAACCCCTGCGCGAGTTTTAAGGGTTGCTTTTTGCTCCAGACACCGTCTGTGAGCCACTCTCATGACTCGACGACCCATGGAGTGGCTGTCGCTGTGGCCTCGAAACGACGAGAGGTGACACCGAACGGCTGTCCTCGACGCTACGCTACACTTTCGGCTCGCCACTCTGCGAACGAGTCGAGGACGAACCGTTCGTCGAACTGCTCGATACACGGCACGTCGTGGGGATGGATCGATCGGACCCGATCGATGAGTTCGTCGACCGCGTCGTCGGTCGTTTTCGCGAGCAACACCACCTCGTCGTCGTGGTGTATTTCCCCGTCCCACCGGTACGTCGAGGCCGTTTCGAGTCGATTGACACAGGCTGCGAGTCGGTCCTCGACCAGCTGTTCGGCGATCGAGGCGGCCGCTTCTGGTGGTGCCGTAATGTAGATCGTCGGCATACCGAGGGATACGCGCGGCTCGACAAAAAACATCCCCCGAAAGCGGTCTGACCGCTCCGAGTCGAGATCGGCGATAACGGCACGACGCGAGAACAGCCGCGTGGCTACTTTCCGTTGATGGTTCCAGTGACCGGGTTGAACGCGCCGTTAATATCCCACTCGTGAATACAGTGTGGATTACCAACCTGTCGGTTCCCATCGTCGTGAACGATCCGCCATACGTCGTCGTCTGCATCCCATCGTTCGGATCGACCGCAGCGTTCGCATGATCGTGCAGTCGGTGCTCGTACCTGTGCGCTCATTGTCGGGTGTGGGTACTGGACGCATATAACAGTATCTTTGTCCGGCAACTGCTATGGACGACAGCGAGCACGCCGACATCGATCGAGACCAGCTTCGGTTTCGCCAGTGTCGTCACTATCGTTTCATCCGTAACGACTGTACTTCAAAAAAGCGTGGGGACAGTGCGTTCAGTAGCGTTAGGCTGCAACTGGCTCGGTCATCTCGTCATCGTCAATGGGCTCCTCGTCATCGATCGGCTCGTCGTCATCAACGTCAGGTTCGTCGACTGGTTCGTCGACGGGTTCGTCAACCGGTTCCTCGACTGGCAGTTCCTCGATCAGGACGACGATCGTCGCTTGTTCGATCGTCACCTGCAGTCGCTCTTCCTCTTCGACGTCGTCAACGGGTTCCTCGTCAACGGGTGCCTCTTCGACTGGCTCCTCATCAACCGGCTCTTCTTCAGCGATCGGTTCCTCTTCTTCAGCGATCGGTTCCTCTTCCTCAGCGATCGGTTCCTCTTCATCAACCGGCTCCTCATCAACTGGCTCTTCCTCGACTGGCTCCTCGTCGAGCTCGTGGACAACGACGAAGACGATCGCCTCTTCGAGGGTCACGTCAACCGGTTCTTCTTCAGCGACCGGCTCCTCATCAACCGGGTCCTCTTCAGCGACCGGTTCCTCTTCGTCAACCGGTTCGTCTTCAGCGACCGGTTCCTCTTCGTCAACCGGTTCGTCTTCAGCGACCGGTTCCTCTTCGTCAACCGGTTCGTCTTCAGCGACCGGTTCCTCTTCATCAACCGGCTCCTCATCGACTAATTCCTCGACGTTCTCAGCGAGGACGAAGATGGTCGCTTCCTGGATCGTTATCTGTCGTTCGTCGACGGGCTCGTCATCCTCTGGCGCGTCGTCGACGTCATCTTCTGGTGCGTCGTCGACGTCATTCATGTCATCGTCGACGTCATCTGCTGGCGCGTCGTCGACGTCATTCATGTCGTCTTCGACGTCGTCAACGGGCATCTCGTCGGGCTCATCGAGCCCTAACACATCCGCATTCTCGATCGTCACGTCTATCGCGGTCTCCTCGACGACGACCTCACGATCGTCGTCTTCATCCACGGCATCTTCATCTACCGCATCGTCCTCGACGATGTCGGGTTCGTCATCGGGCATTTCGTCGACATCACTGACTGCGATGAGAGTCGCTTCCTCGATCGTTACCTGCAAGTCACCATCGTCGACGTCGTCCTCTGTGGGATCGTCGACCTCGTCTTCCTGTGCAACTGCGCCAGCCGGGGCCATCGCGAATGCGCCCCCGCTCGCGAGCATCATTACGGCTACTGTTACAGCGAGTATTTTGCGTGCGCTCATGCTCCGTTCGGAGTGAGCACTGTTCCAGTTGTAAACGGGTAGTACCATTTCGGTGATAAATGGGCGGTTCTGGTGAGAAACTCCCCATTCAATCGAACCTTCCACGGCGAAACCCCGGCTTGGAGGAGAGACTGTGTCGGGTACTGCCAGTCACAGGACCTGACCCCGTCGAAACCGCGACGCTGTGACGCCGGCACACAATAACTGTCACATTACTACAATGCGATCGCGACACTCACGGCGTTATTTCAGTCTGACAATACACTGTACAGCAGCGGTGACTGGCAGCAACTGGTTCGCTGCTGGTGAACGAACGCTGCTGTCGACACACGTATCACCCCTTGGCGAGCCGATCGTCTTGCACAACCGTCCGTGAGTGGCCTCGGCGAGTGGAACGGACAAGCCTAAATCATATCGAGGTGTCACCGAACACCATGGCAACGCTCGATCGGATCTCCGTCCACCCGATCAAAGCACTCGATGCGACGACGGTGGAGTCTGCGATGATCGTCGAAAACGGTGGTCTCAAGCGGGATCGACAGTACGCGATCGTCGAGCGCGCCGAGCGATCGGCGCTGGACGAGAGCCCACACGACGCGTACGTCAATGGCAAGCGTGAACGGCGTATTCACCGACTCAGTGCCGAGTACGACCTCGACCAAGGGTTGGTGACGCTCGGCGAGCACGGCAGCGACGAGCGCGAGACGTTCCATCTCGAACGCGACCGAAACCAGTTGGAAGCGTGGCTCTCGGCGTTCTTCGGGTACCCTGTCGATGTCGTTCGCGACGACGAAGGTGGGTATCCCGACGATATGGACGCCGCTGGACCGACGCTGATCAGCGAAGGGACGCTAGAGGCGGTTGCGTCGTGGTACGACGGGATCGACGCCGCGGAGATGCGTCGCCGGCTGCGACCGAACCTCGTCGTCAGTGACGTGCCGGCGTTCTGGGAGGATCGACTGTACGATCGACCGGGAGCGACCGTTCCGTTTACGATCGGCTCGGTGACGCTCCGCGGCGTGAACCCGTGCCAACGGTGTGTCGTCCCGTCTCGCGATCCGGACACGGGCGAGGAGACCGACGGCTTTCGAGAGACGTTCATCGTAAACCGGGAGGAGACACTGCCCGACTGGGCGAGCGAGGAGTGGTTCGATCACTACTTCCGGCTGATGGTCAACACACGCGTTCCCGAGACGTCCTGGCAGACGACGATCGCGATCGGCGACGAGGTACGCATCGACGAGACACCGAGCGACGACGAATGAACCGTCGACGACCCACTGGACGGCGAACCGACGTAACCTGACAACGACAAAAAGCGGAGGTTGGCAGGGGCGAACCGTAGCGGAGACCTGCCTGTTGCCGGTCGAGAGCGGTCGGCACGACGCTGATTTTCAGTTCTGGTATTCGGGACCAAAGCACCAAGAGGGTGGTCACGGTTCCGAGTGCCATGGAGTACGGCCTCGATATTGGACCAGGGGCGATCCGCTCGGCCACTGACACCAGCACTGAGCCCGCGATCGAGTCAGAGCCACCGATCGTCCTGCCCGCCGACGAGTCGATGCTCGACGCGGCGGGGCTGTCGAACGATGCGGCGACGACTGTCGATTGGGAGGGGACGACGTACGTCGTCGGATCGGACGCCCGAACTGTCGCGGACGCGACGGAGACGGAGCCGGAATCACTGTTCTCGAACGGCGTCCTCGGGACGGACGATTACACGCCGGCTGCACTCGCGTTGCTCGTCGAGGACTTGTGTGGGACGTCGATCGACGACGGCACCGAGTTCTGCTATACCACACCCGGAACCGTCGTCGACGCAGCGGTGCCGACAGACACACATCGGGAGACCGTCGCGTCCACGCTCGACGATCGGGGTTACGAAGCGACGCCGATCAGCAAGGGGTTTGCCGTCATCTACGATCAGCTCGCAGACGACAACTACACCGGGCTTGGCATCTGCTTCGAGACGCAGACGACCAGCGTCGCGCTCGCCTACTACGGCGTTCCGGTGCTCTCGTTCTCGATTTCGACTGGCAGCGAGTGGATCGTCGAACAGGCGGCCGAAGAGACAGGGAGCAGGCCGTCGAAGGTTGCTGCCATCTTCGACGAGTTCGTTCTCGATCCAGACGCCACGGCAGGGGCACTCGAGCATGCGATCGCGGATGCCGTGGATACGGTCGTAGGAGACCTGGTCGACGCGGTCGCCACACAGGCGGACGCCGGCGACATCCAGGATGGACTAGCAGTCCCGATCGCAGTTGCCGGCGATGGCGCAGTCGAGGGTATCGAGTACCTCGTCGGTGGGCGGTTCGATGCGGGGGTGGTTCCCTTTTCGATTCGTAGTGTCCGTCTCGCGCCCGAACCTTCACAAAGTGCAGCCCGTGGTGCGCTCGCGGCAGCAGCCGACGATGTGGCTGCCTTCGACGAGGTCACGTGGGGCGATTCGACAGAAGAGACCAGCAGTATCGCCGCCACCAAACCCGCCGACGAGGTCGGCGCCTCGATCGCAGCGGCCGACGACTCCGACCCGACCAGCGAGACACTGACATCCGTCTCGTTCGACGGCACGCTCGAGAGCGAGCCGGATCACGACAGGGCGGACGACGCGATCGACCTCCTGTTCGATCGGCTCGCAACCCGTGACGAAGAGATACAGGCAGTCGGCGAGGACATCGAGCAGCTGTCGGAAAAAGTCGACTACGTCAAACAGCGATCGCCGTCGGTCGAGGCGGTCCAGAACCTTGAAACGCGGCTCGAGGCGGTTGCCACCGATCTGACTGATCTCGAAGCGGAGAGTGAAACCCACGCACGCACCGACACCGTCGACGATCTCGCGGCCGACATCGATGGGCTCTCGGAGGCGGTCGACGAACTCGAGGCGGACGTCGGAACCGTCGACTCGGCCGTCGAGACGCTTGCGGAAACAACGTCGAACGCGGCCGACGAACGGACGGCCCTGGACGATCGACTCACAACGTTTGCCACGGAGCTGGAGGCAGTCACTGACCGAACCGACTCGCTGGACGCGCGTGCGGACACTATCCACGACGAGCTGACCGAACTAGCAGCCGATACCGCGTCGGAAACAGACCTCGACGCCGTCGAAGAGAGGGTCTTACGAATCGACGACGAACTGGCTGCGCTCGGCGACGACGTCGGCCGGATCGAGACCCGTACAACGGGACTGGCTGGCCGCCTCGAAGAGGAAATGACCCGGACGACGGCGCTTTCCGATCGACTCGACGAGCTGTCGACGGAAACCGACGGTCGGCTGGAAACGATCGAGGTCGAGGCTGCGACGACCGACGATATCGAGCGTCTCCAGGAATCGATCGACTCGCTGTCGACCGAGCTCGAGTCACTGTCGGAAGCCACCACTGTGATCGAAGCCCAGATCGCGGAAAACGAGTCAGAACTGCAAGCGCGGATCGACTCGGTCCGGATGGAACTCGACGAACAACTCGACGACGTACGCGAGACAATCGGCGACGTTCAGGTGACGCTGGACGAGCAGGTCGACGATGTGCGAAACGAGACCGACGGGCAGATAGCGGATGTCCGAGACGAGGTCGACAATGTGCGGAACGAAGTCGGCGAGCAGGTGACGAAAGCGCGACACGAGGTCGACGAACAGATAGGCGACGTGCGTACCGATCTGGAGGCGCGATTCGACGACGTTTCGGCAGCCATTGGAGATGTCGACGCCACCGTCGAGGATGCGACCGACGAGATCGACGACATCGCCGCCGACGTCGACGCAGTGCGGACGGAGTACGAACAGCTTTCGACGCAAATGGCCGAATTATCGTCTCATGATCGCGATTCCCGGCTGGACGAGCACCGCGAGGAACTCGATCGACTTGTGGACGAGCTGGACGCGCTCGAAACGGCCGTCGAATCGGCAGCTGACGCGACCAACACGAGGGATCTGGAGTCGGCCGTTTCGAGAGTCGAATCCGAGGTCGCGGAACTGACGACCGCGGTCGACTCGCTGGACGACCGGGTCGGCACGATCGACGACCGACTCGTCTCAATGGACGATCGATTCGTAACCGTCGATGATCGGCTTGAGACCGTCGAAACCTGGGCCGCAGAGTCGCCCAATCGAGACGACGAACTCGCTTCGCTCAGGGCTGATCTCGAGACGGTTCGCGAAGAGAGCAGCGAGACGACGCCTCTTCCGATGGCGGGACTCGCCGGTGGCGGCAGTGCCGGCGTCGTCGCCGGTGGGGCTCTGGCGCTCGCTGGAACGACGATCGTCGGGGCTGTAGCACTGGTCGTCGGCCTCGCGTTACTCGGGGCTGCATACACCCTCCGAGAGTGACCGCCATCGTGTCGATCGCCGCTTCGAGGACTGCGTGCGTGACTACCCGTCCGAGTCCTCGACAATCGCGTCTTCTGGGACGTTCGGTGCGCCGATAGCGAGAACGCGGCTTTCCTCGACCGCCCGCAGCTGTCGCCAGGAGTCCGGTGGAACCACGAGGACGTCCTCGGTCGTCAGCTCGATCACGTCACGCTCGTCTTCGCGTTCGATCGTCACGTCGATCGTCCCGTCGAGAACGACGTACAGCTCTTCTTGCTCCTCGTGACGGTGGAACGTGCTCTCCTCACCCTGCTCGTAGTGCCAGATGCTCGGCCGCATCTGCTCGGGGCGGAGTTCGAGACCGATCGGAAGCAGTGTCGGGTCGATGCCGTCGAGGTCGCGTGACTCAACGTCGCCGATGTCGACACGATCGTACATCGATCGGTGTTCCACGGACGAGATAAAAAACCCCCTGGCCAGACGCTATTGGCGAGGCGACTGGTCGCACCCAGCGGAGCGAATGCTGGCTTCGACAGCGCTTCGCCGGGCAGAGATCGGTCAGACGGTTGGGCGTCGATCCGAACGTTCCACATCGACTAGTAGTTGCGGCAGTGCAGCCAACGAGTCGATGACGTACTCCGGCTCGTACGCCCCGACGTCCTCGTCCGATCGCCGGAGCCAGGCGACGTCGAGCCCGGCGTTCTGTGCACCTGCGACGTCGTACTCGAGCGAGTTGCCGACGTACAGGGCGCGTGCTGGCGCCACGTCGAGTTCGGAGAGTGCTCGCTCGAAGGGCGCTGCGTGTGGCTTCTTTCGCGGAAGTTCTGCACCGTACGTGACGGTATCGAACCGGTCACCGATGCCGAGGGCATCGAGTTTTGTCTTCTGACTTGCTCTGGGACCGTTCGTGACGATACCGATCGGCCCACGTTCGGCAGCCGCGTCGAGCGCCTCCAGTGTGCCTGGGACAGCTGTCACTGCGGTATCGTCGACGATCGCTTCGAGTGCTGTCGCAAGCGCAAGTGGTTCGACATCGGTCCGGCCATGTTGGGCGGCGAGACGGGCGACTCCCGCACCAATATAGCCGACCCAGTCGTCGTGGTCCGGCGGCCCATCCAGCGCCGCCCAGAGCTCACTCGGAGTGGCAAACGGTGCCTCGCCGACGCGTTCGAACGCCGCTTCCCACATCGCCTCAGTATCCTGGCTTCGATCGCAGAGCGTCCCATCGAGATCGAACAGGACGGCGTCAAACACGGACACGCACGCTAGTTGGCTGGCCGAAGCAAAAACCCCAGGGACGAGGGAACGCATCCCCGTCTCGCTGGCCCAATCTGGGCACCGGAGTCTGGAGGAGGTGAGCGCGAGTCTTCCTGTCAAATGCCGTCTCCAATCCTACTGGCCCCCAGTCCCGACCAGAACACTGTACCGAGACCCCACAAACGCTTTTGGCGACACACGACTTACGTCGAATCATGTACGTGCGGGACGCGAAAAACAGAGAAGAGGTCTGGCTTCTCGATCATATCGAGTCGATGGGGCTCGACGACACGGCGTTCCGTTCCCGAGACTACGTCATCGCCATCGACGAAACGTCCGGCGAAAAGGCCGGTTTCGGCCGCATTCGCATTCACAAACTCGACGACGATGCCAGTGGCGACGATCGAGTGGGCCGGGAGGACGCGGTCTGTGAGCTGACCAGCATCGGCGTCCTCGAGGGGTGGCGAAACCAGGGTGTCGGCGCTCACATTATCGAACGGTTACTCGAGTACGCTGGCGACCAGGAGTTCGAAACCGTCTATACGCTGACCAGTGAACACGCCTACCTCGCACAGTTTGGCTTCCGACGGATCGAGGAATCCCAGTTGCCCGAGCCACTACAGGACCGACTGGCAGCGAAACGCGAGCGGACGGATCCGGACGCGGTTCCGATTGCGATCGAGATCGATCGGTTCCGGATGCCCGATCGGCTTCGGGAGGCGTTCAAACGGGCCCCCGAACAGCAAGCAGACGACTCGGACCAGGAGTCACCCGAGGATTTCGGGATCGATCCGGACGCTGCGACGTACAAGTACGATACAGGACGCTAAGGCCACGAACGGCCGGAACGGCGACTCCCTCTCGCTGATCTCCCACAGACCCAGCCTACCGGCCAGAAACGCGAGCGAAAACTGCCTCACGAACACTACCACGACGAAGTTGGTTCGGGAGCGACCGAGTCGTCGAATTCACCACTCTCAGTCGTTGATGGCCGCCATCGACTCGATGTATTTTCCCACGTGGTCGTCCATCCGGCGTTTGTAGCCGGCCTGTCTCGCGAGCCGATCGAGTTCACGAGCAACGAGGCTGCCGTACTGGACGGCCTTTTTGTCCCGATCTGTGACCTCCTCGGGAAGATACTCGCTTGCAACCAGCCGAAAGCCGCGTTTGCGCATCTCCTCGTCGGCCAGTAGCTCGTCGGGCAACTCCAAGGCGGCGCCGACGACGGCGTCGTGCAGAAGTGGTGTCACCGGCTCTAACCCGGTCGCTTCGATCGTCAGGACGTCGCGTGGTAGCTGGTCGGAAAGTCCCGCGATCTGCTCGCGCACAGCACCGCGAACCGTCTCCGCGTCGACGCGGTGGTCGAGCCTGACGACTTTCTCGTAGCCACCAAACAGTTCGTCGGCTCCCTGTCCGAGTGCGAGTGCATCGAACCCGTCGGCAGCGACTCGCTGACCGACCAGATACAGCGGCAACGCGATCTGGACATCCATTGCGTTCGTGCGCCCGATCGCTTCGACGACCTCGGGGACGGCCTGTTCGAGATCCGCCGGCTCGAGTTCGACGACGGTTAGCTCACGCCCCATCGCGGCTGCAGCGGTCCGTGCGGCCTCGACGTCGTGGCTCTCCGGAAAGCCAACGACGTACAGCGGCGCGTCCAGTAGTTCTGCAACCAGCGCCGAGTCGACGCCACCCGAGAACGCAACCGCGATATCGCGGTCGGTCTGCTGAACATCGTGTGCAGCCGTTTCGACCGCGTTGGCGAGCCGAGCCAGTGCCAGCTCCCGATCGGCGATCGGTTCGGGGTCGGGAAGCGTCCACCACTGTCTCGGCTCGGTGTCGCCAGGCTCGGCGATCGAACCGGCAGGAAACAGCACCGGATCGTCGAGCGGACTGGGACTGTACGCCCACGCCGTATGGGCTCTCAGATCACTGGCATCGCGCTCGACGAACAGCGGCACGCGACCGAGAACGTCCCGGACGAGCCGATCGTCGACTGGTCCCGCAAATCCCGTAGTTCCTGGAAGCGGGTCGCCTGACTCGATCGCTGCCCGCACGCACTCTCGGTTCGCACCGCGCAGCGTCATCGGAACAACCCCACCGTGACGTTTCTGAGTCGCCGTGTGACGCCACCACCGAACTGCCGGAGGCTGATATGCCACGGCGTTCGCTTCCCCTCGACGGACGTCTCTCCGGCCCGGATCGCGTCGAGAATCGCGTCCGCAGAGCGATCGTCAGCGTCGACGCGAGTGACGGCCTGGCCTACCATTTCGCTGATATGTGCGTCGCTACCGGCCGTCATCGGAAGATTGCGGCTGCTGGCGAACCGTTCTGCCTGTCTGTTCGCCCGGCCCGTAAACAGCCGCGAGTTATACACCTCGATCGCATCGCCCAGCGCAAGCTGGTCACGTGTAATGCGAGCGATGACACCGTGGCGTGACTCCTGGAACGGGTGGGGAATAACGGCGATCCCACCCTGGTCGTGGATCGCATCGATCGTCGACTCGTAGGTCAGCCCAGGTGGAACGGCCTCCTCGATTCCGAGTCCGAGAACGTGGCCGGCCTTGGTCGAGATTTCGATACCCGGAATGGCGGTCAGTCCGTACTCTGGAGCGCGTTCGACGGCTTCGAGACTCGCGTCGATCTCGTCGTGATCGGTCACGGCGATCGCGTCGAGTCCGACAGCTTCGGCCTGCTCTAAGATGAGTTCGACCGGATCGCGGCCGTCGTAAGAGAGCGACGAGTGCACGTGGAGTTCGACCGACAGCACAGGCGATCGTTTAGGGCGACTGATTAAAAACGCCCCGGTACCGGGTCGCTCATCCGTTCTCCTCCCATCGTCGCCACGCTGTGGCGCCGAACAGAAGGATGCCGACGATCGCGACGATCGCGAGTCCGCGTTCCGGAACTGAATCGGTGGCATCGGCCTCGTCTGCAGCGCCTGTCTCTGCTTCTGATGGCTCCTCTTCCGCTTCATCTTCGTCCCCGGTCTGGGCTTCCGCTTCACTCTCGTCCCCGGTCTGGGCTTCCACTTCACTCTCGTCTCCGATCTGGGACTCGTCGTCCGTGGACGACCCACCGCCGGAGTCGGAGGCCGTCTCCTGTAGGATAGTGACAGCCAGTCCGTCGAGTGACGTGATGCTCGCCTCGAATTCGTACGTGTCGTCGGTCTCTTCTCGAACAACTGGGTCGGACGCGTGCCAGTCGTCGCCGTCTGCTTCGAACAGTGAGACGTCCTCAGCCTCGATCTCATCCTGGTGGAGTCGATCGGCGTCGACGCTGAACGTAATCGTTCCCGACCGCTCGTTCATGTCGCTCGCAAGCGCGAGTGTCGAGAGCGCATCGACGTCGTCAGGGAGAGCCGGTGTCTGGTCAGTGCCACTGGTCCGGGGTGAGATCGTTCCATCAGGGTCGACATCGGAGAGTTCGATCGTGTCAAACTGAACGGCGTCGCTCGACCCGGCAACCGGCTGGAGCCCGCCGCTTCCGTTCGCGGCGGCGGCTCCGATGGTAGCGTCAACGCCGTCGTCGGACCGATCGTACGTCACGGACGGCTCGTCACAGGTGCCAGTCCGGATCGTGACCGGCTCCGCCAACGACGGCAGGCGCGTCCGGTCTGGCTCCTGGCTGTCGCCGGAGAGGACCTCCCACTGCTCGATTTCGCCGTCGTTGTGCCAGTCTGGATCGTGGAGGTCGTCGTTGTTGTAAAACGGCGAGGCCTCGTTGAACGCCGGCTGGATCGTCAGCGCGAACGCGTCGTCGAGACCGCCCTGGATCGCGCCGCCGTCGGTTCGGGCGTCCGTCCAGATCCAGGAGGCACCGAGCCAGCCGTCACCGTGATACCACTCGGCCATATTCGTCACGCTATCGTACTTGTCGTCCTGGACCACCCACTCGGCATCGGCAGGGGTCCCGACGATATCGAACGTGACGATGCCACCACTGGTCTCTCCGTCGAGTCGATCGTGGACCATGACGAGGCTCAGTCCGTCCGGCCCCTCGTGAAGCATGAGGATGCTCGTATCGTCTGCCTGCAGGTGTTGTGTGCCGTAGGAACTGTACTGTCGATCGACGTCTTCCGGATGGGTCTCGTGGTTTCGATAGTCGTAGAACGATTCGACCGAATCGTTCGTTTCGAGTGGCTCGATCGGTTGGCAGAACGTACCTTGCTCTACGACGTACGTCTCGTTTGCGTCGGAGGGCGTCGCCGATGCGGTTGCGACGCCGCCAGTTTCGATCGGTGCCGGGCCGACGATTCCGGCGAGAACAACCAGTCCGATCACCAGCATGACGCGGTTCGATCTCACGGTCACCTCGCTGCTGTCGTGGCCACGGGTGGGTCTCTCTCGGTCGGTTCGGCAAGCGCGCGGTCTCTGTGACCCACGCCGACCACGGTGACGGCTGCCGGCGACGATCGAACCGGCTGGTGACTGGTCCGCCAAAGCGTGTCGACTCGCATGACTGTACCATCGCCCAAACACTCGGTTAGTAAATGACGGCCATCTTTGCAGTAGTGATCGAAAACAGCCCGTAGGCTGACCCCTAAACCGGCCCCCTCACCGATAGCCGAGCCAGTGAGCCATCAGACACGCGATCGGAAGTCGACCCACTCACGCTGTCCGAGGGAGCCGAATCAATACACGACCGTGGACATGGAAACCCATTTACTGCCCGACTTCCACCACCGACATGAATGAGTCTTGCCGATTCGGACCGCGAACTCGTCGTCGAGGAACTGGGGCGAGAGCCGTCCCCAGCCGAGGCGGCCCTGTTCGAGAACCTCTGGAGTGAGCACTGCGCGTACCGCTCCTCGAGACCGCTGCTCTCGGCGTTTGAAAGCGAGGGCGAGCAGGTCGTCATCGGGCCAGGTGACGACGCGGCAGTCGTCGCGCTGCCCGGAACCGAGGATGGAGCGAACAGTTCGACCTACATTACGATGGGGATCGAGAGCCACAACCACCCCTCCTACGTGGATCCGTTCGACGGAGCCGCGACGGGTGTCGGTGGCATCGTCCGTGACACGCTCTCGATGGGTGCCTACCCGATCGCGCTCGCGGACTCGCTGTACTTCGGCGACTTCGACCGCGAGCACTCGAAGTACCTCTTCGAGGGCGTCGTCGAGGGGATCAGCCACTACGGCAACTGTATCGGTGTTCCGACGGTCGCAGGCAGCGTCGACTTCCACCCCGATTACGAGGGGAATCCGCTCGTAAACGTCGCTTGCATCGGACTGACCGACGAAGAGCGACTCGTCACTGCCATTGCCCAGGAGCCCGGGAACAAACTGGTACTCGTCGGCAACGGTACCGGCCGTGACGGGCTTGGCGGCGCAAGTTTCGCCAGCGAGGATCTGGCCGAAGACGCCGAGACCGAAGACCGACCCGCCGTCCAGGTCGGTGACCCGTACGCCGAAAAGCTGCTCATCGAGGCCAACGAGCAACTCGTCGAGGAGCAACTGATCGAGTCCGCCCGCGACCTCGGTGCCGCCGGTCTTGGCGGTGCTTCGAGCGAACTGGTCGCCAAAGGCGGCCTCGGCGCCCACATCGAACTCGATCGGGTCCACCAGCGCGAGCCGAATATGAACGCCCTCGAGATCCTGCTCGCCGAATCACAGGAGCGGATGTGTTACGAGGTCGCTCCCGAAAACGTCGATCGGGTCCGCGAGATCGCCGAGCGGTTCGATCTCGGCTGTTCAGTGATCGGCGACGTTACGGACGGCAACTACGTCTGTGAGTTCGACGGCGACACCGTGGTCGACGTCGACGCCCACTTCCTCGGCGAAGGCGCGCCGATGAACGACCTCGACAGCGACGAACCGGTCCAACCCGAGACCGATCTCCCCGACGTGGACATCGAGGAGGCGTTTGAATCGATCGTCTCGAGCCCGAACACCGCCTCGAAACGGTGGGTCTACCGACAGTACGATCACGAGGTTGGCGTCCGGACGAGCGTTGGGCCGGGCGACGATGCGGCGATCGTTGCGATCCGAGAGGCCGAACAGGGGCTGGCCATCTCGTCCGGCGCAGCACCGAACTGGACCGCGACGGCTCCCTACGAGGGCGCACGCGCGATCGCTCTCGAAAACGCGACGAACATCGCGGCCAAAGGGGCAACGCCACTGGCCGCGGTCGACTGTCTGAACGGCGGTAACCCGGAGAAACCGGACGTCTACGGCGGCTTCAAAGGGATCGTCGACGGGCTCGCCGACATGTGCGAGACGTTGTCGACGCCTGTCGTTGGCGGGAACGTCTCGCTGTACAATGACTCCGTCGCTGGGCCGATCCCCCCGACGCCGACGCTCGCGATGGTCGGCACGAAATCCGGATACGACGCCCCGCCGCTTGCCGTCGAACCCGACGGACAGCTGGTGCTCGTCGGCGACTTCAGCCTGGAAACCGACGACATCCGACTGGGCGGCTCCGAGTATCTCGCTCAGTTCGGCGGCAGCGATCGGTTCCCGGCTCTGCCCGCGGACGCCAGCTCCCTCGTCGAGACGATCGCCGCGGTTGCCGACGACGACGCGACACTCGCCGTCCACGACGTCAGCCACGGTGGTCTCGCCGTCGCCCTCGCAGAGATGGTGAGCGAAGATGCCGGCCTCGACGTCACGATCCCTGGCGAGGAGCCGGCTGCCACGCTGTTCCACGAACAGCCGGGCCGAGTCCTCGTCCAGACGGACTCCCCCGAGACAGTGCGTGAGCTCGTTGGCGACGTCGCTCCTGTCTACGAGCTCGGATCGGCGACACCCGACGGGACGCTCACGATCGACGCCGATCGAACGATCACGATGGATGCGGCGACGATTCGGGACCGCCGCGCGACGATCGAACACGAACTCGAGTAACCTCGACCGAACGCTACCGATGGCCAGCGATGTGCTGTTCAGGTCGCTGACTGTTGTAGCTCCGCTCGATCGCTGATGGCCCGGAATTTTGATATACTCTCGGGACAACCGGTCCAACGATCTGAACGTTCAGAGGAATACGTCCGATGGTTGATACCACCCCATCCGTCCTGGTTGTCGAAGACGAGCCCGACCTGGCGAATCTCTACGCCGCATGGCTCGACGGTGAGTGCGCGGTCCAGACGGCGTACGACGGGAACGAGGCACTCGACGCGATCGAAGAGTGTGTCGACGTCGTCTTGCTCGATCGACGGATGCCGGGGTTGTCCGGCGATACGATACTGGATACGATCCGAGAGCGAGGGCTGGACTGTCGCGTCGCGATGGTGACCGCGGTGGAACCCGGCTTCGATATCATCGGGATGGGGTTCGACGATTATCTCGTTAAACCCGTCTCGAAAGACGAACTCCAGGCCGTCATTGAGCAGTTAACGCTCAGGTCGGCGTACGACGAACAGCTCCGAGAGTTCTTCGCACTCGCCTCGAAGAAGGCACTCCTCGACGCCCAAAAGACCGATGCTGAACTCAAGACGAGCCAGGAGTATGCCGCCCTCGAGGATCGACTGGCCGTCCTCAGAACCGAGGTTGCCGATACGATGGCGGAACTCCTCGACGGAGACGGCTACCGACGGCTCTGTCAGGATATTACAGAGGAGACGATCGCCGAAGACTGATTTTTCCCCTCTTCGACCGAGAGCTCACTGCAGTTCGAGCGTCGTCACGTCCCTGATCTCGATCCGTGTCCCACCGTGTTCGCCGTTGCCGACCGTAACGTCCCAGTCGTGGGCTTCGGCGATCGCTCGCACGAGCGCCAATCCCAGTCCCTCGATCGCGGTTTCGTCGTCGGTCGAGGGATCGAGCACCCGTTTGTGGGCAGCCGGCGGGATTTCCGCAGCGTCGTCGAGCAGATAGAACCCACGCGAGCCACCGGAGCGACAGCCGTTCTCGAAACCGACCACGCCGACCTGGACGGTCACGTCTGCCTCGGCACGAGCGGCGATACTGTCGAACGCCGTCTTGAGCAAGTGGACAAATCGATCGGAATCGGCCCGCAACGTCGCCGGCCGGTCGACAATAACGGAGCGATCGTCGAGTCGGGACGCGGTCGTCGCTGTCTCGATCGCCGATTCGAGGTCGATCCGGCTCCGAGTGCCGACGGTGGACGCGTTCCGGGCGAACTCCCGGATGTCGTCGACGAGCGCTTCAGCTCTGTCGAGGGTGGTCTCGACGGAGTCCTCTGCGAGTGGGAACTGCCACTCGTCGGTCGAATCGTCTTCGAGGCGTGTCGAGACCGTTTCGAGTTGTTGTTTCAGCTCATCCGAGAGCAGCTTTGCGACCGATTCGAGGCGTTCTGTCTGGCGTTCAAGCTCCGTCGTGCGCTCTCGCAGCACTCGCTCTCGATCACCGCGGTCGAGTGCGGCTCGCGTGTTCTCGACGAGCGTCGAGAGGAGGTCGACATCGCTCTCGCTGAACTGGTGTGGCTCCAGCGAGCCCGTCATGAGGACGCCGTGGGTGCCGATCGGAGCGATGATCTCGGAGCGAATCGCCGACTCCGGATTGTACAGCCCGTCGACGGTCCGCAAATCGTCGAAATACTCGACCTCGCCGGATTCGAAGACGTCCCAGACGAGTCCCTCGCCAGGATAAAACCGCGACAGACCGCCGAACTCCTCGTGGGCTCCCGCAGTGCCAGCCACGGGGTCTAGATAGCCGTGTTCCTCGTCGAGCAGCCAGACACCACTGATCGGAAACTCGAGCAGATCGCTTCCCGCGTGGACGGCGATCGCACAGATCTCTTCCGGATCGTCGGACTCGAACAGCCACCGGGTGATCTCGTGTAACGAGGTGACGACGCGATCGTACTCGTGTCGGTCGGTGATGTCTCGAACGACGACAGCGACGGTCGCTTGGCCGCCCTGGATGGGAACGATACGGAACTCTCCCATCCGATCGACTCCACCGGCGTCGGTAAACGCGACGTCTACGTTCCGTCTACTGGCGTTCCCGACGTCGACATCGGTGATCGCACGGCCGATCTCGAGGGTGTCCTCGTCGTCGATCATCGCCAGTTCGGGGACGATTTCGACGTGTTCGCCGATCAGTTCGGATTGGTTGGTTCCGAGCAACGACTCGAGTGCGCCGTTGACGGAGACGATCTTTCGGTTCCGATCGAGCGTGACGACACCGTCGTGTACTGCTTCGACGACGGCTGCGTGCTGGGCGAGCGTCGTTTCCTGGCGCTTGCGGTCGGTCACGTCACGCATATAAATCGACAGACCGGTTTCGGAGGGGTAGGCCTGGGTTTCGAACCAGGTCTCCAGCTGTGCGTGATAGATGTCGAACGAGACAGGAACCTGTTCGTCCATCGCCCGATGAAAGCTGGCGGGGAACTGTGTCTCGACGGTTTCGGGGAACTCGTCCCACATCACGCGACCGAGTAACTCTTCGCGAGAACACTTCAGCAGCGTCTCAGCCCGGTCGTTGAGATACGTGAACCGAAAGTCCGTATCGAGTGCGAAAAACGCGTCTGTCACTCGGTCGACAACTGGGAGCGATCGCACTGTCACGGCTGTTTCCCTCCTCGCTGGCCCGGGAAGCGGCAGTGGCTCGCCCCGCAGTATCGCATGCCCGTTGATATCATCGATGGAGACTGTCAGCCAGTAGTTCTCGAAGCCAGTATTTCAGTGTAGGGGCAGTTGCTCCGGCTCACACCGGCCGCGGTGTCGGTCGTGGCCGATCACCCGACCCGGGTTCATCGATCGGCGGTACCGACGGACAGCAGTCCGTAGCGGGCGGCTCTGATCCGATCGGCAACTCAGGTGTGCTCTGAACCGATCGGCGACTCAGGTGTGCTCCGCAACGTACGCTTCGATCCGTTTCAGTGCTTCGCGCAGGTCTTTGAGCCCGGTGGCGTAGGAGACCCGGAGGTGGCCCTCGCCATCGTCGCCGAAGACGTCGCCCGGTACGACGGCGACACCCTGCTCTCGGAGGACCCCCTCTGCGAACTCGTCTGCGGTAAAGCCCTCGGGAACCTCCGGGAAGCAGTAGAACGCCCCTTTCGCCTCGAAGACGTCCATGCCGATCTCACGGAACCGCGAGAGGACGAACTGGCGCCGCCGATCGTACTGACTCACCATCTCCTGGACCTCGTCGTCACAGGAGTCGAGTGCCTCGAGTGCGGCGTACTGGGCCGTCGTCGGGGCCGACAGCATCGTGTACTGGTGGATCTTGTTCATCGCACCGATCGCGTCGGCTGGCCCGAGCGCGTAGCCGAGTCGAAGGCCGGTCATCGCGTGGGCCTTCGAGAACCCGTTGAAGACGATCGTCCGCTCGCGCATGCCGTCGAGGGTGGCGATCGAGGTGTGTTCGCCGTCGTAGGTCAACTCGGCGTAAATCTCGTCCGCAAAGACGGTCAGGTCGTGCTCGCAGGCAAATTCGGCGACTGGTTCGAGATCGGCCTCGCGCATGATCGCTCCCGTCGGATTGTTCGGGTAACAGATGACGAGCACGTCCGCGTCGGCCGCCCCCGCCTCCTCGAGGCCCTCGACGGTGAGGCGGAAGTCGTCTTCCTTCTTTGTCGGCACGGGCAGGACCTCGCCGCCGGCGAAGATGACGCCGGGCTCGTAGGAAATGTACGACGGCTGGGCGATCGCGACCGTGTCGCCGGGATCGACGAACGCCCGAAAGGCGAGATCGACCGCTTCGCTCGCGCCCGCAGTGACGATGATCTCCTCGCCGGGGTCGTAGCCGAGATCGAACCGATCGGCTGCGTACTCTGCGATCGCCTCTCGGAGGTCGCGGCGACCGCGGTTTGCGGTGTACGACGTCTTGCCCTGTTCCAGAGAGGTGATCGCGGCGTCCCGTGCGGCCCACGGCGTCGAGAAGTCAGGTTCGCCCACTCCCAGGGAGATGACCTCATCGCGTTCTTCGGCGATCTCGAAGAACCGGCGGATGCCCGACGGTGGGACTGCTTTGACCCGGTCCGACAGCTCGATCGTCATGGTGAGAACGAAAGTCTGTCGTCGTCGTCGCCGTCACCGAGTTCGATCCCGTTCTCTTTGTAGGAGGTCATCACGTAGTGGGTGACCGTCTGGGTGATCTCGGGGACTGGGGCGACTTTTTCGCTGATGAATTGCGAGACTTCCCGGATCGAATCACCTTCGACCTCCATATCGAAGTCGTAGTCACCACTGACCAGTCGCAACGCTGTGACCTGTGGGAATCGTGCGAGACGCTCTGCGATGTCGGCGTATCCCGTCTCGCGATCGAGTCGGACGTTCAACTCGACTTCGGCGCGGACGCGCTCGTCTTCCAGTTTGTCCCAGTCGACGACCGGCTGGTAGCCACGAACAACGCCTGCCGACTCGAGTTCGTCGATAACTGCCTCGACCTCTTCGGCATCGAGGTCGGTCATTCGCGCGATGTCTGCCGTCGAGTACCGCGCGTTCTCTCGAAGCAACTCGAGCACCTCGCGTTCGCTCATATCAACGCGAAACGCGAGCGCGAGTAAAGTTCTAACGTTGTTGTTCTCTCGGGGAGCCATCGACAGCCTCGGCGTCGATGTCGACCGAGACGGGCTCGTACTCTGTCTCACACGGTGGTCCCGGTGTGAACCAGTAGCGCGTTTCCTCGCCGATCGCGATCAGCGAGGACGAGCGCGTTCCGAACCCGTTTTCGTGAATACAGACGCCGTACTCGTGATCGCCGAGGACGTCACCGGCGCGATCGAGCCAGTCGGTCACGGATTCGTCCGACTCGGCAGCGAGTTCCTGACGAACCTGACGGGCGTTTTTGGCTTGCTGTCGAGCCACATCCTGTCGGATCGATGGAATGTCTACGTCGTCGTCGACTGCCACGTTGACCACGACGTGGACACCAGGGGCGAACGCCGTCCGATCGAGGTCGCCGTCCCATCGAAAACAGATCGCGTCCAACGCGTCGGCGATGACGAGGTAGAACCCCTCGTACTCGTCGGTCGTCGTCGCCTCTTCGACGATCGATGCTGCCTCGGCCGCGGATTCGGCGCCGAGGACGTCAGCGACGAGCAACCCTCGCGATCGATCACCGGCGAGATCGGCGTCGTTCCAGCGGTTCGTGATCCCGGCGAAGACGCCGAACTCGTTGTAGCCGATCCATGTGCCGCCAGCGTCGGCGTCCCGTGGCGCGATCGCCCGGGGCCCCTCACTGTAGCGCCCGGGTGGGAGCGATTCCCGATCGAGCGCTTCGTCCCGGTTCGCCGCGACTGCCACCGGCGCCTCGTCGAAGACCTGCCAGGCGAGGGTGAGTGTACACACGACATGGATGTTGGAACGGGACGACCTTAACTCCCGTTCCGACGGGACCGATCGCGTCAGCTCCCGCCAGTCACGTCGATCCCCTCCTTCCGAAGCCGTTCTCTGGCGAGCGCCCGATCGACAGTCCCCGACGCGGTACGGGGCAGTGAATCAACGACGGCGATCGTCTTCGGCCGCTTGAACCCGGCGAGCCGGTCGTCACAGTGGATCAGGAGGGAGTCGAGATCGAGACTCTCTCTCGACGAATCGGCGGGGACAACGAGCGCCGCGACCCGTTCGCCCCACTCCGCGTCGTCTATGCCGACGACAGCAGCGTCTTCGATGCCGGGATGGCGACGGAGCACGGCACTAACTTCGCCCGGATCGACGTTCTCGCCTCCGGTCACGATCCGATCGTCCCGCCGGTTCAGGAGCCAGAGGCGCCCCTCCGAGTCCCGGTAGCCTACGTCACCCGTGTGGAGTCCACGATCGCTGAACGCCGCGTCCGTCGTCTCCTCGTCCAGATAGCCTGGCGTGACGGTCGGTCCCGAAACGACGATCTCGCCCGGATCGCCGTATTCGACTGGCGTTCCATCGTTGTCGACGATCGTGACATCGGTACAGACCAGCGGCTGGCCGACAGTTCCTGCGTGGCGCTGACTCTCCGCTGGGGTCGCCGTTGCGACCTGAGATGCCGTTTCGGTCATCCCGTAAGTGGGATACACCGGGACGCCTGCGTCGAAACAGCGATCGAGCAGGTCCTCGCTGGCAGGCGCCCCACCGAGGAGGACAAACCGGAGCTCGTCGGTGGGCTCCCAGCCGTTGTCGAGGAGTCGCTTACACATCGTCGGCACCAGCGAGACACCCGTACAGTCGTACGCAGCCAGAGCTCGACTCGTCTCGCTCGGCTCGAACGATCGCTGAAGGACGACGGTCGTCCCGTACAGGACCGATCGGACTACCGGCGCGAGCCCACCCATGTGATACATTGGCAGACAGCACAGCCACCGATCTGCTGTGTCGACGCCGAGCCGGAACGCCGAGGCGGTCGCGCTGGCGAGGAGAGTGCCGATCGTCAGCCGGACGGCCTTTGGCTCGCCGGACGTCCCCGAGGTGAACATGATAAGCGCCGTTTCGTCGGGGGTGAGCGCTACCGTCTCATCCGGGTCGCGTGGTCCGCTCTCGTCTCCATCCCGGACCGGGAGTCGCATCGTCCGGTCGTCGATCGGGTCGTCGACGGACAGCACCGTCGTGTCGCCAGCGCCGAGTTCGTGGGCGGTCGACTCGGTCGACCGCTCACAGACGATCGCTGCCGGTTCCGTTCGCTCGACCTTGGATGCACGCTCGCCAGTCGTCTCGCGCAGGTTCAGTGGGACGACGGTCCGCCCGGTTCGCATCGCGGCGAACAAGACGGTCGCAAAGGCTGGTCCGGTCTCCAGCAAAACGGCGAGTCGAGAGCCGGTGTCGCCCGCCTGGGCGAGCACACTCGCGACTCGATCGACGCGGCGATCGAACTCTCGAAACGTCCAGCTCTCGTTCGTCTCATCGTCGATCAGCGCCGTTCGCTGGGGTGTCGCCCCAACGCGGTGTGAGAGGAGATCCCGTGTCGGCCACTCGATCGAGCCGATCACTCCGTCCACACCTCTTCGACGCCGAGACCTTTCGCCTGCGGGACGACCGCCGAACCGTTATCGAGAAGCACCGGATCGCGGCCGAGATCTTCAGCGAGGAAGTCGGCTGTGGCGAGCCCACAGGCCGGGATGTCCGGAATCGCTGCGGCGAGATGGACGGCGGCCGTGCGTGCGACGACCGCATCGATCGTCGTCGTCACCAGCGGCGTGATACCGAGCTCGGTCAGCCAGGCGGCGACCTGGCGGGCGATATCGATGCCTCCGAGCGCCATCGGTTTAAGTACGACTGCGTCGGCCGCCTTCGCGTCACAGATCGCATCGACACCGTGTTCGAGGATCCCTTCGTCGAGTGCGATCGCGACGCCGTTCCCGCGGAGCGCAGCGTGTCCCTCGAGCGCGCCGGCAGGGAGTGGCTGTTCGAGCATCGAGACGTCGAGGTCGGCACACGTCGATAGCGCAGTTTCGGCCTCGTCGTACGTCCAGGCCTCGTTCGCGTCGACGCGAATCGCTGGCCCTGGTCCGATCGTCTCACGGACCTGTCGCAGGCGATCAAGATCTTCCGCGACGCTCCGTCGGCCGACTTTCACTTTGCAGACGTCGAACCCGCGATCGACTGCCTCGCGTGCCCGTCTGGCGGTCTCCATCGGGTCGGCGTCGCCGATCGTGGCGTTTACCGGGACACGTGCCACGAGTGGACCGTTTCCGAGATACCGGTAGAGGGTCGTCGCCTCGCGGGTCGCTTCCAGGTCGGCGAGTGCGAGCGTGACTGCATGTCGGCCCGCGACCGATCGATCGACCGTTTTGAGCGCGGCGTGGGTCCCGCCGTTCCTGAAGGCCTCGCGTGCCCGATCGAGTGCTGTCTCACAGTTAGCCGCCGATTCCGTCCAGCCCGGCAGCGGTGATGCTTCGCCGTAGCCTACTGTCCCGTCAGCGTCAGTGATTCGGACGAGAAAGCCATCGCGAGTGCGTATCGATCCGTGGGCAGTCGACAGCGGCTGCTTGAGAGCGAGCGAAAACGGCCGGTACTCGAGTGTGAGGTCCCGACCGTGATCGTCGCGAGGTGTCAAACTCATGCGATCACCAGCCCCGCTGCGAACAGCACGGCGTACAGCGCAAGGAGTTTTCCGGTTCGTTCCAGCGCAGGATTCAGCGCCTCACCGTCGGTCCGGGTACAGACCGTTCGTGCAACCATCGCGCCATAGGGAAGCGTCACCAGGGGGGCCAGGACCGTCGGGCCGAACCCGGAACCCAGCCAGAACCACAGTGGCGTCACGTATGCCAGCCCGAGCAGGCCGACGTACTCGACGCGACTCCACCGGTAGCCGAGTCGAACGGCCAGCGTCCGTTTCCCAGCCGCCACATCGGTCTCCCTGTCTCGAATGTTGTTGACCACGATGATCGCCGTCGAGAGCCCCGCGATCGGGAGGCTGGCGACGATCGCTTCCGTCGTCACCGTTTCTGGGGGAACCGACGTCGTGAGTGGGTCAGCGAGAACTGCTGCTGCCTGGACGTAGTAGGTTCCCGTTACTGCAACGATCCCGAAGAAGATGAAGACGAAGAGGTCCCCGAGTCCGTGGTAGCCCAGTGGGTACGGACCGCCCGTATAGGCCCACCCACAGAGGACGCTGACGAGTCCGATCACGAGGATCGGAACCCCGCCGATATAGACCAGGTAGGTTCCCGTGACAATTGCTAGCCCGAACGTGACGATCGTCGCGAGTTTGACGCGTTCGGGCGGAATCAACCCGGACTGGGTAACACGCGTAAACCCCTCGCGATCGTCGGTGTCGGCACCCTTGGCGGCGTCGTAGTAGTCGTTTGCAAAATTCGTCCCGATCTGGATCAACGCCGCACCGACGAACGCGAGCAGTGCCGGCAGTGGCGCAAAGACCCCCTCGGCGATCGCGAGCCCCGTCCCCACGATCACGGGCGCTGCCGCTGCGGGCAGCGTCTGTGGGCGTGCAGCCATAAGCCACGCCTTCGTCCGTGAAATATCGAGCTCCACCGTGCTCATTTAATCGAGTATGCCACTCGGGAGAGTGTTAACGTTGGCATTGCGGCCGAGGAGGACCGTCCTCGTCTCCGCCGACGGAGGCGACTCACTCCCACCAGCGGTCCTCCCAGCGGTGCGGACCTCTCGGCCAACGGTGCGATTGACTTCTCGGCCAACGGTGTCGATCGCACTCAGCGCGTCGACAGCAGGCGGGCAAGGCCAAAGAGAGCACCGATACCGAGTACGGCCCCGCCAACGGCGAAACCGGGAATGGCATCTCCTGTCTCATCGTCGGCGGTCTCCTCATCGCCGGCGGCCTCGTCACTGGCGTTCTCGGCCGGCTCCTCTGCGAGCGTCACGCCGTCGGGAACGTCGACGCCGTCGGCATCCTCGCCGTCGTCGACGCCCCCGTCGACGGCGAGGGTGACGTCGCTGCTGTGGGCGAACGTTGCCTGCTCGACGCCCGTCTCGAGGATCGCCTCGTGGGAGTCGAGTTCGATTGCGGCGTTCGTCGGCGAAGCGTCCTCGTCGACGACGAACGTCACCCGCAGGACGACCTCGTCACCGGTCGACCCCTCGGTGTCCGGGACCCGTTCGCTCTCGAAGGCGATCGTCCCCGGGTCGCCGTCGTCGATCGTGAGGTCCGCGTCGGCGTCGTCTGCAGCGAAAAACGACCCGGTTGTGACCTCCTCGACGCCAAGGACGTCGTCATAGTGTATCGTCCCGGCAAGTTCGACGACCCCTTCACCGCCGTAGCCACCGTGGCTCGAAAAGCGCAACTCGACGGTGGCCGTCTCGCCCGGATCGACGTCGGTCTGCTCGGCCGTGAGTTGGTAAATGGCGACGTTGTCACCGGCGACAGCGGGCGTCGCCAGCATCCCGACACCGACTAGCCCGGCGACCACGACGATCGCGAGACTGCAGGCCATTTTGCTGGCCAGCGTCACGACTCTGGCACCTCCAGTTCAATCGACTCCATCTCAAGAAACGCCGTCTCGTACCCCTGATGGCGGGCGACCTGTGGCGGCGACTCGAACACGATCGTCACCGAATCGCCCGGCTCGATCGCCGGGACGGACGTTCCGTAGTGGAGATCGTACTCGCTGTCGAGCGTCTGTTCGAGGGGTGTTTCCGTGACCACCGACCCGTCGCGTTCGATCGTCACGGACAGGGAGGCGTCGGCGAGTGGTACCCGGTTGTACGGCGTCCGCGGGGAGACGAGCAGGTATGGCCCCTCCTCTGACAGCCGGTGGTCGGCGTCGAGGACCGTCGCGAGGATCCTCGCATCCCCGCTGCTTGGCAGCGCTTCGGTTTCCTCCGGGACCGTTCCGTCCGCCGGATCGACGAGTATCGTTCCAGGGTAGGCGTCGATCTCCGGTAGCGCGGAGTACGGGATCTCTTGGTGCCCGTGATCGTCGTGACCGTCTTCGTGGTCGCCGTGATCTTCTCCGTCGTCATGGCTGTCCCCGTCGTGGTCGCCGTGATCGTCCCCGTCGTGGTCGCCGTGATCATCTCCGTCGTCCTCATCGTCCCCACCGTGATCACCGTGATCGTCATCCTGGCTGTGCTCGTCGTCATGAGAGCCGTGGTCCATCGGCTCGATCGCCCCTCGCCGACCCCATACCTCCTCGTCGAAGTACTCGACGCCGCCGATCACCTCGCTGCGGAACGCCTCGTCGTACTCGAACTCGAAGGTCGCGGTTTCGGGCTCCTCGAATCGGCCCGCGAGATCGCCGGTCGTCCGGGTCGACAGCGGCGGCAGGTCGATCTCGACAGTGTAGGTGCCGTCCGCGGGCAGCGAGACGTTGTCGCCGAAATGGAACCCCATTCCCTGGGAGATCATCGTCCACGGCGACAGCGGCGACCCGACCTGCTCGCCGTCGCGTCTGACCCGAAGCTCTGCGCCGTCGTCGACCGGAAGAACGATTCCCGTCTCCCGATCCCAGAGAGTAAACATCATGTGGACGCCCCGTCCCCCGTCCGGTTCGACGCGCTCGATCGACTCCTCGCCGTCGCCCGCGACGATCCAGAACGGATGGGGATAGGAAAGCATCGGGGCGATGGCGACGTCACCGACCGCTACGGGATCGAGCATCCGCATCGCCTCGCGGTGGGTCGGCACGTAGACGCCGTCTGGCGGCTCCTCGACTTCGACGAAGTCGGGAGCGACATCGACGTCCTCGCCATCGTCGTCCCCATCATCGTCCCTTCCAGTGCAGCCTGCAATCGCGATCACACCGGCTGCCGTTCCTATTCGGCTGACGAACGTCCGTCGATCGAGTCTGTCAGTGTCGTCCATCGTGGGTTCGAGTGTGTCGTGAGTTCGGTCGGATATCGTGGGATCGGTCGATCGTCACATCAGTTTTCGCCCGCCTCACATATCGTCCGGATTCAGGGTCGGCAACGCCCGTAGAGGGCGCGGCGGAAGCAGGTAGTTTCCGCGGCGATTGACGAACAGGTAGTGGCGAATGCCGTTGTTGGCTCCCGAAACGTCGAGATCGTCCCCGTTCATCGCTTCTCGGACGCGAACGAACTCCTCGATTCGGCGTTGCAACGAGAGGAAGTGCAGCCCCGGGCGATCGCCGTCGACCGTATTGAAATCGCGGCGCAACAACAACGGCTCGCCGTCCTCACGACCCCGGGCAGCCTTCTGGGCGTGGCCGACGATTCCCCGACTGCGTGCGTCCGACTCGGTCGCCTCGATTCGATCGGTGGTCATCTCGGCCGACCCCGACAGCGCCTCGCCGACGTCGCCGACCGCTTCCGTCGCGGCGTGGTCGGGACTGAACAGCTTCGAGACGCGCTGGTAGTGGTTTTCCTGCTCGAACCACTGGCTGAGGTTGATATCGAGGGACTCGACGTGCTGGGTCGTCCCGCCGGCGAACGGTCCCGTCTCGATCGTCACGCGGTCTTCGGTCGCCTGGCTCTCGGCAAAGCCCGATCGAAACCCCATAAAAAATGGCGCCTCGTCGGGCACGGACTCCGGAACGCCATCGACGGCCGTGTGTTCGGCGGGTAACCCCTCACCGACGAATCCGGTTCGCCGGTCGCCCTCGACGCGATCGAAGACGGTCGAGAGATCGACCGTGACGTCGACTCCGTTCAGTTCCTCGCGGTCGCCAAAGAGCCCCTCCTCTGCGGCCAGAACGACCGCCGGATGGTCACTCGCCAGATGGATGAGGGCGTCCCACTCGTCGAGTGTGGGCTGTTCCCGATCGGAAATCGCTGCTGGGTCGGGCAGATCGACCGACGATGGAAGCGACTCCTCGAACCGCTCGAAGTACGATGGTGTGTAGCCGATCGTACCCACGAGCCCCTCGTTGCTCCACTCGTAGGCTCGCTCGAGCGTTCGCAGCGCCGTCTCGACCGTCTCCCGGCTCCCATCGTCGACGTCGGTGTCGTCGGAAAGCGACAGCGGGACCAGCACGTGGTGCTCCGGTAGCGCGACGTTCCCGTCGTCGTCGCTCGCGAGGCTCCGGTTCCAGGCGTGCTGTCGTGTCGGTAGCGAGTCCGGATCGTCGGTTCCCGACGGGACGGCCCCGTCGTCTTCGGAGACGCCGAGGCAGGCTGCAAGCGCACTCGCCCCACCGATCGCGACGAGCGCGCGCACGTACTCCCGCCGAGACAGGCCGGACCGATCTGGGAGCATCACTGACGTGAACTGGTTGTTTGAGCACGATATGGCTTACTTTTTACGTCAATCAGTACTGCTATCGCCGACGGTTGAGGGGCTGTCGCGACCGGAAACAGTCGAATACGTGTCCTATCAGTAGTGCCACGGGAACTCGTCGAACTCCGGTTCGCGACCTTCGACGAACGCGTCTCGGCCCTCTTTCGCTTCGTCGGTCATATATCCCAGTCGAGTCGCCTCGCCGGCGAACACCTGCTGGCCGACCAGTCCGTCGTCGGTCATGTTGAACGCGTATTTGAGCATCCGCATCGCCGTCGGGCTCTTCGAGTTGATCCGATCGGCCCACTCCAGGGCGGTTGCTTCGAGATCCTCGTGGGGGACGACCTCGTTGACCATCCCCATTTCTGCGGCTTCCTCGGCGGAGTAGGTCTTTCCGAGGAAAAACACCTCGCGAGCCTTCTTCTGGCCGATCTGTTTTGCAAGGTACGCCGAGCCGAAGCCGGCATCGTAGCTGGCGACGTCGGGATCGGTCTGGAGGAATTTGGCGTGCTCTTCACTGGCCAGCGTCAGGTCACAGACGACGTGCAAGGAGTGGCCACCGCCGACGGCCCACCCTGGAACGACGCAGACGACAACCTTCGGGATATGGCGAATGAGTCGCTGGACTTCGAGGATGTGAAGTCTCCCTTGCTCAGATGCGCGCGCTTCGTCCCCTTCGTACTGATAACCGTCTTCACCCCGGATCGTCTGATCGCCGCCAGAACAGAACGCCCAGCCGCCGTCCTTTGGCGACGGGCCGTTGCCCGTCAGTAACACACAGCCGACGTCAGTCTGGCGTTTGGCGTGATCTAAGGCATCGTACAACTCGTCGACCGTTCCCGGCCGGAACGCGTTGCGGACCTCGGGCCGATCGATCGCGATCCGTACCGTTCCAGAGTCCACTGCCCGATGGTAGGTCAGGTCCTCGAACTCGAACTCATCGATCGGCTCCCACCGATCCGCGTCGAAGCATTCCGAAACCATTGCTCGACTGTGCTCGGCGTGGGCTGAAATAGGTTCTCGTCGGCCTGGTCAGGAACGGTACGCGTTTCCAGGTCGATCACCGACCGATCGCGTTCTCCCCTGGGACGATACCGATCTGCGGACCGCCTTTTTGTATATCAACATATAGTTTATCTGGCGGCTATTCATCACAGGTCAAGATAATAGGTACCACACACTACGAGTTATTTCGCGACGCAGAACCCAGCGGTGTTACGCGACGGACAGCGGCGTTTCATGGCGCACTGGGAGTGTAGCGCAGATACTCACTCGTCCCGAACTGTTTTCGTATCGGACACCTACCTCACGATCGTCGATGGGCGAGACGTACAACGACGTTCTGGAAATCGATCCGAACGCAACCCAGGACGAGATTCGGTCGGCGTACCGTGACCGCGTCCTCGAGACCCACCCGGATCACAACGATGCACCGGATGCTACCGACCAGTTTCGACGCGTCTCGCGTGCGGAATCGATCCTCACCGACGGCACGGAACGCGCACGGTACGATCGCCTCGGCCACGAGTCGTACGTCAGACTTGCCCAACACAGCGCTGTTGACGCCTCCGAAGAGACGAGCGACGGTCGAGCGACGTCGACCGGTGCCGAGCGGGCTACCGCAAGAACCACGGACCGAAGCCAGGGCCGAACGACAGCCCGGAGCCAGCACACAACAGAGCAGAGCCGAGACCGGGCAACGAGCCGAACGCGGCGAGCGACCGATCGGAGTCGACGCGATCGATCGTGGCGTACCGATGCCGACTCCACGACCGGCCGAACCCGGAGTCACCATGCCAGACAGCGGTCCCAGCGACACCGACAGACCTCGAAACGGGCTACCAGCGGCTCGCCGTTCGATACCGATCGCAGCCGGTCATCGACGAGCGGTGCGCAGTCGAGACAGCAGCCGAGCACAGCTGAAAAAAAGGCGGAGTCGGAATCCGGGTTCAGTTATGCCGTCCACAACTGGGAGGGGGAGATCGAACTGGATCCCGACGGCCACCAACTCGATCAGCCGACGATCGTCGGCCTCGGCGCCGTCACCGTCCTCTACCCGCTGTTGGTGTATGCCAGCCTTACCCCCGCGTTTTCTCTCCTGACGAACGCCATCGTCGCCGCCTGCACGCTGGCGTTGGTCGGCTACATGCTCACGAGTCCCCGTATCGCGATCGTCTCGTTCGGGGGGTGGAGCATCCTGTTGCCGCTCTTTTTCTACGCCGCCCCGATCGATCCGGGATCTCTCTACAGCCTGCTGGCGATCGCGTTCTGCTGGATCCCGTTTGGATTCGCGATCGGCGTCTGGTGGGTGTTACGGCCCTGACTCCGCATCGACGTCTGGTGGGTGTTACGGCCCTGACTCCGCATCGGCTTCGAGCGCTGTCGTGACCTGTTCCCGAAGCGTCTCTCGTCGTCGATGACTCGACTCGGCATCGAATTCGACTGCGAGTAGCTGCGTTCCCGCGGCGTCGATCGAGCGTCTGTAGGCAGTCGAAAACTCCGCCGGAGCGACACGATCGAACTCGATATCGTAGCACTCGCCGAGCGCCTCGAAATCCAGCCCGTGGGGCGTCTTGAACTGCTCCGTAAACGGCGGATCGAACGACTCGATCGGGAGTTTGTGGAAGATCCCACCGCCGTCGTTATCCAGCAGGACGATCGTCGCATCGACAGCACAGCGATCGATCGCCAGCAGGCCGTTCGTATCGTGGTAGAAGGCAAGGTCACCCGTGACGAGGACGAGTGGCTCCGAGACGGTGCTGCCGGCACCCAGGGCAGTGCTCGTGATCCCGTCGATACCGCTCGCGCCGCGGTTTGCGAGCACTGTCAGGTCGCCACTGTGTGGCCGTCCGAAGCGGTCGGCATCCCGGATCGGCATGCTGTTCGAGACGAAGACGGTCGCCGGGTCCGGCGCGTGTTCAAACACCGACGCGAGGATCGCCCCCTCGAACGGATTCGTTTCGAGGGAGTCCGTCGCCACTGCGTCGTCACAATGCTCCCAGTGCGTGCGCTCTGCCCGCTCGAATTCGGCGAGCCAGCCCTCGTCGGCTGTCGATCGAACCGCGCCAACGGGATCGGCATCCAACTCCTCGCTCCCAACCCGATCGAGCAGCGCCTCGACGACTGACGATGGTGTCGCGGCGAGCAGGTGGGTCGCTGTGAACGTCGCCTCGCGCCACTCACCGGCAGGATCGATCAGGTACTGGGTCGCGTCCGAATCGGCCAGTGTGCGCCGTAACGGCTTCGACGTCGGCGACGCACCGAACCGAAGCACGACGTCCGGAGCCGGCAGGGTGTCGATATAGCCGTCGTAGCCGCCGACGATCGGCCCGTCGTCGACGTGTGGACCGAACCGAAGGCCAGAGAGTGGATCGGCCAGAACGGGTGCACCGAGCTGTGTGGCGAGTGCGCAGACGGCTGCCGGCTCCAGGTCAGTAAGAGCTACCGGATCTGCGGGGCCGGCGACGATCAGCGGCCGATCGGCAGCTGACAGGGTCTCGGCTACTGGACTGAGGTCGTCAGCGCAGAGCTGTGTTCCCCCGCTCGTGACGTCGGCGAACGGCCCGTCTCGGCCCCTGCCAGCCAGTGTCTCCTCGAAGCCGTCGGGCACGTCGTCCGGTACAGCAGTCGGTTCGAGCGGCTTTCGGAACGGACAGTTGAGGTGGACGGGACCGGGCGGGATGCCGTCCGTCTCGGCCAGTGCGCGGGCGGCAGTCGTTCGGAGACTCCTGACTTTTCGTTCGGCGGGTTCTGGCTCCGGGAGTTCTGCATACCACCTGACCGCATCACCGTAGAGTTTGACCTGGTCGATCGTCTGGTTGGCACCGCTGTTACGCAGTTCCGGGGGCCGATCGGCGGTGAGTACGAGCAGCGGCACCCGTGCCTGACTCGCCTCGATCACGGCCGGATAAAAGTTGGCTGCTGCCGTCCCCGAGGTGCAGACCAGCGCCGTTGGCTCGCCTGTTCGACGGGCACGACCGAGTGCAAAATAGGCGGCCGATCGCTCGTCGAGATGCGAGTAAACCTCGATTTCGGGATGAGCGGCGAAGGCAACCGTCAGCGGCGTCGATCGGCTTCCGGGAGCGATACAGACGGCGTCGAGACCGCCGTTTGCGAGTTCGTCGACGAGCACGCGGCCCCACAGCGTCGCACGATTGGGTACAGTCATTGCTCTATCTGAGTTCGTCGAGAATCGGCCGGAACTTGAGCTGTACTTCGTCCCACTCTTCGGCGGGGTTGCTGTCAGCGACGATTCCGTTGCCCGCAAACAGCGTCACCATCTCGTCCGTCGCAAGACCCGATCGGATTGCGACGGCGAACTCCCCGTCGCCGTCGGCGTCGAACCAGCCAACTGGGGCGGCGTACCAGCCCCGGTCGAACGTTTCGGTCTCTCGGATCGTCTCCCAGGCTCGATCCGGTGGCACGCCGCCGACGGCCGGCGTCGGATGCAGCGCTTCGACGATATCGAGGATGTGGTGGTCCGTTGCAAGCGTTGCTGCGATCGGTGTCCGGAGATGCTGGATCGTCGCCAGCCGTCTGATCGTCCGCTCTTCGACGGTGAGCTCGCTTGCAAGCGGGGCCAGCTGGTCGCGAATCGAATCGACGACGAGGCTGTGTTCCCGCCGAAACTTCTCGTTGTCGAGCAGCCGATCGACGTACTCTTCGTCCTCCTCGGGCGTCTCGCCCCGAGGAACCGATCCGGCGAGTGCCTCGGTCTCGACGTGCAGTCCGTGTTTCGAGACCAGCCGTTCGGGTGGCGCACCGAAGAACGTCCCGCCGATCTCGTTTCCGAGGAGGAATCGGTAACAGTTGGGATACTGTCGTCTGAGCCGTTCGATCGTGGCAGGGACGTCGATCGCCCCCTCGAGGTCGACTTCGAGTGCCTGTGCGATCACGACCTTCGTCAGCGCCCCCTCGGCGATCCGATCGAGGGCTGTCTCGACCTGTTCGGTCCACGCTGTCTGTGAGGTCGTCCGCCGCGTCGCAGTGACCCCGGGACCCGTTCCGCTCGGCCGCATTGCGGGTAACGCGGCCAGTTTGTCGTCCCACTGGTCGAGTCGCTCGGTCACAGTCGTCTCGTCGGGACCAACCGTGGTCAGCCACGTCGTCTCGCCCGTTCGGGTGACCAGAACCTGCGGGACGACGAACGAGGCAGCGTCGAACCCCGTCCAGGGAGGTGTCCCCTCGTGGCCGTCGTGAAACGACACGCCACCGAACGCTCGCGGGCGGGCGACTGCAGGGCCGTCGTGATCGAGCGTCTCGAACGTGCGAGCAGCCTGTCGTCGAACGTCTTCGAACCGCGTGTCGCCGGTGGCAGTAAACCGGGCCGCGACGCCACGGCCAACGATTTCGAGTCCGTCGGGTGTCGCCCACTGAATTCGTGCCTCGTCGGGCCGATCGGCGATCGCCCCAAAAGAGACGTCGTCGAGTTCGCGGCTGTCACTCACCAGTTCGCGGTCTCCTGCAAGCGGCGTCTCCGACGGTAGCTCACTCGCCAGCCGACTCTCACCCGACGCTCGGTCCATCGACCGCAGTTCAGGACTGCCACGCCTTCAGCCTAACTATTCCAGCAGGACTACTCGTAGCTTCCTCCCCTCTATTGGCGAGAGACCCGACAACCGTCGGTGCAGAGTGTGGAGAGGACTAGCTATATCGCTCTTCTTGCCACGGATTCGCCGTCTGTGAGTAGCCACGTTTCTCCCAGTACCCCCGCTGGGAGTCGGTACAGAACTCGATCCCATCGACCCATTTTGCACCCTTGTAAGCATACCTGTGGGGAGTGACGACGCGAAGCGGGCCACCGTGATCGTCGGGTAACGGCTCACCATCGTACGCCCACGCCAGGAGGACCTCATCGCGCTGACAGGCGTCGAGCGGGAGATCAGTCGTATAGCCGTCCAGCGCGGAGAACAGTACGTGAACCGCGTCGTCGGCCACGCCGGCCCGATCGGCCAGGACCGGGAACGGAACGCCGGTAAACGCACAGTCGAATTTGCTCCAGCCGGTCACACAGTGGAAATCTTGTCGCTGTGTCTCGTTTGGGAGGTCACGAAACTCCTCCCAGGAGAAGCGCAGTTCGTTCTCAACGGCGCCGGTGACGGTAAACTCCCAGCTGTCGCGATCCCAGCTTGGCGTCGCACTCTTCGAGAGGACGGGGAACTTGCTCGTCTCGTGTTGGCCCGGCGGCAGTCGGTTCTCGCCAAACTCCTGGTAGAGATCCGTGACGTCTTTCATATGGGCTGTTACTGGCCTCGAAGATGTAATACTGGTGTTTCCCCACACTGCCCTGTCAACACCACGTAGTGTGGTGTGCTAGCGAAGACGGTGATACGAGCGATCGGAGAAACGCGATGTTTCCCGAACGAGGAGACGAGTGAAACGAACTGTAACAGTTCGGTCGAGATTACAATTTGGGGGTTTTTATCGAAACCCTCGCCACCCATTAGTAGCATCTCGTCGTCCGTCTCTTCTGTATGGATAGTAGCCAGCAGATTACGGAACGTGAAATGTCCGGACAGGCAGCAGAAGAAGTAGGTGAACAGGCGATGGGTCCGGCGTTCCTCGCATCGGCAGCGTCGGTCGGACTCGCGTGGTACTACTTTTTCCTGCGCGGGAACAAAGAGCGAGGCCTCTTCGTGGGTCTCTGGCCGCCGACGATCCTCGCGTTCGCGAGTTACTTCAACCAGCGAAAGATGCGCCAGCAGATTGACTCGCTGACCCGGCCCGGTTCGACGCTGCGAGAAGCGATCGACTCGATGATGGGCAACCGGTAACCGGTCGGACCGACGATTCGAGCCGGACAGGGCGTTCACGTGCGGGCATCTGACCCCAACGCCGCTCGGTAGAACTCGGACCGACAACGAATAGTTCCGAACCGGAAACTAATTCTCTCGGAACAGTACTGTTTCCCCGTCAGAGCTAAATACCCCCTCGCCGAAAGCCGAATCAGATGCCGAAAGTAGAGATCACCATTCCGGAACACCTCGAGATGCAGATTGCGCAGATGGTAGAGCGCGGTGAGTTCGTCAACCGAGAGGAGGCGATCGAGGACCTCCTGTCGACAGGGATCAAAGCCTACAAAACCAGTGGTCCGATGGACGAAGGCGAAGGAACGGGGACCGGACTCGAAGACGACGGAATGATGGGCCACGACGACGAGTACGTCTTCTAAACTGTTGCTAGCAGTGGTACGCCGAACGTAACTGCGATTCCAATCGCGAACACGACGACGCCGAGACCGACCTCTCGAGAGCCGTACTCGCTCATCGGTGCCGTCGTCCGTTCGGCCTCCAGATCGTGGCCGACATCGGCTGCCGAGTCGTGGTCAGCGGCCGGGTCCGTCCCCGCTGTCGAGTCGTGAGCTGTGTCGTCTGCCATACAGTCGTCTTGCCGACTCTGCTATTTAATCATACTGTCATCCACACAGGAGTACCGCGACACAAGGACGGAGCAGGCACCCACGAACCGTCGATCCAGACCCTTTACTATCCACGGTGTGAACTACGGCGTAGTTACCACATGGTATTGACCAAGCGAATCATCCCGTGTATCGACGTCGACCTCGACGAGGACGGGAATCCGGCAGTCTACACCGGCGTTCACTTCGAGGATCTCAAATACACTGGCGATCCAGTCGAGATGGCCAAGGCGTACAACGAATCGGGGGCCGACGAGTTCGTTTTCCTCGATATTACTGCCTCTGCGGAGGGGCGAGAGACGATGCTCGACGTCGTCGAGCGCGTCGCCGACGAGGTCTTCATTCCGTTGACCGTCGGTGGCGGTATCCGGACGACCGAGGATATCAAGGAAACGCTGCGAGCCGGCGCGGACAAGGTCTCGATTACGACCGGCGCACTCGAACGACCAGCACTGATCAACGAGGGCGCGAAAGCCTTCGGCAGTCAGTGTATCGTTATCAGTGTCGACGCCAGGCGACGGTACGACAACGAGGGCGAACACTACGTCGAAATCGACGGCGAATCCTGCTGGTTCGAGTGTACAAAGAAGGGGGGCCGCGAGGGGACCGGTATCGACGTCCTCGAGTGGGCACGGGAGGCCGAATCCCGCGGTGCCGGCGAACTGTTCGTCAACTCGATCGACAAAGACGGCACCAAAGACGGCTACGACCTGCCGCTGACGACCGCAGTCTGTGACGCTGTCGACACCCCAGTGATCGCCTCCTCGGGCTGTGGCAGTCCCGAGGACATGTACGACGTGTTTACGGAGGCTGACGCCGACGCTGGCCTCGCGGCTTCGATCTTCCACTTCAGTGAGTACTCGATCGAGGAGACGAAACAGTATCTCGACGATCGAGACGTTCCGGTCCGACTCTAAGACTGGAGCGATCAAGTTGGCCGTGTCGTTTTTCCGGCAACGTAAGCACCAGTTGGGCCGCTCGGCCCGGGCTCTGGGAGCGATCCGTCTCGATATCCAGTACGCTTATATCGTCCCGGTCGTCCACGTCTAGCAGTGAAGTGGCGGTGTACATGGTGTGGGAAACCGCATGACGAAGACGATCCGCCCTGTGACGCCTGTGGGCACAACGCCTTCGAGCGAGCGGTCGTTCGAGAGGACGAAGACACAGCAGCGGGTCGCACAGTCGATACCGGGACGACCTACGTCTGGACCTGTCCCAACTGTAGCCGAGCACACGTCAAGAACAATCCACCGTGCTCGCGGTGTGGAAATCCGGAGCTCGAGAAAACCGAGCAGAACTACGACGGCATCGATCAAGATCTGGCTACCCCAAGCTGGTTCGAGGTGGCGAAACCGTACGCCCCGGTCTTCGTCGTCGTCGCTATCGTCGCACTCCTCTTTGCGACGGGGATCGTCTCGCTCTCGGTGATTCCGGGAGTCGGACCCCCGTCACCGCCAGACGCACCCGGAAACGGATCCGAGGCTGCAGGTCTGGACCTGGATGCGACGGCAGTGGCGATCTACGACGAACTCGAAGCCGAACGGGACGCTGCTGGGGATGAAGCGCGGACGTACGACGACGGGGTCGCAGCGTACGCCGAGTATCAAAACCGGTATCTCGTCGCTGTCGAGTTCACAGACGACGATCCGGAGCGTCCGCCACATCCGGACGAGTTCGGCCACGACTGCGGTGATGAACTCCCCGAACTTGGCCCCCTCACAGTCGAGACGGTCACGATCGAAGACTACAGCAGCGAAACCGAACTTGCGAGCGATCTCGCGGACTCGCTGCTGACACAGTTCGAGACCGAAACGAGAAGCGGCTACGACACAGAGGGGATCGACGTCCACGTTGGACCCGACGATCGCGTCTACGTGATGTATGGCGTCTGTTGAGCCGGCAGGAAGAGACTAGTCTCGATCGGGTTACGCGGCGGCCTCGAACGCGTCACGAAACGACGCTGCCTTTTCGCGGACGTCGACGGCGGCCTCCTCGAGGGCTTCGAGCGGGTCCTTTCCGCTCTCGGTCTTGATCGTCAGGATCGGTTCGGTCTGTCCACCCGACTGCTCGGGGTTGACGTCGTACGTCGCTGCACTCACGTCCTCGTGTTCGAGCAGCGCGCCCTTGAGGACGTTCATGAACGTGTGATCCTCGCCCGCGATTTCGATCGAGAGTTCGTCCTCGGTGCTCTCAGTAACCCGCAGTTCCATGGGCGCTACTCCGCTCGTCGGCCGCTTGTACCTTTCGAAGCCGTTCCTGGCGCGGCAGCGATCGCTGCGAGCGTGGCGACGAGAGCGACCGTCTCATGAATGTAAACCACTATACTGGCTCGGTCGAAGGGACGGATATGGTCTCGATCGCGACCGTCATCGCGGTCGTCGTGACGCTGACGGTGGTGGGCTCGATCGCAGCCGTCAGCCGACTCGATCAGGACGAGCGATCATGGGGAGACCGTCTGCGAGAGCGGTTCGTAATGGGTGTCCCGTGGGGCTCACTCGTCGTGATCGTGTTCATCCTCTTCATCTATCTCTTCGTCCAGGATGGAATCTCGGATTTTCACGACCCTGTGACGATTCCGTTCCGGGCATGGTCGTACTTCTATCCGCTCGGGATGGTGACAGCAGGGCTGTCTCACGCGGGCTCGAGCCACCTGATCGGGAATCTGCTGGGAACGCTCGTCGTTGCACCGATTGCCGAATACGCGTGGGGGCACTACCCCGACGAGCGCGACGCACAGTCGGTCGGCTCGTGGCGAACGAACCCGTGGGTACGGGCACTACTCGTCTTTCCCGTAGCAGTCATCGGCGTCGCACTGCTCACGAGTTTCTTTGCGCTCGGGCCCGTGATCGGCTTCTCGGGCGTCGTCTTCGCGTTCGCCGGCTTCGCGATCGTCCACTACCCGATCGTGACGATCGTCGCCACACTCGGTGTCCAGGGCGTCCTCAGGACGGTCTACCGGGCGCTGGAGTCGCCGATAACCGTCTCCGTCGCCCAACCCAGTCCCCCAGCACCGCCATCGTGGGCGACGATCGCGATCCAGGGCCACGCACTCGGGTTTTTTATTGGAGTCGTCCTCGGCGTGTTGATCCTCAGACGGCGCGGAACGCGCCCCGACGCCTTTCGCGTCTGGCTCGCCGTCTTGGTGTATGGGTTTTCGAGTTCGCTGTGGGCGATTTACTGGTTTGGCGGGGAGAATACCTACATCCTCTACCGTGGACCTGGCGTCGTCGTCGTCACGATCCTCACGCTCGTCGTCACGCTCGCCGTCGCTGGCTCCGAGACGTCGCTGCTTCCCCGTCGGCCCACCCAGTTCATCGATCGACTGACCGGCACACGGTCGATGGCCACCGATCGCGTGCTGGAACTCGGCTGTCGGGACGGAAGCGGTGGTGGGCTCGTCGACAGACCCGATCGGCTCCGTGCGATCGCCGGTGGACCTCGATCCACTGGGTCGACCTTGTCGGCGCTCTCACAGCAACGGGCCGCGTTTCTCGGGGTTCTCGTCGTCTTCGCCTGTCTGGCCGGGATCGCGATCCCAGTCAATCTCCTCGTACTCGAGGAGTCGACCGCAGCGTCGAACTCGACCGTCGAGATCGAAGACTACTCTGTGACGTACGCAGAGAACGTCGAGAACCAACTCGTCACCGGGATCCCGATCGAGCGCCTCCAGGAAACCCAGGGGCTCGATTCCAGCGGCGTGATCGTCGCCAGCGAACGGCGCGGCATCTGGCACGAAGCAGTCACCTCCCAGCGCCTCGCGTTCACGGGCGAGGAGACGGTATACGTCGGCGGCCCCGGCTGGCGTGAGGCCGTCCACGTCGAACGAACGGGCTGGGAGCCAGTCGGAAACGAGACCGTCTATCAGGTGCGGGTTCGAGAAGATGGCGGTGACAACCAGATCGCCTACGAATCCAACAGTTCACAAGCCGACGTTACGATCGACGATCGGACCGTGGCGGTCGTATCTGACGAGGGCAGGTTCGTCTTCGAAGTGAGCGAGAACGATAGCAGTCCCGCAGCCAGTACCCAGGTCCCCACGGAGAACGAAACGGCCGACGCCGGCGGGATCACGCTCGAACGCGACGGAACTACGGTGTATGCGAGTAGCGACGGGACGAAGGTCGCGATCGCGCGTGAAGAGACGTACGACTAACCAGTCTCGTCTCGGGAGCGCTCCCCGTGTTCCCATTCGATCCGAAACACCTCCGTCTCGATCGTCTCCTCGGTCGCCGTATGGAACGCAAACCGGTTCTCGATCGGGATCGGGGCCCGGAACGCGTGGGTGATGGTCGCGTCGTAGTCCTCGGCGAAAGACTCGACGAACGACTGACTGCCTTCGTTGTGAATGGTATAGGAGACGGCGGCGATCTCGGCTGTCGTCTCGAGAAACGCCCGATCAGCGTGACGGTTGCCGCGCTGAGCGCCGAACGGGGGGTTCGAGACGACCGTCGCCCCAGCTAGCGAGAGGGGATGGCGAGTGACGTCGCCACGGAGCCACTGGACCTGGCCGGTGGGGTCGACTGTCGCCGCGTTTCGAGCCGCCAGTTCGAGCGCGTCCCGATCGACATCGACGCCGAGAACACACGACGCACCCGCGAGTGAGGCACCGATCGCCAGCATCCCAGTGCCGGTGCCGAGGTCGACGACCGGCCGATCGAGGTCGCCTTGCAACCCGGCGAGATGACAGAGATGCGCGGCGAGATCGGCGGGTGTGAGATACTGTTCGAGCGAGGCAGTTGGGTCGGGAAAGTCGACGACGGATTCGAGTCGCTGGGCAAGCGAGCGCCGGGAAAGATCGGACATGACCGCGTCAGCACTCGATCGCAGCGTCACCGGCGAGTTCGATTGTGAGGCCGTCTCGCTGTGCCCGTTCTACACAGGCTGAAAGTGCTGGACGGACTTTTTCGGGCGCTTCGATCTCGTCGATCGTGATCGTCACCCTGTCGACGCCGAGGAACACACCCGCACGGACGTACGCTCGAAGCCGATCGATCTCCGCCTGCGTTGCGAGCGAGCAGTTCTCGTCGAAACGGGCCTCGACGGTCAGATCGACCGGGGTTAGCTCCTGGTCGAGAAGGTCGCGTTTGAACTCGCGAAGAGTCGCTGGTGCCGTCGACTCGAGGGCCGATGCGTCGATACTGACGGGGGTAACAGCTGCGGGTCGACAGCCGTCAATCGCTGGCTCGCGGTCGGATGTAGCGGTCGTACTCATTGCCGCGGGATACATGGGCTGCATACAAAAAGATTGTTGAATACGCTATAGTAATACTCGGTCGCGGACTGGCACTCGCCCGGCAAACAGACGGTCACCCGGTTGGCGGTGGCACACGGTCGTTCGACGGGCGTGACTACTGGTAAACAGGCCGGATTCCCTGCGTGTGGAAAGCGGGGAACCGTCGGTACGAGCCGAGCACAGGCCATATAATAGTCACGTGACAAAAATAACTAGAATTAAGATCACACCGTGTCAGATGGACGTATGGAGCAGTGTCCACGGTGTCAGGGGTCTCTCGAAGAGCTCTCATTGGGAGACATCTCGACTGTGACGTGTCCACACTGTAGCTACGCGGATATCCCGGTCGAACACGATCATCCACCGGAAGATCGGGAGTCGTGGCGAGACGCGTTCAACCGGTTCTACGAGAAGTGACGGTCGACGCGCCCGATATCGATTGACCACGAGAGTAGCGGTCGCTGACTGTCGGTCTAAAGAGCAGTTGACTGTCGATCTAAAGAGCAGAGACGAGTGAGTTACTCGTTTGCTGGGGCCGCTTCGGCTTCTTCGTCGTGGTCGATGTCCTCGTCGGAACGGGCTGCAACGAGGCCACCGCGGGCGACGCTGTAGAGTGGTTCATCTGCGTGTGTGACACCACTGATCGAGAACGGAATATTCGCGTCCTCCAGGTGGTCACGGAACAGTGCCTCGAAGCCGTCCGGACTCGACGTCCCGCCGGTGACGACAACCGGAACGTCGAGCCCTTCCTCGACGTCCTCTTCGTCGACTTCGCTGACGATGTTCTCGATCACGTAGTCCAGCAGGTTCTCGTAGTAGATCGAGAGTGCGCCCTCGACACCGCCGACATCGGTCGTAAAGTCGAGTTCGAAGTCGTCTTCTTTGATCGACGTTACCTTGTCGACCGGCGTGCCGGTCGCGCGGGCTGCCTGTTCGTCGACCCAGTCGCCACCACGAGCAACGGAGAACTTCATCACAGGAACCGCGTAGTACGACAGGCAGACGTTCGTCATCCCCGCACCGAAGGAGATTCCCAGGCCGGTGAAGTTGTTGTCTGCAAGTTCGCTGTAGATGACGGACATCCCCTCGTTGATCGGTTCGGAATCGTACCCCATATCGTCGAGGAACGACTCGATCGTCTTCTGGTGGTACAGCGTCGAGAGATCCGAGTCGATCGGGTCTGCCGGAGACGAGAAATAGAGTTTCTCGCCGGGATAGGCTGGCTCGCCGACGACCTGTTCGATAATGAGTTTCATCATCGGGATTGCGCTCTTCTCGTCGTTCGAGAGGATCCCGTGTTTCATTGGTCGGCGGGTTTCTTTATTGAAAATGTTCGCGAAGTTCAGGGCATCGTCCCCAACGACGTACACCTTGTCGTCCTTGCGGATGTGGAGCACTTCACTCCGAGAGAGCATCTGCTCGGCCATATCCGAGTACTCGATTTCCACGAAGGAGTTGCGCTGCTGCACGAACACCGTGTCGTTCCCATCCTGCTGTGCAGACAGGATGTTCATTGTTCCGACGTCTAGGCCTTTGGCCATAGTTGGGCAAGGCCACTGACGGATTATAAATCTATGTGCCTTAATTTCAAGATTTGATATTTTGCGGTAAAAATGAATTACTGTCGTCAATAGCGGCTTACTCTCGGCCAATGAGATGACGGAACCGCGTTCGGAGCGTCGTGAAAAACGTGGTCGAGCCGCTGTCGGCTGCGTTCGTCTCCGCCTGTTTCTGTTCCTCGCGAAGCTGTTTCAGCTTCTGGGTCTGGTCGTCGACTGTCGTACTGGAGGTCGTCGTTTTCGTCTCGCCGCCTTTCAGCCCTTTTAGTCCGGCAACCTGCTGGTCGACACCCGTCGATCGGGTCGTCTTCGTCCCCGCGTTATCGACAGAAACGTCGTCGAACTGCTCCTCGGAAAACGTCAGCCGTTTGTGTTCGGTCTTCTCGACGCCACCCCAGGAGAGTTCGACACCGTCCATTGCGTCGTCGATGTCCCGTTGGATCTCCGCATCCGAGACTTCCGGCCCGTCGTCTTCGCCGTCGCTGGCGTCAACCTGCGTGACGGCGCGGGCCATATCGAGGTAGTGGGCGATCAGGGCAGCACCGGTCGAGGCAGTAATTCCAGCCAGGCCAATCGCGTACACTGCGACGACTTCTGCGGTATAGTCGGCTCCGTAGCCGTTCCAGTTTTCGGGGTAGGCAAAGAGGAATGCGCCGACGGCGACAGTCGTAATCACGACACCAGTAATCGACGTGTACAGGACTCGTCGCTCCGCAGGAAGCAAGACAACGATCCCAAGCATCAGGACGGGCAAGGCAACCATCGCGAGCGCGTACGCGGGCTCTGCCCACGCAAGGTGGGCCGCAGTACGGGGCTCGAACGTACTGCTCCAGAGGTACAAGAGCAGTGCGACAATCGCGAAGCCGATACCACCGAGGAACAGACCGAAGCCGACGTAGACGTCGGTCCGGTCCTCCGGCTCGCCGATGTACCGGCGATAGAGGTCGAAGAGATAGCCCTCCGAGGGCCGTTCCGCTGTCATAGGCACCCGGTTTACACTCCAGTATTATGACTGTTTGGTCGAGAAATTTGAGTCTCATCGACACGTCTTGACTGGCTCTCGGAGTCTCTTAGTGGGCCGTGTCAACGGACCGGTATCGGAAGCGTCGCCGTTATACGTTCGTGGCTGCAACAATGGCCAATGAGTCAAGAGTCGGAGTACAGCGAGGGAGACCTCCGGAAGACCGGAATGCGTCTCAAGCACGATCGCGAATGGGACTACGAACTCGAGCAGATTATCGAGGCGATCGAGGAACGAGACGCCAAGAAGGTCGGATTGCAGTTTCCCGAAGGGCTGAAACGACGTGGCCCGGCCGTCGCCGACGACCTTCGGAAACTCAGCGATGATGACGTCACGTTCATGCTTTCGGGCCAGCCGTGTTACGGTGCCTGCGATCTCGATACGTATCTGATGAAACGTACCGACGTCTTCGTCCACTTCGGTCACTCGCCGATGAAGGACACGGACAAGGTCATCTACGTGCCGCTGTTCTCGAACGTCGACGTCGAACCGATCATGGAGGAGTCTCTCGATACGCTCAAACCGCCCGAAGAGAACCCGGCTGTCGGGCTCGTCACTACCGCCCAGCATATGAACCTGTTCGGCGAGATGCGCGAGTTCCTGGAGGAACGCGGCTACGAGGTTCAGGTCCGCCGCGGCGACGAGCGTCTCACCCACGAAGGGCAGGTTCTGGGCTGTAACTACGCAAGCGCGGACGTCGACGCCGAGCAGATCCTCTACGTCGGGGGCGGGAAGTTCCACCCACTCGGGCTCGCGATGGAACACCCCGAGAAGCTCGTCGTCATCGCCGATCCCGTCAACAACGTCGTCACCGTCGCGGATACGGAGAAGTTCATGAAACAGCGTTACGGTGCCGTCCACCGCGCGATGGATGCCGAAAAGTGGGGCGTCATCTTCTGTACCAAGATCGGGCAGGGCCGCTGGGAAATGGCCCAGGAGATCATCGCGGACAACGACAACGCCTACCTCATCACGATGGACGAGGTAACTCCCGATCGCCTGCGGAACTTCGACATGGATGCGTTCGTCAACACCGGCTGTCCCCGAATCACGACTGACGATGGGCCACAGTTCCACAAGCCAATGCTTACACCCGGTGAGTATCGGATCGCTGTCGGCGACAAACCACTCGACAGCCTCGAGTTCGACACGTTCCACGGCACCTGGTGACCGATCGATCGCTCAAATAGGTTACTCGCTGCGGACTCTCAGTCGGTAGTTGCGATCTGCGAAGTATGATACTCTTGTAGAATATAGTTTATAGAACAAGACATAAAATACATCTTTTCATTACTTCGTTCAGATTTTTTTGGTGAGTGGTGGCTGGACCCAAACCGCTTTGGAAGAGTGTTTTTACCCCAACCGTCCTCATCGGTAGTCAATGAATACCTCGTCGTTTCACGATCGATCCGACACCTCACTCGACAGGCTCTTTCGCTCTCTCGCAACCGATCGACAGCGGGAACTCGTCCGTCTCGTCGCCGGACAGTCCGCGATCGACAAAAGCGACCTTGCCGTCCAGCTTGCAGCAGTGGTGACGGATACCCCTGCTGTCTCGGTGAGCGACGAAGACCGCCACCGGAGCCAGATCTCGCTCGTACACCGTGATCTGCCGGCGCTGATAGAGGCCGGACTCCTCGCGGAGACCGACGATGGGACTGTCGTCGTGACCGACCACTGGCTTTTCGACGACGAACTTCCCACCGTGATCGCGCGACGGCCGCCTGACGAACTCGACACGGTGTTCGATGCGCTTTCGGATTCTCGTCGACGAACGGTCCTGTCGGTCTTGCAGAGTCGCTCTGGACCAGTCACGGTGTGTCACCTCGCTCGAGCTGTGACAGCCCGTGAAACGATCGACCTCGAACGCGAGCCCGAGAAAATGGCTGCGCATACGGAGACGAACCCGGCCCATATGTACCGACTACGGGTTCTGCTCGTCCACATCCATCTCCCGGTTCTCAACGACGCTGGTCTTATCGCGTACGATGATGTCACGGGTCGCGTCGCGTACGAGGGCCACCCGGTCCTCCGAACTGACCGCCTGGACCCCGATCGCCGTTCGAGTGCGATCGACGACACACCGACCAGTGCGATACGCTCGGGTGGTGTCCAGTCGGATGGCTGATCGAGTGTATCCGCTGGAAAGAAGAGATCGAGTGTGCTCGCCTGGAGACGACAACATTTACCCGGCCACTCCGCACAGACACACGTATGAAAGCAGTTCAAAGCGACTGGGGAGACTGGCTGGTTCGTGACGTTGAGGCTGCCGAACCAAGCGGCGTTGCGATCTGGTATCTCGGCTGTAACGGCTTCGTCCTGAAAGGATCCGCGGGAACGACGCTCTTTATTGATCCCTACGTTGGCATTGGCGATCCACCACGAACGGTACGGATGATTCCCGTGCCGTTCGAGCCGTCCGACGTCGCCGAGGCCGACGCCGTCCTCGCGACCCACGAACACACGGACCACGTCCACGGCCCGAGTCAGGCTCCAATCCTCGCAGCCACCGGCTGTGAGTTCTACGCACCGGACGACAGTCTCGCGGTCGCACGTGAAGACGAGAACTGGACTGAGAAGTGGGACGTACGCGACGACCAGTTTGCCGAGGTCGAGGAGGGGGAAACGCACGAAATCGGCGAGTTTACACTTCACGTCGAAGGGGCCCACGACCCGGACGCGACACATCCGGTCAGTTACGTTCTCGAACATGACGCCGGGACCTTCTTCCACGGTGGCGATACGAAGCCGTCCGACGCGTTCGAGCGAATCGGACAGGAGTACGACATCGACCTCGGCGTGCTTGCGTTCGGAACTGTTGGCCAGGTCCCAAACAAAGAGGCTGGCGAACCCACACGGACCCGCTGGTACAACGACGAAAACCAGGTCATCGAGGCAGCGGCCGACCTCCAACTCGATCGGCTGCTCCCGAGTCACTGGGACATGTGGCGTGGGCTGACATCAGATCCGAAAGTCCTCCACCACCACGCAAAGAGCTTTGCCCACCCAGAACGGCTGGAACTCGTCGAGATTGGCGACCGCGTCGACCTCTAGACGAACAAACTAGTCTGCTATTGTGACTGTGGTTCGCCCGTACAATTTATAATAGTGGTATTATAACGTGAGCCTATGAGTGGCACCGCCGACATGGACGACGTAATTGAGATTGATTCCGATGGGCTTACAGTCCGGAAGACGTTCGCAGCGGACGAGTTCCCTGTACCCGCAATCAAATTCGAGATCGCCTCGGATCACGACGACGACGTGACTGTTCGACTCGCCGAGGAGATTCCGGATTCGTTCCCGATGGACAAAGTCGGATTTCACCCCGAGTATCACAGCGAGAACTGGACTGCGTTTCAAGACAACCACGTCGAGTTCACCGGGACAGTCGCTCCCGACGATGAACTCGTCACGGTGTATGGCATCAGAATCGACGACGAAAGTGATGCTACAGCGTTCCTCACAGAGCCAACGATCGTCAAAGTGGATTCCGACGACGAGAGTGGTTCGACGGGGGACGAGGTCGACGATGACGTCATCGACAGCATCGTCGGCGAGGATCGAAACCAGCCCGTCAAGGATATGCTCTCGGGCGAGTCCGAGTCTGTTCCGGGTCTTGAAACCGATGCGGACGACGAGTCAGTAGAGACTGAGGCCGATACTGACACCAGTCCTGTCGAATCTGTCACCACGGACGAGGAGACTGGTCTCGATCTCGACCTCGGTGACGTCGACACCGAACCTGTCGAGCCTGACGACGACGAACCGGACGAAACACCGGATATCGATCTCGGGTTTGACGACGAGGAGATCCCGGCCGCTGATGACGATCGACCGACCGACGACTCGGAGTCCGAGGAGCCAGAGATCGACCTCGGCTTCGACGACGAGGGAGACGACTCCGTGGATGATGGCTCCGAAGGGCCAGATATCGACCTCGACCTCGAATCGGCTGTTGACGACGACGCTGAGGACGAGGCTGTTCAGGAAGACGACTCTCTCGAAGAGCCAACGATCGATGACGACGGCGCGTCCGTCGAAGAGGAGCAGGCCGGCGACCCCGACGTGGAAGCCGAGGAATCAGACGGCCTCGAAGCTGACCTGGACGAGGAGCCGGAAGAGCCTGATACAGACCTTGACGTGGAACCGGACGAATCCGATGCAGACCTTGACGAGGAACTGGACGAACCCGATGCAGACCTGGATGAGGACCCGGACGAATCCGAGGCAGACCTGGATGAGGAGCCGGACGAATCCGAGGCAGACCTCGACGAGGAGCTGGACGAACCTGATGCAGACCTCGACGAGGAGTTGGACGAACCCGATGCAGACCTCGACGAAGAACCAGCCGATACCGGCACCAGCGAATCCGAACAGTCGACGTCAGACAGTACCGAGGATGCCGATACTGAGCCAGCGCAGTCACCGGATCAGGCTGGCTCGATCGCCACGCGTCTTGTGACGGAAATCGAGGCTGGCGAGGTCGACGACGAGGAACTCGCGGTTCTCCGTGACGAACTCGATCTCGAGCAATCTACCTCCGAACGGGTAAAATTCGACCACCTCCAGTCACGAGTCGAAGAGATCACCGCCTACACCGATGCCCTCGAAGCGTTCCTCGACGAGCATGGCACCGGCGAACAGCTGATCGAGGAGTTCAAGGAGGATCTCGCGACGTTCGAGTCCGATCTGACGGCGGTAGACGAACGCCTCACTGACACGGAAGATCAGGTCTTCGATATCGAGAGCGATGTCGAATCGCTCACCGATCGAACCGATACTGTCGAACACGAACTCGAGGACGTCGCAGACGACGTGGACGACCTCGACGACAGCGTGGCTGACCTCGACGACGACCTCGAATCACTCACCGGCGATGTCGAGGAGATCGACGATGATGTCGACGAACTGGAAGACGAACTGGCGGCTGTCCGCGAGGACGTGACGGAGATCCAGGACTGGCGCGACCAGCTCGGATCGATGTTCTCCAACTGAGGTCCTGGCCGGTTCACGAAACGCAACGCGTTTATCCGTCGCCTGTCGAGAATTGGTCGATGGGCGAGACGATCCCGATCGCGATCCCACGCAAAGGGCGACCGCTCGAGTCAGTGTTCGATCGACTCGCGGGTCGGTTCAATGTTTCTGCGCTCGCAGACGACGTCATTTCGACGCTCCGTCACGAGAAAGCACTCACGAAGGGAACGATCACCCCCGATGAAGAGGATATCTACCATCGTCTCGCAACCTACAGCACCGTCGATGATCCGACGAAACCGGAGTATACGCTCTTGCGCGACGATCGTGCAGGGAAACCACGACGGATCGTTTTCGACAGCGTGCGGATCCCGGTCGACAACGTCGACGGGATCCCAGACGGGACGGAACTCCAGTTGATCGGCCGCGAGGAGCCGTTTCGGGCGCTTCGGACCCACGAGTTTGCACTCGGGTTCGACAGTGCCGATCTTATTTTAGAGGAGGTCGTCGAACTTCGTCCGGATCCGCTCGATCGAATCGCAGAGATCAACGCCCGGATCAATCCAGCAGACACTGACGTTCGTGTGATCACCGGGCTTGGGGATACGGTCTATCACACGCTGATGGCAACCCCAGACGCCGTCCCCGCAGCCAGCTCCCTCGATCGGGCGTTCCTCGAGACGTACGACGGCCCGTTGTGTATCGAGCCCCGCTACGAGCGACTCGTCCAGGCCGTCCTCGGTACCGACGTGCTCGCGGACGTCAGCTTCGAGTATCCACCGGAGGGCCAGGAAGAGGAGGCCGCGATCGCCGACACCGGTGTCGGTGTCTACCTGACGATGACCGGCTCGACCGCCCGCGAACATGGGCTCGTGCTAGGCGAGCAGCTGTTTCCGAGCGAAACGGTCATGCTCGAAAGCACGCCCGAAGTGACAGAATCGATCGCGGCCGTCCGATCGGTGCTGGCAAACGGCGTCGAAGAGACGGAACTCGCGGTCGAACGGTAGGACGCTGCCGGCTAACCGAGTACGGAACCCCTCGCGATCGTCCGCAGTGATGCCTCGTTGTGGTATTTTCTCGATCCAACACTCGACGAGAGACGGTCTCTGCTACGAGACATTTGATATAGCTAGATACACTTTATCAGTTGGATATCGGTCGGCCCGATTACGACACAGCAAGCCGATATCCACGGCCACCGACTCATAAGCGATCTAGACACAGGTCGGTCTACAAGCACTCCCCACACAGGTCGGTCTACAAGCACTCCCCACACAGGTCGGTCTACAAGTACTCCCCATACAGGTCGGCCCACAAGCACTCCCCACACAGGTCGGTCTACAAGCACTCCCCACACAGGTCGGTCTACAAGTACTCCCCATACAGGTCGGCCCACAAGCACTCCCCACACAGGTCGGCCCACCTGTGGCTTGCGTCGGCGACCGAACCGACGATCGATCGCCCCCTATGCAGACATCGTATAGATGTGTTCCAGATACGTCTCTCGAACCCGATCGCCCCAGTTGTGAGTGTACGTGTCGATCACGTCGCTTGCGACGTCGCCCCGGAGATACTGGACGATCCCGCGATCACCGGTTCGATCGCGCAGATGCGTGGTGAAGAAGTGCCGAAAGTAGTGGGGTGTGACGTTCTCGGATGCGCCCCCGCCGGTTCGGTACCAGCCAGCTGATCTCGCATATCCTTCGACAATGTGATGGACGATGTTGGGCGTCAATCGCGTTCCCCAGCGGTCTGCCGTGCCGAGAAACAGTGGCTCTGTAACGCCTGCGTTCGTTTCTGGCGTATCGGGTCGAACTGCGAGCCAACGGACGAGAACGTCTTTAAGTTCGCCATCGATTGGGATGACAGTCTCTCGCTTCCGTTTGTTCGAGGCCTGCCGACGCTCACCGCCCGACTCTCGTCCATAGCTGTGTTCAGCCGAAACGAACATCGAGTCCGATCGGCCGGCGATGTGAGCCCGCGGTTGCCACGTGCTGGCCTCGTGATCGAGATTGATATCGATCAGGTCGAGGTTGCAGAGCTCACCGGCCCTGATCCCCGTTTTCAGCAGCGTCAGTACGATCGCTCGATGAAGTGGGTGGTGGATGTCGGCCACGAACGATCGCATCTCCGGAAGTGAGATATCACGCCGAGTCGGGTTCGATTCGATCGATTCGTTCATCTCCTCGAGGACGACAGTCATCGGATTCTCATCGGCGTGGCCGACGCGCTCGAGATAGCTGTAGAATCGGTTGAGATACGATCCGTAGGTTGCGACAGTGCTCTCAGAATGGGTGGTCCGAAGCTCGTGGATCCACGCCATACAGTCTCTGTAGCTCGCTGCCGGTGGTTGCTTGTCGAAGCGATCGTCGAGGAACGCCTCGTAGTCCCGCAGAACCCGTTCGTAGGCCGCAGCGGTGCGTTCGTTTCTGCCGTGGTGTTCGATGTCCTGTAAAAAGTATGCGACCGTGTTCTGGCGCTGTGTTCCCTCACTCATGGTTTGTCAGTACGTAGCCGCCCTCCCGTCCGCTGTACCGGAGCAGGTTCTCGTCTTGGAGCTGCTGGATCGTCGCGTCCAGTTCGGCTTCGACGTCGTCGACGAGGGCGTCGACGAGCGCATCCCATCCGAGCGGTCCCTGGCGATCAAGTACGGCCAGGATTCGGTCGACGAACTCCTCGTCGGTCTCTGTCGACGCCGGTGCCTCGTCGTGAGCGTCTTCGGATACACCTGGGATCTCGAACTCGCGGCGACCAGCTTGGACCATCGTCCGAACGAACTCGCTTTGACTCATCTCGAGTTCGTCGGCGTGGTCACGCCAGCGCTCTTTCTGGTACCGTGGAACGTAGGTTTTCACTGCGACTCGATCGTCCTCGGCCATATTGCCCGCCTCACAGCCGAGACACTTCAATCTACCCCACATTCACAAATAAGGGCATTTATTTCGATTCGTGGCACTGGATACTGCACGGCTGTAGCTGGTTATTTGTGCTTATAGTACTGTAGTTTGGCAGATTGTGGACCTATACTTGAACATAAACATATCACTCTTTATTGGGGTATGCTAACACATATTGGGCAGCACGGGCTTCGATCGGGACAGCGATGAACGCGGCGCTAAAACGTCAATCGAACTATAATTTCTAGAACCCTGTTTTCGGCGCCGATACCCCGGGGTCACGCTCCGAAAAGCAGGTTCCTCTCTCAGCCTATACTCGGGTCGGATCCGCATGTCAAGGGGCACTTGTGTCAAATATCTGTACTGGAACCAGTGGTTCGGTTCGCAGGGTCGATCGAATGACATCGATCGTGAATGAGCGAATGTGTCGAACAGTTCGGATCGGTCACTGGTACCGACCGGGGTGTCTCGGGGCCAAACAGGAAACCGAATTGCATCCGATCGGTGGGGGGACGTCGTTCATCCGGTTCTGGTGGCCCGACGTCTCACTGCCGTTTAGCTGTAAGGGGTAGATCGCGGTCGTGACGATCGGCATTGGTCGCAGAGCTCGGTCTACTACCGTGTGAGAAGCCGATACACCTAATTACGGTCCGGGAAGGGGAGTGCGATCGTTGTTTTCGCCCGGTATGAATAACGTCTCCAAGGTCGTGAACAGCCGTTCGGACAGATATGCAAGTTAGAGAGCCGAGGCCTGAACCCCAGTCGTGAGGGCTGTCGCTGTCTCCCTGGAGCGATGATCCAGAGTATCTCTCTCGATTCCGACGTAGGTACAAGGCTTAGAGTCACAACGGATGCGAATCCGTCCTTGATTCCGACCCCAGGTTCGGAGAACGGGCCGAATCGGGATCAGAACCGGTGCTCGACATAGCACTTACAAACCATATACTGCTATACTGAACGGACCCCTTGTCGCTCCAAATCGGGTGTGTCAGCAGACACGACAGAAGCGGTGGACACACGAGAGTCCGATCGAAAACGCCGGATCAAAACCATCGAGAGGCGACCGCAAAGAGGTACCGATGACGAGTCTGGCTTCGTTTCGACGGGAAGAACGCCTGGACTCGTACCACCTGGCTTACGCCGACGTGGAGTCCGTTCCGTCGTCGTTGCCGGACATCCCGAGCCACTGATCCCGGAGTCGCTGTCTGCTGCGTTCCTGGAGTCGTTCCTGTAATCGCTCCTCGATCGCAGCCTGTAACTCGAGGCCGCGGTCGGCGTCGATATCGTAGGCGGTCCCGGCGCGGCCGAAGAAGGCGGCCGAACTTGCGGTGTCGGCCGTCACGTTCGCGAGCCGTCGCCGCCGCTGGAACACGGTCTGTGTGTGGACGATCGACTGGACGCGGTAGTCGGGGACGACTTTGGTGGTTCGGCGAACGAACCCGGTTCGGGTGAGAAGTGCCCCGTCGTCGAGTCGGTGGCCACGGTTTGCCCACTTCAGGTGTGCAGCGACCGGGACCAGAACCGAGAGCATCGCAAGACCGTACCAGCGGGCATCGAGCGCCGTCCAGGTCACGACCAGATAGCCGGCGGCGACAAGCGTGGCGACGACGAGTCCGTAGCGGACGGCATAGCGCTCTCTTGCCCGACGGGGTGGCCGCTCGAACTCGAGATCGCTGAAGGGTTCGATCGATCGGGCAAGTGTGAGGACGCGGTCGCGGCCGGCGAGTGGAATCGCAGAGTCCGTCCCCCGGCCACCCTGGCCCGGGGCGTAGCCCGCTGTTTCGACGGCCAGTGATCCGTACCCGAACCAGCGGAAGGGGACGGATTCGGTGATGGTCAGCGTCTGGACCTTGTCTAGCGGAATCGTACCGCTATAGCGCTGGAGCAGGCCGCGTTCGTAGTAGAGTTCGTCGTCGACGCGTGTGAGCCGGAAGCCGTAGTACCGGTTGAGTGTCAGTAGCGCGCTGATGATCCAGGCCGCAACCAGGAACAGCAACACGCCCCAGGCGATCGCAATGAGTCCCGTTCCGGGGAGATCCTCGAGCAGGTCGAACGGGATCAGCGTCCCCGGGTCGAACCCGCTGGCAAAGGAGAGCGCGATCCCCCCAAGGAGACTCGCTCCCGGGTCGATCGTGAACGCACTGAGGATGGCCAGTTCCCGTGGCTCCATCTCGAAGAGCAGTTCCTCTTCCTCGTCGACCGATCGATCCTCCTCGCTGGCGGTCTCGGACGTATCAGCGTCACCATCGCCACGCCGAAGCTGTCGACGCAAGCGACGGGCATCCTCTTCGTCGACGTACTGGAGTGTCACCTCCGTCTGGCCGCCACCAGCCGTTTCGACGTGGACGGCAGCCAGACCGAGCGTCCGGCTGAGGAGAGTCTGTCTGACGTCGACGTTCTGGATCCGTCCCAGTGGGACCTCCCGATCGCGGCGAGCGAGGACACCCGACGTCACGTCGAACGTGTCGGTGGTGAGTTCGTACCGGAACCGCTGGTAGTAGGCGAACTCGTAGACGATCCCGACGAGGATGCCGGCGAGGACCATGCCGCCAATGAGCAACAGGTTCCCGGTGGCACTCCCTGGCGCGGCGAGGAGCCCGACGATAAAAAACATGAGTCCGGTGTTCAGGCTCCGGGAGACCGATCGAACGGCGACCGATGTGGGGTGGAGTTTGGTTTCGGTCATACGGCGTCAGCACCGTCGCTCTCGATCGCAAGTCGACGCAGTTCTTCGCGAAGGCCCTCGGCACGCTCCGGTGTCAGTCCAGGGATCGCCACGTCGGCGCTTCGCGAACCGGCTGTATAGACGACCATCGTCGCAAGCCCAGTGGTTCGCTCGACCGGCGACTGTCGGGAGTCGACGTGCTGGACGCGGACGTAGGGGACGACGGTCTTGATCCGGGTGAAGACGCCCCGTTCGATGTAGAGCCCGTCGTCCTGAACCTCGAACTGCCAGACACTGTACCGACGCCAGGCAACGAAGACGCGGATGGCACCGAGCGCAACCGCGAGGCCACCAGCGGCCGGAACGAACCAGCCGGGTTCGGCCTCCCAGAGATCCCAGGTGGAAACGACGAGCGCGAGGCCGACGACGATTACACCAAGAATCGCAGCGCGAACGAGAGCCAGCCCGAGCCAGACGAGACGGACCCGGGGCGTGAGTCGTTCCATACCCTCGGTGAGGGACAGGGCACGAATAAACGATGGGAAAGCGGTGCCAGCGGTCGGTTCTCGCTCACACCACTTAGACGACTCCACGCGATTGCAAGAACGAGACCTGCCGGTACATCCGACAGCCGAGACAGAACCCAGTCGTCGCCGCAAGAGCCGCGAGAGGGCCAACGATCGCAGCGATCGCAAAGCCGACGAGCGGGCGGCCAGCGAGGAGGAGTACTGTCGCCAGTGCGGAGCCAGCGGCACCGAGAAGCTTCGCAAACCGGTGTGGAGCGGCTGCCTCGCGCTCGGCCGGCGGCCCGACGATCGGGATCGCGACTCGCTGCCAGAGCACACGATAGACGTCAAGTCACCACCGGGAGAGAACCGAGATGCCGAGAATTACGGCGGTCGCATAGACGAGATCCGAGACGCCGAGTGCGACGCCACCGAGTAACAGCGTTGCCGTGATCGCTTGACCAAACCGCGGTGCCCGTGGATCGACGAGTGGAGTGGTCGATGACGACCGATCGGTGTGGTTGGCGGTAGTCACATCCCTAATACGGTCTCGAACGACTTGAGCGAACGGCTACGATAGAACGACTGAAAATCAAGGAGAGGGACGGATGCAACCGGAGCCGACTGTGTTGTGGGTGTCGATTCAGTGCGTCGCGGTCCTGACGTCCTCGACGTGAAAGAGGTCTTCTTGGAGACCCTCGCCATCACACGCTTCATCAGGACAGGTATAATGCCATCCGTCTTTCGTTGCATCTCCTTCCCGGAATCGGTCACCACATACCTGACAGAAAAGCTGTCCGTTCTTACAGGTATCGCGGTGTAATTCGAGGGCGAGCTCCGTCTGGAACGACTGGTTGCAGTTGCGACAGGTGTGCATGTTTCGTCTGACGATACCCTCCGTAAAAACTGCTTGGGTTCTTTTATTACGTTGGTTTTGGCGGTGATTCGGCCCTACTGCGCCGATTTAGGATCGACCCCTTGGGAAGAAAGAACGACAGTTTTTCCAGTTAACTCGGAGCCGTGTTCGACGTTTCCTGTCACGTCGGGCCGATCGACCAGTCGTGTGAGTTGCTATCGCAAAACTATGTCACGTTTCTAGTATGTGGGCCGGTAAGAGTGTCTTTATCACCTGCGATCGACGACCGGTGCTCTGCCAGCCCTCGACCGGTGCTCTGCCAGCCCTCGATCGGTACTCTACCAGCCCTCGATCGGTACTCTACCAGCCCTCGATCGGTGCTCAGCAATCGGTGGTGTCCGGTCGACGGCGATCGACGAATGGGTGCTCCGACAGTGTCAGTCGTCCTGACCGAGGATTCCGCGTTCGGTCATCTTCCGAGGGTCGAGCACTTCGTCGGCTTCGTCTTCGTCGAGGTATCCTTTTTCGAGGACGACCTCACGGACCGTCTTGTTCTCCTTGAGCGCGGTTTTGGCGACGTCGCTGGCCTTGTCGTAGCCGAGATGGACGTTGAGCGAGGTCGCGAGTGCCATGGACTGTTCGACCTGTTCCTCGCAGTGCTCGCGGTTGGCTTCGAGCGGTGTGACGAAGCGTTCTGCGAAGACCGAACTCGCGTTCGAGATGAGTTCTGCCGACTGGAGGAAGTTGTGTGCGAGGACGGGTTTGTAGAGATTGAGGTCGATCTGCCCCTCGGCAGCGCCGGCGGCAACCGCCGCGTCGTTGCCGACGACCTGCTTGTGGACCTGGTTGACTGCCTCGGCGACGACGGGGTTGATTTTGCCGGGCATGATCGACGAACCGGGCTGGTTCTCCGGCTGTTCGAGTTCGCCGAGGCCGTTTCGTGGGCCGGAGGCGAGCAGTCGCAGATCGTTTGCAATCTTGTTGAGCGAGCCGGCGACGACGCGGAGTGCGCCGTGGGCCTCGGACATCGCATCGTGGGCCGCCTGTGCTTCGAAGTGGTCGTCGGCTTCGCGGAACTGGACACCAGTCTCTTTCGTGATGTACTCGGCGGCCCGGCCTGGGAACTCCTCGTGAGTGTTCAGTCCCGTCCCGGTCGCGGTGCCACCGAGGGCGAGTTCGGCCAGGTGTTCACGAGCCTTATCGACACGAGAGAGGCCTTTTTCGACCTGCGTGCGGTAGCCACCGAACTCCTGACCGAGTGTAACGGGCGTCGCATCCTGGAGATGCGTACGACCGGTCTTGACGACATCATCGAACTCGTCCTCTTTGGCTTCGAGCGCCTCTCGAAGCGTATCGAGTGCCGGAATGACGTCTTTTTCGACCGCTTCCAGTGAGGCGACGTGCATCGCCGTCGGAATGACATCGTTACTCGACTGGCCGTAGTTGACATGATCGTTCGGGTGGACGACCCGGTCGCCGATCTCCGCGCCCATAATTTCGGCGGCGCGGTTGGCGATGACCTCGTTTGCGTTCATGTTCGACGAGGTTCCAGAACCGGTCTGGAAGACGTCGACGGGGAACTGCTCGTCGTGCTCCCCGGCGATAACTTCATCAGCGGCCTCGATGATCGCCGCTGCAATCTCGCCGTCGAGCAGGTCGAGGTCGCGGTTGGCTTGTGCAGCGGCCTTCTTTACTACGCCGAGGCCACGGACGAACCGTCGTCCAAAACTGATCCCCGAGATCGGGAAATTCCCAATCGCTCGCTGGGTCTGTGCGCCCCAGTAGGCGTCTGCGGGGACCTGCATTTCGCCGAGGCTGTCCTCCTCGATCCGGAACTCGTCATCGGCTCCCATACGCGAAACCGTCGCGGGCTGTCAGGTAAAACCCACCGAAACGGCCCGCGATCGGCTGCCGGCGACTGCAAAAGACGGTACCCGGCCCGATCAGGTGAAGTCGACTTCCATGCCGACGTTTTCGCGGGCGCGCTCGCGAAGGGCGGTCTGGAGTCGTTTCCGACTGGTCCCGTGGGCATCTCGCGCATCTTCGAGATCGACATCGTAGATCGTCGGCGTCGTCCAGAAGAACGATCGCGAACTGGCGGTGTCGACGACGAGTGACGCGAGCCCCAGCCGGCGCTGGAAGATCGATCGGCGAGTGTTGACGGTCTGGATCCGGTAGTAGGGGATCACAGTGGTTCGACGACGCCAGAATCCACGTCTGATCACGAGATGCTGGTCGCCGACGTAGTAGCCGAGGTTGACGTATCGGAGGTGGGCCGCTGGCGGGACTGCAGCGAAGACGATCGCCGCAACATACCATCGCTCGAACGGTGTCACTTGCGCGATCCCGAATGCGATCGCGACGACGACCAGGGCGACCAGGCCGAACCGGACGAGATAGCGCCGCCGGGCGAGCGTTGGCGGACTGCGAAACGAGGGCGTCTCGACGCCGGTGAGATTCTCAGCGAACTGGTATACGCGCCGCTTCGTTGCGAGTGGCACGGCAGACTGGCTCCCGCTATCGCTGTCGGGGCCGTAGCCGGCGGTTTCGACCCAGAGGCCGCCGTACTCGATAAATCGCTGCACGGGGTTGTCGGTGACCGTGACCGCCTGGACCTTCTCGACGGGTATCGAGCCGCTGTAGCGCTGGAGGAGTCCACGCTCGTAGACGAAGTCGTCACCGGCACGCCCGAGCTGGAAGTCGTAATAGGTCGCAAACGTGTACGCGACGCTGACGAGGTAGGTGATCAGAATCCCGTTGATCGCCGAGACGATCGTGAGGACGCCGTAACTCTGTGTGTCGGCGGTTTCGAGATCCGCTGGCCCACCGAACGGCTGTGCAATGGTAAGCAACAGGTCGAACACCGTCTCCGTCGCGAGGAAGAAGACGAACAGGACGGCTGCAACGGCGGCCGGTCGAAACGACGTAAACGAGTACAACAGCAGCTCCCGTGATTTGAGATCGAACAGCGGCTGTTGGTGTGGTTCCTCCCACTCGATGCGCTCTGATTGCGCCGTGGGTGGTGCGTCTTCGGTGGCTGGCCGATCGGCATGCGGCAGACCGGAGTCCGGTTCAGCCGCCTCCGACTCGACTGGGCGGGGCCTATCGACGTCGAACTCGCCGGGATCGGAGACCGTGTTCCGATCGGCAGGCTCGGAACCAGCGTCCCGATCGTCGGGGCGCTCTCGGTCTGCAACGGTAGTATCGGTCGGAGCAGCCTCGTCTTCCGACGCTGCACGTCGTCGGCCTTTCACTGCGGCGGTCCGCCGTCTGATTTCGCGTTGGAGTCGTGTTGCTTCCGCCTTGCTGACGAAGTTAAGTGTCGCCTCGCTTGCGCCACCGCCGGCAGTCTCGATCGAGACGACCGCGAGATCGAACAGTCGCTGGATGATCCCCTGTCGGACGTCGACGTTCTGGATCCGACGGTAGGGAATTTCCCGGGAGCGCCGGGCGAGGACGCCTGATGCAACGTCGACGGTCGTCTCCGTGACTTCGTATTCGAATCGGTAGTAGTAGATAATGCCGTAGGTTGCGCCGGCCAGGAATCCAAACGGTGCGGCGAGCGGAGCCCAGCCAGGACTGACGATGCCGGTGACTGCTCCGAGGCCAAGGACCAGAACCACCGGGATCCACAGCCAGAGGAACCCATACTGGATGGCGTACGTGACCGCGCTGAGTGGATGGAGCCGATTCATCGGTTCAAACAGCGTCCTCGACTTCGCTCTCGACGGCCAGTTCACGAAGCGTATCCTGCAAGTCCCGTGCACGGTCCGGCGTCAATCCGGGAATCCTGACGTCCGCGTTTCGCGAGCCGGCCGTGTAGACGACGACACTCGAAAGCCCGAAGGCGCGTTCGATCGGCCCGAACTGGGTGTCGACGTGCTGGACACGGACGAACGGGACTGCGGTTTCGATAAAGGTGATGACGCCACGTTCGAGGTAGAGTGCGTCGCCCTGTAGCTCGAACTGCCAGACCTGATAGAGGCGAACCGCGTAGGCGACCCCGAGGGCAACCCCGATCGCGACAACGCTCGCCAGTACGGCGGTCGGAACCGACGTGAGCCAGCGGTCGATCGCAGCCAGGAGGAGGCCGACGACGATCGCACCGATCGCCGCCTGTGCGATCCAGAGGAGCCTGATACGTGGATGAAGCGATTCCATACTGTATCCTATCAAGATTGGTGGATAAATCTGGGGTTCTCACTCAGCACGTGCCAGCGGTGTCGCCGAGCGCTCGTTCGTCGGTGCTTACTGTGCGTCGGCTTCCTCGTACTCATCTGGCGTGTACGTCGAGAGTTCGAGTGCATGGATATCGGTCGTCATGTGATCGTCGAGTGCGTCGTAGACCTGCTGGTGTTGCTGGACGAGCGAGAGTCCCTCGAACGACGGCGAGACGACCGTCGCGGCGAGGTGGTCATCCTCGTGTGTCCCGCGCGCGTGCGTGACCGTCGCGTCGGCATCCGTGAGAGTCGATTCGATAACGTCCTCGACGTCGGCTGGTTCCATACTATCCCCTCCGTCCCCTCGCGGCAAAAACACGGCGGTCCGGGGTGACGCCGGCAAGACCCGAGCAGGCGGCTCCTCGAATTGATCCACCGATCGGCGAATTTATTTCGACAGCCGCCGCTGTCGATCGTATGAGCGGACACTGTCGCTCCGGTATGGGGCCTGAAAACGGACGGGTGAGGAGTCGTGACTGACAGTCTGGCTGCGGAGACACGCCGGGCAGTCGATCGGTACCCCTTCCTCAGAACGGGACTGCGAGCGGGTGTTGTCAACTACACGGCCGCCGCTCGCTATCTGGATGTCGAGGGAGCGCCCGAGGCGATCGCCACGGCACTGCGTCGCTACGCCGAGGAACTTCCGGCCTACGAGACGAACGACCGCGCTGTCACCGTTCGGATGCAAAGCGGGATCGGCGTCCTCGACGGCGAGAGTGGAGACGCAGACGAGCGAGTGTCCGATCGACGGCTGCTCACCGTCGGTGGGGTCCCGTTCGGTGCGTGTGACGGTGACGGGACGGCGATCGTCGCGACCGGAGCCGTCGATGCGAGTGCACTCGCCGTCACGCTCCAGGCGCTCTCGATCAACGGTATTGAACCGGACGTGGCTGCCGTCGGCGAGGAGACGATGGTGGTCGTCGTCGATCGCCGTGAGGGCGTGACCGCACTGCGGACGGTCGAGGCAGCGCTCGATCGGGTTCCGAATCGATAATCGTCAAGACGGTTGCGTGGCCGGACCGCAACAGGTGACCGCTCCTCGAAACGCACCGGCCGAAAGCCACCGCGACGTGTTCGGAGGATGAACGTATTTACAGGTATCGCCACGTATTATTATCGATGACAACGACGGAACTCGAAGCGCCAGCACTGACTCGATCGGGCCTGCTCGTCCTCGATGACCCGACGTTCACGCCGGACACCGTCGCGGTCGGACACAACGACAGATGAGTGACGCTGGCGACGAACCGACGTGTTCCCCTGGGAACCGATCGGCAGCGCACAACGGTACGGAGCCGACCCAGATCGCGATCGCCTGCCAGGGCGGTGGCAGCCATACCGCGTTCACTGCAGGCGTGCTCCGTGAAATCCTGTCTCACTGGGCCGACAGTGACGAGACGTTCGAGCTGGTCGGAATCAGCGGCACCTCCGGTGGCGCGTTCAACGCACTTGCGGTCTGGTACGGACTCGTCACCGGCGACGAGGAGACCGCGATCGAGGTCGTCGATGGAATCTGGAGCGATATCGCCGCGAGCGACGCGTTCGATCGGGTACTCAACAGCTGGTTGACGGCCTCCGCGACACTCGAAAGCAATGGGTTTACGCTACCGAAAATGAGCCCATACTATTCGCCCGGCTCGAACGTCGGCCAGCGACGGATCGCTGACGTCCTCGAACAGCACATCGACTTCGAGGCGATCCCGGAGCTCTGTGCGTACGACGAACCCGAGCTCGTCGTCGGCACGGTCAATATAGAGACCGGCGCGTTCGAGACGTTCACCAACGAAGCCGTCACTGTCGAGGCGGTGCTCGCCTCTGCGGCGCTGCCGACGCTGTTCGAGGCAGTCGAGATCGATGGTGAATCCCACTGGGACGGGCTCTTCTCACAGAACCCGCCGGTCAAGGACCTGATGTCTGTCCCCGGCGAGCGAACACCGGATGAGCTGTGGGTCATCCAGATCAATCCCCAGGTCCGCGATGGGGTCCCGACCTCTCATGCCGAGATCATGAACCGGCGTAACGAACTCGCAGGGAACATCTCGTTGAACCAGGAGCTCCGGTTCATCGAGCGGATCAACGAGTGGATCGAGAACGGCCACTTCGATCACCCCGAGTACACGATGACGACGATCCGCCGGATCGAGCTTTCCGGCTACGACTCCTCGACCAAACTCGATCGGGACCCGGCGTTCATAGCGGAGCTACTGGCCCGTGGCGAGGAACAGGCGGCGGAGTTTCTCGACGATCGACACACTGAGTGATCGAGCCCGTTTCGATAGATGGCGGGACGGAGATGTGGCGATCGCCCTCGTTCGTCGCGTGTTCGCGTCATGTATTCGCCACGGTTTGATCACTGGTTGCCACCGACGCTGACCACTAACACGCCGTCTTCGGTGTTCCAATCACACGGTTTAACTTGTGGCCGCGGGAAGTGAAGCTAATGACCCTACACGTGACGAACACGTTGACGGGCGACAAAGAACCGTTCGAGCCACAGGACCCCGAGAACGTTTTGCTCTACTACTGTGGCCTGACGGTCTCGGATCCGCCCCATCTGGGCCACGCACGATCGTGGGTCCACGTCGACGTCATGCACCGCTGGCTGGAGTATCTCGGCTACGATGTCCGCCACGTCGAGAACTTCACTGACATCAACGAGAAGATCGTCGCTCGCGTCGGCGAAAACGACCTCGGCGAGGACGAAGCAGACGTCGCCGAGACCTACATCGAACGCACGATCACGGATATGCGATCGCTGAACCTGCTGCGAGCCGAAGTCTACCCGCGGGTCTCCGAACACGTCCCCGAGGTCATCGATCTCGTGGAGACGTTGATCGAAAAGGGGTACGCCTACGAGTCGAACGGGTCGGTCTACTTCGACGTGACCAGCTTCGAGGAGTACGGCAAACTCTCGAACCAGGACGTCGACGAGATCGAATCCCAGGGTGACGAGAGCGAGCGATCGGAAAAGCGCAATCCCGCGGATTTCGCGCTCTGGAAAGCTGGCGGCGTCGGCGAAGAGGCGATCCGCGAGCACCGCCACGAGGGAGCAGCGGCTCCCGAACACGCCTGTGAGACGGCGTTGACCTGGGACTCGCCGTGGGGCGAGGGCCGACCAGGCTGGCACATCGAGTGCTCGGCGATGAGCATGACTCACCTGGGAGACACACTCGATCTCCACGTCGGCGGGCGTGACCTCGTCTTCCCACACCACGAAAACGAGATCGCCCAATCCGAGGCCGCAACGGACCAGCAGTTCGCCAACTACTGGCTCCACTGTGAGCTGTTCCAGATGGACGACGAGAAGATGTCCTCCAGTCTCGGCAATTTCGTCACCGTCGACGATGCCGTCGATCGCTGGGGAACCAACGTCCTCCGAACCTTCCTCACGGCCGGCTCCTACAACAGCAAACAGCTCTACGGCGACGAACCGATCGCAGAAGCACAGGAGCGCTGGGACCAGCTCGAACGCGCCTACGAAGCGGCCGTTGACGCGATCGACTCGCCGACTGCGCGCTCGAAAGTCGAAGACGAGGCGCTCAGGAGCGATGTCGACGCGGCTCGCGAGGCGTTTGCGACGGCGATGAACGACGATTTCAACACCCGCGAGGCACAGTCGGCGCTGCTGTCGATCACGACGGCGATCAACCGCCATCTCGAACAGGCGGCAAACGGCGACCACGAGGACGGCTACGACTATTGCGGCCTCCGGCGAGCCGTCGAGGCGCTCGAGGAACTCGGCGGTGTGCTCGGCCTCTCGTTCGTTGGTGAGACGACGGGAACTGCATCCCTCGCCGAAGACGTCGTCGAACTCGTCCTCGAGATTCGGAGTCAGGAGCGGGCAGACGGCAACTACGGACGCGCAGACGAGTTGCGCGACGAGCTCGAAGCGCTCGGCATCGAGATCCAGGACACCGACGAGGGACCGACCTATCGGCTTCCGTCGGATTCCTGAATCGAACGAAGACGGCCCAGACCGGCTCTCGGCTCGCGACGGTGGCCGGTATCGGCTGTGTCAACGATCGGTACTCGCTGGTTGGCAAAACGATTCAAGTACCAACACCCTAGTCATACTGTAATGGATTGTTCCGGCCCGGTCGTTACTGCCGGGTTCGACGCTTTGCCTGCGCGCATCGCCCTCCTCGCCAGCGACGGCGAGATCGTCTATACGAACCGATCGTGGCAGTCGTTCGGTAGCCAGCAGGGGCTCGCCGAGAACGACGGTAGCGTCGGAACCAATTACCTCGACGGGTGTGACGCAAGCAGTGACAACGATGCGGCCGAGACGGCAGCCGGGATTCGTGGTGTCATCGACGAAACAAACGATTCGTTCGAGTTCGAGTACCCATGCACGACGCCCACCGGGAAGCAGTGGTTCATGATGCAGGCGACGCCGTACACCCACGATGGCGACCGGTACGTGGCGGTAATGCACGTCGACATCACCGAACGGCGCACGTTCGAGCAGCAAGCACGTCGACAGGCCAATCAGATGGAGGCGTTCGCGACGCTGGTCTCTCACGACCTTCGGAATCCGCTCTCGGTTGCGATGGCAGAGGCGGAGATGCTTGCGATCGACGGCGCTCTCGACCAGTCCGACGCGGACGAGAACGAGACAATGCTCCTGTCGTCGCTCGAACGAATGGAGACGATTATCGATGATGCGCTGGTGCTCGCCAGGATGGACGAGGTCGCGGTTGCCGATCAGGAGCTACTACCACTCTCGGGTGGCGTCGAAACCGCCTGGAGCAACGTCTCGACGGACGATGCGACGGTAACGGTGACCGACTCGATCGGAATCCGCGCAGAACCGACACTGCTTGATCACCTGTTCGAGAACCTGTTCCGAAACTGTATGGAACACGCGGGAACGGCTCCGGCAGTAACCGTTGGCACGATCGACTCCCGGGACTCACAGCCGCTGGATTGTAGCTCCGAAGACATGGAGACCCGGAACCGAACCGACGGGACGTGTAGGGTCGCCCCTTCCGTCGCTGACGAGACCGAGACGGCCGAAAGCGGCGGATTCTCCGTCGCTGACGACGGCCCGGGAATCCCTGTGGATGAGCGTGATCGGATCTTCGAGTCCGGCCACACGACGGACGAAAACGGGACCGGGTTCGGGCTCGCGATCGTTCAGCGGATCGCGGACGTACACGGCTGGACGGTCGCCGTGACCGAGAGTGAGGCCGGCGGCGCACGGTTCGAGTTTCGGAACGTCACAACGGTTAGAACGGAGCCGCCTGAGTTATAAGATCGAGAGGACTCACCACGAATGAGGATGAACCGACGACTGTTCGTCGCGACGGCCGCCACCGCCGCCCTCGGATCGACGGCCGGCTGTCTCGATTTGTTCGACGATCTCACGGCGTTCGCTGCCTCGCCTGCGATCGTCGATCCCGAACAGGCCGACGCGGCCGGCTACGAGTATCAGGGGACCGAAGAGACGGTCGAAACCGAACAGGTGCCAGGGACTGACGAGACCGTCGAGGTGACGAACTATATCAGCGAGTACACCCGGACGATCGAGATCCCGCTTGACATCATCGAGGTCGACGGGGTAGACACAGGAGTGTTCGGCATCATCACGACGCCACAGGTGACCGTCGCGGGCGAAGAGTACAACCCCGTCGGCGACATGTCGAACGCCGAGATCGCCGAAACCATCCAGGATCAGTACGAAGAACTCGAGCTCGGTGACTCGGTCGACGAGAGAACCACCGACGGACTGGGAGAGACGATCACCGTCGAAACGTTCGAGGCCCAGGCGACGTTCCAGGGGCAGGATGGCGTCGACATCTTCGTCGACGTCGCCCAACTCGATCACGGTGACGACCATCTCGTGATCGTCGCCATCTATCCCGACGTAGAGAGTCTCCCGATCACCGACGAGGAAGCGCGCGTCGACACCATGATCGGTGGACTCGTCCACGGAGACGACGTCGATGCTGATATCGAGTCTGCGGAGGGGACTGGCTGAGCGGCCCCATCGTCCGATCGGGCTGGTGAACCTGTTCAGAGCCCGAGTGCGGTGACAATCGACAGCCCGCTCGCGAGGGCACCGAGCAGGTAGCCACCGATCGCGCCACCGTTGAGCAGGGGGAGGCCAGCGTGGGGCCGCCCCTTGAGAACCATATACATAAGCACGAGCAGGCCGGCGATCGTTCCCACCATCGCACCCAGCGCTGCGAGATTGAGCGCGATTATGGGAACGTCGATCGTTCCGGCCTCGATAAAGAAGGCAGCACTTACGACGAGAACCGTCGGGATGACAGCATCGCCGAGGCCGATGAACAGCGCATCCCGCTCGAGATCCTCGGCTGGTTGCTCATCGGTGGCAGTCTCCGTCTCCGCTGCTGTTTCGGGTGTGGGTTCGTCTTCGGTCGGTGTCGCCGCTTCGGTCGTCGCGGCTGGCTCCGTCTCTTTTCCTGTCGGTTCGACTGGTAAATCCGCGGCCGTCTCGTCTGGTCCACGACCACCGTCTTCGAGAACGTCGTCGGTACTCCCCGCTGCGAGATAGGAGTACGAAAGCGTCGTCGGGACGACGAACACGACAGGAATTTTGAGATCCATCACTCCCTCGGCGAGATCGAGCATATGTTCGGTCCCGTAGACGCTGATCGCATCGTAGATTGCGAGCACCGAAAGCAACAGGATTGCCGGCAACAGCCCGAAGCTGATCCCGAAGAGGGCGGCTGCGCCGGCCCCCATCAGGACGCCCGTGCTGTCGATGACGTACCACTCGGGGTAGAACAACAACGCTGCCCCAACGCCGATCGCTGCGAGGACGGCGACGACGTTGACGCCGCCAACGGTCACCACCGGAGGGACGAACTCGGTGAGGACGAACCACGCGAGCATCACGCTGACGCCGATAATCATCGCTCTGATCAGCCACTGTACGTCGTATCGGAAGGCGGCGAGCATGAACGCCGTCGCGACCAGAATAATCCCGAAGTAGATGATACTGTTCGTCGGGTCGTCAGGATTCTCGACGGCCTGTCGATCCGACGTGTCAAACGGCTCTGTCAGAGCCAGTGCACCCAACTGGACACCGACAAATAACAGGACCGTCAGCCCGACGGCGGCGAGTATCCGCGTCCGGTCGTTCATACCGCGGCGTTTGAACCCCGATCGTATGGGTGTTTTCGTTATCGTTCGAGTGTTGGCGCTATCGAGCGTACAGCGTCGATCCGACCAGCGACGGCAGGTGAACGTCTTTGTCCGGCGTCACCGCCAGGTAGGGTCGATCGACAGGCCCGAAGACGTCGACGACGCGGCCGACGCTGTCGAGCGATTCGTCGAGGACCATCGTCCCGATCTCATCGTGTCCGGTGTCGTCGCTGGCGTCGTCCGCACGGAGAATCGCGAGCCCCTGTGCAGTGCGGACGACCTGGCCAATCCGACGCATCAGTCCCGCATCGCGACGACGTACGCCGCGACTGCCTGAACGAGGTCGTTCTTCGTCGAATCGTCTGCCCCTCGGACGACGACACGGCCACGTTCGGTCCAGGGCTCGCGAGAGTAGGCCTTATCCCGCTCGATCGTGGCGTCGTACCCGATCTGTTGGACGGCTTTCGCGATTTCGTCGACCGTCGGCTCCTCGACTGCCAACTCCTGGGACACCCGTCGTCCCTCGGCCCGGGAACGGGTCGCATCGAGATAGGCGGGCCAGATGACGTTCTCGACCATGCGTTCATCTCGGAGGGCCGGGGTGTAAA
>LFCJ01000013.1_pt1 | contig 90087 bp, 84 predicted proteins | sample 643141 | NCBI WGS metagenome assembly LFCJ01 (sample SAMN03766243, study PRJNA286221) | soda lake metagenome | biome: soda lake; feature: Kulunda steppe; material: water; isolation source: sample B1-Br-g2 brine of Lake Bitter-1 | place: Russia: Kulunda steppe | collected 2010-07
CCCTCGGCGAGCCAGCCGTGCAAGCGAGCGCCGTAGCGTTTTTCGAGCCGTTGGAGCTGGTGGAGTTCTGTGGCACTCTCAATTTTCTGTCCATAGTGGGCTTCAGCGTGCGCCTGATCTCGAAACGATGGCACCGCCGACTGTGATCTATTCTTCGACTTTTTTCCGTAACTGAACCGTGACCCCTTCGAGTACCGACTCGAGTCGGACTCCGATTGGTCTGAGCGATTCGAGCGCTCCCGTTTGAATGACATTCGATTGTCTTGTACAGCTATTCTCAGATTGAGACATAAGCCCATTACCTAAAATAATTGGCTTCGGAAACAGTTAGAGCCTGCGTGCTACAACGGATCACGACTCGAGAATTTCGACTGTCGTTTCGGCGGTGAGCCCGCGCGTCGAAGCGTCGGGAACGGTGAGGGCGACCTCGAGGGTGTGGGTGCCTGGCTTCGCGGCGGTCCATTGGGTTTTGCTGGTGCGAATCCGTCCGCTCCAGTGGCGATGAAACCGTTTGCGCTCGCCCTGACTGAAAGAGAGCGTTGCCGGGCGGTCCGGAATCGGCTGGCGGTAATGTGAGGCGTTGGTCAGGCCGTCAACGGTCCACGTCCAGCGGCGTGGCGTGGTGGTCTGGAGTCGGATCGGAATCGGCAGTCGGTTGTGAAACTCGACAGTGAACGGGACCGGTTCCTCGGGGGCATACACCCGTTTCGGTGTTTCGACGGTGACTACGAGGGCTCGAGTCCGGAGCCACTGGGGAACGAAGGCGTGACTGGCGGCCGCCCAGTCGATCGTTCGAGTGTCGGCTATCTCGTCGTTGCCCTGTTTCCGATTCGAGCTCCCAGCACCCATTAGATGAGTGACGAACGGGAAAGGAAATAAAACTGTGTTCAGCGCGACTAGCTTTCGTCCCGAAACCGGTGACAGACGATCGAATGGTCGTCAGTGCCGTATGTGTCCGGTGGCGTGGTCTCACAGGGGGAGGCAAACGCCTCGAGAAACACCGTTTCGGCTGTTTTCGTTTTGCCGGTGGCCACAGCCTCGAGGAGGCGGGTGAGTTCCCGGTCAGCGTCGGAATCGGAAAGCGACTGGGGGATATCATAGTGGTCGCGGATCGCTGCCGGTTCGGTTTCCTCGAGATGCTCGCTCTCAAACAGGCGCTGGCGAAATCGCCAGAGTGCCTGCCACTCCTCGGCCTCGAGTGTGTACGCCTCCGGGGGGACAACGCGTGGGCACCGAGTATGAAAACGACAGCCCGGCGGTGGTGCGTTCGGCGAGGGGAGCGGCCCCTCGAGAGTGATCGAGTTGCCGGTAAAGCGGGGGTCGGGTTCGGGGATGGCCGCCCGAAGCGCCTCGGTGTAGGGGTGGACATCGTCACCGAAAATTGACGAGGTTGGTCCGCGTTCGACGATTTCACCCAGGTACATGACGGCGATGCGGTCGGCGATGTGTTCGACGACCGCGAGGTCATGGGAGATAAACAGATACGAGAGGTCGTACTCGGCTTGGAGATCCGAAAGGAGGTTCAGGATCTGGGCTTGCACCGAGACGTCGAGCGCGGAGACAGGTTCGTCACAGACGATTAGCGTGGGTTCGACAGCCAGCGCACGGGCGATTGCAACCCGTTGGCGTTGGCCACCGCTGAGACTCTCGGGCGTGCGAGCTGCCATGTGCGGGGAGAGACCCACTGTCTCGAGCAGCGTGGCGACGCGTTCGGGGCGCTCGTCGGGGCCGACAATGTCGTGAATAGCCAGTGGTTCGGCGATCAGTTGGCTGACGGTCTGTGTCGGCGTGAGGCTGGCACGCGGATTCTGGAAAATGTACTGAATCTCGGTTCGCAATGCCCGGAGCTCCGTGTCAGAAAGGGTTGTCAGCTCCGTGTCGCGGTAGCGAACCGAGCCGGCAGTCGGCTCGAGTAGGCAAAGGAGCGTGCGAGCGAGCGTGGTTTTTCCACAGCCGCTTTCGCCGACGAGTCCGAGGGTTTCTCCCTGATACAATGTCAGGTCAACGCCGTCGACGGCCCGAACGGTTTCGTTCCGGCCGAGGAGCCGGTCGAGGAACCCATCGGCGGTAGTGTAGTGTTTTGTCAAAGCAGTGGCAGCGAGCAGTGGCGTCTTACTCATCGGTTGACTCCGTTCTCGCGGGGGCTTCCGATTCGACCTGTACGTCAAATGTGAGTTCGCCCTCGAGTTCGCCGGTGTAGGCGTGGCAGGCAGCGGTGTGGGCGCCAGTGACGGAGTGAGAGGGTGCAGTGACGGGTTGAGCGGTCGGTTGCTCCGTTTTACACACTTCCTCGGCGTAGGGACAGCGAGGGTGAAAACGGCAGCCAGTCGGCTGTGTAAGTGGACTGGCCATGCTGCCAGGGATTGTCGGCAGTCGGTCCCGGTCGTCGCCGAGACGTGGGATAGAGGCGAGGAGGCCGGCGGTGTAGGGATGGGCTGGCTCGTAGTACAACGCCTCGACAGGGGCGCGTTCGACCAACTGACCGGCGTACATTACCAGCACGCGGTTACAGAGACCGGCGACGACGCCCAAATCGTGGCTGACGAACTGAATCGCGGTGTCGAACTCCGCGGCGAGTTCCTCGAGGACGCCAACGAGTTGCTGTTGAATCGTTACGTCGACGCCGGTTGTCGGTTCGTCGGCGAGCAACAGGGCGGGTTCACAGGAAATCGCCATGGCAATCAGTGCCCGTTGGCGCTGGCCACCGGAGAGTTCGTGTGGATAGCGATCGTAGGCATCGCCAGCTCCGGGGATGCCGACACGCTCGAGGAGGTCAATGCTCCGCTCGCGGGCGGCCGCTTTCGTCCAGTCGCGGTGGACACAGATCGCTTCTGTAATCTGGTTGCCGACGGTGTAGACGGGGTTGAACGCCGTCTCGCTATCCTGAAACACCATCGCGATTTCCTCGCCACGGAGGCGGCGACGTTCCTCGTCGCTGAGTGTCGTCAGTTCCCGGCCAGCAAACCGGATCGAGCCGTCGACGATCTCCCCGTTTTTCGCGAGCAGCCCCATCAGCGCCAGGCAGGTGACGCTCTTTCCGGCACCGCTCTCGCCGACGAGGCCGACGATTTCGCCGTGGTCGATCTCATAGCTCACGCCATCGACGGCGCGGATGACGCCGCCGTCGGTATAAAACTGGACGACGAGATCCTCGACCTCGAGGAGCGTCATTTTCCAGATCCCCTCCAGAGTCGCAGCGTCTCCGATTTGATGCGTCCCTCCGTGCGCCCCTCGAGGGCGTTCCGAACGCCGTCGCCGACAAGGTTGATCGAAAGAACGAACACGAAGAGTGCCGCGCCGGGGAAGACGGTGATATGCCAGTGGCCCTGAACGAGCGAACTGCGCCCGCGTGCGAGCATCGAGCCCCATTCGGCGCTGCCGGGTTCCAGTCCGAGGCCCAAGAAGCCGAGTGCGGCAGCCGCCAATACGACTGTGCCGACGCCGAGGGTGGCGTGGATTATTACCGGACCGATGGCGTTTGGGAGGAGGTGGTGGCGGATGATTCGCCGGTCAGTTGCGCCAAGCGCCTTCGCGGCGAGGACGTACTCGCGGTCTTTGAGCCGGCGGACTTCTCCCCGGAGAAGTCGGGCGTAGCCGATCCAGCCGGTGACGACGAGTGCGAGAATCAGCGTCCAAATTCCTTGGCCGGCGACGGCGACGATAGCGATGGCCAACACGAGCATCGGGAACGCATAGAGCGTGTCGACAAGGCGCATAATGAGTTCGTCAATCCAGCCGCCGGTGTAGCCGGCGAGTGCGCCCAATGGGATGCCGATGGTGAGGGCGAGACCGACGGCAAGCAGGCCGATGCCGAGACTCAGTCGCCCGCCGACGAGAACGCGAGAGAACAGATCGCGACCGGCCCAGTCGGTGCCGAAGGGATGGGAAAGCGACGGGCCGGCGTTCGGCGGGCCGACACCGTTCTGGCTTGGATCGTAGGGAGCAAGCGAGAACGGTTGTAGCGTAAACGTGTAGCCGGCGGTCGTCACCTCGAGTGGTCGAGCAAAGAGCGTGAGAAGGCCCATCCCAAGGAGTATGAGCAGACCGACCACCGCCAGTCGGTTTCGCCGGAATTTGCGCCAGAAGGAGTCACGACTGCCGGTTTCAGTGAGTGTGGCGTCGACGGGATCGGCTGGCAACTCGGTGTCTGTCGTGTCGTAGCCGACGACGCGAAGGCGGCCGCGGGTGGTCGTCTCTGCTCGTCGGTCGTGCTCTCGCTCGGTGTCCGACTCCAACTGGGTCATCGGTTCTCACCGTGAGACACGCGCGGGTCAAGCACGCCATATAGCAGGTCGACGAGGATGTTTGCAAGGACGACGCTGGTTCCAATCAGGAGGACGCCGGCTTGGATCACCGGAATGTCCCGCTCGAAGATGGCCCCGACGAGCAACTGACCCAGTCCCGGCCAGGAGAAGACGGCTTCGACGACGACAGCGCCGTCGACCAGAAACGCCAGTTGGAGGCCGGCGACGGTGAGGACAGCGACAAGCGAGTTTCGGAGGACGTGTTTGCCAATCACCGTCCGCTCGGGCAACCCTTTAGCGCGGGCGGTCCGGACGTAATCGGCCTCGAGTTCTCGCAACATCGAGGCCCGCATCAGGCGAGCGATGAGCGCGGCAGAGGCGGCGGCAAGTGTGATCGTCGGAAGGATGAGAAAGCGCGCGGTCTCGAGGCTCAAAAGCGGCGCGTCAGGCGGGAGGACGGGGACCCAGCCAAGCTGGACGCTGAAGAGCGAGAGGAGGACGAGGCCAAGCCAGAAGTTCGGCGTTGCGATGCCAGCGAGGGCGGCAAACCGGCTGACATCGTCAGTTGGCCTTCCGGCGTGGACGGCGCTTGCGACGCCGGCGGGGATGCCGATGGCGAGTGCGAGGAGCCACGCGCTGAGGCCGAGGGCAAGCGTATGTGGAAGGCGACCGGCAACGGTGGAGCCGACATCCTGACCGGTGAGTGGCGACTGACCAAAGTCCAAGGCGAGTGCGTTTCCGAGCCACAGTGCATACTGTTCCCAGACCGGACGGTCGAGGTTATACTCAGCCCGAATCGCCTCCCGCAACTCCGGGTCAGCCTCCTGAAAGCCAAGGATGGTATCGACTGGGTCGCCCGGAACGAGGTGCACGAGCAAAAAAGTGAGCGCGCTGACGCCGATAAGCACCGGAAACGCGAGGAGCAACCGTTTTAATACGTACTTTCTCAGTGACATTTATTAGTCGTTCTCGCTACTCGAGCCGATAAACGCTTCAGTCAGCGGCGAGAGAAGCGTGTCCGTCGGGGTAGCGTACTCGTGGTATACCTCCTCGACGATCCGGTCACGTGGAAGCAACGCGTCGATTCCATGCCTGACATCTTTATTCCCGAACGGTGCGTTGTACGTGGGATACGCCAGCAACTCGAGTGTTCCAGTGGTCGCCCGTTGGACATCGAATTCGGGGTTTGCTTCGAACGCTGAAACAGCTGCAAGCGGCGGCTGTGTTAACAGATCGAGTTCACCGGTTTCGAGGGCAGCCTGTCTGGAGGCTGAATCGGGGATTACACGCAACGTAACGGTCTCAAACGGCGGTGTTGCTGGCACAGTGTCATCACCTGCAAACCAGTGGTCTTCAAAGGCCTCAACTTGCCAGCGTTCGCCCGGTTCGTGTTCCTGTAGCTGGTAGGGACCGGTGCCAACGGGCTCACTCGAGAGGTCGAGGTCGCCGTCGTCGCCGGCTGCAAGCGGGACGATCGACTGACCGACGTGGTACTCAAACGGGCTGTATTCCTGGCTGAGATGAATCTCGAGTTCGTACTCACCAATTATCTCCGTTGAGTCATACCAGCCGGCGACAGTGTCCATCATCGGCGTATCAGTAAACCGCTCGAGGGAGTGTTCGACGTGGGCGGCGGTGAACGACTCGCCGTTGTGAAACTGGACGCCTTCACGGAGTTCAAACCGGTAAGTGGTCGCATCGAGCTGTTCCCAGTTGGTCGCGAGCGCTGGCTTGACGGTCCCCTCGAAATCGGCAGCAACGAGCCCTTCGTAGATGAGGCTGGTTGCAGTGAGGGCCGTCGTATCTGTCATCTCGACGGGGTCTGTTGTCGAAATGGGGGCGGGAATATCTCCTTCAAGCGTCCGCTCCCCATCGGATGGGTCAGCATACAGGCCAGACCATGGCGCATAGACAGGGGTGTACTCAGTGCCGCCAATCGGCGATGGAGTGTACGAAAGCTCGGTTCGGGTGACGGTGATGGCGTCCTGAAAACAGATCGGAGAGAAAGGACGGTCACGGCTAAGGAGTGAATCGATACTGTCGTACAGTTCGCGTCGTCGATCCTGATCACTGGCCTGCCGACCGGCTTCGAGTTGCTCATCGACCGTTGCGTTCTCATAGCCGTTGAGGTTGAATCCCTTTGGTGGCGTTCGCGTGGAGTGAGCGAGCGTTCGGAGTAGTGCATCGGGCTCCCAACCGCTGCTGACGTTCAGGCAGACGAGTGCGTTTCGACTCTCGGCTTCCATCGTGGTCAGAATCTCGAGGTGGCGTGCCCACTCCGTTTCTTGGAGTGAGATATCGAACAGGGCAGTGTCGTTGAGTTCGTCGCGGACGAGTTGGGCCCATTGGGTCCGTGCTTCGGTCTCGGCGTTTGTGTAAATCGTCGTCTCCAACGGTGGATCGACGCCCTCGGCTGCAAATCCGTCGGCAATTTTCGCTTGGGCACTGCCGTCAACTGTCGGCTCGTCAGCGACAGAAAGGCAGCCAGCCAGCCCCACAGCACCGACTGCAGCGAGCAGTGACCGCCGTGTCGGCTGGGGGTTGGGATTGGTCATCGCCGATGACTTGCCACTGCGACCGCATATGGTTTGTGTTGCCCAGGGAGTGCCCGTTAGTCGTCGCCCGTGTCGTCAATAATAACGACTTCACCGTCGATCACATCGACGTTAATCAGTGTTTTGACGTGGTAACCGGCGTCAGCGACTTTGTTCTCGCCACCGACTTTTTTGATGACGGCAACGGTATCGACGACCTCCGCGCCGATTTCGTTGAGCGCACCGATCACGGCAGCCAGCGTGCCACCGGTTGAGAGGACGTCATCTAACACGAGGACGCGTTCGCCTTCGTGGACGTCGTTGATGTACATCTGATTTTCCGAATAGCCCGTTTGCTGGGCTATCGCCACCTCACCCTCGAGTCCATACTGACGTTTGCGGATTACGGTTAGTGGGATGTCGGTCATCAGCGAGACGGCCGTCGAGATGTGAATTCCCATCGCCGCTGGCGTGACAATTCGGTCGACATCCTCCAAGTTGGCTTTGCGGATGATTCGGATGACAATCTCTCGCAACAGCGTGGGGTCGAGTTTCGGCACGCCGTCACTGATCGGGTGGACAAAATAATGATAGCCCTCTTTCTCGATAATCGGGGCCTCGAGCAATGACCGCTTCAACTGATCCATGTCGTGGGTCGGCGGGAGAGTGAGTAAAAGGTGACGGTCCACGCCGTGTGTATCCACGCTTATTTTTCGCCGTAGCTGAGCTCCGGCGGTTTGTCGCTGTGACCCAGTCGCATATTTCGCTCATAATAGATGTGTGCGCCGGCAGTGGCCGTCAGCGTGAGTGCGATGATTGTCGCCCACGTAAGATCTGAAAGCACTGTCAGTGGATAGATCTCACCCCAGAGGGCGGCGACGAGGGCCGTACTGATCGCCCCAAGGGAGAGATACAGCTCCCGCCAGGCGAACTCTCGTCCGGGAACGATCTCGAGGTAGACGCTGATATCGACAGTTCGGTCGGTTGGCTCGATAATCCCGCGATCGGAGTCAAAGAAAAGAATGCCGGCTTCGTCCATCTTCGGAAGGTGGGTTTGTTGCAGCGTCGTATACACCCGTTTCCGTTGGGCCGGCGTCACACCGTCGAGGGTCGTCTCGTATTCCCAAGCTGCTACCTGTTGGGCAAGGTCACCGAGTTCGACTGGAGCCCCATCTCGTTTGAGTACATGTAAGGCGTATCGCCGGCGCTGATTTCGCAACACGTCGAAGACCTCAGCTCGTGACAGTGTCTCCGATTTCATCTGCCCCTGTGACATAGTTAGCTCCGCAAGCCCCGACTCGTCGTCGATTGCTGGCCCATTAATTTATGCCGATGAACGCCTCCTATATAACTTTCGTGACCCTGGATTAAGCGGTGTGATCGAAAATAACCGCAAGCGAGCCGGCGATTTCGCGGCCGAGGCCGGCTTTTGTCCCCTCATATCGGGCGGCGTTGTTTGCATGAACCAACAGCGCACGTGTCTCATCGGCACCCATCACGCTCGCATCGTTTGCAACGACAAACGCAAGATCCGCTCGCTCGAGGGTGTCGCGTGCGTTTTCGACCATTGCTGTCTCGTCGCCGCTCGTCTCGGTTTTGAAGCCAACAGTCGGGAGGTCGGGATGTCGCTTACGAACCGTATCGATCAGCTTCGGTGTCGGTTCCAGTTCGAGCGTAAGCGTCTGCCCGGAGCGGATTTTTTCCTCGCTTGCCTCAAGGGTATAGTCGCCAATTGCGCTCGCAGAGACGAGTGCGTCGACGCCACCCTCACAGACCTCGAGGGTTGTCTCGAGCATTTCCCCAGCACTTTCGACCCGCCGACAGGTCGCGTAGCCGACTGGTTCGTGATCGTGGATGAGCGTTACGTGCGCGCCGGCGACGGCACACGCACGAGCGATGGCCCGCCCCATCTTCCCCGATGAGCGGTTGGTGAGGACGCGAACGGGGTCGATCGACTCGCTGGTCGCGCCACTGGTGACGACGATATGGCGCCCGGCAAGCGGCTGGTCGCCAACGGCGCGGGCCGTTGCCGTCACGATTGCCTCTGCTGTGGCAATCTTGGCTTTCCCCTCCTCTACTCGGGGGTCGACAAAGTCGACGCCCCAGGACTCGACGCGCTCGATTGCCTCGAGAACGCCCGGATGGGCATACATTGGCTCGTGCATAGCGGGGACGACGACAACCGGGATGTCAGCACCGAGGGCGGTTGTGGCACACGTCGTAACGGGCGTATCGTCGACAGCGCTGGCGATTTTGCCGACGCTGTTTGCCGTCGCTGGGGCGACCAGTAGAACGTCACCCCATCCCTCCCGCCCACAATACTCGACGTGTTCGACCCGGCCGGTAATCTCGGTGACAACGTCGTGTTCGGTGGCGAACTCGAGGGCCCACGGATGGATGATTCCGCGGGCGCTGTCTGTCATCACCGCTCGGACTGACGCCCCCTGTCTGCGCAACTCGTGGGCGAGTTCGACCGTCTTTACCGCGGCAATCGAACCAGTCACCCCGAGGACGACGGTAACTCCCTCAAGCATAGGCCAACGTTGGGCCCGGGGTCTCAAAAGGCCGCCTACTCGTCGCGTCCATCCTATTCGCCGCGCTCATCTATCGGCATCTGCGACCCGAGGGTGCATCGTTGGTGTCTCATCCAGTGGCTCGGCCATCCACTCCTGCATTGTCTCGCGGGCACGCTGGTCGCGCTCTCGTCGCTCGTCGTCGCCGATTTCCTCACAGCCCGGTGGCACCTCGCGCTCGCGGCCGGTAAAGTAGCCCGAAGGGGTGACCCAATCGTGATAGAACGGGACTTCGGAGTCGGCAATCGCCGCGAGGCTGACTTTTGCGCCGTGGCCAGCGGCGACAACCGCCTGGTGGGGTTCGCCGGCAATTCGGCCAGCCGCATAGACGCCGTCAACGGCCGTCCGTCCGGCCGTATCAACGTCGATGATGTACTTGCTGCCACGCTGTTTTCGCCCAACATCGAGCGGCCGAAGATACTCGCTGTCGGGCCAGGAGGCCGCAATCACTCGCCGGGCCTCGAGTGGCGCGCCCTCGACAGTGGCAATCTCAAATCCAGCCTCGTACTCGCCGGGAACGACCGGCTCGACAGCGGTGACGGAGCCGCGTTCGAACGCACACCCTGCCTCAGTCGCTTGTTCCCGAACCATCCGAAGATAGCGCCGGGCGTCGACTCCATCGGGAAAGCCCGGATAGTTCTCGAGGCTCGCATTTCGTTCGAGAATCGACTCGCCGCCGTCGACGACGAGCGTGTCAAGGCCGGCTCGAGCGGTAAAGATTCCAGCTGCGAGGCCGGCGACGCCGCCGCCGACAATACACACATCTCTCATACCGTCCACTTTGTGGCGCTGGGTAACAAACGTGGCGAGTCCGTTTTTAGAGGGCAACGCTTACTGTCCCATCCCCGAGAAGAAGCATGTGGACCGCATCGTTCTCAGTACGGTCGTCTATCGCTCGCCGGAGGAGGTCTTTCCGTATCTGCAAGCACTCGAGAACTATCCCCGCTATGCCGAGCATCTCAAAACAGTACATCGGGTTGGCGATGGCGGAGCCGGCACGCGCTATGATCTACGATTTGCCTGGTGGAAACTGACCTACACGGCCCACTCAAGGGTGACGGCAATCGAGGAACCCCACAGCCTGGAGTGGGAGCTGACGGCCAACCTCGACGCCCACGGCGAGTGGCGAGTCGAATCAGCACCCGAAGAAGGGGGAGACGGTGACCAGACGGCAAGCAGAATCTATTTTGAAGCGACGTATGACCCACACTCCGCAGATTCCGACGCGGTCTCCCTCCCGCGATTTGTCTCGTTCAACTGGGTCATCAAAAAGCTCAGGCCACGGCTCCTCGAGGAGGCCGAACGCGTCGTTGGCAACCTCGTCGCGGATATCGAAGGTTCGAGTCGGGATGTCGAGTTGACCATACACGAACTTCCGTGAGTCAGTCTTCGTTCACGTTCATCCGCTGAAGGCAAGGGACTTATCGTTGCCTCGAGAACGGCCCGGTATGGTGAGTCCGCCGTGCGTATAATCGTCATTGGGGCTGGTGAAGTCGGCACAAATATCGCAGCGAGCCTCGCAGACGGCCACGATGTGACGGTTATTGACCTCGATAAGGAGCGCGTCGAGTCGGTTATGTACGATCTCGACGTCCTCACACTCCGTGGTGATGGCACCTCACTTTCGACACTCGAGGAGGCGGGAATCGGTGAGGCTGACTTGCTAATTGCAAGCACAGACAGCGACGAGACGAACATCGTCGCTTGTGGAGCGGCAACAGCTATTGATGATCCGTTCACCATTGCGCGAGTCAAAAAGACTGACTACCTCCGGACGTGGGAGCAAACGGAATCGGCGTTTGGCGTCGATTTTATGGTCGGAACTGACCTGCTTAGCGCTCAAAGTATCGTCCGTATTGCTGGCCTTCCCGGCGCACACGACGTCGATACCTTCGCCGGTGGACTCGTCCATATGGCTGAATTCGAAGTCCTGGATGACAGTCCACTCGCCGGCCAGACCATCGCTGAGGCTGACCGGTTTGAATCGTTGACCTTCGCTGCGCTCATCCGTCCCGATCGGATCGTTATTCCACGCGGTGACACCGTCATCGAGCCCCACGATAACGTCGTTGTCATCGGAAGCCCAGCCAGCGTTCGAAACTTCGCTGGCTCGCTCACACCGGCACCAACGCTCGAGCAGGCAAACGAGATCGTCATTGTTGGCGGCGGCGAGATTGGGTATCAAACCGCCCGCCTCTTTGAATCTGAGGGGCTCAAACCTCGGCTGATCGAACGCGATCACAATCGTGCTCGAGAGATCGCCGAACGGCTTCCGAATACACTTGTGTTAGAGAGCGATGCGACCGATATCGACTTTCTGGTGAACGAACACGTCGATGAGTCCGATATTGTCGTGGCAGCCCTCGACAGCGACGAAAAGAATCTCTTGGTTTCGCTGCTGGCCAAACGCATTGGCGTCGAACGAACCGTTGCCGTCGTCGAATACGGCGAGTATACCGAGCTTTTTGAAACGGTTGGTGTCAATGTCGCAATCAACCCGCGGATCGTAACAGCCGAAGAGATTACCCGATTTACCCGCGAGGAACGCACTGAAAACGTCGCTATTTTGGAATCTGATCGGGCAGAAGTACTCGAAATTGAAGTGAGTCGTGAGAGCGTGCTGTTTGGGAATCGCATTCAGGATGCGATGGCAGAGCTTCCTGCGGGGGTCGTCATCGGCGCGATTACCCGCAACGGCGAGCAGATAACCCCACGGGGTGAGACCGTCGTCGAACTCGACGATCGCGTCGTCGTCTTCGTCGATACGGACGTGCTCGAAGCGGTCCAAGCGGCGTTCTGATTACTCGGTCGGCCCCGAACCGCCGTAGCGCATAAACCCGTAGGCAAGCGAGAGCACCGACACCATGCCGGCGACTGTTGCGATTAGCAGTGTCCAGGCAGCATCGGAAACCATCTGCTGTGGTCCACCGGAGCCACCGCCGCCACCGCCGTCAGGGTCGACGATAATATCACCGATCATCCCAACACCGATGTGAGGATCACAGACGTACTCGTACTCACCTTCGACCTCAAACGTCGACTCGAATTCGAAGCCATCGTCCTCGAGTGGTTCGTGGCCCTCCCAGTCGGAGTCTTCGGGAATCTCCGTCGGGTTCACGTTGTGGTTGTCCGATTCCCAAATGAACTCAACGACCGTTCCCGGTTCAATAATTAGTTCTTCAGGTTCGTAGACGTTGTCACCGCCCGGACCAACGATGACCGTTTCTCGAGCGGCTTCTGCTTCCTCCTCGTCATCACCGTTTTCGGCTTCTTCGTCATCACCGTTTTCGGCCTCATCATCTTCGTCATCCTCCTGTGCAAGCGCCGTTACACTCATTGCGGCGGCCGCAGCCGCACCGACGGTGGTGGTTAGAAAGCCCCGGCGGGACAGTGGGCTCTCGTCCTCGAATAGATCCATACGCGCCTTTTGGGAGGGGCCTGTACTGAAATCTTCGGTTCGCCCGTTGGAGACGGTATTGGGCTTTCGGCCTCAAAGGCGGTAGTCATGACTCCCGTCTTCAGAGTCGAGAAACGCCGTCAACAGGCCGATGACGGCATTGATATCCTCAGTGTGGGCCATCTCCGTCGGCGTGTGCAGATAGCGCGTGGGCACCGAGATCGCCCCAACCGGCCGAGCGCCGTGAGACTGCTGAAAACCGGCCGTATCGGTACCCCCAGCTGGCAGAATCTCGAGTTGTGAGGGGATTTCGTACTCTGCAGCAATCGCCTGCATCCGCCGGTGAACCTTTGGATTCGTCAGCACACTCGAGTCTTTGAGTTTGATCGCCGCTCCCGCGCCAAGTTCGGTAACGTACTCGCCGGCGCTGAAGCCAGGGACGTCGTTGGCGACAGTGACGTCGAGGGCAATCGCGAGGTCGGGGTCGATATCAACGCCCAGCGAGCGGGCCCCACGGAGTCCGACTTCCTCCTGGACGGTCGCACAAAAATGAATTGTTACGTCGGGGTTGTTAACCGCCCGCGCAGCCTCGAGGAGGGCGAGCAGACAGACTCGGTCATCAAGCGCCTTGCCGGTGACGGTGTCGCCGACTCGCTCGGTCGTCTGGGCCATCGTGATGAGGTCGCCGCGGGAGACCCGGTCCTCGACTGTCTCGGCTGGGAGCCCCAGATCCACGACGACATCGTTGATTGTTGGCGATTCGTCGCGTTCGTCGGCATCGAGCGTATGGGGTGGTGGCGATCCGATCACGCCCGGAAGGTCGCCGTCGTCGGTGTGGACGGTTACGCGCTGAGCTTTGAGAATCCGAGGATCCCAACCGCCCAAAGCGTCGATTTCGAGAAAGCCGTTTTCGGCTTCCGTCTTGATGTGCCGGACCATGAATCCGATTTCGTCCATATGGGCGGCAACGGCGACGGTGTAGCTGTCGTCCCCACCGACGAGCGTCCCAACGACGTTTCCCATCGTGTCAGTCTGGACGGTATCGACGTGTTCGGCGAGTTCCTGGCGAACGATCTCACGGATGCGGTCTTCGTAGCCGGGAACACCACCCGTTTCGGTCAGCTCTGTTAGCAGGTCGAGATCGAAATTGGCTGTCGGAGATTGCATGTGTTCCTCTGGTGGCGTGTGGGACATAAATTAGTGCCAGACAATCGAACGCAATCAGCTCACGTACAAGCATGCTTTATGCTACCAGTCCACATGCCAGTCTGAAACTGCTGACGGCGCGGCCGTGTAGGCAGTGTCTGTCAGGATAGAAACGGAAGCGTACAGCTGCCGACGGTCTGTATGGTCACGCTAAACGATCAATTGCTAAAGCGTCTCGCCGGTCGTCAGTCAGTGGCCACAAACGGCGTCTCTGGGCGCTTAAAACGGAGTTACTAGGGGATTGGTACTCGAGGAAAATGGAACGAACGGCCTCGTTTATGTAACGCGTCGGCAACGCATTGGATGCCCAAGCCGGGCAGTGACGAGACATGAACGAACACACACCAACTGACGGCGATTCACGGCGAGACTTTATGAAAAAAGGAGCGCTTGCGGCGACCGCTGTGGCCATCGGTACCGGAGCAGCGACGACGAACGTGGCTGCACAGGAAAACGACGAGGATGAGACCGGAGAAATCGTTGTCTCCGGACACGACTACTACCCCGAAGAGGAACTCGAGGTCATCTCCGAGATGGAAACGGGAACGCGAGACGAGATTCTCGAGAGCTACGAAGACGAGTTCGACGACATCGATGACTGGGACGTCTACGTGATGCGGATCGATATCGGAACGGCCGGCAAACTGGGACACTTCTTTGTTGACAATGACGATCTCGTTGTCAGCGCTGGAGATACAGTGACGATGAACGGCACGGCCTCGATCCGCAACGCGGAGTTGAACCTGCTCGAGGTGGATGCTACGGCGACTGAAGAGGAGGAGCCTGAAGAGGAAGAGGAACCTGAAGAGGAGGAGCCTGAAGAGGAGCCAGAGGACGAAGAGCCGGACGACGATGAGAACGGAAACGGTATCTTCAGCTAACTCACTCCGTCTCTCTGTTTCGTAACTAATAACAGAGATCCCCAGCCGCTCTGATCCGAAGCGGGCAGTCGAGACATAAAATACCTAAAACACGTGGTAACCACGACGTTTAAACGACTGCTCACGTATCCTTCGCTATGAGCGACGTACGAGTCGCCGGCGTCGGCCTGACTGCCTTCGGCACCACGCCCGAACGGACCAGTCGTGATCTCTTTGCGGAGGCCGCCGCGGTGGCATTCGACGAATCACACGTCCCTCGAGCGGATGTCGAGGCCGTGTTGTACGGAAATTTCATGGGCGAACTAGCTGAGCATCAGGGCCACCAGGGGCCGCTTATGGCCGAAGCAGCGGGCGTTCTCGCACCGGCAACGCGGTACGAAACCGCGTGTGCCTCGAGTGGGGCCGCCGTCCGCGAAGCGGTCATGCGGCTGCGAAACGGTGAAAACGACGTGTTGCTCGTAGGAGGTGCCGAGCGCATGACGAATCTTGGAACTGCCGGCGCGACCGAAGCCCTCGCCATCGCCGCTGACGACCTCTGGGAGGTCCGTGCAGGGATGACCTTCCCCGGGGCGTACGCACTGATGGCCCAAGCCTACTTCGAGGAGTTTGGTGGCACACACGAGGACTTAGCCCATATTGCGGTGAAAAATCACGAGAACGCTCTCCCAAACGAGAAAGCCCAATATCAGCGGGCAATCGAGGTAAATGACGTGCTCGAGGCACCGACCGTCTCGACGCCCCTCGGTCTGTACGATTCCTGTCCGATTTCCGACGGCGCAGCCGCACTCGTCCTCGTGAGTGAATCCTACGCGGAGGAGCACAGACTGGATGCACCCGTTTCGATTACGGGCACCGGGCAGGGTGGCGACCGGATGGCTCTCCACGACCGCGAGCACCTCGCGCGGTCGCCCGCAGCCGCCGCCGCCGCCACCGAAGCCTACGCCGATGCCGGCATTTCGGCTGCCGACGTCGATCTCGCAGAGGTTCACGACTGCTTTACGATCGCCGAAGTGCTCGCCATCGAAGCACTCGGAATAGCGGAGATTGGCGAGGGGATTTCGGCCGCCCGCGAGGGGCTAACGACCGCCGACGGCTCCTGCCCAGTCAACCTCTCGGGCGGGCTCAAAGCGAAAGGTCATCCCGTCGGTGCAACCGGCGCCTCACAGGTCGGCGAGATTGCCGCCCTGCTTGCTGGCACCCACCCTCAAAGTGAGGCCGTCCCGGACGCGACCACCGGCATTGCTCACAACGCCGGTGGCACCGTCGCCTCTGCAACCGTTCACGTCCTGGAGGTAACCAATGAGTGACGACCACCCCGGCGACGCCGGCTACGACGACTGGCTCGACGCCCTCGAGGCGGGCGAACCGACCTATCTCGAATGTCCGGAGGGACATGGCTCGCTGCCACCACGGCGGGTGTGTCCGACCTGTGGAGCGACAGAACTCACCGAAAAGCCACTGCCGGAAACGGGCGAACTCGAGACGGTCACGGTGACCCGAATTCCGACGCCGGCGTTTGCCGATGACGCACCGTACGCCGTCGGCATCGCCCGGTTTGGTCCCGTCCGGCTGACCGGTCACGTCATTGGCATCGACCTCGAGGAGATCGAACCCGGCCTGACGGTTATCCCGGAGTGTGGGGAGTCAGTAACGACCGGCGACCGATTGATACAGCTTCGGGTTTCTTAACTGGCTGGCCGAAGGATTCGATATCTATTCGTGGGCGTGTGGCAACGCCGTCTCGAGTGAGCCGACGACGGTTTCGGGATGTTCGGCGTGGGGCAACAGCGTCGCGTAGTCGACGACGACGAGGCCAGCATCCGCCGCTGACGCCAACTCCCGACCGTCTCGAAGCGGGATCAGTTTCGCATCGCGACCCCACAACAGCGTGACTGGTATTTCGAGGGCGGCAAGCTCGGTTGCGAGGTCAATCTCGGAGTCAAGCGTTCCGGCGGCAAAGGAGGCAGGAGCGTATCGTGCACCGGGCTGGTGAGCGCTGTGCCAGGCGTACTCGAGTTCCTCCTGGTCGATATTCTCGGTGTCGTAGTAGCCGTCGCGGTCGAAAAACAGCCGGAGGGCAGGGGTGCTCACTAGGAGATTAAACAGGGTCGTTCCCACGAGCGGCGTTCGGAGAAGCGTCTGCAGCCACGGTTTCTCGTCGCTCGTTTCGGCCGTTGGACAGACCAACACGAGTCCGCGACAGTCGGTTTCGGCAGCGACGGCAGCGACGTAGCTCCCAGTCAGTGAGGAGGCAACAACCAACGGGTCAACAGTGATGTCGTTGAGAAAGTCACGGACGAACTCCTCGTACAGCGTCGCTGAGTAGACCAGCGGCGGACGATCGGACCGGCCAAAGCCAGGGAGATCGGGAACGATCACGTGATATTGATCGGTGAGGTGGGAAACGATCGCTGAGAACTCCTCGCTGCTGGCGGCGGCGTGGATGCCGTGAAACAACACCAGATCCGGGTTCTCACTGTCACCCGCCTCGGTGTAGACGATATCCATACCCCGCCAGCCATAGACGTGTTCGTCACCGGGCAGTGGATTCTCGAGTGGCGTTGTACGGCTCGCTAGAAGGCGGTTTGTGGCGGCGGCGACACCAGCGGCGACGACGGTGCCGGCAAGCAGCGTTCGAAGTCGAGGACTCATATTGCTCCGTTCGACAGCAAGGCGTATAATCGTGTTGTCGAGTTCCTGTCAGTCGGTATCCTGCTCGCGGTGACGCCCATCGGAAAGACACGCCTCGAGTGGCTCGAGGACCGTATCCGCGACGGTGTAGGGGTCCTGTTCGCCAGCAGCTATCGCAGCTGCCAGCGCATCGAGTCCACCATGGGCATCCAGTTCCGCCTCAAGGAGCGCGTTGATGTCTTCGCGCAATACCGTTTGAAGTAACGCTGCCGACCGTGTCCTCGCCCGCTGTCGGTCACCGCCAGACTGCTCGAGATGCTGGCGATGGGCAGCAAGCGAGTCCAGCAATGAACCGACTCCCTCGCCGCTTGTGGCAACGGTCTCGACAATTGGGGGCTGCCACGCTGTTTCCTCCCCATCTTGCTGGGTCGCTGTCACGGACCTGTTTCCAGTACGCACACCGTGGTGGCCCGCCGCACTGGCTCCGGCCCCCAACTCGAGCATCTCCCGGAGTTCACTGACCGTTCGGTCGGCTCCTTCACGGTCGGCTTTGTTGACCACAAAGATGTCGGCGATCTCGAGGATGCCGGCTTTGAGCGTCTGTACCCCATCGCCGCTGCCGGGCGGGACGAGGACGGCGACGGTTTCGGCGGCACGCATAATGTCAACCTCGTTCTGGCCGGCACCGACGGTTTCGATGATGATCCGATCTTTACCGAAGGCGTCCATGGCGGTGACGGCATCGATAGTCGCCGCCGACAGTCCCCCAAGCGTGCCACGCGCGCTCATCGAGCGGATAAAGACATCCATATCGCCGATGGCTGAGGCCATCCGAATTCGGTCTCCAAGGACGGCCCCGCCAGTGAACGGCGAGGAGGGATCGATTGCGATGATGCCAACCGTTTCCCCGCGTTCGCGGTAGGCCTCGGCGAGTTTGTCCACGAGCGTTGATTTCCCCGCCCCGGGACTGCCAGTGACCCCGACGACTGAGGCACCGCCGGTGTGTGAATAACAGCGTGAGACGAGTTTGCGGTAGCCCGGCGCGCGATTTTCGATGATCGAAATCGCTCGGGCGAGTGCGCGATGCTCGCCTGCCAGAAGCCCCTCGACCACCTCGTCGTGCTCACTCATCGGCACTCACAGCCGCTCCGGTGCGTTCTCACGGACGAACTGCACTGTTTCTTCCATCGATGTTCCGGGGCCGAACACCGCTGCGACACCCGCCTCTTTCAGCGCTGCCCTATCTTCCTCCGGAATGACCCCTCCGACGAGCACGAGCGTATCCTCGAGTGCGCCGTATGCCGCTAACCCGTCGATGACTTTGGGAACGAGCGTGTTGTGTGCGCCCGACAGAATCGAGATGCCAAGGACATCGGCGTCTTCCTGGACCGTCGCCTGCACAATATCCGCCGGTGCCTTGTGCAGCCCCGAGTAGATGACTTCAAAGCCAGCATCACGGAACGCACGAGCAATGACGTGGGCACCACGATCGTGGCCATCCAACCCTACTTTGGCGACGAGACAGCGTATCGACCCATCCTCACGGCTCTGACTGGCGCTCATGTCATACAGTACCGCAGCCGGCCGTTTTACTTTATCGGGGAACTGCAGGGAGTGGCACGTGCCAGGACGGTTCCACCCCGTCGCAGTCGGCGATCAAACCGAACCAAAGGCCTAAGAGCGAATCAGCCCAACATTCCCGTAATGACTATCGCTCGTCTATTGCGGAGGGATCTCTCGTGGGTGTCGAAATAAAAGAAAACAGGGTTAGCGACGCCGAGTTCGAGGCCATGAAGACGTTCGTCTTCGAATACCTCGCCGCTAGCGTCGAGAACGAAGACGAGGGCGGACGGATGCGGTGGTATCCCTGGCATTCAGCGGAATACCGTCACAACCACATTCTCAACGTCGTCGAGCTAGCCACCGAAATCGCCCAGAAAGAGGGTGCAGACGTGGACATCACTCGCGTCGCCGCCCTGTTTCACGACGTCGCCAAACTCGAGGCCGACCAGGAACTGCACGCCGAAGCCGGCGCACGCGTCGCCAGAAAATATCTCGAGTCCCGCGGAGAGTACCCCGAATCGTTCATCACCGCGGTCTGTCGCGCCATCGAACACCACTCCTACCATGGCGATATTAGCGACCTCCCACTCGAAAGCCAGTGTTTGCTCGAGGCCGATTTACTCGACAAAGTTGGGGCTAACGGGACGGCACTGATGTTGCTCCGAATGGGCTATGAAGCCCGGACGCACATGGACGCCGACGAAATGGTCGAACGGGTGTTAGAACGTGGCTGTGAGGCTGCTGACCGCGTCACCAGCAATACCGCCGAAAGCATCGCACACCAACGGCTCAAACGCGTCAGCTGGTTTCACGAGTGGCTCCAAGAGGAGATCGCAGCGATGGACGAAGACGAAGAGGACTGAACGCCCGGAGTGTGTCATCCGACGAGCTAATGAACGCTGCGAGGTACCTGTCGGCCATCCAACCATCCATCAAGTCACGAGTCGGCGTCGACCGCCGAGCGCTTGGGGCCTTCCGGATCAGTCTCGGTGTCGTTATCATCGCGGACTTGCTATTGGTCCGCCTACCGGCACTGACCACCTTCTACACCGACTCCGGGGTCCTCCCCCGGTCGCTGCTTGCAGAACTCCATCCGCCGCTTGCGCGATGGTCGCTCCATGCACTTTCGGGCTCGCTGTGGCTGCAGCTGCTGTTAGTCTCGGTCACGGCGGTCGCCGCACTCTGTCTGCTCATTGGCTATGGCAGCCGTCTCGCTGCAGCACTCTCATTGATATTGCTTGCCTCACTGCACGCCCGCAACCCGTTTCTGACCAACGGTGGCGATTACATCCTGTTAGGACTGCTCTTTTGTGCCATCGTTCTCCCGGTCGGCTCACGCTGGGGCGTTGACGCCCGGCAACGGGCGACAAGTCACACGGTGTCGACCCAAGACGACACCTGGCTCGCCTCACTCCCAACGGCGACACCACTCGCGTTTATCGTCGCTATCTACGCGACCAACGCCGTTTTCAAACTGCAAAGTGAGGCCTGGGTCGACGGAACCGCCGTCGCCCAAATCTTTCACGGCGAGCGATTTATTGTGGGAGTCGGGCCAATACTCACCTCGAGTCCGACACTGCTAGTGACAGTCAACTGGCTCTGGATTCTCCTCCTCGTCCTCTCACCACTCCTCCTCGTCCTCACCAGCTGGTGGCGAAACGGCCTCGTCATCGCTTTCGTCGGCGCACAGCTCGGAATGGCCCTTACCATGCGACTGGGCATCTTTCCGTTCGTCATGCTCACCGGCCTATTGCTCTTTTTTGCTCCCGGGCTCTGGGATCGGCTCGAGGCACGCATACCCGACATCCCCACCGTCAACCCACCGCGAGTGCCGATGGCACTGCCGTCGTCGGTTCACCAGTGCACTCGCCTCACAACACGCCTCCTGATTGTCTGCGTCCTACTCGGATTGGTTCTCTCACAGACAGCCGCCGTCGTCTCCGTCGCAACCGACACTGACCCAGCGCCAACGGACCTCGAGGCCGAATCCTATACGTTCACCCTGTTTGCACCGAACCCGCCGGATGCGGCCGAGTGGTTCGTCATTGAAGCACATCACCCCTCCAGCGAGCGAACCGACCTCCTCGGAAGCGGAACCGTCGACGGCGAACCGCCGACCGATGTGACGACAGCGTATCCGACGATTGCCTGGCATCGCTACCTTGGGGACCTCCGGTCGGCTGAGGACCGGCAGTACGAATCGGTGGGCGCATGGGTCTGTGAGCAGTCCGAGGAACCCGTTGACAACGTCGTCATCACGACTGGGACACAGCCAGTCGGTCCAGACGGGGCGACAGATGAGCCCACCTATACCGAGCAAATCACAACCAGTTGTTAGCGTGCTGAAAGCGTTGGCAATGCACCGCGTTGCGTGAACCTCTTTTTTCGATGAAAGTCAGATTGGCTGGCTCGAGAGGAGTTCTACGACGGGACGCGTCTGCGCACCTTCCCAATTTCATCCGAAAGTACCTGCATTGGTATTAGTGTCCTAGTATGGATTTATAACCAAGTTTTATACCATGGGTTATGGTAGTGTGTGCAATGAGCCCTTCCGATCCCACCTACGTCAAAAAAGCGTGTGCCTACATCACGCGCGGAACGGGTGAGCTACTGGTCTTTCGTCCACCGGATGACGACCGTCTGCAAGTCCCAAAAGGAACCGTTGAACCCGATGAGAGCCCGCGAGAAGCACTGTTTCGAGAAGTTGCCGAAGAAAGCGGTCTCGGCTCACTCGCCTCAGTAAGCCAACTCGCAAGCGACCTCTGGCAGCGCCGCCACGGCCGCTGGTACGTCCGTCACTTTTTCCACGCACAGATTCACGAGCCCAGAGATAGCTGGACACACACCGTCACTGGCGAGGGCGAGGAACGCGGGAAACAGTTCGAGTTTAGCTGGATCGACCTCGAGCAACCCCACACCTTCGCGATGGATCTCGATGAGTACACCCATCTTCTTCCTGCCGCCCAGTCGAATCAGGGGTCGTGGGCCGGAGCCACTCCCACCGGAAATCTCGCGAGTGATTGACGCTTAGGCCTTCGCCTGCCAACTCCGAATCCGATCTTCACTCACACCGGAAACCTGCTGTGCCACCGTCTCCGGCTCCGCATCAGTCAGGTCCGCCAAACTCTCGATTCCCGCTGCCGCCAACTTCTCGACCGTCTTCGCTCCAACCCCCTCAAGTGACTCGAGATCAGAGCCGCTTTCTGACTCGCGGGCTTGGAACTCCTGATAATTACAGATCGGACAGCCAAGTTCCCACGGCTCGTCGCCGTTGTGGATGACCAGTTCGGGGAGGTCGTGTTCCTCACACATCGCCGCAGTAACCTCGATTTCGCCCCGACGAGGCAACGGCAAGGAGTACTCACAGTCGGGGTAGCGAGTACAGCCGACGAGCCGGGAGCCACTTTGGAGTGTTTTGATCGCTAACTCGCCGCCATGCTCCTCACCACACTCAGGACACGCGCCAAGCACCGGTCCCTCACCGGCTTCCTCGGCTCGGCAGAGCGGACAGCCGTGGACGAACGTCGACCGCCCGGCTAGCATCTTCACCTCGTGTAAGTCGTGTTCCTCACACTTTTCCTCGAGAATTAACGGCTTACCCGTCGAGGGCAACGGCAGCGTAAACTCACAGTCTGGATAGCCATCACAGCCAACAAAGTATGAGCCGTAGCGACTCTGACGCACAAGGAGGTCCTCACCACACTCAGGACACGGCCCCAGGCGTTTGTCGGCTTTCAGCGATTTGCGAAGGTGATCACCGATCTCTTTACGGGAGTCTCCTAACTCCGCAAATATTTCTTCGAGCATCGTCCGAGACTCTTCGGTGACGTCCTCCAAACTCGCCTCGCCGTTGGCGATGGCGCTCATATCCGCCTCGAGTTGGGCTGTCATCCCTTCGCTGACGACTCGATCGGCATACGTCTCGGCGGCTTCGACAACCGCCATCGCCAGCCGCGTCGGCCGCGGTGGATCATTCTCGACATAGCCGCGGTCGTAGAGTTTCTCGATCGTATTGTGCCGTGTGGACTTCGTCCCAACGCCCATCGACTCCATCGTCTCGATGAGCCGCGACTGGCCGTACCGGCGTGGGGGCTGTGTCTCTTTGGCCTCGAGTTCGACATCTGAGAGCGCAAGCGTCTCGCCTTCGGTCACATCGGGGACGAAATTTTCCGTCGAGTTGTAGTACGGGTAGACGGCGTGGTAGCCGGGTTCGACCAGCCGTTTGCCGTTTGCCTTCAGCGAACAGCCGGCGGCGTCGGCGACAACCCGAAGGTGTTCCCAGATGGCATCCTCAGCAACCGTCGCGTAAAATCGTCGCACGACGAGTTCGTACACCTCCCACTCGTCGTCGGAAAGTTCGCCACGGGCCGGAATCTCACCGGTCGGATGGATTGGTGGGTGGTCGGTCGTCTCCTCATCACCCTCCGTAGGGGCGATTTCCTCGGCCTCGAGGAGCGATTCGGCGTCCTCGCCGAGCGTCGGATGGCCGACAAAGGAGTCAAGCAGTTCCTCAGGTTCTAAATCCTCTGGATAGACGGTGTTGTCAGTCCGAGGATAGGTGATGTAGCCGGCAGTGTAGAGGTCTTCGGCGATCGACATCGACCGTTTTGCGCCGTAGCCGATGGCACTGGCTGCGCGGATGAACTGCGTCGTGTTGAACGGTGCTGGTGGGGTGTCGGTTCGCGTGCGTCGCCGAACGCTCGTGACCGTCGCCGCATCGGCTCCTGAAAGGGTCTCAAAGACCGAGTCAGCAGTCTCTTCATTCCAGATACGTTCGGCCTCGTTCTCCTCATCATCGAGATAGAAGTACTGGGCTTCGAAACTCGCCGGTTCGTCGTCATCATCCGCCTCTTTCGTCAGTACAGCAACGAGCTCCCAGTAGGATTTGGGGTCGAACGCTTCGATTTCGCGCTCGCGGTCAACTAACAGTTTGAGCGTCGGTGATTGCACCCGACCGACAGAGATAAAATCGTTTCCCAACTGACCCGCCGATAACGAGAGAAATCGCGTGAGTGAGGCACCCCAAATCAGGTCGATAATCTGTCTGGCCTCGCCGGCAGCCGCCAGGTCGAAATCGAGATCCTCGGGTTCGGCAAACGCACTTTTAACTTCGTTGTCCGTAATCGACGAGAAGCGAACCCGGCGAATCGGCACCGTCTCATTTACGTCGCGGACGATTTCGTAGGCCTCTTTCCCAATAAGCTCACCCTCGCGGTCGTAGTCTGTGGCGATGGTGACGGTCTCAGCCTGGCGCGCCAGAATGCGCAAGGCGGCGACGATATTTTCCTTTGTCGCCTGTTTCTCGATTCCAGCATCGATCAACTCCACCGGCTCAACATCCCGCCAATCGCTGTACTCCGGCGGAAAATCGACACCGACGACGTGGCCTGACAGCCCCACACAGCGTTTCCCACCCCACTCGTAGACGTTCACACCGCGCTCGCGGCTCGCCGACGCACTTTCACCGCTCAAAATATCGGCAATACGGCGGGCCGCATTGTCCTTCTCTGTGATAATCAGCTCCACAAAAACGCACCTCCGGCAGGTCGCATGGGGGTCATTGGTCGGCGCTACGACCGTCGCTCAGATAACTGTTTCCCCAAAATCGCCAGACAGCGCGGGCGTACGCGCCACTACGCGAGCGCGAGCGTGAGAGGAGACGGCAACCTAGCCGGGACAAAAGAGCCCTTTTATTGGGCGGCCACCTCGAGTCGAATCGAGTCCTGTGGCAGAGTCCCAACGCAAAGGCGTCGATATGACGACCGGCGCGATTCCGCCGAAGTTGCTCCAGTTAGCGTGGCCGGTGGTACTTGGGAACTTACTGCAGACGTTTTACAACCTCGCAGATATGTTCTGGGTTGGCCGTGTGAGCGCCGAAGCCGTCGCTGCGGTCTCGCTAATGTTTCCGCTCTCGTGGATGTTCGTCTCGACGGCAATTGGACTGACGGCGGCGACGATTGCGCTCGTCTCCCAGCATATCGGTGCTGGCGATAAACGCGCCGCAGACCGGGTCGTCTCCCAAACGATCTTGCTAACGCTGGTCGTCTCGACGGCGTTAGCAGTTCTCGGCCTCGCCTTTCGTCACCAACTTGTGTTCCTCATCGGCGCTCGAGACCAAGTGGCTGTCGAGGCCGTCGCGTACATCGAGATTATCTTTCTCGCCTTGCCGTTTACGTTCCTGTTTATGGCGTTTCGTGCCTCGTTGCAGGGGGCCGGAGATACGAAGACGGCGATGTGGTTGGTGTTGCTCTCAGCAGGATTGAACGTCGTACTCGACCCATTTTTGATTCTGGGCTGGGGGCCGTTTCCCGAACTTGGCACACAGGGAGCGGCCGTCGCGACGTTCATTGCGCGTGGCTTTGCGATGGCCGCAGGCGTCTACATTCTGCTGACTGGGCGCTACGGTGTTCGACTCCGCATCGGTGACCTTCGACCGGATTTCGGTGTCCTCCGGAAGCTGTTTTCGATCGGCTATCCCTCGACGCTCGATGGCTGGGCGCGCAGTTTTGCCGCCGTCGCAATGGCTGGCTTCGTCGCCCGGTTCGGGGCTGCTCCGACGGCCGCCTACGGGATCGGCGTTCGACTCATGTCCGTCACGTGGGCCGTCGCCGGCGCGGTCGGCGATGCAACGGCAACCGGCGTTGGCCAGAATCTCGGGTCGAAGACACCCGGGCGGGCGGCAACCGTCACTCGCATCGCAACGCTTGGCACGATGGTGTTTATCGGCGCAATCGCCGCCCTCCTGGTCGCGTTTCCGGCCCAAGCGATCCGAATCTTCGTCGATGACCCTGCCGTCATCGCCGAGGGCGTCGTCTTCCTTCGGGTGATCGCTCCCTTCTGGGCGCTCTTTGCAGGTGTGATGGTCATCCAGGGAGCCTTCCGTGGCGCTGGCAACACCCGCGAGGCGATGGTACTCTCCCTGCTCTCGAGGTGGATTTTCCGTATTCCCGTCGCGCTCGTGCTCGCCTTTAGTTTCTCGGTGACCGTTCCCGTTGTCGGCCTGACGCTCTCGACGTTCGGCTGGGGTGCCGTCGGCATCTGGTGGGCCTACGCCTTCGGCATGGCTGCCTCCTTCGTCGTCGCCGTCGTCTGGTTCCGAATGGGAACGTGGAAGGCGAGCGTCATTGATTCAGCTGAGACCGCAGCCGCTTCTAGTCACACACCATCGGAGAGGAGTCATCACGAGGAGTAGCGCGATTCTCGCCTCTCGAGAAGAGAGTCCTGACGTGAGACGACGTGTTCGAATATATTCTGGTGTTTTTGTCATGGATTTGTTGTATGTCGAGGTCTACCTCGACCTGTGACTGAGCCGATACTCGGATGGAATATACGGGCTGGCTCGAGAAGCCGCTCCCGAACTGACGGTGGTAGTCAGCCAAAGAAATCGAATACGGACGCACAACAGACGGAGGTTAAATCGAACATGCGTGGACAGTATGACAGCAGCGAGATTGTGAGTATGGGTGTGGTCACGACCGTGGGTATAGGCAGCACGATCGTCGTCTCGCTCAATCCGGCAGTACAACCGATTGGAATCGCTGCCATCTGGGTCGGTGTCGCGATTTTTTTAGTTGCCCCATATCTCAACGTACCGTACATTTCACGTACCGTTCCCGTAATAGGCGTTGGGGCACTAACCATTGGGATATTCGGCTTTGTCGCCGGAGGAGCGTTCAGTGTACTATTCCTACTTTTTATTCTCGGTGGTGTTGGAATGCTCCTCGAGGATGGCTACCGGCGGATGAAAGGCGACAGTGGCCATCGAAACACGAACTGAAAAACTAAACCCCACGCGTGACCCCACGCTAACACTCGAGTGGGTCGCCATCCTCAAGCGTCCCCTCGGGATCTTCGAGACGAAACAGTTCGGCTTCGGAGACGAAGTAGGTCACTTCGGAGTCACCATCGCCATGAAATTGCTCGGAGTGTATCTCCGCTTCGACGCCCTCGCCATCGTGTTCGAGAGTGACCGTCTCAGTCTCATCAGTAATATCAAACGCCTCGAGAAACGCCTCCTGGACGTCGTTTATTTCCTCCGCCTCGAGGTCCTGTGGCTCACCCGACTCGAGAACCGCTGTCAATCGCTCCTGAAACCACTCGAGGTCGGCAAACGGCGCCTCGCTCGAGGACGGCGCGTCCTCTATATCGTCAGTTTCGGCGGGCTGAATCGTGATTGCGCCGATGTCGACGCCACTAATGGCCCACTGTGCGTTGATCGTCGCCTCGAGATAGGTGTCGTTAAACCGACGAACGTCGCTTACCGTGGCCTCAATCGAGGGCGGGTCGTCCTCGAATTCGTTAGCCTCGAGATGGTCGACCTCACAGGCTTCGATCTCGGATTCGGTCCGGCCGACTTCCTCGAGTGAGGCCGACCCTGATTCGAGGGTTGGGGCAGAGTCGAGACAGCCGGCGAGGGTGAGCGACAGCGAGCAGAGGGTCCCACCGGTCGCTGTAAGGAGGGTACGGCGGTTCATAACCGGGAGTTAGTGACGGGAGAAATGTCAGTTACGGTTCGTTCAGGACTCGAGTTCCGCTCGCAACAACTGATTGACATCACCCGGATCAGCACTCCCGCCGGTCGCGGCCATGACCTGCCCGACGAGGAAGTTGATCGCCCCGTTATCGCCCGATTCGTAGTCGGCAACGGCCTCAGGGTTTTCGTCGATGGCCTCGAGAACCGCCGTTTTGACCTCGTCGCCGCTCGTCTTCCCAAGTCCCTCGCGTTCGACGATTGTCTCGGGGTCGTCTTCGTCATCGAGCATCCCGCGAAGGACGACCTCGCGGGCGTTTTTCGCCGTAATCTCGTCGGTAGCGACCAGCTCAACAAGGCGTTCGACATCCTCGAGTCGGCCCTCGAGGGCCGTCACCTCCATCTCGCGGTAGTTGAGTTCGCCCAAGAGTTCGTCGGCGACCCATGCCGCCGCCAAGTCAGGGTCGAACTCGCCGGCAAGCGATTCGTAGAAGTCGGCTATCTGTTTCGTCGAGGTGAGTTTCGAGGCCGCTTCCTCGCTCAGACCGTATTCAGTTTGGAAACGCTCACGTCGGGCCGTCGGCAGTTCGGGAATCGAAATCTCCTCCTTCCAGTGGGCGACCTGCAACGGCGGGAGGTCGGCCTCCTCGAAGTACCGGTAATCTTTCTCCTCCTCTTTCGAACGCATCGAGACGGTGATCCCTCGAGACTCATCCCAGTGGCGCGTCTCCTGTTCGACCTCCCGGCCACGACGCACGGCGTTTTTTTGGCGGGTTTCTTCGTACGCCAACGCTTTTTCTGCGCCCTTGTGACTCGAGATATTTTTGACTTCAGTACGGTTGGCTTCGGCCAGTGCGGCCTCGCTGAATTCGCCGTCCTCACCGACCTCCGCATCGATAATCGAGAGGTTTGCATCCACGCGCAGGCTGCCGTCACGGCTGGCATCGAAGACGCCCAGATACTCGAGGACCTCCTCCAATTCGGCGAGGAAGGCCCGAACCTCGGCGGCGCTGCGAAAGTCCGGCGCGGTGACGATCTCCATCAGCGGCGTGCCCGCCCGGTTATAGTTGACGAGTGTGTACTCGGCGGAATCGATTCCGCCACCGCCGCCGACGTGCTGGAGGCTGCCCGGGTCCTCTTCTAAATGGGCACGTTCGATCGCGACCGTCCGACGGTCGCCCTCGACGCTGATCTCGAGTTCGCCGTCCTGACAGATCGGTTCGTCGTACTGCGTTATCTGGAAGTTTTTGGGGAGATCGGGGTAGAAGTAGTTTTTTCGGTGGAAGCGGGTCTCTTCGGGGATGTGTGCGTCGATGGCTTTCCCCACTTTGACGGCTGACTCGACGGCAGCCTCGTTGAGCACCGGCAGCGCACCCGGCAGGCCAAGACAGACGGGACAGACGTTCTCGTTGGGTTCGTCGGTGGGTGCCGTCGGACAGTCACAGAAAATCTTCGTCTCGGTTTCCAACTGGACGTGGACCTCGAGGCCGATGACGGTGACGAGGTCGCCCTGTTGGACAGTTTGGGCGGTCATTGCCCGCTGATTCGGCCCGGGGGAGGTAAAACGTAACGGGACGGGTTGGCGCTCGAGGCTGAGAAATAAATTTCACCGGAGGTCTGTGCCCGCTCGAGTCCGTTCACGCAGCGTCACAATCGTGAGCGCGTGAACGGGAGCGATAAGCGCCGTAGTTAGCAGCGTTCCAACAGTGGGAACGGTGGCGAGTGCCCAACCGCTCAATCCAAACAGGAGAATAAGGCCGAATACCGACCATCCTCGGCCGGTTGTCAGTCGACTGCTTTCGGCGACCGCTGCCGGAATCGAGTGGCCGGCGACGAGCGCCCCGGGGACGGCAAAGAACCGAACGAGCAGAAACAGAAAGAACACCAGGGGGATCAATCCGAACAGTCCCATCGACTCCACTATCTCACTCGAGTCAAGGAATCGAAAGACGAGATCAATTCCAAAAACGAACCCGAACAGGCGAGTGCCCGCTGCAGCCCAACTGTCGGGGGACCGTTCCATCGCCCACCCCATGGTAAGCACGCCGGCGACAGTGACCACAGCCAACGGAGCGAGAAACAGACCGAGCCCATACAATAGATACAGAGGCTCGAGGCCGAGCAACGACTCGAAGGGATGGGTTGTCTGGGGCACTCCGGTCGGATAGCCGGCGAACTCGAGGGTGATGTCGATGCCGTTTTCGAGTGGATGTGGGCGCTCGAGTGTCGGAATCGGATTGTGGCGGCGGTGCCAGTCGGCGAAGGTGAGGACCAAGCCGGCGAGCAGAAACGGAACGAACAGCACAGGGTTTCGAGAGAGGCGCGAAAACGCACTCGAGAGGACGTGTGGCTGTTCAGGCGGGTGCTGGGACGGTGCATAATGGGCACCGCCACTCTCACGCTCACCGATCGCTCGGTCGCCACTCCCGCGCTCACCGGCCGCTCGGTCGTCACCCTCAGTCATCGGCTTCTCCCTCATCAGTGCCTATTGCAGTCTCGTCTCCCTCCTCGAGAGCCAGTACCGTATCATGAACAGTCACGTAGAGGACGCCATCACCAACGATCGGCTGAGAAGCGCCGGCCGGAACCTCCGCTTCCCACCGACGTTCACCCGTCTCGGCGTCAATTGCGACCAGTTCCGGGAGCCAAAAATACGCGAGATAGATGACGCCATCGGCGACGACCGGATCGACATCGTGGCGATACTCGGTCGTCCACTGGGCCTCACCAGTCTCGAGAGAAACGGCGTGCAGTAACGCCTCGCCATCGGCCAAAAAGACGGTTCCGTTGGCGACGGCGACACTGCCATCGGTGAGTGCCCCGTTGTGAACGTACTCCCACTCGAGGTGTCCGTCATCCGGGTCGAGCAAGGAGAGCGCCTCTCGACTCGGGACGACCAGACCGGCACTCGTTGCCGTTGGTGTCGCGACCTCGCGGTAGCTGAAGCCGTCGCTCTCGGCGTTGGAATCAGCCGGCTCGAGCGTCCGAGCCCACAGCCGGTCGCCGGTGGCGGCATCGAAGGCCTCGACGTGGTCGGGTGATGCCGTGACGTAGACAACTCCATTTCGGACGGCCGGTCGAAACGGCTGGCTCGAGCGTCGAGCACCGATAGCGGCTGTCCAGTGGATCTGGCCGCTGTTTCCGTCAAGGGCGGCGATGCGGTTCGTCTCCGGTACGACGGCGTAAATTGTTCCGTTGGCAGCGACGAGCGAGGGCATTTCGGGAGTCGCACTGGTTCGAATGGGCGGTTCCTCGCCGGGGGCGTGCCATCGCTCGAGCCCGATGCTGATGTCGCTAAGGGCATAGCCCCCGTCGGCCGCCAGCCCGTAAACGCCTTCGTTGCCGGTGACCGCAAGCGTATCCGCTTGGTAAGCGTTCGCTTCAACCCACGTCGGGCCTGTCAGATACGAGTAGCCGCTCCGTTCGAACCGAATCCGCCCGCTCGAGGCGGCGATGGCGATTATCGACCGGCGGCCGGTGAGCGCAATCGTGTTCGTCTCCGCCTGAACAATTGGCGGAGCGGGGCCGACCACCGTCGAGTCGGGTTCTGTTTTCCACCGGCGTTGGACGCCGTCTTTTGGCCCCGAGGCATCGGGACTGAAACCGGTTCCGGCGGCATCAAAACGAGCCATCGGCCAGTCGAGGACACCGTCAGTCCCTGCGGGCGGACTAGAAGGGGTCGAAGGCGGCGTCTCGAGTGCGCGTATTCCGGCGGCAAGGGAGATGGCAAGGCCACTCCCGGCGAGAAGCTGTCGTCTGGAGGGCATGGCTATGGGCACGTCGTCCGGCCGAAGTTGTAAGCGTATCTGTATTTCGCTAGCGCATCGTTGCCGCTGTCAGCCCTCGCAGTGTGCCGGCGATTCCATCATCAAGGCCGTCTTCGGTGACGCGCCAGCCCCAATTGCCGTGGGCGGTTCCGGGCGTATTGAATCGGGCCTCGCTGCCGAGGCCGAGGAGGTCCGGCATCGTCGTCATCGCAAGCACTGCGTTGGCGTTCCAGACGGCCTCGATCAGTTCCCAGTGGATGTCGGTCCCGTCAGCCCCGAGGTTGAAGTGGAGACAGTCTTTCTGGTGGTCCGGTAGATTGTGGTAGTAGCCGACGGCGGTGTCGGTGTCGTGGGTCGAGGTGTAGCCGATGACGTTTTCGGGATAATGCATCGGCTGGTGTTCATTCCCCTCCGCACACCAATCAGCGTAGTGGGGAACGCGCATTCCTGGAAAGTCAAACCGGTCGCGCAGAGCGATAAGCGAGTGATCGAGAAAGCCCAAGTCCTCGACGACAAAGGGAAGGTCGCCCAGTTCAGCTTCCACGGTTTCAAAGAAATCGTAGCCCGGTGCGTCGTGCCACTGCCCATCGGACGGATTGTCGCTGTGGGCAGGGATGGCGTAGTACTCATCAAAGCCTTTGAAGTGGTCGATCCGGGTGATGTCCACGAGGTCGAACAGCCGGCGGAGTCGGGCGATCCACCACGCATAGCCGTTTGCCTGCAACCGCTCCCAATCGTACACCGGATTCCCCCACCGCTGGCCGTCATCGCCTGGATTCGGCGGCACGCCGGCGACGGCCGCCGGCTCGTTGTCGTCGGTCAGCTGAAAGGCCTCAGGAGCCGCCCACACGTCTGCAGAGTCGGCGGCGACGTAAATTGGTAAGTCCCCAACCAATTGCACACCGCGCTCGCTTGCATACGCCCGAAGCTCACGCCACTGCCGGTCGAACCACCATTGGGTGAGTTTGTGATATTGTACTTCGTCAGCGAGTTTCTCCCGATATGTCTCGAGAGCGTCGGCCTCACGAGCTTTCAACTCCGGTGGCCAGTCGGTCCAGGCCCCCTCGAACTCGTCTTTGAGCGCCATGAACAGCGCGTAGTCGGCGAGCCAGCCGGATTCACGCTCACGGAACGTCTCGAACGCGTCCCGGTCGTCCTCACTGGCATCCGTTTCGAATCGCTCGGCCGCCCGCGCCAAGCGCTCGGTTTTGAATGCCGAAACCGCCTCGTAGTGGACCTCGTGTGGTGAAAACGAATCGGGTGTCTCGAGGTCATCCTCGGTGAGCAGGCCGTCTTCGGCTAGCCCATGAAGGTCGATCAGTAGTGGGTTGCCCGCAAAGGCGGAGTAAGCTTGGTACGGCGAGTGGCCGTGAACCGCCGCAGTTGGTCCGAGCGGGCAACACTGCCAGAGTGACTGGCCTGCCTGCTCGAGAAAGTCGACGAACTGGCGTGAACCGTCGCCGAGATCGCCGATGCCGTGTGGGCCTGGTACGGAGGTGTGATGCAAGAAGACACCACTCTGTCGAGTAAATCGCATACCTCAATTCGCTGGGCCAGTCTTGAATAGTTATGGTCCCAGGAGAGTGTTTTCACTGATGATACTGGTGAAATAAATCGGAAGATGTATACCACTGTTATTCGTTAGCATTACTATGTCACGATTTCCCAAACCAGCACGCAGTTCCCGATTGAAATGCATCTCCTGTAACGCGCCCGTCGTCGAAACTGTTGATAACACCTATGCCTGTGTCAAGTGCGGCAGTTCACCAATTAGCTAGCGCAGGCTTTCCACCGATATGTGTTTGTAATTTTATATTTCAATTGCGCGAGAGCGCTCGCTCCCGTTGCTGTCTGTGGGTTAGAAGCGAATCTTGAAGTACCTTCGCCGAAATCATCACGAAAGATGCCACCCAAAGTACTAATGTTGGGGTGGGGATTCCCGCCGAACGTGAGCGGTGGTCTCGACACCGCCGTCGGTGAACTCTTCGAGCAACTCGAGTCACGGGACGATATCCAGATGGAACTCGTGTTGCCCGCAGAGATGGCACCCGAGGGTCGGGAGAACATTCATGGCGTGCCGACTGGCGTCGGCGATATTATCACCCGGATTGGCCGTCTCGCCGGCGAATTCGTCGAGTACGCCGCCGATGCGGATATCGTCCACACCAACGACTGGTTTGGATACAATCCGGGCGTTCGTGCCCAGGCAACCCATGATGTCTCGTGGGTCACGACGTTCCACTCGCTGTCCTCAGATCGGAATCTGAACCCACCGAAACAGGAGAAACAGGCCGAAAAACGAATTGTCGACACTGCCGACCATCTGATTAGCGTCAGCGAACTTACCCGAAATAAAATCAGAGATGAGTACGGCGGCGATGCGACGGTTATCTACAACGGCTTTACGAGCGTCGAGCACACCGGCCGCGACCTCAAAGCGGAGTTAGGTATCGACGGCAAGATGCTCTTTTTCGTCGGCCGGCACACCCACCAGAAGGGACTGTCCTACCTGTTGTACGGACTCTCGAAACTCTCTCGAGACGATGTGACGCTCGTCATCGGCGGCTCGGGCCACCTCACGGACCAACTCAAGCGCTTTGTCGAACTGCTTGGACTCGAAGAGAGGGTCATCTTCGTCGGTTACATTTCCGAAAATGAGTTGGGCGATTATTACAACAGCGCCGACCTGTTTGTCTCACCCTCTCTCTCGGAGCCGTTTGGGATCACAATCGTCGAATCACTTTCGGTCGATACGCGTGTTGTCGCCTGTGAAAGCGGGGCCGCAGAGGTCCTCCCTGAACACTGTCTCATCGAGGCGCGACCCGACTCCGACGATATTGCCGAGAAAATCGAGTACGCTCTTTCGTTGGATAGTCCAATCGAGTACAACGAGCGCGGGTGGGATGCGGTCGCCGACGAACACGTCGAGTTCTATCATGCCGTCGTAAACGACCCCGGCTCACTGCCCTGACTATCTGAGGAGTCGGAGATCAGTCACCGGCTCCGGATGAATAATTCGAAAGCCGTCTGCTGTTGGCTCTAAGCCAACTGTTGGCTCCGGCTCTCGAACCGATTCATATGGGCTGTCATACGGACTTGGGTTCGAGCCGGACGGACTCGTATACGGACTTGCGTACGGACTTGAGTAGGGACTGTTGGGTGCTGGCTCTGGCGGTCGGTCGAAATCCTCCGGTGGAAGATAAATCTGCTCACCGGATTCTGAGCGGACGACGACGGCGGCATCGCGGTCACCGGCAATCGTAATCGTCGTCCGTCCGCCCTCGATTTTTGTCGTAAACGAGACTGAATCGTCGGTCGGTGTATCGGCGCTCATACGCACACCCCGTCCAGAACATACTTAATTCTTCCCGCGGCCACCGATCACACCACGCAAAATCGGCCCGTGGGGCTCATATTCGGTGTCTACCCTCGCAACAACGGGTAGAGACCGCAAGGACAAAGGTAATGCTGCATGAAACGTTCAGTAATGCACCATCCTGGACCACCACGGTTCGTTGGGGTCGGCGAAGTCGTCGAACTAGCCCCCCGCGACCCTGACCCAGCAGCAACGTACAGCTGGCGAGTCGAAAGCGCACCCGCAGACTCCCAGCTTTCGCTCGGAGATAACCCCGTCGAACACTTCACAGCGGATGTACCCGGCACCTACACCCTCGAGTTGACCGCACCTGATGGCGTCCACACGCTGACGATCCGTGCGTTTCCCGGTGGCGACCAGCCGGCCGCAGATAGCGTCTCCCGTTCGGGCCGCTCAGGCTGGAGTGGCTTCCAGAGTGGCGTTTCGGGCCGTTCAGGTATTTCGGGCCGCTCCGGCTCGGGCTTTGGTTCTGGCGTCTCCGGTTCGGGTGCGCTTGCAGACCTGACCGAAGGCGTCTACTATGCCGGTGGCCGCCCACGAGTGTCGCTTTCGGGCCACATAGATGGTGACACAGTCGTCATCGAAGCCGATGGGAAGTCCCACCCCGACAGCGACGAGCGACCGGAAGACTTGGACGTGGAGTTTCTCCTCGATGACCGGGATCGCGACGCAATCGCGCCCGAAGCAGTTACAATCGACGGCCACACGCTCACCGTTCCGGTTGCAGCACTGCCGGACCAACTGCGAATTCACGCCGTTTCCGTCGGTGAAGGCGGCCACAGCGTCGCTGATGCGATCGAAATTCGGTCGAACGGCTCGGTGACGATGCACAATCTCTATCATCCACCAGAGTGGGGGAAAGACAGCACGATCTATGAGATCTACGTCCGAACGTTCGCCGACGAGGAAAGCCAGGAAACCACGTTCGAGGCGATCACCGACAAACTCGACCACCTCGAGGCCCTGGGCGTCGATACACTGTGGCTGACGCCTGTCCTCGAAAACGACCACGCCCCACACGGCTACAATATCACCGACTTCTATGCAATCGCGGAGGACCTCGGCGGTCTCGAGGCCTACCAGCGGTTTCTCGATGCCGCCCACGATCGCGGCATGTCCGTGCTGTTCGATATGGTGCTCAACCACTCCGCCAGGGATCATCCGTTCTTTGAAGATGCCTACCAGAATCCCGACAGTGAGTACTACGACTGGTATGACTGGCAGGACTCCGGGGAACCTGAGACGTACTTCGAGTGGGAGTACATTGCCAACTTCAACTTTGGCAATCTGAAGGTCCGCCGCCATCTGCTCGATGCCGTCGACAAATGGGCTCCGCTGGTCGATGGCTTCCGCTGTGATATGGCCTGGGCCGTCCCGAACACCTTCTGGAAAGAGCTTCGTGACCGCGTGAAAGCCCACGACGAGGAGTTCCTGTTGCTCGATGAGACTATCCCCTACATTCCGGATTTCCAAGAGGGGATGTTCGATATTCACTTTGACTCGACGACCTACTTTACCCTCCGCCAGATCGGCAACGGCCACGAACCCGCCGAGGCGATTTTCGACGCCGTCGAGCAGCGAGCTGACCTCGGCTTCCCGGACCACGCCTCGTTTATGCTCTACTACGAGAACCACGACGAGACGCGCTACATCGTCGAATGTGGCAAACCGGCCGCGGAAGCCGCTGCGGGCGCAATCTTCACCATGCCCGGCCCACCGATGATCTACGCCGGGCAAGAACTCGGCCAGCGCGGCCGTCGAGACGCCCTCGCCTGGGAGCACGCCCACGAGGACCTCATCGCCCACTACGAAGCGCTCGTCGACCTCCGCCAGTCGGTCCCCGCACTCAGTCACGACGCCACCTTCGAACGCGTCGAGTACGACGTCCTCGAGGGTGACGACGAGCGCGTCGTCGCCTTCGCTCGTCTCGAAGAGGAGGCCGAAGACGCCGCCATCGTCGTCCTAAACTTCGGTGAGGAGGCGGCGACGGTTGACGTACCACAGGCCGAGGATACCGACTTGCTCACCGATGAGCCTGTCAGTGCCGTCAACTCCGTTGCCGTCTTCCCGGCCAGTTTCGACGCACTGGCGGAGTAGGTCGGCGTTTGGCTCGAGGGGCGGAGAATCAGCGATCGATCCTTTTCGGCTGAAAGCCACTTAATTCAGAAATCCTACGATTTTCAGTTGGGGGAAGATGTCAAGAGTGAAAAAAACAACGGGACGTCGGTCACCTCCGTAACCGTCAGGAAGATGGTCAGAAAGTTCGGTCCGATCATCTTCGCTGAGGAACTGATTGAGAACGTCGATAGCTGAGGCGCGAAGGAGAGGTTTGTTGTCGTTGCCACACTGTTCGTCAAACGTGCACGCTGGGCACCCGTTGGGTTGCTCGCACTGGCAGTCACGAAGTTGGTCTCGAGCCCGTTCGGCAAGTATTTCAAAATCATATATAATACTGATTTTTTATATGTGAGTGTTGTTGTCTGTCGGTCACTTCTAGGAGATATTATTGTTCGGAAGGTTTGTATCCTATCCAAAACGAAATATGCCGTTTGTCGAGAAATGATTTATTAAACAATATGTTTACTATCGTATAGTAATTAGTATTAGGTGAAGTAGAATGGATCTGATTAAAAGTGGCGGATGAATACCTATCAGAACCCGTATTTCGGTTCATCGAGGCCCTTGCTACGGTGCCGGTCTGGCCTGGAATTTACATCGGTTTGATGACCGGTTACGTTTTGATAGTCGATGAACCAGAAGGTATGGGTTACCTGATGGCAGCAACGGTTTTATCCTTAATGTTTTGCGGAGTTATTCTCGTTGGGGTCGTTGTGGTCACCTCGATACTGCGGACTCGCGCAGGTTCCTCTTCAACCTCGCCGAACCGAATTGATGTCGGTCTCATCGGGTGTTATTGTCTCGGGTGGGGCATGGTAATCGCGTCAGGAATCATTAGTGGTGGATCACTACCGAGGACGGGGCCGGGTGAGACGGTCGTCCTGACCAGGTTCGGATTGGGAAGGGTTTCAGTCGCCGTCCTCTCAATCGTTATCGTAGGTCGCTTTGGTAAATTGGTTTTTGACGGTCTCAAAAAGCGGGTCTAACGTCCTGACTGCGTTGGACTAGATTATGTCACGTGTTGACCGTCACGCCATGCACCGAACACGTCCCATGGGAGGTCAGTCTCTACGTCGCCATCGCGCCAGTCGTCAATCGCGTTACGAAGTCCCTCAAACACCACAACGCCGTTACTATCTTTTTTAAAGAGAAAATCCCGGCGTTTGCCGTGGCTGGCGAATCAGCCGATGATGATGTCGAAGGTGGAACCACAGGAGACACTGATGACCAGGGTGATTCGCCTGACGACCAACTCCCTGGATTCGGTGTCGGAATCGCAGTCGTCGGACTTCTCAGTGGGATTGCACTCGTTGCTCGAGGCCGCGACTGATTGGTGACGACACGACCGAATTAAAATGAGCATATCGTTTTATACAACCCTCCAACAGGGAACCAGTATTGGACATATAACGACCATATGTTAGAGAAGAAGACGGTATATTCAGAAGTGGCGCGAGCATGTTTAAGAATTTCTCACTCTGACGCAGACAGAATCGATTTTGCGTGATTCATTTTCCGAATGGACCTCAGCACAAACCGATATTATCTGTGTGAGGCCCTCTACTGGCGACTGACGGCTATTTTGACGCCATGATGCCAAGTCGAGTGTAATTTATGTAAGCGGAGAGTTTAGCCGAACTATGCGGCTCAAAACGGCCCTTAATGAATACAAGCGCGACCGTGGACACGGTCTTCGCTTTCCTGAGGAGCGGCAGACGGCCATGGGTGCCTTTTCGGGGCACAGTGACCGGCTGGTTTACGTCTCTCCGACCGGCTCAATTCGGGACTACTCGGCATCGCTGTCGGGTCTGTACGGCATCGATCGATCACGCCTCGGTATCGAAACCGCTGATGACACCTACTGGTTTGCGGATCTAAACACAGTTCGCCAGCACTACTACCGTGAGACATCGCTGGTCGAGACGGAGTACGATGCGGGGAACTTCACCGTCCACCAGTACGACCTCACGTTAGGACGTGCCCACGTCACGCACGTCGAGCTTCGCGGATCGATTCCCGCCGAAGCCCATCTCGTCGCCTTTCTCACCCTCGCCCCCGAGGGACGAGAGAGTGGCGTCGGTCGCCTAATCCATGAACACGGCGGCCCCGAGGAGACGAAGGCGGTTGAAGTGTACCACCGACGCGAGCACGACTACGTGACCGCCTCGACCGGTCTCGATAGCGCCCGTGGCCTGATACCCGAGCGGTTCCCAGAAATTCTCACAGACCAGAGCATCGAATTTCCACGGGATGCGGAGTTCCACCAGTACGAAGACGCCCACCTGAGTGGCGACCTCGTCGTCACCGCCCCGTTAGAGCAAGCCGGGCGTGGCTCCCGGACGACGCTCGTCAACCAAATCTCAGATCACTACGAGGTCGACCGGAAAACGGCCCTCGAGGATCTCAGAACATGTGCAACAACACATGCAAGCGCCGACGAACTGCGGGAAGCCGCCCGCAAGCGGACAGCCCAGTCAGTTTCGGATGCGGTGCCTCGTTCGTCGCTCGTTCGGGCAGACCTCCGAGCGCTCGACTTGCTCGAGGCTCCCTCCGGCGTCCACATCGCTGGTCCGGAGTTTGATCCGTTCTACGCCCACTCCGGCGGCTACGGGTTTACCTGGTTCCGAGACGATGCGGAGGTGTCCCGACACCTGCTCGATGCCGGGGAATATCTCGGCCTCGAGACGTTAGACCAACTCGAAAAGAGTGCCGAGTTCTACTGTCGACACCAGCTTGAGGATGGGACGTGGCCTCACCGTGTCTGGGCGGATGACGGCTCAGTCGCACCCGGGTGGGCAAATGCGGCTCTCGAGGGGAACGAGGAATCGCCGGAGCACCAAGCCGACCAGAACGCGACCGTCACGTCGTTTTTGGCGACGTTGCTGCGGAAACACGGCGAGGAGTTGCCCGAATCGCTCGTCACCGAAATCGGGGAGACGATTGCCGATGCGGTCGACGCGATGGATCGGACCCTCGCTGACAACGACCTGCCGGAGGCCTGCCAGAATGCCTGGGAGGACATGATCGGGCAGTTCAGTCATACCGCAGGGACCTATCTTGAGGCGTATTCGGCGGTTGCTCGCGCACCGCTGAGTGAACTGCTGCGCAAGCAGGCCCGGACGAGCGCCGAGCGGGTGTATGGAGGGCTCAAGAATCTCTGGGATGAACAACGAGGGATCTACGCCCTTCGGCTCACCGAGGACGATATGGACAACCGGCTCGATTCGGCAACGCTCGTGCTGGTCGATGCCTACAAGGAATACGCCGCAATCGATGGCAAACAACTGTCCGAGACCGATCTGGATCGACTCACCGATCACGTCGGCGCGGTCCTCAATGGGCTCTTTCGAAACCCACAGCACAGTCAGGTTGCGGGTCTGATCCGATACGAAGGTGACTACTGGCGAAGCGGCGACCAAACTGAAGAGAAGATTTGGTCCGTCTCAACGGCCAGCGGGGCGATTGCCGCCGCCAAACTGGGCGTCCTGTTGAACGGGTACGGTCGAAACGGTCAGGCATTTCTCGAGCGGGCAGGAAACATGTACGAACTGCTCGAGGCAGACGGCCCGTTGACGACAGGCGCAGGTTATCTGGCTGAACAGGTATTCGATGACGGCGACCACGATAGCGCGACGCCGCTTGGCTGGTCACACGCGATCCGTCTCGAGACGACGGCGATTCTCGACGAACACGATGCGCTCCCGTCGGCAGCGGCAACACCCGAGGGACCGACCGAGCGCCCACGCTGGACGACCGGCGAAAAGTACGGCATCGGGACGATGGCCGATCACGCGAGCGTCGAACCCTCGAAAGTCTGGTTTACGCTCACGCAGGGGTCGTTGACTGAAGCTCGATTCCCCCGGATCGACGTGATGAACCTGCGGACGCTCGATTTCCTCGTTCGCTGTCGAGACGACACCGGATATACGGTTCGAACCCACAGCGAACGTGGGCGAGAAACCGATGGCGATACCGTCGAGCGACGGGTTGAGCCGATCGTTGACGATGCGCTGTTGTACCGTCACGTCATCACCGAGACAGGGGATGGCCGTGGTCACGAGTGGACGCTCACCGTCGAGTACGCAACCGATTCCGACCACGACGCAATCGTCGCTGACGTGCAGTTCGAAGCCGCAGACGGCGAGGAGTACGACCTCTTTGCGGTCACTGACGCAGCGCTCACCAACAGCGGGAGCGGTGACCGGGGCATCCGCCTCGGCGAGGATGGCAAGCACCATCTCGTCGCCCGCGACCCCGCAGCCTACACTGGTGAGGGCGACAACCCGCTGCTCGCCGACAAAGACGGCAGCGAGTTCTCTATTGCGATTGCGATGGCCGCCCAGAATCGGTTTGATTGGGCGACTGTCGGCACCGCTGGCAGCGACCATCTCAGAGCGCTCTTTATCGACGGCGAACTCGAGTCCAGTCGGGAGACGGTCGATAACGACAACGTCGTCCTTGTCGGCCGACTCGGAACCGGCGAGAAAACAGCAGAGACGTTGGCCCTTGGCTTTGCCCGCAACGCAGATACGGCCGCAGCCCTCGGTGAGGCAACCGGGGCACTGGCCCACGGCTATGAGGTCACTCGAGAGGCCTACGTCGACAGCTGGCAGACCTACCTCGCGGATAAGAAACTGCCGGCGTCGGTCGCCGACGATACGGCGTTAGCGGACCAGTACAACTTCGCCTTGATGACGCTGATGGCTGTCGAGGATAAAACCTACCACGGTGCCTCGATTGCCTCGCCATCGGTGCCGTGGGGCGAGGAGGTTACGGCCATCGAAGAGAAAAGCTACGGCTACAACTTCGTCTGGTCGCGAGACCTCTATCAGGTGTTTACCGTCTTCGAGATGGTCGACGAACTCGAGACGGCCGTCAACCAGCTCTCCTACATTTACGAGTATCAACAGAACGACGAGGGCTTCATCCCACAGAACACCTACATCAACGGCATCACCCGCTGGGGTGGCGAGCAGATGGATAACATCTCCTATCCGCAGGTGATGGCCTACCAGTTGGCCGAGCGTGGCTTTCGGTTCGAAGACGTTCCCTACAGCTACGAAAACGTTCGCCGGTCAGCCAACTACGTCGCCCGAAACGGGCCGGCAACGGCCCAAGAACGCTGGGAGGAGGAGTCGGGCTACTCGCCGTCGTCGATCGCTGCCGAAATCGCGGGCCTCGTCTGTGCAGGCTCGCTGGCAATCGAGGAGGGCAAGGATGCCGACGCGCTCATCTGGCTTGCCCTCGCCGACCACTGGACGAACAACGTCGAGCGGTGGACGGCCACCGAGACCGGCACCGACCGCCACACCCAAACGCCGTACTACACCCGCGTGACCCGTGACGGCAACCCCGAGGCGGGACACCTCCGGACGCTCGCCAACGCCGGGCCAACGCTCGACGAACGCGAGATTATCGACGCCGGCTTCCTCGACCTCGTCCGGCTTGGAATCAAGCCGTGGGACGATCCAATCATGCGCAACTCGGTCGATGTCGTCGATGACACCATCCGTGTCGACCTCCCCGTCGGCCCCGGCTACTACCGGTACAACGGCGACGGCTACGGTGAACGCGAACGCGGTGACGAGGGTGCCCCGTGGTCGGTCGAAAACCACGGCAAAGGCCGACTCTGGCCGCTGCTCACCGGTGAGCGTGGCGAGTACGAACTGTTCGCGGCGAACGGCGACGGCCCGTCACCGACGGACTGTCTCGAGATGATGGAAGGTGTCGCTAACTCCGGCCGGATGATCTCCGAGCAGGTCTGGGACCGCGAACACGGCACCGACTACAACTGGACGTTCGGCGAAGGGACCGGCGCGGCAACCCCACTTGCGTGGTCGATGGCCCAATACGTCCGACTCGCCCACGGCATCAGCGCCGGCGAGCCAGTCGAGACGCCGCGGGTCGTCCGCGAACGCTACTTAGAGCGTGGCATTCACAACCAGGACTCGAGCCCAGCACTCCGAGTCGACACCCGCTTCCAGGGTGACCGACTGATCGTCTCCGGGGAGACCACCGGCGAGGTGGTTGCCGTGAAGACGCCGACGGAACTCGAGTACGTCGAGCCGACTGATGGCGAGTTCGAGTGTGATATCTCGATTGACTGGGGCGAAAATCAGGTGATCGTCGCAGCGGCATCCGACCGCGACCTGCGTCAGGCGGCGACGACGGTGAGCCGGTTTACCCTCTAAGCTCACCGACGGCCGCTGATTCGAATCGAACGGCTCAGTCACGCTCGAACGACGGTCTACTGTCAGTTTAATTCTACATGTCTGACACACGTTTATACTCCCGGAGCGTGGTGTGAGGAATATGTCGACAAATCGCGTCGAAGAACTCGAGGCGACCGTCGCTGAACTGCAATCGACGGTCCAAGGCCTGACTGAAGAACTCGTTGAATCGAAAGAGCGGATTCGCGTACTAGAGGCGGAGTTGGATACGGAGACGCCAACTCGCGTCCCACCGCGTCGCCAACAGGAAATTTCCTTCGAGGCCGAACCCGACGATGTGGAAGCCGCGACGGCCGAACCCGACGAGTCAGCCGCTGACCCAACAGCTGAAGAGGAAAAAGCACAAGAGTCAGGTACCGACGAAATTATCATTGCATAAGACGACTGCCGCCGTCGCGGAGAGGTGACACCCCAACGATGCACATCAAAGAACTCGTTTTAGACAACTTCAAGAGCTTCGGTCGAAAGACCAAAATTCCGTTCTACGAGGACTTTACGGTGGTCACCGGTCCGAACGGCTCGGGCAAATCAAACATCATTGACGCTGTGCTCTTTGCGCTCGGACTGGCCCGAACGCGAGGCATTCGCGCCGAAAAACTCACAGATCTCATCTACAACCCCGGTCACGACGACGGTGACCACACCGGCGGGCCACGCGAGGCGATCGTCGAAGTTATCCTCGATAACAGCGATCGCACCGTAGCGCGTGGACAGATCGTCAACGCTGCCGGCAGCGGGGATATCGGTGACGCCGACGAGATTCGGATCCGTCGGCGGGTCAAACAGACCGAAGACAACTACTATTCGTACTACTACCTCAACGACCGCTCGGTAAACCTCTCGGACATCCAAGACCTGCTGGCCCAAGCGGGGGTCGCCCCCGAAGGGTACAACGTCGTCATGCAGGGTGACGTCACCGAAATTATCAACATGACGCCGTACAACCGTCGACAGATAATCGACGAAATCGCCGGCGTCGCGGAGTTCGATGCGAAAAAGGAAGACGCCTTTTCAGAACTCGAGATCGTCTCCGAGCGGATCGATGAGGCCACACTCAAAATCGAGGAGAAACGCTCTCGGCTCGACCAGCTTCGGGATGAACGCCAGACGGCAATGCGGTACCGTCGGCTCCGCCGCGAAAAGGAGGAGTACGACAGCTACCTGAAAGCGAGTGAGCTTGAGGACAAACGCGCCGAGCTGGTCGAGTTCGAAGCAACAATTGAGGACCTCGAGACAGAACTCGAGCAACGACAGACCGAACTCGATTCCCGACAGGGGAAACTCGTCCGTCTCGAAGAGGACCTCGAGGACTTACACGCCGAAATCGAGCGCAAAGGTGAAGATGAACAACTCGAACTCAAACGAGAGATCGAAGCCGTCAAAGGTGAAATCGCCCGCATCGAGGATCGAATCGAGACGACGAAAAACGAGATTGAAGAGGCCGAATCGACTCGCAGAGAGGCGTTCGTTCAGATCGACCGCAAGCAGGAGCGGGTCGAAGAGCTGACCGACGAGATGCGGGAGGCCAAACTCGAAAAGGCCTCTCTCACCGCCGAGATTCAACAGCGAGAGGGTGAGATCGAGTCCCTCCAAGCACAGATCGATGCCGTCGACACCGAGTACGACGAGCTGAAGACTGACCTCGCCGCTGCTAAAGAGCAACTCGAGGCGGCAAAAACCGAAAAGAACAATCTCCAACGCGAGCAGGACCGACTGCTTGATGAAGCCCGACGGCGCTCGAACGAACTCAGTGAGATCAAAGAGACGATCGGGACACGGCAGGCGGCACTTCCCGAACTCGAGGACGAACGCGGTGACTTGCAGCGCGAACTCGAGAAAGCACAAAAAAACCGGGCGAACATCGACCGTGTTGTCGAGGATCTCAAACGCGAGCGTCGGCGCTTACAGGACGATCTTGAGGAGTTGGACGACAAACTACAGGCCAAACAGGGCGAGTATGCCGAACTCGAGGCCGCCGCTGGCGAAAGTGGAGACTCCTCGTTTGGCCGAGCGGTGACGACGATTTTGAACGCCGGCGAGGAAGGCGTCCACGGCGCAGTTGCCCAATTGGGCAGCGTTTCGGGGGAGTATGCCGTCGCCTGTGAGACGGCGGCCGGTGGTCGACTGGCAAACGTCGTCGTCGATGATGGCGTCATCGGTCAGCGCTGTATCGAGTATCTGAAATCGCGCAACGCGGGTCGGGCAACCTTCCTCCCGATTACGAAGATGCACAGCCGGAACCTGCCTACTGCGCCGTCGGATCCGGGCGTCGTCGATTTTGCATACAATTTAGTTGATTTTGACAGTGAGTACGAGGGGGTTTTTTCATACGTACTCGGCGACACGCTCGTCGTCGAAGACATCGAAACCGCCCGAGCGTATATGGGCGACTACCGGATGGTCACCCTCGATGGTGACCTCGTCGAAAAGAGCGGGGCGATGACCGGTGGCTCGCGCAAAGGCTCGCGGTATTCGTTTTCTGCAAGCGGTAAAGGCCAACTCGAGCGAGTGGCGAAACAGATCACGGAATTACAGGACGAGCGAAATAGCATCCGAGACGAGATGCGGGACCTCGAGGGGCGTCTCGAGGATGCCCGAGATCGCCAAACAGATGCGGCAGATACGGTTCGAGAGATCGAAGCCCAACTGGAGAAAGTCGACGAGCGAGAGCGCTCGATCGAAGACGAAATCGACAGGCTGGTCGAGAAACGTGAAACTCTCAAACAAAAACGGGAGTCAGTTGACGACCGGATGACCGAAATTTCGGAGTTAATCGAGGAGCAAGCCGGCGAGATTGAGGGAATCGAGACCGAAATTAGCGATCTTGAAAGCGACCTTGCTGACTCGAAGATTCCGGAGTTGACGGGCCAGATCGAATCGTTAGCGGGAGAAATCGATGACAGAGAGGGCCGAATCGACGACCTCGATGGGCGGCTCAACGAACTCGGCCTCGAGAAACAGTACGCCGAGGATGCGATCGACGAACTGCACGAGCGGATCGAGACGGCCCAGAACCGCAAAGCGGAGTGTGAAGACCAGATTGTCGCCTTCGAAGACGAAATCGAAGGCAAAGAAGGGACGTTGGCGGAGAAACGAGAGGCCGTCTCGGAATTGGAGGACGAACTCGCAGAGCTAAAAGCCAAGCGTAGCGAGCGAAAAGAGGCAGTTGTCGAAGCGCGGCGGGCTCGAGACGCCCAACAAGACCGCGCTAATGCCGTCGAGAGCAAACTCGAGGGAGCCGTTGAGCGACGGGATGACCTCTCGTGGGAGATCGACTCCTTAGAGGCAGAGGTCGGCGAGTACGACCCTGAAGACGTCCCCGACCACGACACTGTCGTGAAGATGATCGAACTGCTCGGCGCCGATATGGAAGCGCTCGAGCCGGTGAACATGCTCGCTATCGATGAGTATGAGGAGGTTCGAGACCGACTCGAGGAACTCGAGGAGGGGAAATCGACGTTGGTCGAGGAAGCCGATGGGATCCGCGATCGGATCGACCAGTATGAGTCCCAGAAAAAGGAGACGTTCATGACGGCCTATAACGAGATTGATACCCACTTTCAGGACATTTTCGAGCAGCTCTCAGCGGGAAGTGGCCGACTCCATCTCGAGAACGAGGCCGATCCGTTCGAGGAGGGGTTGACGATGAAAGCCCAGCCGGGCGATAAGCCGATCCAGCGGTTGGATGCGATGTCCGGCGGTGAGAAATCGCTGACTGCGCTGGCGTTTATTTTTGCGATCCAGCGACACAACCCGGCGCCGTTTTATGCACTCGATGAGGTCGATGCGTTCCTGGATGCGGTCAATGCCGAGCGCGTGGGTGGGATGGTGGATGAGCTTGCGGGGAAAGCCCAGTTCGTCGTCGTCAGCCATCGGTCGGCGATGCTCGACCGTTCCGAGCGGGCGATTGGTGTGACGATGCAACAGGACAACGTGAGTGCGGTGACTGGGATTGACCTGAGTAGTGAGGGGGTTGTTGCTGATGATTAACGAGAACGAGGTTCGGAGCGAAGCGAGAACCTCGAAAGACTCGAGCGAGGAGCGAAGCGACTCGCGAGAGAGTGGACACGGCCCAGGAGAGAGCGGAGCGAGAACGCTGCTCACCGATGGCGGTGATGAGATTCCGCTGAACATTGCCGGTCACGAGGATCGAGAGCCGCCGTCGGGTGCGGAGTCGTTTAGTTTTGCTGAGGCATCCCAGCCCGAGTCTGAACCCGAAGCTGAGGCGGACGACGAGGAGACCGTCGAGCCTGTCGAGTTGCTCGTGCAGTTGGCCAAAGATGGCGAGATCAATCCGTGGGATATCGACATCGTGGCGGTCACTGACCGGTTTCTCGAGGCAATCGAAGAAGTTGATTTGCGGACCTCCGGACGGGCGCTGTTTTACGCAAGTGTACTGTTGCGGATGAAAGGTGACGAGTTGTTCGCGGTCGCTGAGCCCGAAGACGATGAGTTACCACCGTGGGAGGCCCCGTTCGCCGATGAGTCAGATGAGCCAATTGAGCCCGGCTTCGACCCCATTGTCGGGTTGGAAGCGGAGATGGACCGGCGCCTCGAGCGCAAGCAGGCTCGTGGGAAGCCGGAGACGCTCGATGAGTTAGTTCGGGAGTTACGCGATGCTGAGCGGGGCAGTTGGTGGAAGTCCTCACGGACCTACGACACGAGTGAGTCCCCACAGGGGTTTTCCCGTGGCGTCCAAGAATTGTCCTACCATTCGGGGGATGATTTCCGTGTCGATGACGAGCCGACGGCCGATGACGTGACGCACACGGCTCACGCGGAGGATATTGAGGTGGTGATCGACGACGTCGAGGCCGCTCTCGAGGAGCAGTACGAAAACGGGCGGGATGAGGTGTTGTTTGTCGAAATCGAACAGGAGGGTGGCTCGCGGGTGATGAGCTATCTGGCGCTACTCTTTTTGGCCCACCGGGGACGAGTGACCCTCGAACAAGATGAGCTGTTTGGGGATCTGTGGATCAAACGGGTGACGGTTGCGGCAGAGCCGACGGAAGCGATTGCTGACTGAGTTGCGTTTGCAGTGAAAGTTCACTCGAGTTCCCGTGCGAGAGCAACGTAGGCAAGCCCAAGAGCGACGCTGAGGACGGCAGCCATGAGAACGACGACCGTTGAGAGCCACGTGTCGAAAAAGAGACGGCTAATGGCGTAGACGACGGCCCCGGCAACGGGAGCGACACCGAGGCCGATAAAGATGCCACCGACGAACCAGGTTCGGCTGATGGTGCGGGTGAATTCGGTGACTGGTTCAGTCTCGCTCATATGTCCTCTTCGAGCGAACGCACAAATCGGTTTGTTTGGTGTCGGTGGATTGATTGTACCGCCGGCCGAGGGCCAGATATGCAAACGAAACGTGTCTTCCAAGTCGACGCCTTCGCCTCGGAGCCACTCGCTGGCAATCCTGCCGGCGTCGTCCCAGAGGCTGACGATCTCACTGACGAACAGATGCAAGCGATTGCCAGCGAACTTGCCCTCAGCGAGACGGCCTTTTTGCACGAGAGTGAGTCCGCCGACCGACAGGTTCGGTACTTTACGCCCACCCAAGAGGTTGATCTCTGTGGGCATGCGACGATCGGCAGTTTCGTCCACCTGACCGAAACCGGCCTCGAGCCCGGGGCAACAACCCTCGAGACGAACGTCGGCGTTCTCGAGGTCGAGGTCGAATCAGATGGAACAGTGTGGATGACCCAAGGGACGCCATCGGTTCGGGAAGTCGAGTGTGGCTACGATGTGGTTGCAGAGGCACTCGACGTCGAACAGGAGGCCCTCGAGGGGGCGAGTGCCGACCTACCGTTGGCTGTGACCACCACCGGATTGCCGTTTCTGGCGGTGCCGATCACCTATCTATCGGATCTCGGTGGGGCGACACCGGATATGCGCAAAATCGAGGCGTTGACCGAATCGGTTGCAGCGACCGGCATCTACTGCTTTACGTTTGATACGCTCGAGGCCGACTCGACGCTCCATGGGCGGATGTTCGCGCCGGGAGCGGGCGTGCCCGAGGACCCGGTGACGGGGACCGCAAGCGGGGCCGTCGGGGCATATCTCGACCGCTATGGAGCGTTTAATCCCACTCCCGACGAGATGCGATTTGAGCAGGGCCACTACGTCGACCGGCCAGGTCTTGTCCGTGTCCGCGTCGACGACGAGGTTCGCGTCGGTGGCCGTGGTGTCGTTGCCCTCGAGGGAACGCTCTGTGTGCCGCCGGTTGCAGACGACGAAATCATCGAATCTTAAGCGAACCTTTCAGCTGCAAAAGATTAGTGGACAATCATTATGATTCGGAACTTTCTTTACGGACTCTGGTGTCCACGCCAGTACAGATGACTGTTCGCTGGCTGGAGCAAATCGGTGCCGAGGACCTCGAGACGGTCGGCGGAAAAGGGGCCTCACTGGGTGAACTAACGAACGCGGGACTGCCCGTTCCACCGGGATTCGTCGTAACTGCTGGCACGTACCGGCGATTTATCCAGGAGGCAGGCATCGAGCGGGAACTGTTTGGGGCCGTCAACGTCGATGTCGAAGAGTCCAGTGCGCTCGCGGCCGCAGCGACGCGCGCCCAGGAACTAATTCTCGAGACGCCGTTTCCCGACGCGGTTCACACCGAAGTCCTCGAGGCCTATCGTGAACTCGGCGAGAACGCGTTCGTCGCCGTTCGGTCCTCGGCCACCGCCGAGGACCTCCCCGATGCCTCCTTTGCCGGCCAGCAGGATACCTATCTCAACGTCACCGAGGAGGACCTCTTAACGAAGATCCGACAGTGTTGGGCGTCGCTGTTCACCCAGCGGGCGATCTACTACCGTAACGAGCAGGGGTTTGATCACGAAACCGTCAACATCGCCGTCGTCGTCCAGCAGATGGTCGATGCCGACAAGTCCGGCGTGATGTTCACCAGCCATCCCTCGACAGGCGAGTCGACGATGATCCTCGAGGCAGCGTGGGGGCTTGGCGAAGCGGTCGTCTCCGGGGCGGTCTCGCCGGATAACTACGTCGTCTCACGGACAGAGGGTGTCCTCGACGTGACGGTTGCAGACAAAAAGGTGTTCCACGAGCGCGATGCCGAAACCGGCGAGACGGTCGAACGTGAGGTGGCGGCGTACAAGCGCGACAAGCGAGTGTTGGCGACAAGCGAGATCGACCGGTTAGTCGACCTCGGTGAGCGCGTCGAAAACCACTACGGGACGCCACAGGATGTCGAGTGGGCGATCGTCGGGGCGGACATCTATATGCTCCAATCGAGGCCGATCACGACGATCGATGCTGACACAACGAGTCAATCCGGTGGCGTTCGAACCGCCGATGGGAGCGGGACGACGGCCGAACCACCGGCTGCAGAAAGCGATTCCGACGGCGAAGTACTCGTCGATGGACTCGGCTCGAGTCCGGGGACGGTAAGCGGCGGCGCCAAAATCATCCGAAAGCTCGACGATCTGGCAAAAGTCGCAGAGGGCGATATCATCGTCACCGAGATGACGATGCCGGATATGGTGCCGGCGATGAAACGCGCCGTCGGCATTATCACTGACGAGGGTGGGATGACCAGCCACGCCGCAATCGTCTCCCGCGAGCTTGGGGTTCCAGCCGTTGTTGGGACCACGAAGGCCACGGAAATGCTCACCGATGGCCAACAGGTCACGCTCGATGGCGAGCGAGGCGTTGTGATGGCAGGGGCCACAGTGGACAGTGAAACGGAGTATGAACCGGTCGAATCGGTCCGCCCACAGTCGCCAGTGAAGCCAATGACCGCCACGGAAGTCAAAGTCAACGTCTCGATTCCGGAGGCCGCCGAACGGGCCGCCGCAACCGGTGCCGACGGCGTTGGCCTCCTCCGTCTCGAGCACATGATCCTCTCGAGTGGGAAGACGCCCGAACATTTCATCGAGACCGAGGGCGTCGACGCCTACGTCGAGGAACTGGTCTCGGGCATTCGCCGAGTTGCTGAGGAGTTCTATCCCCGACCGGTACGTGTGCGGACGCTCGATGCACCAACCGACGAGTTTCGCCAACTTGCCGGTGGCGAAGATGAGCCCGTCGAGCATAACCCAATGTTAGGCTACCGGGGAATCCGCCGCAGTCTCAACCGTCCGGACGTGTTTGCCCACGAACTCGAGGCGCTCCGCCGGCTGTTCGAGATGGGGTACGATAACGTCGAAGTGATGTTTCCGCTGATCACCGACGCCGAAGAGCTGTTACAGGCGAAGGCGCTGCTTGCGGAGGCGGGAATCGATCCCGACAAACGCAAATGGGGCGTGATGATCGAAACCCCGGCGGCGGCGTTAGGTATCGAGTCGTTAGCGAAGACAGGCATCGATTTCGCCTCCTTTGGCACGAACGACCTCACCCAGTACACCCTCGCACTCGACCGAAACAACGAGCACGTTGCCGGCGGCTTCGATGAACTGCACCCGTCGGTGCTCCGACTGATCGGCGACGTTATCGAGAGCTGTCGGGAACACGGCGTCGACACGAGCATCTGCGGACAGGCCGGCTCGAAACCCGAAATGGTCACCGTGTTGGTCAACGACGGAATTAGCTCGATTTCAGCGAACATCGACGCCGTCCGCGACGTTCAACACGAGGTCAAACGGGTCGAGCAGAAGTTGCTGCTCGAGTCGATCCGGTAATCGCTCGAGTAGACAAAACAGCCCTCGAGCCAGTCTCAAACGACTCACACCTCGAGCCTATTTCAAAGCAGGACGATCCAGCCCCCGAGTTGGCCACAGAGCAACACGACCATCCCGACGACCGTGGGAGTTGGTGACTCACGGCGAGTGTAGGTGAGTGCACCCCACATGAAGAAAGGAAGACTGATCAGGCTCCCGACAACGACCGCTGTCGGAAGCACCGTCTCCCACAGTACCAACAACGAGGCGAGCCCAAGACAGCCACTGGCGAAAAACACCCGCCGGAGTCGCGTAGGTGACCAGCGAACAGCCAGCGTATTCTTGCCGACGGTCCTGTCGGCCTCCCGGTCTGGCCATTGGGTTGCAAGCAAGTTCAGAAAGACGGCAATGCCGAAGGGAACAACCGCGAGAACGGCTAGGAAGTCGACGCTACCGGTGACCGTCGCGTATCCAAACAGCGGCGCGGCAATTCCACCCAAAAAGGAGTTATCGACTTCGCCGAGGCCGTTCCAAGCGAGTGCGACCGGCGGAAGCGAATAGGTCCACCCCAACACTGCAATCAGGGCAACCACGGCGGCCGCCTGCAGGCTCAACAGGCCCAAAAATATCGCGAAGACGGTGACAACCGCCCACAGCTTGCTGGTCACGAGCATCGCCCGGCCAGCAAGTCGTCGGTCGAAGCCGGTCGCCGAAAGCGCACCGCTCCCGCCAGAAAACGGCGTTCGTGTCGTCAACGCGTCGGTCTCGTAGTCGGCATACTCGTTGGCATAATGGATACTCGCAGCGATCAGAAGTAACGAGAGACCGCCGACGAACACTGGCTCCACCTCGAGTGGAGACCCCCATGCGAGGGCGATTGCGACACCCAAACTTCCCGATAGGGCAACCGCGACCAGTTGGTCAGGTCGGCTCATCGCGAGCAGGGCCCACGCCATCGCAGCCGGCCTGGGCCACTGGGCAGGGTTCACGACTGGCCGTTTTCACTCACGATATATGAGCGTCGCGGTCAGGGGCACCTCGAGTGAGCTATCGGCTTTCCTCCTTGCAACAGAACACAACGGATAAAATGCTCCCGACCGATGTGGGGTATATATGCGCGCTGAGCCGCAGTCGTTCGACCGAGTGCTCTCCTCGATGTGTACCCGCCCGCACCCGGTAGCCCGCGACGCGGCAGAGCAGTTTCTCGCGACAAATCCGGGCGATCCCGGCAGCTATCCGACAGTGGCAGCCTTGGAGAAGGAAGCCGTCACCGCACTTGGCGAGGTCGCCGAATTGGACGACCCAGCCGGCTACATTGCAAGCGGTGGCACCGAAGCGAACATCCAGGCCGTCCGGATCGCCCGCAACCGAGCTACAAGCCGGCGGCCGAACGTCATTATTCCCGAATCGGCCCATTTCAGTTTTCAGAAAGCCGCCGACTTACTCGGCGTCGAGTTGCGCGTCGTCCCAACCGACGAACAGTATCGAGCCAATCTCGAGGCCGTCGACCGGTGTGCCGACTCGGAGACGGCGATGATCGTCGGCGTTGCAGGAACGACGGAGTTCGGACGCGTCGACCCTATTCCGGCACTTGGCGAGATTGCCGCCGATGTCGACGCCGCACTCCACGTCGACGCCGCCTGGGGTGGCTTTATTCTCCCCTTTACCGACCACGCCTGGAACTTTTCTCACGCCGCCGTCGATACGATGGCAATCGATCCACACAAGATGGGACAGGCAGCAGTTCCTGCCGGTGGCTTGCTCGTGCGGGATGAACAGCTGTTGGACGCACTGGCCGTCGAAACGCCTTACCTCGAGTCGACCTCACAGGCGACGCTCACCGGCACGCGGTCGGGAGCGGGGGTCGCGAGTGCGCTGGCAGCCATGGACGCGCTGTGGCCGGCTGGCTACCGCGAGCAGTATGAACGCTCACAGGCCAATGCCGAGTGGCTTGCGTCTGCACTCAGTCGTCGCGGCATCGACGTCGTCGAACCCGAACTCCCGCTGGTCGCCGCCGACATCGACCAACCGGTGTTTGAATCCCTCAGAGAACTCGGCTGGCGGCTCTCTCGGGGTGGCAGCGACAAGACTCGATTCGTCTGTATGCCCCACGTTACCCGCGAGCAACTCGAGGCGTTTATCGGCGATTTCGACACACTTGCGTGTGAGGCTGCCCCGAGCGTTCACGTCCCCAGTGACGACTGAGACGAAGCCAAATCGACTTTCTTTTCAGGTTGTCGACCCCTCTCAGGGTATGGCGCCCGATCGGATCGATGTCGTCGCCGTCTGTGGTCTACTGGGCTTTGCTATCGGCAGTCAACTCGTCACACTCGAGGCGTTCGTGCTCGCGGCCGGACTGGGCGGGTTTACCCTCTCGTTGGCAGTGTGGCGGCTCTATGACGGCCGGGTCTGGGAGGCGTTTGGCTGGCTTGCGTGGGTCGGAGCGGCAGTCGTCATCGCGTTTGGTCCTGCCGGACAGCCGGGGTTAATTCTGGCCTTTTTGAGTGCCGTCATCATCGGCATTGGCTTTCTCGTCGGCGGTCGAAGTGGACGACTGCCTGACGTGTGGACGGTAACCGAAGAGTAATCACCACCCGAGCCACTCCGCAAATGGCCCAGTGAGAAAGGAGACGTACTCGAGGATGCCAAGGATGAGCGCGATGAGCAAGACGAGAACAACGGGAACTCGAACGAGCCAGATCCACAGCGAGCCAACCCTTCCGAGTGGCCCAATTCCCTTCTCTAACTCCTCGATCGCCTCCGTCGCATACGCCCACCCGACGAAAATAGATAACAAGAGTCCGCCGAGCACCAGCAGAATCTGATCGGCAAAGAGGTCAAAGAGATCGAGCAAGACGAGGTCAAGCGCTGCGGGAACCCCTAACAGAAACATGGCCACGCCAATGCCGGCCGTCGCGGTCGGTCGATCCATCCCGCGTTCGTCAATGAGATAGGAGACAACGACCTCCATCAGGGAGATGGCACTCGAGAGGGCGGCGATGGCGACGGTGGCAAAAAAGAGTGCACCGACGAGCCATCCCAGTTGGATATCGGCGAACGCGGCCGCAAGGCTGACGAAAATTGCGCCGGCACCGGGGTCGGCGGGATCGACGCCTGCCGTAAAGAGAATCGGGAAGACGATGAGGCCGACGACGAAGGCGACCAGCGTATCAAAGCCGATGATGATCGCGCCATCGGTCCCAAGATTTCGATCCTCCTCGAGATAGGAGGCATAGGTGATCATCACACCCATCCCGAGTGAGAGGGTAAAAAACGCTTGTCCTGCCGCTGCCGGTGCGATGCTTTGCCAGTCAGCAGCGACCACCGACAGATCGGGAGTCAAATAGTAACTATAGGCCGCAGACGCGGCCTCGAGCGTAAACGCATAGATCGCCAGCCCGCCGGCGATGAGGACGATCGCGGGGACGATAACGGTGACAGCAATTTCGATTCCGCGACGGATACCGAGTGCGACGATTCCGATGACAATCGCCATGAAAATCGCGTGGAAGCCGACCGCATCGAGGCCGCTTGCAACGGTGAGAAACTGTGCTTCAGCGCCGGCCCCGTCGGCGACGTAGCCATCTCGGAGACCAATCAGTACGTACCGAATCGTCCAACCGGCGACGACGCTATAATACGAGAGAATAACGAAGCCAGTGGCGACGAAAATCCACCCGATATATCGAAACGGGCCGGATGCAAGTTGTCTCAGGGCACCGACCGGATTGCGGTCAGTCCGCCGGCCAACAACGAATTCGACAAGCATCGCTGGGAAGCCAATGGCGACGACAAACAACAGATAGATGAGCAAAAACGCGCCACCACCCTCCTGGCCAACCTGAAACGGAAAGCGCCAGACGTTGCCCAGACCGACGGCACTGCCGACGGCAGCTAAAATGAATCCGACACGCGTCGCCCACGCCTCTCGAGGGCTCATAGCCTCACTCTGCGGACTCGAATCAAAGGGGTAGCGATGCTTTCAGCGGGTAGCCAGCCAGTACAGCTGACAGGTGCATCCTACTGTCGAAGACCCTCGGGGTGAGAGGAGTTCACAGCCCACATGCCGATCGAAACCGGCGGGTTTTACGCCGATCGACGACTGTTCTGACGTATGAGCACCGACCCATTTCCGACCGACCGGCCCGCGGTCGTCACCTGCGGGTTGCCCTACGCCAACGGCGACCTGCATATCGGCCACCTGCGGGGATACATCGGCGCAGACACGTTCAATCGCGCCCTCGGAACCCTCGGCCAGCAATCGGCCTATGTCTGTGGCTCGGACATGCACGGAACGCCCGTCGCCGTCAACGCCGAAAAAGAGGGGATCGATCCCGAGGAGTTCGCGCTGCGCTGGCACGAGCAATACAAGGAAACCTTCCCACAGTTTGGCATCGATTTCGACAATTACGGTCACACCCACGACCGGACAAACACGGAGCTGACCCGTGAAATCGTCACCAGCCTCGAGAAAAACGGCCACATTTACGAAAAAACCATCCAGGTGGCCTACGATCCCGACGCCGACCAGTATCTCCCCGACCGCTACGTCGAAGGAATCTGTCCCTACTGTGGCGAACATGCCCGCGGCGACGAGTGTGATGAAGGCTGTCAACGACACTTAGAGCCCGGAGAGATCAAAGAGCCGGTAAGTTCAATCACCGGTAACGGAGCAACCTACTGCGAGCGCGAACACAAGTTCTTTCGCGTCTCGGAGTTTGCCGACTATCTCACTGACTTCCTCGACGGCCTTGAGGGGACCTCAAACGCCCGAAACCAGCCACGGCAGTGGATCGAAGACGGCCTACAAGATTGGTGTATCACGCGAGATATGGAGTGGGGAATCGACTATCCAAGCGAGACAGACGGCGAGGACCAACTCGTCCTCTACGTCTGGGTGGATGCCCCAATCGAGTACATCGCGAGTACGAAACAGTACAGCGAGCGCGTCGGCACGGACACCTATAACTGGGAAACGGTGTGGAAAAACGACGGCGACATCGTCCACATCATCGGCCGCGATATCATCCAACACCACGCCATCTTCTGGCCAGCAATGCTCGAAGGCACCGGCTACAACGCCCCACGAGCGATTGCCGCGACTGGCTTTATTACGATCGACGGCAAGGGACTGTCGACTAGTCGAAACCGAGCGATCTGGGCAAACGAGTATCTCGAGGAGGGCTTTCACCCCGACCTGCTTCGATACTATCTCACGACGACTGGCGGCCTCCAGCAGGACGTCGACTTTACGTGGACGGCCTTTCAGGAGAAAATCAACGGCGAACTGGTCGGCACGGTCGGCAACTTCTGGTACCGCTCGCTGCTGTTTGCCTACCGAAACTACGAGGGGACGCCCGACGCCGATGTCTCAGAGGAGGTCCGCGAACGCATCGAGGATGCTATCGCTGCGTTCCGCGAGGCAGTCAACGAGTACGATATCCGCGCCGTCGGGCTGACCGCAACGCGACTCGCCCAGTTTGGCAACGAGTATATCCAGCGCAACGAGCCCTGGAAACTCACCGACGAGAAGCCAGCAGCGGCAGCCCAGGTCATCCGCGACTGCGTCCAGATAGCGAAAGCCGTCGGCGTCCTCTTAGAGCCAGTCGCCCCCGGCAAAGCCCAACTGCTCTGGGAGCAACTTGGTGAAGACGGCGACATTACCGAAACCCAACTCGAGGCAGCCCTCGCGGCCCCACCAGAGTCGTTTGCGGAACCCGGCGAACTGTTTGAGAAACTCGAGGATGACCGCGTCAACGCACTCGAAGCAAAACTCGAGGCGAAAATCGAGGCGGCAACTGAATCGAGTGACGGCAGTGAGAAAAGCGACGAAAGCGAGGACACAACCAATACCGACACCCACCTCGAGCCGTTACTCGAGGAGCGAATTAGTTTCGACGAGTTCCAAGCCCTCGATATTCGCGTTGGAGAGATCACGGCTGCAGAGGGTATCGACGGCGCTGACGACCTTGTTCGTCTCGAGGTTGATATCGGTTTTGAAACCCGGCAGGTCGTCGCCGGCATCAAGCAGCTACACGATCTCGAGAGGCTGCCCGGAACAAAGTGTATCCTGCTTGTGAATATGGAGCCCGCAGCGTTGTTTGGCGTCGAGTCAAACGGAATGATTCTCGCCGCAGGCGAGGAGGCAGATCTGCTGACGACTCACGGTGAGGCGGGCGTCGGAACGAAAATCCGATAGTGGGCGATTTGGCACTCAATGCCGGCTTAGGCGAGTGAATACCCAGTTCCGACCAAATCACACACCTTTTTGCCGCACTCTCTCATACCGACGCTTATGAGAAATGCGAAAATTGTCTGTACGCTTGGACCTGCTTCTGAGTCGCGTCAGGCAATCTCCGATCTTGCTGCGGCTGGAATGTCTGTTGCTCGACTGAACGCGAGTCACGGCACACCCGAGGAACGGCGAAAACGAATTGAACACGTCCGCGCCGTCGACGCCGAGATAGACGACCCACTGGCCGTCATGCTCGACACGAAAGGCCCAGAGATTCGAACGGCACCACTCCCTGATGGGGAGACAATCTTACTGGAGACCAATTCGACCGTTCGGTTTGTCAAAGGCGAAAACGCCTCGCCCGATGAAGTGGGCCTCTCGATGGCGATCGAGGGCGTCGCCGCCGGGGACCAAATTCTCCTCGACGATGGCCGAATTGAGGCGACCGTCACCGACGTCGACGGACAACTAGTCACCGCCCAAATCGACAACGGTGGCAAACTCGCCGGCCGCAAAGGCGTCAACATTCCTGGCGTCGACCTCGATATGGATGTCGTCACCGAAAAGGACCGCCGCGACCTCGAGTTTGCCGCCCAAGAGGGCGTCGACTTCGTCGCTGCCAGTTTCGTCCGTGACGCTGAAGATATCTATGAGATCAACAGCGTCCTCGAAGACGCCGGCGCGGACATCCCGATTATTTCGAAGATCGAACGCGCAGGCGCTGTTGAGAATCTGGGAGAAATTATCGACGCCTCCTATGGCATCATGGTCGCCCGTGGCGACCTCGGCGTCGAATGTCCGATGGAACAGGTGCCGGTCATCCAAAAGCGGATCATCAACCGCTGTCGAGCCACCGGCACACCCGTCATCACCGCCACAGAAATGCTCGACTCGATGATCCACTCCCGGCGGCCAACTCGAGCGGAGGCCTCCGACGTTGCAAACGCCGTCTTAGACGGCACTGATGCAGTCATGCTCTCAGGTGAGACGGCCATAGGGAACCATCCAGCCCGGGTCGTCAAAGCAATGGATCGTATCGTCAGTGAGGTCGAAGCGAGCGCCGAGTACGACGAAATTCAGGAACAGCGAGTCCCCGGTTCGACCGACGCTCGAACGGATGCCTTAGCCCGGTCTGCACGCTATCTCGCCCGTGATATCCACGCCGACGCGATCGTCACAGCGACAGAATCGGGCTACACCGCCCTCAAAGTCGCAAAATACCGGCCGGCAGTGCCTGTCGTCGCCGCAACGCCAAGCCACGACATCCGCCGGCGGCTGGCGCTTTCCTGGGGCGTCATCCCACGCTATGCCGAAGTGTCAGACCAGGGTGCTGATGCAGTCGTTGAAAAAGCCGTCTCAGCCGCCCTTGATTCCGGTGCCGCAAAAAGCGGAGACACCGTCGTTGCCCTCTGTGGAATGATGACGGAACTCGAGGGAGCGAGCACGACCAACATGCTCAAGGTTCATGTGGCGGCCGATGCGCTAGCGACTGGCCGGGTCGTCGTCGAGGGACGGGCGTCGGGACCGATCGTTCGCGTTCCCGACGGTGATCTGTCGGCAGTCGAGTCGGGCGCAATCGTCACCCTCGATGAGCACTTTGATGCGGAGTTCACGGGTGATATATCGAAACTGACTGGCATCATCGATGCCCGCCGTGGGATGACCGGCTATCCGGCGTTGGTCGCCCGCGAACTCGACATTCCGATGATTGGTGGTGCAGATCTCTCTGAGGTTTCTGAGGGAACGACGGTCACAATCGATGCCGAACGTGGCGTCGTCTACAACGGTGATATCGGCAACCAGTCTGACCACTCATAGGACGACCTTTTGAGCCTAGAAACTGTAGGAGACGTATGACCGACCGCCGAGAACGCGAGGAAACCACCCATTCGAAGCCACATTCGTCGGCAGGTCCCGGCGAGGAGCACGTCGAGTACGACCCGATACAAACAGAGTGTAACGCAGCCGACACTACTGACACGAACGGTGACTCCGAGTCGACCTCAGGAGAGTACGTCCCGGAGTCAAACGACACGAAAATCGTCGCCGGGACGCTCGATTTCGAGAACGCTTTTTTTGTCGCTCTCGGAGCATTTGCGATGGTTGCGGTCTTGCTCCGGCTTGTCTCCCTTGGCTTTGGCTAGTTAGCAGTAGCATTACACATCATCGCCACTCGGTAAACACTTAATCGGGGTGAGACCATAGCGTCGGGTATGCTCGAACTCCTCTTGGAGAACATGCCGCTGGCGATGACAGCAGCGGGATTAGTGCTGATGGCACTCGAGGCTCTCTCTCCGGGCGCGCACTTAATCGTAATCGGCATCGCGCTAATCGGAGCCGGCATCGTCGGCCTCATTTTTCCTCCAGCGGCCAGTCCGTTCATCCTCGCAGCACTCACACTCGCCATTGGACTCGCAGCGACCTACATCTACCGCGAGTTCGACTTTTACGGTGGCAAAAGCGCCGGCCAAACACCCGACTCACGCTCACTTTCGGGCAAAACCGGCTATGTGACCAAAACCGTCAGCACTCGCGACGGCGAGGTCAAACTCGACAACGGCGGCTTTGCCCCCTACTACAGCGCCCGCACCTCGAGCGGGACAATCGAAGAGGGCGAAGAGATTATTGTCCTCGACCCTGGCGGTGGAAACGTCCTGACAGTGGCGAGCTTTGGCGGACTCGAAGAGGATGAAATTGATCGCGCACTCGCTCGTGGGGTCGCAAAAGAAGAACTCGAGCGTGAGATGGCAACGGAGGACCGCGAGCATGACACTGGGGGCACAACGGAAGCAGATACCGAACCTGAGCCGAAACGGGATGATGCTGAACCGGCAACCGAAACGGAAAAACAGTAATCTCGACTCGGCTATCGGAGCCTGCTGCCCAGTATGACTTTTCAGCCCTTAATGATGTCTTTCATGCTCATCTTCAACCTGACTTCAGCTCGAGGGAGAGAACTATCAAAAACAGCTTACGGCCCACATCCAGAGGGTCGTATGTATCGTCGTGAAGGACACGACCGATTGAGCCGACGAACGCCCGGACAGAAGTGCGGACTCGAGAGAACGGATTCGAGGCGGTCGCCAATTAGTGATTTTCAAATTACACAATAAGGGAACGCTTTTGACTCCACCGCCGTAAGTCCGCATATGGCCCTGACAATCGTCTTCCAGTTACTCCCCGGTGCGGGGCTTGCTGGATTAGTCCTCGGTGCATTAGTGCTGATGGTCGTACTAGCTGCGCTGTTTAGCGCCGTCGAGATCGTCAAAGCGTATGAAAAGCGGACGCTGACGGTGTTTGGGAAATATCGTCGAACACTAGAGCCGGGTATTAGCATTATTCCGCCGTTTGTCTCCCAAACCTATCGCTTCGATATGCGGACACAGACGCTTGATGTCCCCCGACAGGAAGCGATTACGCGAGACAACTCCCCGGTGACTGCTGACGCCGTCGTCTACATCAAAGTGATGGACGCCAAAAAAGCGTTCCTGCAGGTGGACAACTACAAACGCGCGACTTCCAACCTTGCCCAGACCACCCTCCGTGCCGTCCTGGGTGACATGGAACTGGACGACACGCTGAGCAAACGCGAAGAGATCAACGCCCGGATCCGAACCGAACTCGATGCCCCAACCGACGAGTGGGGAATCCGTGTCGAGAGCGTCGAAGTCCGTGAGGTCAACCCATCGAAAGACGTCCAGCGTGCGATGGAGCAACAGACCTCCGCCGAGCGAAAACGCCGTGCCATGATCTTAGAGGCACAAGGTGAACGCCGCAGTGCCGTCGAGAAGGCAGAGGGTGACAAACAGTCGAACATCATCCGCGCACAAGGTGAAAAACAGAGTCAGATTCTCGAAGCCCAAGGTGACGCCATCTCGACTGTCCTGCGAGCGCGCTCGGCCGAGTCGATGGGCGAACGAGCGATCATCGAGCGCGGAATGGAGACGCTCTCGGAAATCGGCCAAGCCGAATCCTCGACGTTCATCGTCCCACAGGAGCTGTCCTCGATGGTCGGTCGCTACGGCAAACACCTCTCGGGCAGTGACGTCCGAGAGGATGGCGACGTCCTCGACAGCCTCGACTTCGATGAGGAGACCCGCGAACTGATCGGTCTAGACGATATCGCCGAGATCATCGGCGAAATCGACGAGGAAGCCGACATGGATGTCGAAGAGCTCGAAGAACAGGCCGCGGCAATCAAAGAAGGAAAAGACGCCGGCACAATCAAAGATCCTGACGCAGTCATCGAAGAGATGGGTCAGGAGTTCGACGCCTAACTGTCCGCTTTTTTGGACAGTCACGCGTTCGTGAGTTGAAACGGAGCGAAACGGGTTTTACAGGTGACCGCCTATAGCCAGTCGGTACATGACCGAGTCCGACGGCGTCGACGATAAAAAACGATCAACGCTGCGACGGTTTGCTGCAATCGGCGCAGCCGCCTCGTTGACGTCGTTTGCTGGCACCACTGGCGCTGAAACGGGCGAAAGCGACGCCCGCGACGCCATCGCTGGCTACCTCTCGACGACGCCCGGTGCTCACTTCTCGAAAATCCGTGATGACCTCCAACTTGGCACCGGCGAAACCCAACACCACCTCCGCCGACTCGAGGAGACAGAAATGGTCGAGCGCTACAGCGACGGCGATTACAAGCGCTTTGTCATCGCTGGACGGTTCGATGACTTTGAAAAAAACGCTCTCGGCTATCTCCGACGGGACACCCCCCGCGGAATGCTCATCGAACTCCTTGAAGATCCAACCGCGTCAGCGAGCCACCTCGCGACGGAACTCGAGGTATCAGCGCCGACAATCAGTAAATATGCCGGCGAGCTCGAGGAAGCAGGGTTGCTCTCGCGAAAGGACGGCTACGCAGTTGAGCGCCCCGAGACGGTGTTACTGTTGCTCGTTCGCCACGCTGACTCCTTTGGTGATCGAGCGAGTTCGTTAGCGACGACGGCTGATAGCCTGATTCGGTATGACGGCTAACTGACGGTGTAAAATCGGTTTCGAACCGCTAGACAACGACTTTCCAGGTCGTACTCGAGGAGTAGCCCCACTTTTCGATATCGACACCGAAATCACCATCTTGAATCGCCGTAATATTTGCTCCGACTTCTTTTGCAGTCATTCCAAGCTCTTTGCCGATGAGACGGGATTTGAAGTACGTCTTTGTGGCACCGTGCTCACGGAGGTATCGAAGAATTCGCTCCTGTTTTCGTGTCAGGTCGGTTGCTATTGCGCTGCTCATAGGGGACCCTACTGGAGAGTGCCCTAAAGCGGATTTGGTACGGTGGGTTAAGTCGGTGCAGTCTGTCGGTTTATCCCGGTAGTAAGGAGCCACTACCAAATCAGTAAGCAGCGGTTGGTACGAGTGGCTAATAGATTTGTTTTCGTGAGTATCACGGCTCTGTAGATGTTTCAGTACGGAATCGCCCAAACGCACACCGCATGGCTACCGCCAGCCCATCAGTGCGGTCGATTGCCCCGTCGGTAAAGAGACTGATTGCGCCGCCGGGTATCTCAGTGCCATACAGGCGGTCGATTACCGGCCCTAACTCCTCACCAGCCTCGAGTGCCACAGCGACCGGTTCCGGAAGGCGAATACTCGGTCCCCCACCGCGGACAACGTGGCTGCCATCGGTTACGGCCGCCCACATAATAAGTGAACGACCAGGTACACCATCGAGTGTGGCGACACCGCCCTCGAGGCCGACGCCGTACTGGGCGGAGCCGACGTGTGCAAGGGCGCGATGGGCGCGAGTTTCGGCTCCTCGGATGGTTTCACCCAGCGACGTGGGCTGTTCGGCGACGCCGGAATCGACGGCAACGGCCTCGACGGTCGGTTCATGTGCGGCCAGTGCGCGTTCGACCGCCCGGCGTTTGATTGGGTTCATACTCCCAACAGCGAGATGCATACGGAGACTGGACGTCGGGCGTACTTGTCGGCGGCGACCCGACACGCCGTTTTAATGCTTCGTTTTTTCATGCTATTTCGGGAGCATGGCAGGCCTGTCGCCGTTGTCACGACCCGGTTACGAAAGTCTTAAATACTGGCTGTCTGAACCGAGTAGCTACCGAACTGCTGTCCGAAAAACGCTTTGAACGCGGACAGCCCCCCGCCCCCCATGACAAACGCACCAGCTACAACCCGCGTCCGACGTGATGCACAGCGCGAAGAAGAAAACGAACAAACAGCCGACAGCGACCTGCACTGTCCGGAATGTAGCGGCCAACTGATCGTCGACGACGAGCACGGTGAGACGATCTGTGACGATTGCGGTCTCGTCGTCGAGGAAGACGAGATCGACCGCGGTCCCGAATGGCGCGCGTTCGACAGCGCAGAGAAGAACAAAAAGAGCCGTGTGGGTGCCCCGACGACGAACACGATGCACGACAAAGGGCTCTCGACGAACATCGACTGGCGGAACAAAGACGCCTACGGCAACTCTCTTGGATCGCGCCAGCGAGAGAAGATGCAACGCCTGCGCAAATGGAACGAGCGCTTCCGGACACGTGACAGCAAAGAGCGCAACCTCAAACAGGCCCTTGGCGAAATCGACCGCATGGCCTCCGCACTTGGCCTCCCAACGAACGTCCGGGAGACCGCCTCCGTCATCTACCGGCGAGCGCTCGAGGAAGACCTCCTTCCCGGCCGTTCGATCGAAGGCGTCTCCACTTCCTGTGTGTACGCCGCTGCCCGACAGGCCGGCGTCCCCCGTAGTCTCGACGAGATTGCAGACGTCTCCCGTGTTGAGAAAAACGAGATCGCCCGCACGTACCGCTACGTCGTTCGAGAACTCGGCCTCGAGGTCCAACCAGCCGATCCTGAAAGCTACGTCCCGCGATTTGCAAGCGGCCTCGACCTGTCGGACGAAGCCGAACACCGCGCTCGCTCGCTGCTGCAAAACGCCAAAGAAAAAGGCGTCCACTCCGGAAAATCGCCAGTCGGCCTCGCAGCCGCGGCGGTGTACGCCGCAGCGCTGTTGACAAACGAGAAAACGACCCAAGCGGCCGTCAGCGAAGTTGCTGACATCTCCGAAGTGACGATCCGCAACCGATATCACGAACTGCTCGAGGCCGAAGAGAGCCTCGGCGTCGCCTAACAGGACCAATCGGCACAATTTTCAGGAGGGCAACAGTGCCTTCGGTATGCACTTCGACTCGTTCGTTCTGACCGCTGCAACCCACACACTCGAAGACGAGCCGGCGGCTCGCGCACATGCAGATGCACTCGAGTTCCGGATGGATTTAGCCAAGCAGCCACAGGCAGCACTCAAAGAGTACAACGGTGAGTTGCCACTTCTGGTGACGAACCGAGCGAAGTGGGAGGGCGGTGAAGCCGACGAGGAGGGCCGCCTTGAGGCGCTTTCGACGGCAACGGAGAGTGAGAGCGTCGAAGCCATCGATGTCGAACTCGCGTCAATCCAGGACGGGTCGGCCGACAATCTCCTCGAAACCGCTCGAGAGCGGGATGTCGCCGTCGTCGCCTCTGCACACGATTTTGCAGGAACCCCAAGCCGAGCGGAGATGCGTGAGTTGCTCTCTGCCGGCGTCGAATACGCCGATGTTGGCAAGCTCGCCGTCACTGCAACGAGTCTCGAGGAGACGCTCTCGCTGTTGTCGGTAACACGTGAGTTGAGCAAGGAGGGCAAGACCGTCGCGACGATGGCGATGGGCGCAGTTGGGAGCCACACCCGCGTGGTCGCGCCCGTCTATGGTTCAAAAATCGGCTACGCGCCCGTCGACCCTGCCAACGCTACCGCACCCGGACAGTACGACCTCGAGACGTTAGCAACGCTCATTGAGCAGATAAAATAAGAACGGGGCCGTTTCAGGGAGTCGGGCCGTCGTATTCGTTGTTCGGAACCGTGTCCGAAGGTGCTTGCTCTTCGGCTTTCGACGTCGGATTGTACTCCTCAGCACCAAGTGCCATAATGTAGACCTCCTCGAGCAACTGCGTATCACTCGAAATCCCGTGGGTGTACGTCGACATACCAATTTTGACACAGTCACCGAGTTTCAGCTTCCGATTCCAGCAGGGCCCCTGGTCATCATAGAAGACGACTCGGTCGGCATACTTTCCTTTCTTCCAGATGAAAAGATAGACGTCCTGTTTTCCTTGGTTACAGATTTTGAATAGATCGTTGAACCAGCTAAAGGAGTTTGAGTTGACCCCTTTACCACCGTCTTTGGTTGGATTATCCGGGTCCATTCGGATCCGCAAATGGCCCTTGTCATCGTAGTCAACGTAGCTTCGGTTCGGGCTTTTTTTCGGTCGTTTGAGTCCGAGATATGCCTGTGAGTCGTGGGCAACACGGACGCTTGCTGTTCGCTTCGATTCCACACCGCTGAACGCACCGGAGCCGACAATTGCGCTCCCGCCAACTGCCGTCACTCCTGACGCATAGAGGAAATTTCGTCGTTTCATTTGTACCAGCCGATCGGTCCGGGTATCCCCCCACACCGATTCGACACCAGATGCCACCACCAACCGTTACATAAGTATCTTTGAAATACTGTAATACAGGAAGTTATTACTGTTAAGATATTCTAGGTAGCAGTCTATTACTGACAATCGAAGAAGACAGAGACCGTGTTCGTAACGCTGTATACCGCTACAGCCAACAGTTAGTCGTCTGTCGAAGAGCCAGCGACATAATCGACTGTCTCAGGGCACTCGAGATTGCTTGCAGCGACACAGTCGCTCTCGCGCGGAGCCACACCACGTATCTCAGACGTGGTTTGGTCGTAAACATACACTACTCCATCATCGATGACGGTGTACATATCGTCGTCTTGAATAACGCGCCGGTTGGCATCGATTGCGACATCGACGATCCCCTCAAGGCTGTCGACGGTAATCGATGGGTACGTTTCGATTCCGTCAGGAAGGGTTCCAGCAGTAATCCACTCCCCAAAGCGCTCGCGTTCGCGGGCCGCCTCGAACGCCCCAACGGTGTTCGTATTTGGTGTAAGACGGTCCGCTCGCTTGGCGACAGTGAGCACTCCGAGAGCGGCAAGCGAGCCAACGAGGACCGTGAGTGGTCCAATACTGTCGAGGTCAACGCCCGCGGTCGTCGTCTCCTCAGTCGTAGATAATTGATGCGTTCGATGCTCATCTGAATTCACAGAGACACTGTAGGCGTCACCCTCATCCTCGATCAGCAATTCGTACTGTTCGACACTGTCGACTGGCTCGCCATCAACCGTTCCCGACAGAGAGACCGTTGTGAGGACCAGTAACTCGACCTCATCGGGCGTCTGGCCAAGCGTGTCTTCGATCGCTTCGATCTCCGCTTGCTGTTCGTCTACATCGACGGAAAAGTCGGCTGTCTCCGTCTCGCCCGGTTCGAGGTCGGTTGCCTCCGTCCGTTCGAGGCTCGTGTTTGTCATCCAATGTTCCTCCTCGTCGGTCACGGACCGAATCACGGCGTCAGCCTCTATCTCGAGGTCGAGATCACTCGATTCGGCGGTATACTCGAAGGCAAACTCGCCGTCGAGCGTCGGCGTGACCGCCGTGTAGTACAACGAGCGGTCGTCCAGTTGGGCGTCCGCTTCGAACGGGTGAGTTTCATTTTCGACGACGGCCCCGTGATCGAAGCTTCCCGTTGTCGACCACGTTTCAACGGTTGGCTCCTCCGACCCGCTCGTGATCGCTGCCCACCCAGCGAGTGTCGCCACAAGGAGCAATAGAATCACAATCGGAACGAACCATTCCTCGAGTGCGAGTCGAGCCCTGATGGCAAATCGCTGTTCTCTCATTGCTGTCCACCCCACTGTCGGTTCGAAAATTGTCGTTTGACTGTCGATACCCCCGTCGGTACGCGTTTCGTATTCATATTCCTCCCCTCTAGAATGTGCCGCCTCGAGTACGCTCTTTTCAGCTGACTGTTCACCCCGCCCCGCCGCCGTCTGACCCCATGCTCGCTTGTCATTTCGCCCGCCTCCGGTCACGCGAGCGGTGGTGAGAACCGAAGGCCAGCGTCACCCAGAGTGGGAGAAAGACGATTCCCGAAACCGTCACAGCGACAGCTCCCCGCGCGAGCCACGAGTCAATGGCATGGAGTGAACCGATGACCGGTGTCGGTAACACGCCGACGTAGCGGTACTCGCTAACCGACCGCAGATAGTAGCCTGTTTCATCCGGTGCCGTCACCGTCACCTCACTGTTGGCTGTCTCGCCCCGAGCGGTTCGGGTTGGCTCGTTATCGACGATCACTCCCTCACTTGCCGGCTCCGTTATCGTCACAATTGGCACCAGCCCACCGTTCTCGAGGCTGTATGTCAGCGTCTCTGACTCGCCAGCTGGAATGACGGTTTCGGCCTCCGACTCGAACGTTGCACTCACGATTCCAACCTCCGTCGTTCCGGACAGTGCAGCCATCGTCCCGAGGGTACTCAGACAGAGTCCGATCCAACAGAGCAAAACGATCGTTCGTGGCTGTAGCGGCTGGTTGCGGGCACGTGATCGAACGCGCTCGCGTGTTCGGCGCCCGCAATCGCGCCAATCAGCCAGCGCGGTAACACCAAGCAGTCCCAGCCCAGCAACGAGCACGAGTGCCGAAAGGCCGGTCAGTCCGAAGATGGCAGTCAGCCCAAGCGTGTCCGTGAGTTGCAACTGGGCGTTGTAGAGGACACGTTGTAACCCCATCACCGCCGTTCCCAACGATGGAATCGTCACGATTCGATCGCCGGGTTGAAGCGCCGTTGCAACGATCTGTCCATCCGTGACGACCGGTTCGGAACTAACCTGGTCGGGTGATGGATTGTTATCGCCCTGTGTAACGTAGCCTTCGTCAGTCACCTCGACAACACGGTGTGTCGTCAGTCCACCCCCATCCAGCTCTTGGGCATCGAACACAACGACGTCACCCTCCTCAACAGAGCCGGAGACACCCGAAGGAACGGCAACAAAACCGTCTCCAGCTTCAATCGTCGGCTCCATACTATCGGTCTCGACGTAACTCAACAGAATTGGCACCCCAAGCAGGTGTCCGACGACCAACAGTCCGACGACGAGCAGAGCCATCACTATCGCGACGTGCCTGAGTCGCCGTAGTGGCGTTATTGCCGTCATCGAACGTGGAATTGGGCGCCAATCATTTGCGATCGATACAGTCTTTTAAACAAGAATGTCCGTCTTTGGTATGCGTTCCATACGTTCGGTAGCGCCGGGAGAGAGCGGCTGAAGGCAGCCGTTACCGGTTAGAAACGCATACATACTGTTTATCAATACAGTCACAGTTCGAACACTGACAGCATACTTAACTGTTCAGTCGGTGGCATGCCGACATGCCTGACCCAGGAAGGAAACCGAAAAGACACAGATCCGCCCTCCCGACGTTGGATAGCCAAAAGACACGTCAGGAGAGGAACACCCAATGAACGGGCGAGTCGCTGTTGGCCTCACTCTCACCCTTCTCGGGGCCGTCCTTTTGATTGGGGCCAGCTCTGGCGTTTCATCGATCGATGTCGACCGTTCAGCAAGCGTTTCCACTGCTAACCCGGAAGGGCAAGCGGTCGTCACTGAGCGTCACGATCAGACGCTGTCGAACGGTACACACCACAACATCGAACTCGTGACTGTCACAAACCAACATATGGACAATCTCGAGGTAACAGTCGAGGGCGATATGCCGCCGGAAATCTCCCGGCTTGAAAATGGGCCGTCCGTCGATGCTGGCCATCACACAACGGTCACCGCATCGGTTGCCTGTCCTGACTCCCAAACTGACCTCGAGGGCATCGTTAAGATTTCCCTCGAGTCTCCATCGATGGGGGTTGAGTTAGAAGAGCCAATAAAGGTGACCTGTGAACCAGGGGTGTGACCGCACCGAGGAAATCGGAATATTAAGGCGGCCGAACGCTAACGACCAACTAGATGACTGTGATTCGCACGTTGGCTGCCGTCGGGCTCTCCGTTGTCTTCCCCGGCGCTGGTCACGTACTGCTTCGTGACTGGATTCGGGCGCTGTTGTTTGCGGGGCTGTTCGTTTCTGCCATCGCGATCACGCTCCCACTCGAGGCAATCACTGCGGTATCTTCTGTGGGGGATGTTACGACACTGGTTGCAGAGGATATTTCCCAGATCGACCGGTTTGTGCTCTCGTTTGTGGTCATCTTTGCGGCTGTTGACGCCGGGATGCGCGGCGCTAACTTTCCACCGGGTTCGGGGTCCACCGACACCGACGGGCCGAGTTGTCCTCACTGCGGGCGTGAACTCGACGCCGACCTCACGTTCTGTCACTGGTGTACGACTGAACTCGAACCGGTGAACGCAGAGTCACCAGAAGACTAACACGAGCGCTATTTTTCGATAATGCTCTCTTCGACGGGCTCACCAAAGTGACGGGCTGTATCCTCATAGTAGAGTTTGAGTTGGTCACCAACCGCAAGGTCGGTGACGGCTTTCCGACCCTCCGGCGTCGCCACCTTGATCGTCTCGGCGTTCTGGAGCAAGGTTTCGATTCGATCACCGTCTTCAGTCTCGAGTGCGACCCGGAACATCGGTCGTTTCTCGATTTTGACTCGGCCGACGATCGCCTCGCGGGTGTTGCCGTCCGTGTCGACAACCTGCACCTCGTCGCCGCTTTGGAGCTCCGAAAGGTAGACTGTGCCGCCCTCTGGTGTCCGCGCATAGGCGTGAACCGCACCGGCGTTCACCCGGAACGGACGAGAGGCGACGTACGGCGATTTTGCCGTTTCAGCGTGGACGAACACCAAACCGCGACTCATTGAGCCGATCAACATTCCCTCATCGTGTTCAAACAGATTTCCGGTGTCAACACAGACTCGGTCGGCCGAGCCAACCTGTTCGATATCGACAACCTCTGCCCACTCAAGGTCGAGTGATTCCCGATCGGATTCGTCTCGAACCGCCACCGTGTTTCGGATTTCGTTGGGGTCATCAGTGTCAAGCAAGACCGCATCAGCCCCAAGCTCGAGGGTTTCAAACGCGGTCTTTGCCTCGTCGGCGGTCGTCACGCCAGCGATCAGCGTCGTCTCCTCGCCGATACGCGCGATCAGATTCTCGAGGGGAATAATCGTCCAGTCGTCGCCGATAACGATTGTATACTCGGCGGCTTGGGCGGCGGCCTCAGCAAAGGCCTCGTAGGCTTTTCCACGAATTCGAACGTAGGCCCCACCCGCTAAGTCGCTATCACGGCGGAGCGTCGAGAGGTCTGCAGAGCCCGACAGATCAGTCGGGAGATCGATCGTTCCATCACCCTCACCGTCTTTGCCGACGACGAAGGCGTCCGGTTTCGGGCTCGTCTCCCCGCCTTCAGCATCATCGATCAGCGTGACATCGCCATCAGTGCGGAAGGCAGCGACGTTGATTTGGCCGAGTTCGCGAACTCGCTCGATATCCTTCTCATCAACCAACACCCAGTCGACGCCCGCCTCGAGGGCGGTCGTGATCCGTGCGCGGCGCGTCTCCCAGTCGCCGACCGTCTCGTCGGCTTTGATCCAGACTGCTCTCGTCATGGCCTATTCGTCGAACGCGAGGGGTATCAACGTGGCGAATTACGCCACAAAGCGAAAGGTTGACCAAAGAGCCCTCCCTGAAGTATATAATGGCGTATGACGCGGTCTGTTTCGATCTCGATAGCACCCTGTGTGAATCAACACAGGACCGGACGGCCGTCTTAGAACGTGTCTTTTCACACAGCGACGTTAAGCCGTTTTGTACCTTCTCCGATCTCCGTGCGCTCGTTCCCGTCGTCGACACTGCTAAAACCGATCGCGAGTTCTATGAGTTTCTGTTTGCCGAAGCCGCCCGGCGCACTGAGGGCATCGATCCAGCTTGCGCACCATCACTTGCTGTAACCTATCTCGAGGAACACGACCCGACGCAGGTTCGCTTTCGGCCCGGCGCACAGCAGGCACTCGCGGCCGCCCGCGAACAGGGAGCCGTCGGCCTCATCACTAACGGCAGTCGACCGCTGCAATCACAAAAACTCACCACACTGGGTATCGCTGACGCGTTCGATACAGCGGTGTTTATCGACCCCACAGAAGGAATCGATCCCAAACCCGCCTCGATTCCGTTTGAACGCGCACTCGAGGCGCTTTCGGTTACGCCCGACGCCGCGCTTCACGTCGGTGACTCCCTGCATGCCGATATCGCTGGCGCGAATGCCATGGGAATGGACACCGCGTGGATCGACCTCGGACGGACGCCACTCAATGGGCACGAGCCAACCTACCGGCTTCACTCACTCGAGGCACTTCCGACGCTGCTGTAGCTACCACCGTTCGCCTAACGTCGCCTTCGTGTTTTTGTACTCTTTTGCGCTTGCCCACGTCCGTCCGCTGTCGACATGTTCGACCGTATAGTCCTCGCCACAGACGCCACATCGGTAGCGCCCCGGCGTCTTGATCGGCTGTGAAGCACAATGGCGAGTGGCCGTCCACGCACAGGCCACACAGTGGAGTCGGTATCGTGGCTCGACAAACGAGTCACAGTGACGGGGTACCGAAAGCTCGGCTGCCTTTTCCAAAAACCGCGGCCCGTGATCGGACTCGCCAAAATGTTGAAACTCCCAGGCGTGGATCAGTTCATGCCGGACGACTTCCTCAAACCGCTCGCGATCATAGGCTGCATACGCCTGGCGGGAGAGAACAATTATCGCTACGCCGCGTGTTTGGTCCCAGCGACAGGCACCTGCACGACGACGAGCGCGGGCCGACGTTGCCCACTCGAGGGCGCTGAGATCGACTGCCAGTTCCCCAGCAACCTGTCGCGCGTGGACCCGAGCGTGGGCCAGAATCTCCTCGTCGGTTGCAGTCACTGTCACCACGCCGCTTACTTAGGCCTCGAGAGTCAGGCCGGCCTCACTGAGTGCCGCTTCAACGGATGCATCGTCGTGGATAACGGCGGTGACCGCACGGGTGATCGCCTCGGGATCCTCGTGTTGGAAAATCGACCGTCCCATCGAGATGCCGGCGGCCCCGGCGTCTTTTGCGCCACGAACCATCTCGATCGTCTCCCGGTCGGTCCCGCGAGCGCCACCGGCGATGACGACCGGGAGCGCAGTCGATTCGATGACGTGCTGAAAACTTTCAGCGTCACCGCTGTAGGACGTTTTGACGATGTCAGCGCCAACTTCTTCGGCCAGTCGGACAGCATGCCCGAGTGCTTCAGGGTCGGAACCGTCAATTCCCGGTCCGCGGGCGTAGGCCATCGCCAACACCGGAATGCCAAACCGGGTGGCGTCGGCGGTCAGTTCCGACAGCTGGGTGATCTGATCGGGTTCGTAGTTCGAGCCGACGTTAATATGAAAAGAGACGGCGTCGGCACCGACGCGGATCGCTTCCTCAACAGTACAGGTCAGACGCTTATCGTTCTCATCGGGGCCGATCGATGTCGACCCGTTGACGTGCACAATGTAGCCCTCCCCGTTTTTGTTCGGATGGACACGCGGTGCGATTCCCTTCTGGGTAAGCACTGCATCTGCCCCGCCGCGCGTGATCGCGTCGATCGTCGATTCGATATCTTTGAGGCCCGCAACGGCTCCAATCGTAATTCCGTGGTCCATCGGGACAATCACATAGTTGCCGTCTGTCCCAATCCGCTCGAGTCGTGCATCGATCCCGGTACTCATTATGTGACTCTGTAGCAAGTGTCTGGGTTTAAAAATTCCGAGTGAGTCAGCGACCCTTCGTTTTTGCTGACTGTTTTGCCCCACGCAACCCACCCTGCTTTAGCTCTCGAGCCTTTGCCTCGAGGGCCTCGCTTGCGTCAGCAGTATCGGCTTGCTCAGCGATTATATCGATCAACGCCGAGCCGACGATGATGCCGTCTGCCCCAGCGCCCACAATTCGCTCGGCGTGGTTGCCGGTTTTGATCCCGAAACCGACGGCTTTGGGAACATCCCACTCGGCCAACCGCTCGAGGCTCTCCTCTGTCTGGTCGGAGACGTCTTCGCGCGCGCCAGTCGTCCCGAGACGCGCCTGCACGTAGACGTAGCCCGACACCTGCGCCATCATCCGCTCGAGGCGGTCGCCACGGGTCGTCGGCGCGACAATAAAGATCAGATCGAGTCCGTACTCGTCACAGGCCTCCCGAAGCGGGGCGGCCTCCTCGGCGGGCAGGTCTGGAACGACAAAGCCGGCAATCCCAACCTCGGCGGCACGTTCGACAAACGGCGCTGGCCCCTCACCCTCACCGTACTGATAGATCAGGTTGTAGTAGGTCATACAGACCAGTGAGGCCTCGACCTCGAGGTCCTCGACAAACTCGAAAAACCGCTCGGGGCTCATCCCAGCTTCGAGAGCGCGGACGACAGCGCTCTGGATGGTCGGCCCTTCAGCGATCGGCTCCGAAAAAGGAAGTCCGAGTTCGATCACGTCCGCGCCGCCGCGGTCGAGCGCCCTGACGTACTCGAGTGAAGAGTCGTAGTCGGGGTCGCCGACGACGAGATATGGAATAAACGCCGGGCCGTCTTCGAAGGCCGCTCCGATCCCGCTCATATTGCCCCTCCGTAACTGCCTTCAAGGACGCTCATATCCGGCGCACTGTCGAGGCCGCGGGCTGTGGTCTCCTCTAACACCGTTTCTAAATCTTTGTCTCCCCGCCCGGAGACGTTGATCAGGACCGTCTCGGGGAGAGCATCGGCTTCTTCGAGATAGGCGACGGCGTGGGCGGACTCCAGCGCTGGGATAATTCCTTCCTCGGTCGACAGTCGGTGGAAGCCATCGAGGGCGGCGTCGTCACCGACGTTCACCGGCGTGACGCGGCCTTCATCGACGAGGTAGGCGAGTTCCGGACCGACGCCGGCATAATCGAGGCCGGCGGAGACGCTGTGAGATTCCATAATCTGGCCGTCAGAATCCTGCAACAGGCGAGTTCGTGCGCCATGAAGGACGCCCTCATCGCCCGTCGAAAGCGAGGCGGAGTTCGGAGCAACACCAGCGGCTTCGTCGACGGCAAGCGAAGAGCCACCGGCTTCGACGGCGATCAGGTCCACATCCTCGTCGGGAACGAAGTGGTGGAACGTACCCATCGTGTTCGAGCCACCGCCGGCACAGGCGACGACAGCGTCTGGGAGGGTGCCGATCCGCTCGAGACTCTGCTTTCGCGCTTCCTCGGAAATGACCGCCTGGAAGTCCCGAACCATCACCGGGAAGGGGTGTGGCCCAACGACGCTGCCGATGACGTAGTGGGTGTTCTCAACGCTCTGGGACCAGTCACGCATCGTCTGAGAGATGGCCTCTTTGAGCGTCCCTCGACCAATATCTACGGGTTTCACTTCAGCGCCGTTGATCAGCATCCGGAAGACGTTCGGGCGCTGGCGCGCGATATCCGTCCGTCCCATATAAATCACACAAGGCATCTCGAGATGGGCAGCGGCCATCGCGGTCGCCGTCCCGTGTTGGCCTGCACCGGTTTCGGCGATAATCCGCTCTTTGCCCATGTACTTGGCCAACAGCACCTGCCCCAGCGCGTTGTTCAGTTTGTGTGCGCCGCCGTGCAGCAGGTCCTCGCGTTTCAGATAGACTTCCCGGTCGTAGCGCTCGCTGAGTCGGTCCGCCCGCTGGAGCGGCGTTGGTCGCCCGCCAAAGTCCCGAATGCGCTCGCGGAACTCGTCCATGAAGCCGTCTTCGTTCTCGAGGACGTAGCGCTCATAGGCGTCGGCAAGTTCTTCGACCGCCGGCATCAGTGCCTCTGGGACGTACTGTCCGCCGTAGTTTCCGAACGTTCCTGTACTCATGTGTCATCCTCCGTGTCTGTGCGTGTGTGTCTATCGGTTTCCATTGATTTCCGTTGGGTCAGCGCTGCTGTATTTTTTTGTACGTCGCCATCAGCCATGATCGCACTCCCAATAAGAAGCCCATCAGCGCCGGCCGAAAGCATTCGCTCGATATCCGTCGGCGTCGACATCCCGCTTTCGGCGAGCAACGTTACGTCCTCTGGTGCGTTCGGTGCAACCCGCTCGAACGTCGCCAAATCGACTTCGAGAGCGGCCAGGTCCCGGTTGTTGACGCCAATAATGTCGGCCCCCGCCTCGAGGGCCGTCTCTAACTCGGCCTCGTCGTGAACCTCGACGAGCACCTGAAAACCGCGGTCGCGGGCAGCCTCGAGAAGTGCCTCGAGATCGTCGACAAACCGGACGATGAGCAAGATGACATCGGCTTCGACGACATCCAGTTGCTCCTCACGCAGGATGAAGTCCTTGCGGAGGACTGGGGCGTCAACAGCCGCTCGAATCGCCTCGAGTGAGTCGGGTGAGCCCCCAAAATGGGTTGGCTCGGTGAGCACCGACAGTGCGGCCGCGCCACCGGCAACCATCTGTTGTGCTAACGCGACCGGATCGTCCGTGCGCGTGCCATCTGTTGTTGGACTCGTTGGTTTTACCTCCGCGATTACTGGCGCACGCCCATCCGCGCGAGCGGCCGCAAGCGAATCCGCAAACGGGCGTGGATCGACGCTTACCGGCTCCTCCCGGTTGGTTTCTCGACGGCGTGCGGACTCGAGAATCGACTCCACCGCTGGGGCCACCTCTTGACTCGTCATTATCGTACATCAATGTACTGATTTATACATAAGACTTCCGGGAAGCGAGTGCCGAATATTCAAGGGTTGGCCCCTCCTGTGACCCACCATGGAAGACGTCGAATCAGCCGGTATCTACAGCCAACAGTCGCCGTACCTCGAAAGTCACGTCCAACTCGGCGTCGCCGGCGACCGCGCCCTCAGCGTCTCATTTCCCGACCAGCCGGCCGATGAGGCCGAAACCGAGCACTCGATTCTCGAGACAATATTCGAATATCTCGGTGGGGTTGAGGCCGTCTCGTTTGCCGACGTGCCGGTTGCACTCACCGTCCCAACCGACCAGCGAGCGGTTCTCGAGCGCGTCCGAGAAATCCCCTACGGCGATCAGATCGATGTCGCAACACTCACCCGGATGACCGGCGACCTCAACCCGGAGGACGAAGACGACGTGATTCTCGTCCGGACGGCGTTAGCGGAGAATCCAGCGCCAATCTTGATCCCCGACCACCGCGTCCGTGACGGCCCGAGTGCGGCCCCACCTGCAATCGAACAAAAGCTCAGATCGCTCGAGGGGCTGTAGCAGTTGAAAAAAGACTCGAATAGGGGTGGCTCTCAGACGGTTTGTAAGTCCTCGTCTTGGAGTTCGTCGTCTGACAGCTCCACCCCGTGGACCGTTTTCATGTGCTGCTGGGCAAGTTCGATAGCCTCGGTTTTGTCTTCGGACTGAATAATAAATCGGCAGTCCGCTTCCGCCGACTCACAGTCGAGTTTGTGTGCATTTGTCATGGTAGTCCCCCGGTGTTTGTTACACGAGCCACAGTATCAACACCCGTGTTAGCAAACACCATGTTATCTACACCGAAGGGCTACTTAGGTGATTTCGATAGCAGTCGTGTGTGTTCACTCCTGCAGAAGACCACCTCGAGAGTTGGCCGTGAACCGCTACGCGTTTGCCTGCCACATCGTATAGAAGTAGAGGCCAAGTCCCGAGAGAATGCCAACGAGGACAAGCGCATCAAAGAGCAGGATACCGGTGAGAAGCAACATCAGTTGAGAGACACCGGCGACGAGAAAGCCCGCTGCAGCCCCCATCAGTGTCGAGGTGGGCTCCGGTGCCTGCCTCGCAAGAACGGTCCCCACAACGATCGCAAGCAATCCAAACAGCACGTTCGTCGTAAGCGCAGCAACTGCCGAGCCGGCAACGGTCGAATACACAAACAGCCCAAAGTAGAGGACGAACACGACCAACAGGAGTTTTCGAACCGATTGTGAGAGTCCCAACGAATTGTCCATACCCCTCCCTTCGGCTGAAACTACATTAAACATCGAGAGAGTCCCCGGCCTTCAGGCCAGGCGTGAATCGCGTCGGCAGAGTGTCCACATCCACATTTAAGACGTATCAGACCCTATCGGTGGATAGCTCACTTGGGAAAATTGGAGGTGGTTTGGCGTTCCTCCGTGATCAAAAACGCGAGCCTGCCCAATGTGAGACTCGGCCGCAAGGCTGAGTCGGGCCGATGGCACGGCCTGTGTGGTTCAAGCAGATACACCAGTTCAAGTACACCACTCCCTCACGGGACTGACGAACAGCACACAAACCGGAGTACCGCAAGGGAATCTTGCCTCCGTGTCTGTGGATCCGCCACAGACAGCGAGAGGAAACCCCGGCGTCGAACGCCGGGGAGGATGTCATTCGGCCCCTTCGATTCCGAGCCACGCCGTCCACTCTAGTTCAAGTCCCTCGTGAACGATAAATTCCAAGGCGTTGATCAAATAGTGGGCGACGACGACCACGAGCAGACTGCCGGTGAGAATAAATACGGCAGCCAACACGAACCCGAGCGTCCCGGTGACGATGATCCCCGCCGGACCCTGAATCCCATGACCGAGGGCAAACACGATCGAAGAGCCAACGGCAAGCAGCCACGGCGAAAGCTCAAAGGCCGCCGACAACACACCGATTAGCGCCGCTCGAAACAATAATTCCTCGAAAAACGCAATCATTGGCAACACGACACCCAACAACACCACCCACCCACCTCGAGACGTCGGCGCAAGCAACTCCCGAAGCGACTCACTATGGTCGATTCCGACACGTTTGATCGCCGCCGCCCCCACCTCGTTGAGGACGTAGAGTCCACCGCCAATCGCTGTTCCAAGGACAAGCCCCCATAGCAGATATTCCAACTCGAGGCGGACACCAAGCGCCCAAAGTGGAATCTCAGTGTAAAAAGCGGCGGCCACCAACACCCCAGCAAACAGCCCCTGGGAAATGGCGACGTTCGCCAGCAACGCTGCCGTCGAGAGCTCTCCTGCCTCGAATGGTGGAGACGCCGCGCCAGTCGAGTCCGTATCGTGGCGGTCATCGGTCGGTGATTCTGGTATCCCCTCAACGGCCACCGTGGTCCGGTGCTCCAGTTCGGGCTCGGCAGTTGGTGTGGATACCGCTTTGTCCGGTGCGTCAGCATCCGCAGCCGGCGCTTGAAGCGCCTGGTTTGTCAGCGAAGAAAGCGCGAGCAACAGGACGAGAACGACGCCCGTTATCGCAGCGAACGTCGCCCACGCAGGCATCTATTGGAAACTCGGGTTCGAGCCGCCAGCCCCAGCGGAACCACTCGGGTTGACCTGCCCTTCGAACGCCGATCCGGTAATCGATTTCAGTCGGTCGAGCAGCGAATCCTTCTCGGGCTCGCCGATGAGAGCCACCTCGAGCACCTCGGATATGTTCGAGCAGGGGATGATTTCGACCATCTCTTTGTACTCATCTTCGATCATCACATCCTGTTCGTTTGCCTTGGGGATGATGACCGTTTTACAGCCGGCTTTCGCGGCGGCTTCGATCTTGTGGGTGACACCGCCAACGGGAAGGACATCCCCGCGAACTGACAGCGAGCCAGTCATCGCCACCGTCTGGTCGACCGGAATGTTCTCTAAGGCGCTGATAACGGCAGTTGCGACAGTGATCGACGCCGAGTCACCATCGACACCACCCTGTCCGGCCTGGACGAACTGAATGTGAACATCTTTGCCTGCCAGCGAGGATTCGGGGTAATCATTGCCCTCATACCGCCCTTCATCCCAGCCGGGCACCGTCGTCGAGATGTCCTCATCGGAGAACTTCTTGATGATCGCTGAAACGTTCTGGACGGACTCCTGGGCCATCTCTTTGAGCTGGCCTGTGGCGATAACACGCCCGCTACCGGGCGTGATCTCAGCCATGACGGGGAGCATAATACCGCTGTCTTCTCCCATGACGGCAAGCCCGTTGACACGGCCCTCGACGCCACCTTCACTGACCTGCAGTTCGTAATCCTTGCGTCGCTGGATGTAGTCGTCTGCCAACTGCTGTTCGATCGACCGCGAGCGGCTTTTGGCTTTGAGAACGTGCTCTCGAGTCGTGTAGTCGGCATCTTCGGCGCGGGCGATGTCACCGGCGACACGGACGAGACCACCGAGATTCCGGAAGTGAAGCGTGAGATGCTCCTTTCGACCGGCTCTGCGTTTGGCCTCCAAGATGACCTCTTCGACAGCGTCATGGTCGAAGTGGGGGAGCCGCCCGTCGCGTTCGACCTCTTGAGCGATGAATCGGGCGTATTTGCGTCGCATTTCAGGGCTATCCTCGATGGTGTCTTCCATGTACACTTCATAGCCATAGCCCTTGATTCGGCTGCGGAGGGCGGGGTGCATGTTCTCCATCGCATCGAGGTTCCCTGCCGCAATCATGATGAAGTCACAGGGAACGGGTTCGGTCTGGACCATCGCCCCCGAGGAGCGTTCAGATTGGCCCGTGATGGCGAACTCGCCTTCCTGAATAGCCGTCATCAGTTTCTGCTGGGTGCGAACGTCCAACGTGTTGATCTCGTCGACGAAGAGGACACCCTTGTTGGCTTTGTGAATCGAACCGGGTTCGACGCGGTCGTGAGACGGCGTCTCCATCCCACCGGACTGGAATGGGTCGTGACGAACGTCACCAAGCAGCGCACCAGCGTGGGCCCCAGTGGAGTCCTCGAAAGGTGCAGTGCGCTGGTCACCGTTGTTGACGATCATATTCGGCACCATTGCATCCGAGCCACGGGAGGTATATCGGAAGATAAGCCAGACAATACCCGCAGCGAGAATGCCAAGCAAGATATTGACCGTAATTAGCGCATAGACGATAATGATCGCAATAATGATCCACATCAGGATCGAGCGCATCTGATTGCGCTTGCGGGCTTCCTCTTTGTGGGCGTCAATAATCTGCTCGCCTTTCCCAGCGGGAACCGTCCGCACTTTCGGCTCGTTGCCGTCGTCCGGATTGTGGTAGACGAGAACGTCCTGTAGATCCTCTTTTGGAAGCAGCTGGCTCATCGCTTTCGCCAGCATCGATTTTCCCGTCCCGGGCGAGCCAATCATCATCACGTGGCGGCGCTGCTGGGCCGCTTTAATGATGATATCTCGGGCCTCATCCTGTCCGATCACCTGATCGACAAGCCGGTCTGGAACCTCGATATCCGACGTCGAATCGATCAGTAGTCCACCAAGGAGGTCATCCTCGGCGATCTCTTCGTCGACTTGGACGCCCGGGTCGACCTCGACCGTACTACCGAGATCCTCGACGGTCTCTCCGATCTCGTCGTTTGCACGCTCGTGATCATCAAACGGATCGTCGGCACCAGCGTCCTCGAGGGATTCTTCCTCGAGTGGGGGCCACGGAACGTCTTCGTCCTGTTGTTCAGGGTCCGAAGCGTTCTCCTCGGCGTCATCCGTCTGGGACTCCGTCTGCGGGTCCTCCTCGGATTCAGCGTTTGGAGACTCCGTAGGGGGGTTTTCTGGGGAGTCATCATCCTTCGTATCGTTGCTCATAGAACTATGTTGGTTACCTACGTCGAAGGGATTCGGACTGATATACTTTCTCCCTCACGGGTTTTGGTGGATTGTCTGCTCGAGGTGTTAGACGGCCGAATTCGGGCGTTAACTCGGTGGGAACGACCTCGTCACTATTAAGCTAACTAGCACCGACAGTTCGAGTATGACACGGGGATTCTATATCGGCCGATTTCAACCGTTTCACAACGGCCATTTGAGCATGGTCGAACAGATTGCCAGTGAGGTAGATGAACTGGTCTTGGGCATCGGAAGTGCCGGTGACTCACACTCGACAAAAAACCCGTTTACTGCCGGTGAGCGGATCATGATGATTACGAAGTGTCTGGTCGATTTCGACCTCGTTACCTACGCCGTCCCAATCGAGGATTTAGAACGCAACTCGGTGTGGGTCAGTCACGTCCAGAGTATGAGTCCACATTTCGATATTGCCTACTCGAACAACCCGCTCGTGATTCAACTCTTTCGGGAAGCCGGCGTCGAAGTTCACCAGTCGCCGATGTTCAACCGAGAGGTACTCGAAGGATCGGAGGTCCGTGACCGAATGATCGACGGAGGTGATTGGCAACGGCTCGTCCCCGAAGAGACAGTCGAAGTTATCGAAGAAATAAACGGCATCAAACGGATTCAGATGGTTAGCGACTCGGATGCAAACGGTGCGTAGATGCAGACGATCACACTCACCTCAGACTTCCCCACACCGTACCCGGCGGCAATGAAGGGCGTACTCGCGCACCGAACGGACGCCACGCTACTGGATATCGGCCACGACTTCCCCCGCCAAAACGTCCGAAGCGCCGCCTTCTGGCTTCGCGAAACGCTCCCCTACTGTCCGTCAGCGGTCCACCTCGCCGTCGTCGATCCGGGTGTTGGAACCGACCGACGCGCCCTCGTCATCCGCGCCGGCGACCACGCACTCGTCGGCCCTGACAACGGACTGTTGCGTCCGGCCGCGCGCCGCCTCGCCCACGACGAACTCGAGGCGTTCGTCATCGACGGCGACATGATGGAGACACCGGTGCCGACAGGAGCGACAGCCCCGGTCGAAAGCCACACCTTCGACGGCCGAGACCTGTTTGCCCCCGCGGCGGCTGCGGTGTTCAACGCCGGTATCGATAGCTTCGAGGCGCTTGCAGCGTTGGAGCCAGTCCCCCTCGATGACGTCACAGACATTCCATTTCCGGAGCCACAGATCGACGCACGCTGTCTGAAAGGCACTGTGCTCGTTGTCGACGGTTTTGGCAACGTCATAACCAATCTTCCCGGCCGACTCCTCAAGGATCGAATCAACTCGTCGGTCACTGTCAACGGCGACCGAACACCCGTCGTCCGGAGCTATGCCCACTGTGACCCCGGCGATCGACTCGTCACCGTCGGAAGCCACGGCTCCATCGAACTCGCCGTCAACCAAGGCCGTGGCGACGAGGCATTCGACCTCGAGAGCGACGAAGCGGTAACACTCGAACTCGAGTAAAATAAGTAAGAAAGTGTCTACCGACCAACGGCGGCGTTATTCAGCCGCGATGACGTCGTCGATGCGGGCGATCATCGTCGCTGCTTCAGTCGCGCTTTCGACGGCTTCCCGTTTGACGTCAGCCGGATCAACGACACCGTATTCGACGGGGTCACCGATCGTCACGGTTTCACCGTTGGTGATCAGGCCAGCTCGACCATCACTTTCGTGGGCGGCACGAAGGTCCACGAGCGCGTCGATTGGGTCGCGGCCGGTGTTGGCTGCCAGCGTCCGTGGCAGGATATCGACGGCGTCGGCGAAGGCGGTGACCGCAAGCTGTTTGCGGCCCTCAATGCCGGCAGCCTCGGATCGAATCCGGTCGGCGACGGCGGTCTCAGTGGCTCCAGCGCCAGGAACGACCTCACCGGAGTCGAGTGCTGTCGAGACGACATCCAAGGCATCCCCGATCGTTCGCTCGAGTTCGTCAACGACGTGGTCGGTGCCGCCGCGAACGAAGATGGTCACGGATTCGGCAGCCGCGCCACCTTCGACGAAGACGAGCTCATCGTCGTTGTAGGTCTCCGTTCGGATGTGGTCGGCGTGGCCGAAGTCGGTGTCTGCAAGATCCGAGACGGTTCCGGTTCGGGAGGCCCCGGTTGCGGAGGCAATTTTACGGGCCTCTTTGTTCGAAATATCCGCGAACGCGAGGACGCCTTCGCTTGCGAGGAACGAGGCGACACGGTCGTCGACATCGTCAGTCGTAAAGAGGACATCGACGCCGGAGTCAGCAACGGTCTCAGCGTAGCCTCGAAGTTCACTTTCCTCGGCATCGAGAGCGGCGTTCAGCTGATCGATGGAGTCGATCGCGTATTCGGCGTCGACATCGCCCGTCTGAATCTCGAGGGAGGCGTCGAGAATTGCCACGGACGCTTCTTCGACGGTTCGTGGCATGTTGTCGTGGGCTGGCTCTTCATCAAAGACGATTCCCTCGATGAGTTCCGTCGCGTTCGAAGAAGAACCGACCTGGGTATGGACGTTGATGTTCTCGCGGGCGACACCATCCTCAGTGTCGACTTGTCGAACGGCTGCAACGACCGTCTGAGCAAGGGCCTCTGCGGTGAGTCCACCGGTTCCTTTGCCGGTCATTGACGATTCGGCGACCTGTGCTAACAGTTCATCGTCGACATCGACTTCGAGTATCTGGTCGGCGACGGCTTCGAGAGCGATGCGAGCGGCCTCGTGGTAGCCCTCGACGACGGTCGTCGCGTGAACGTCCTGTTCGATGAGATCTTCAGCCTCAGCAAGCAAGTTTCCTGCCAGTACCGCCGCGGTGGTCGTCCCGTCACCAACTTCGTCCTCTTGGGTCTGGGCGACCTCGACGATCATCTGGGCGGCAGGATGTTCGATATCCATCTTCTCGAGAATAGTCGCGCCGTCGTTCGTGATGACGACGTCGCCACTCGAGGAGACGAGCATTTTGTCCATCCCACGGGGACCGAGTGTGGTCCGGACGGATTCGGCAACGGCCTTTCCGGCCATAATGTTTGACGACTGTGCGTCACGACCCTGTGTTCGCTGACTGTCCTCACTCAGAATGAACATGGGTTGTCCGCCCATGCGTCGCTGTTGTGCCATAGGTGAATCCTCACTAATGTATCGTTAGCACTTCTATATAAAACTTTCTCAAGCACCATACTCACGTCTGGCGATTAGCCATGTGAGAACGACCCACACGTCAAGAAAAACCATCTCATTGTGAGCTGGTATCCCGACGGTCATACAGGGTGACTGCTCGGTCGTGACGGGTCGACATACCGTTTGGGTTGCGCTGTGGTCGGCGGTCATCGTATCTGGCTCGGATTCCGGCCTGCAACCCCATGAGCAAATTGAGAGCGACCACCGACCCGTTTGCAAACCAATTTGACGGATTGCTCGAGCCGGAAAGTACCGCCCGTCCAGCACGCAGGCCGTCACTGATCGCGCTCGTAAGCGGCCGCCGAAGCACGGTTGGACGAAGGCCGTAATTTTTCCCAAATATATACGCACGAGAGCGGTACAGTTGCCCCCAATCCGGTTCGGTTTGCCCCCCATCGGTACCGACGTTCGTTTGAACGCCCATCTCATCACTCCAGTGAACCGTCGCACCGAGTGAGGCGACGCGGTGTGCACAGTCGGTGACTCCTTGCTCGGTTACATATTCATCAAAGCCATCGAGTTCCGTTACGATCGTCCGGTCGAACGCAACGTTCTGTTCGTTGAGACCGGTAACCGACCGCCCGGCAAACGTCCGGTTCGTTTCCGAGGTCATTGCCCCACGAACAGTTCCGTAGACAGGACCAGTAACCACATCCACATCGCGATTGGCTGCCGTCTCGACTGCTTCATACCACGATGGTTCGATTAGTTTCTCTGCACGAAGAAACGCGACTATCTCACCCGTCGCGACCTCGAGCCCAGCGTTGCGCGAGACGTTCGGATTTCGTTCGGAGATTTCGACTAAGACATCGACATCTTCACGCGCTCTAACAGCTCCGGTGGTACCATCCGAAGAGGGGCCGTTAACGACAATAATTTCTACTGACTCGAGGGTCGCGGGCCGATGGGTCTCGAGGGCGTCTAAACACGACAATAATCGCTCTCGGTCGTTCAATGTGGAAACAACTACCGAGAGCATCATATACTGGGGTAACTCTCCGAAGCAATAAAAAGAAGATGGAATCGGGCGGGAAGTACCACCCAAGAGAGATTTATCGAAGACGGACGTTCCAGTAGGAGACCGAGGCGAGATGGTCGCCAAGAGTCGTCTTTCCGATTGTAGTATCGATCGCTCGAATCGGTTGTGCAAGGACGTTGGGAATCGCACGGTAGAGCCCGTAGGGTGCGATAAAGTCGTCTTCGACGTTCACGAGCGTGAGATCGGTCTTTGCGAGCAAGACGGCAACCTCACTTTTCGAGTAGAGACGCGACCCCATCGGAAGCGCCCAGTTGTAGACACTCCGGGTGCTAAACCGGTTGAATGTATCGAAGAAGATCTGATCGCGGCTCACCCGCCGCATCTCAGATAAAAACCCAGCGGGGTCGTCCGCAAGGTGGAAAAATCGCATGGCGATCACCGTATCGAAGTGATTATCCGGGAACGGCAACCGGCCAGCATCACCCCGAAGAAACTCGAGGTTGTCCGAAACGCCACGCAACTGTGCTTTTTTACGGCCGCGCTGCAACATCGCGGCTGAGATGTCGAGTCCAACGATATCCGCACCATTCTCAGCAAGGAGACTGGTGAATCGCCCGGTACCACAGGCAATCTCGAGAATTTTCCGATCCTCGAGGGGAGAGACCGCATTGAGGACGGCTTCTTTTTCACGGCGGTCGATCAACTGACCGCCTCGAGAGAAGCGCTTGTCGTCGTACTCCTCAGCGATATCGTCGGCTTGGTACCACTCCTGTCCTTTCACACTGCGTGAGAATACAGGGGCCGATGATAAAACCATACTGGAGTCTTCTTCGAGGCGGTATCGTCCACATAACGGATACCGACGAACTACCAATGAAGTTAACGAGTGTCCCAATCGGAAACCACCTCCCGCTGAAAACCATCGAAAAGAGGTAATTTCACCGTAGGCTGGTAGAAAATAACCGAAAGAAATCGACATCTGCGATAACCTTATACACATAATATAACCTAAATTGTATGTATCCACATATAGGGAAGGTTTACCACCTCCCTCTGAGTTGAGGGGGGTATGAGCATGAGTACCGCAGAGGAATACGGGGTGGCGGAGGAAGACCGATTGTCGAAAGCAGAATACCGTGAACGACTTCGTGAGCTCCCACCGAGTGCCAAACTCGTTGCCAAAGTTCTCGAAACCGATTCACCGCTCTCACAAGGGCAGCTTGCCGAAGAATCGCTCCTGCCAGACCGAACCGTTCGTTACGCTCTCAACCGTCTCGAGGACGTCGAACTCGTCGGCTCGCGCTACAGTTTCCGTGATGCACGAAAGCAGGTCTACTTCCTGAAACACTAGCTGGCTCTCGCGTTGCCGGCCGACAGCGCCGACTTTTTGAGCGACCGTTGCTAGTAGTCGACTAGACGTGACCCAACCGACACTTGAAGCGGAGTTGACTCGCGCGCGCAAACTGTCAGCATCCGAACTGGCTGATGCGATCGAATCAATTGGCTTTGAGTGTACCCGGTGTGGGGCCTGTTGTCGCGGTGACGACGACGAACACACGGCGACAATCTTTCCCGAGGAGGTGCGGACAATGAGCGAAGCGACCAACCGTGACTGGCGAGACGTTGCCCGCCCGATGCCGTACGGACTCACCGGCGGTGAAGGTGAAACGTTCGAATGGGCGTTACAAACTGACAACTGTGGGGACTGCCAATTTTACACGGAAGCTGACGGCATCGGCGCCTGCAGTGCCCACGCCGACCGCCCACTCATCTGCCAAACCTATCCCTTTAGCGTCGACCTCGGCGGCACCAGCCAGCCGATGGGTGAGGCCGTCGACAAAGCCGGGATAGTCCGAGCCCACGAATGTGAGGGACTGGGCCGAGACATCTCGAGGGCCGATGCCGAAGCGATGGCTGAAACGCTCAAAGAACGGGCAGTTCGCGAACTCGAGGAGGCAATCGGCGTCAGGGAGAACTATCGGTCAGTTGACCGCGAGACTGGTGAGATCATCGTCCATGATTCGGAAGGCCAGAAGCGAGCGGATGGGAGCGTCGTCGAAAAGTAGCGGATACCGATGGTCAGACAGCAACTCGACTCGAGGTGTTAGAAGGTTTCTTCGATGATCTCGCCAACGGCGAAGTTGGATTTGACTTCACTTACTTCGATCTTGACGCGTTCGCCGACTTCGGCTCCGGGGACAATAATGACGTAGCCGCGTTCGACACGAGCGATCCCGTCGCCCTGCTTGCCAAGGTCTTCAACTTCGACGTAGCGCGTCTCGCCCACTTCAACCGGAGGCTGGGGCTCTGAAGGTGGAGCGGTGTGTGAGCCACTTGCAGTCTCTTTCGGTGTGGATTCGATATTCCGTGAGATGAGCGCAACGCGATAGATGTCACCGGGCTCGATATCGCCGGCCTCGACTTCCTGTCGCGGTATTTCGATGATGTATCGGTCCTCCTCGGCTGCAACCTCCGTACTGAAAAGACAGAGGAGTTTGTCAGATATTTCCACAGGTAGACCCTCTAGTCCCAATCTACGGCCCATACGTAATAGAACTACCGACAGTAGGGAGGGTGTTTCAGGCCACCTTGAGAGAGGTTGATATCTTGCTGTCCCAGCAGAAAAGGGGTATACAGCGTCTCAGACCTCGTTACTCCGCCCGACTGGACGGACGAGTTGTCGCAAACTGCACTAGTTCGACGTTCGAGTCGACACCAGCCTCGGTAACTGACTCATACGGCCGATTGATCACCACGTCCCCAGCAGTCCGCGAGCCAATCCCGGGAATCGCCTCGAGTTCCGCAAGCGAGGCACTGTTCAGATCAAGCGGATAAGGGACGCCGGTCACCGACCGATAGCCGTGGTCGACGACGGCAATATCGATTGTCGACCCAAGGGTGTGCTCGCCGGGAATGCCAACCAGCAGCGGATAGGTGCCAAGCTGTCGACCAAAGGTTTTACCGTCTTGATGATACTCGAGATGGACATCTGGGAGGACCGTTCCCGGGGGAGCAACCCGTTTGAGCATCGGATTATCGATCTCCTCGCGGATTTCCTTTTTGTATCGCTTGAACAGCGATTTGTGCTCATGAGCAATGGCCGCGCCGGTCTCAGACATGTCGGTTCCGGCAAACGCCATCACCTGTCGGATGTTCACCCGCCGAAGCATGAGCCCGTTATCATAGACCCGCTGGAGGAACTGACGGTTGCGCTCGTAGGTCTCTTCGCGTTCGTCTTTCAACCCGTGAAGGAGATTGATACCGGGCAACAGCTTCGGCAACCGGTTTGGCGCATCCGGCCCCCATTCGGGGGCGTTCTCGGCCGTGCCACCGGGTCGCCAGCCGGCTTCCTCGTTGACGATCTTCACCGCCTCGAAACACTCCTCAGCAGTGACGTTCAGGTTGTTCGCCGCCTGAACGACCGGATCAGCCGACTCGAGCCCGAACGCCGCCGTATCGCCGGGCGTGTTGTGCTCGGCGATAATCCGGATCCCCTCCCGACTTTTTTCGGGCCAGTTGACGATCGTGATGGGGTTCATATTGTCGAGATGCAGTGTCTCGAGGTCGGGAGCGACGTCACGAATCCCACCGTACAACGTCCGGAGAGCGTCGGGGTTTGGCGCTTCGCCATCCCCACCGTAGGCGAGGATATCAGCCTGCCGACCGATTCGAAAGTGGCGAACGCCGAAATCCGAAAGCGCATCCACCTCTCCGACGACTGACGGCGGTGGCCGAAAGGTCGGATTGCCATACAGCGGCTCCGTACAGAACGAACAACGGTAGGCACAGCCACGGGAGGTCTCCAGTTCACAGATGAGGTAGTCGGGATGGTTAGGGTGTTGTTCGACAATGAACGCTCCATCCTGGGCCCATCGCGTCACTTCAGTTACGTCACGCATCCGGTTGCCAAAGCCCTCGAGGCCGCTTTCGACGAGATCGTAGGCGGCAGCTTCGACGTCACCTTTGGCGACGAAATCGAAATCGAGGTCCTGGCGTTCGGTTTCGGTCGCGCCCTCGTTTGCGTCTCCGACGCCGAATTTGACGGGGCCGCCCATCAGGCTGGTTCCGCTGGCCGTCCAGGCGAGTTTCCGAACCTCATCTGGTTCAGCGGGCGTTCCGCCAACGTACTTTCCGGGGACGGTCATCCCACCGAGATAGATGAGCAAGTCGGCGTCGTCGACGTCCTGCCAGCGGCCGGGGACCTCCCGTAGACCGTCGATCGTGTGGTAGGTGATGTTTGTCGGCGGAACACCGGCGTCAACCAGCGCCCCCGCAGTGTAGCGGGGATAGGTCGAAATGTACGGCGGCACCCCGAAATGGGCTGGCTCGTCGACGTAGCCATCGACGATTGTCACGGCGAGCGTTTCGGGGTCAGTCATAGCCCTCCGTAGCCACTCGAGGCCTAAAACGATGACTACCTGAGAGCAGGCCCGACACCACATTCATACCACAGACGCCCCTAGAGTTCGATAATGCCCCACACACTCGAGGTTGTCTGTACCGATACGGATTGTACGCTCGATATGTTTGAACTTCATTACACCTATGGGATGCCCGAGGAGACGACCGTTGGGGCGTTTTCTTGTCCGTACTGTGGGGCCACAGAGGCCCTTGAGGCGATTGAATTATAAGGCCGTGGTGAATCGCCATACTGCGGTTGATTTCACTGTTTGATGGCACGCTTGATGTTGTAGACAAGACACATCAGTACTATTTCACGGAATTCACGATACCAGGACCGCGAACGCACGGCATCGC
>LFCJ01000014.1_pt1 | contig 87616 bp, 106 predicted proteins | sample 643141 | NCBI WGS metagenome assembly LFCJ01 (sample SAMN03766243, study PRJNA286221) | soda lake metagenome | biome: soda lake; feature: Kulunda steppe; material: water; isolation source: sample B1-Br-g2 brine of Lake Bitter-1 | place: Russia: Kulunda steppe | collected 2010-07
AGCGCGAAACCTATGGACTCGATCCCGACAGCGTTGCCAAGGCGATAACCGAGAAGACAGCTGCAATCCTCCCAATACATCCGTATGGGACGGCCTGTGCAATCGACCGCCTTGTAGCTGTCGCCGCCGACGCTGACGTCCCGCTGATCGAAGATGCGGCTGAAGCCTTCGGCGCAACATACGACGACCAATACGTCGGGACAATTGGTGAGACGGGAACGCTGAGCTTCTGCCAAAACAAAATCTTACCAACCGGTGAAGGTGGTGCCGTCATCACCGACAGAGACGATATTGCCAGGCGAGTTCGACGCTACCGATCTCATGGCCGTCTCGAGGATGATTACTTCGAAACCGATGAGGCCGGGACCTACATCGGCCTCGGGACGAACAACCGCATGGCCGACCTTGTTGCCAGTCTTGGCTGTAGCCAACTCACGATTGTCGACGAACATATCGAGGGTCGGAAACGGGTCGCCAATCGGTATCAGGAGGCGTTTGCGAACATGCCGAGAGTCACTACCCACGGCGACGAGCGAGACCACGTCCATCAACTGTACACCATCACTTTCAAGAGAGACTCCGATCGTAATCAGGTCCGTCAGACGCTTACAGAGCGGTCGATTGCCTCGAAAGTGTACTGGGATCCACCCGTCCACCGAACCAGAGCCTATCGGGATCACACTCGAGCCCGTGCGTTGCCGGTGACTGAGGAGATTGCCGGTCGTGTGCTGTCGCTGCCGATCCATCCCGCGTTGCCAGCTGCAGATATCGACCGGATCGTTGCTGGCGTCCGCGATGGCCTTGAGCAAAGACCGGTCAGACAGTCGGAATAGCCAATCCCTACTCGATGCCCGGTGTTCGTTCGTTGGTGCCTATAATTCCTTACAGGCGGTCTCTCCGCTGCTAAAGACAGTCTCACTGAAAGGGCACTCACGGATTCCCATTCGGTTGGGCTACATACCAGTGGGCAACTACTCCCCGTCAAACCGACTCATAACAAAACCGCTGACTCTCGAGTCCGATGATATTCGGTCGCTCTGTGTCGGGCCTTCCCCGCTTGAGGACCGGTTCTATCCATGACTAGCCCACTATCCATCTCTGGAGGCACGTCGATTCGTGAAACGATACACGAACTGGACCGCGCTGACACAAACGTCGTTGTTGCCGTTGATAATGAATCGGTGCTCGGGACCGTCACTCGCACTCGACTCCGCCGTGAGATTACTAGCGGTCTTTGTGTTGACCAGCCGCTCTCGAGTGTGTTTGAGGACGTAAGTGTCTCTGACACGTCCACCGACACGAATCACAGCCGGGAGACCGTACTGGTAATCGGTGGTGCCGGCTACCTCGGTTCAGTCTGTTGTCGGGAGTTACTCGACCGCGGCTTTGCCGTTCGAGTCCTCGATGCACTCCTCTTTGGTGACGACGGCATTGCTGATATGTACGGTCATGACCATTTTTCGCTTCTACAGGGCGACATGCGGTCGGTTGGTACCCTCGTTGACGCTATTGACGGCGTCGATGCCGTTATCCACCTTGGAGGTATTGTGGGTGACCCCTCATGTGAAATGGCTCCACAAAAAACCCTCGAGTACAACTATCACGCGGCCGTTCTTGCGGCCTCGATCTGTCAGTACCATCAGGTCAACCGCTTCGTGTTTGCCTCGACCTGTAGTGTCTACGGAAAGAGTGCCACGCCGGCCCAGCCCCTGACTGAGACGGATTCGCTCAACCCCGTGTCACTCTACGCAAAGACGAAAATCGACGCCGAAGGCGCGATCTGTGAGCTCGCCGACGAAAATTTCTCACCGACCATCTTCCGACTTGCGACAGTGTATGGTCAATCGCCACGGATGCGATTCGACCTCGTCGGTAATATTCTTCCTGCAAAGGCCTACACTGCGGGGACTGTCCCCGTGTTCGGTGGCGACCAGTTCCGTCCACACATCCACGTCGGTGATGTCGCGCGAGCGTTTTCGATGGCCATTGAGACTCCGATCGATGCCGTTGCCGGAGAGGTGTTCAATGTTGGCTCGTCGGCACAAAATTACCGGATTATTGAGCTTGCAAACCGAATCAAAGACGCGTTTCCGGAGGCGACGATCGACCGACAGCACGGGAACGAAGACGAGCGCAGTTACTGCGTCGATTTTAAAAAGATTCGACAGACGCTTGGATTCGAACCGGTATGGACGATTGAGCGCCACTGCCAGGATATACAGCAGGCGTTCGAAACCGGACTGTTCGAACCACATACGGCCGACCGCTATCACAATGTCCGATGGTTACAGCCGTCGCTCCTTGAGGCGGCATCGGCCCGCAAGAGTGAGGCGTCCCAGTCAGCACTCGATTTGCCGACCTCGACGGATGTTTGATGATCTACAGTCGGTGCAAGCTGAGTGTCTCGGGGTCACGCCTCGCGGGAGTGCACACGGCGAGTCAATCGTCAGCAGACTCCGGCGCCGGACGGAACGTAACGCCGTTGATTTCGACCGAGTCAGGGATACGGCTCGTATCGTGTGTCCCCACTGGCGGTAGATTCACCGCCGCAGCCGGTGACTCCTCGAGGTCGATTTCAGTCTCAAGGACATCCATCTCGCCGTCTGCTTCCCGGGCCTCCTGGTCAATCCGCATCGAACAGAACTCGACGCCACACATCGAGCAAAAGCGAGCCTCCTTGTAATTGTCTTCAGGCAAGGTCTGATCGTGACCAGCTTGGGCGCGTTCGGGATCGAGCGCCAGTTCGAACTGCCGTCGCCAGTCGAAAGTGTAGCGGGCTTCCGAAAGGGCGTCATCCCAGTCTCGAGCGCCCGGGAGACCGGTTGCGACATCCGCAGCGTGGGCTGCGATTCGGTAGGCGGACAGCCCCTCCCGGACGTCATCGCGGTCGGGGAGGCCAAGGTGTTCTTTTGGGGTAACATAACACAACATGGCTGCCCCGGCCCGTCCGGCTTCGGTTGCCCCGATTGCACTGGTGATGTGGTCGTAGCCAGGAGCGATATCAGTGACGAGTGGCCCGAGGACGTAGAACGGTGCGCCATTACACACCGCCTGTTGGCGGGCGACGTTCTCGGCGATTTGATCCATCGGGACGTGTCCCGGTCCTTCGACCATCACCTGGACGCCATGGTCCCACGCCGTTTCCGTCAACTCACCGAGTGTCTTGAGTTCGGCGAACTGAGCCTCGTCGCTGGCATCGGCGAGACAGCCCGGTCTGAGACCGTCTCCCAGTGAGACAGTCACGTCGTGAGTGGCAAAAATCTCACAGATGGCCTCAAACTGTGTGTAGAGCGGATTTTCCATCCCATTTTCTTCGATCCATTGGGCGAGAATCGAGCCGCCGCGGGAGACGATTCCCGTCGTTCGTCTATCCGTGAGCGGAAGATGCTCCATCAACACGCCGGCGTGAATCGTCATGTAATCGACGCCCTGCTCGGCCTGCTTTTCAATCACCTCGAGGAGGGCTTCGTGAGTGATATCTTCGGGACTGCCAGCCCGTTTGACCGCTTCGTAAATCGGTACTGTACCGACAGGAATCGGCGACTGTTCGACGTTCATTTCCCGGATTGCATCCAGGTCAGAACCTGTCGAGAGATCCATGACGGTATCTGCGCCATAGTGGACCGCAGTGTGTAGCTTCTGTAACTCCCCTTGCATATCGCTCGTCGTCTCGCTGTTGCCGATGTTGGCGTTGACTTTTGTCGAAAACTCCCGCCCGATGATCATCGGATCGACCGACGTGTGGGTGCGGTTCGCTGGAATCACCGCCTGTCCGTTTGCAACTTGCTCCCGAACGTACGATGGCTCCCGATTTTCTCGTTCGGCGACACGCATCATTTCGGGCGTTACCGTCCCCGCTCGAGCCCACTGGAGTTGGGTCTGTGGCATGTATTACTGGATTATATTACTAGATAATATATTTTGGGAATCGAACGCTGTTCCTCTTCGACGCCGAATCTGTCATGAATGTTCGCATCAATGTCCACAAATCAGCTATTTTCGTGTACTATTGTGAACTATACTTGCAAATCAGTAGCAATCTTTTTGTATATGGCATCAAAAAGTGAAAATGACGATGTATTACAAGCTCAACTCCCGTGATGTAACCGAACTGCGAACGCCAATGCGAGGAAGCGGCGCGGTTGAATCAACGCTGGGAACGCCAATGCGTGGCGATAGTGCAGCCGAACCGTCAGCAAGCACCCCGATGCGTGGCAGCATTGCCTAAGCAACTCCCTGGTCTGTCACCAACGTCCGAGCCGCCACCTGACGTGCCCGGCGGTTCGTTTCTTCTGTTCACACCTACACTGTCAGTAACATCTCTCTCAGATTGATTGCCGGGCCGGCAATTATTCGGTAAAGGTTTACCATTTCCTTCAAATAGTACTCTCAGAGACGAACATCGGACCGCGAGTAGTCCACTGGGTGTGGTACATATATTATGTCTCAAGAAACATACGTCGGCTCAATCGACCAAGGGACGGCAGGAACGCGGGTTCTGCTCTTCGACCACCGTGGGACGGTGGTCGCAAGCGCATACAAAACCCACGAACAGATTACCCCACAACCGGACTGGGTCGAACACGATCCACTCGAGATTTGGGAGAACACCAAAACAGTCCTCAGACAGGCACTGAACAAAGCCGGGGTTACCGCAAATCAGTTGGCCGCACTCGGCGTCGCCAACCAGCGCGAGACAATCCTCCTGTGGGAGGCAGACACGGGGAAGCCGATCGCAAACGCCCTCGTCTGGCAGGACCGGCGAACAACCGACCGAATCGACAAACTCGAAGCTGACGGCAAGATCGATGCGGTTCGAACAAAAACCGGCCTCGAGCCTGACGCTTACTTTTCAGCTCCGAAAGCCCAGTGGCTGCTCGATAACTGCGATCCGGTCAAACTCCACCGGTTGCGGCCACGGGATATCCGCGATCGGGCGGCCGACGGCGAGGTCCTCCTTGGCACAATCGACTCCTGGCTCATCTACAACCTCACGGGTAACCACATCACCGACGTCACCAACGCCTCCCGCACAATGCTGTTTAATATCCACGACATGGCGTGGGACGATGACCTCCTGTGGGAGTTCGATATTCCCGCGCAAGCGCTTCCCGAGGTTCGCCCCTCGAGTGACGAGAAGACGTATGGAACGACCGATCCCAATGGCTTTCTCGGTGCTGAAGTCCCCGTCGCCGGCGCGCTCGGTGACCAGCAAGCCGCCCTTTTTGGGCAAACATGTTTTGACGCCGGTGAGGCCAAAACCACCTACGGCAGTGGCTCCTTTCTCCTGATGAACACCGGCGAACGCGCCGTCAAAAGTACCTACGGCCTGCTGACAACCGTCGGCTTCCAACGCTCGGGCGAACCCGTCCAGTACGCCCTCGAAGGGCCCATCTTCATCACCGGCGGCGCACTCGAGTGGCTCGAGGAGATGACGCTCCTCAAACACGCCGGCGAAGCCGAAGCTCTCGCCCGCAGCGTTGACTCCACTGAAGGTGTCTATTTTGTGCCCGCCTTTGTCGGCCTTGGAGCCCCTCACTGGGACCAACGCGCCCGCGGAACGCTGGTGGGACTCACTCGTGGCACCCGGCGAGAGCACGTCGTCCGAGCAACCCTCGAGGCCATCGCCTATCAGACGCGTGATGTTGCCGAGGCCGTCGTTGAAGATTCCGCAATCGATCTCAAAAGCCTCCGCGTCGATGGCGGCGCCGTCAAAAACAACTTCCTCTGTCAACTCCAAGCGAACATCCTCGGCCGGGAGATTATCCGACCAGTCGTCGATGAGACGACCGCCCTCGGATCGGCATACGCCGCCGGCCTCGCCGTTGGCTACTGGGAAACACTCGAGGAACTGCGAGCCAACTGGCAGGTCGACCGCCGGTTTGGCGCCCGTGGAGACGAATCAACCGAACGACGCTACGCCCGCTGGCAGGAAGCTGTCGTCCGCTCGAGTGACTGGGCTCGAGATGAGTAGCGAGTAGCGTGGACGACGCGTCGAAATTGAGCCTCGAGTTGGACTGACTGCTGGAACCAGTTCACTCAATTGTATACACGGCTGTCGAATTTGTCCGCTTATCTCCTCCCCATTTTTCCGGGCCAAAAAGCAGCAGCATTACTTTTAATCGTGCATGTAGTACTGTGTATTACGATGGCGACGAAAACGATTTCACTCGACGAAGAAGCCTACGAGCGGCTGAAAGCCCGAAAAAAGGAAGGAGAGAGTTTCAGTGAAACCGTAAAGCGCCTCGCAGGAGAACGGTTGTGGAACGAAATTGTGGGAATTCTCTCCGAAGACGAGACAAGAGATCTCGAAGCTGCTATCGAAGCGGGTCGAACCCACTCTGGAGAGCGAAGTGACCGATTTGCAGCGGAATTAACGGAAGCCGTTGGCAACGATACGCGGAAATGATTCAGGATACATCGTTCATCATCGACCTGTTATGTGGTGATGAAAACGCAGAACGACTCCTCGAGATTATTGAGAAAGAAGCACGACCCCAGAAAGTATCCTCTGTTACTGTTCTGGAGTTCTACGAAGGTGTTGATCGGTCACAAGACACCAGAATCGAAACAGCAACGCATCCTCGATACATTAGAAACCAAGCACATTGTGAGTGCTGACCACACCGTGATGCGAAAAGCTGGAAAACTTTCCGGTGAGCTACAGAATAACAGCGAACAGATTGAGCGAGAAGACTGTATCATCGCTGCAACTGCGCTTTTCAACGATGAGCCGGTTATTACGAGAAACACCAAACATTTTGAGCGCGTCGATGGTCTCGAGATTCGGTCTTACTAGTCCATCCCCCACCTAAACAGCCTGTTGCGGTCGGTTCGGTTGCCTGTTCTCCCGTTGCTCGGCCTTGTTCAGATAGACAAAATCCACAGTACGCTTCGGTGAAAATGTCGTAGTGGGTAATAGTGGGCAAAGCTTATCCAGCCGTAAAATCTAGTTGAGAGCATGACAAAAGTGGATGCACGAGACCTCCAGACCAACGAGACCGATGACCGAGGTCGAATCTATCTGGGGACGGAATACGCGAACAAGCGCGTAACCGTCGCCGTCGTTGCGGTGGAATCTGACCATCCCGATGAAAATGAACTGGCTGCTGCGTACCGCGAGGAATCTGAGAGTGCGGAAAAGCTTGCAGAAGAGTGGGACGACGCGTCTGACGAGGCGTGGAGCGGGCTGGATAAATGAGCGAGGTCTCGGAAATCCGTCGTGGCGACGTTGTTATCGTTCGGCTCGATCCTGCGGAAGGACACGAGATGAAAAAGACTCTTCCTGCAGTAGTCGTCCAAAACGACGTTGGAAATAAAAACGCCAGTACGACAATCGTTGCGCCTGCAACGGGAACGTATCGGGGCTATCCGTTCGAGGTTCTCATCGAAGCAGCGGAGTCACCGCTCGAGAAAGACTCCTCGATCCGCCTCGATCAGATTCGTGTCGTCTCCATGGGAAAACGGATTCACTCGGTGCTTGGAAGTCTCGATAGAGAGTCGATGAATGCGGTGGACGACGCGTTGAAACTGAGTCTCGGACTGGACTGACCACTCTATTGAAACCCGAAAAGTATCCTCTACGTACTAGTACGTATTGGTGTGATTGCTACCTGTTCTCCCGTTGCTCGGCCTTGTTCAACTCGATAAGCAGCCGGAAAATCGCTTTCACGAGATTGGTATCCACGTCAAACTGAGTTGCGTTCTGCCCTGCGCGCTCCATCACCTTATCCTCCTGTTGCTCATCAGTCGTCGGCAAGTCTCGAGCCGCCTTAACTTGGGCAACGGTATCGGCCACGTAGGTCCGGCGGGCGATGAGCTCGACGATTTCGTGGTCGATATCTTCGATTTCCTCGCGCAACTCGTCTAAACTCATCTCCTCGGGTGCGCGGCTCATAGCACGCTCGCCCCGTCCGTTCGTGTCGCTACCAGTTGCACCTGTCCCTGTCTGTTGTTCCATATCATTTGTACGTCCTCTAGAATCTCCTTCGTTCCGATTGCCACATAACTTGGACCGGTCCCCGAAAGGGAGACGCCGGTGGCATCGGGAAGCGCCTCCAACATCGGCTCCGTCGAGGCGTCCAGTGCCCCACAGTAGGCGAAGCCGTTGACGGTCATCGCCTCGCCGTAGCGCCCCTCTAAGGCGAGTTCCTCGACGAGGCGAGCCATTGGAGCAATCCGTTTACACGCTGCAACGTCGGCATCGGCGCTGAACGCCTGCTCGGGTGGGGTGTAGACGAGTGCGTGCCAGTCCACCTCCTCACGGGCCAGCAGTTCATCGTTCGTGTTGTCGGTTACAGTAACACCCCCAAGCATCGAGGCGCTGGCGTCGTCGAACGCGCCGGTAATCGTGACGCCAACGTCGCGGGCGGCTTCGACGCCGAGCCGACAGGCGTCAATCCGCTCGCAATCGACCTCGAGGGCATCAAGTGTGGCAAGTACCGTCGCGTTGGCCGCAGCGCTCGAGCTTTTCAGGCCGGCGGCGAGTGGGACCTCGCTTTCGGTCCGAACCTGGCCGCCGACTTCCTCGGGGTCGATACCGGCCTCCGCGCCAAAGCGCTCGAGCGTGCGTTCGACACAGCGTTCGATGAGCCGGCTGTCCGCATCGGGTTGGCCCTCGATTTCGCCGGTGATTAGTGCCTGATCGTTACCAGCCGTGAGCGACACCGAGGCCGTCGTCTCGAGGTCGATGGCGAACGCCGAGCCGCGACCGGTGGCGAGTGCGTTTAACACCGTCCCCGCAGCGGGTGCTCGTGCCTTGCCGTCCATACTGGGGTGGTCTCAGTGGGTGTATTTACGGATGGCGATTCAGGCGGGCGATGGTGTTTCGCCGCCCCGCATAACAGCCGGCACAACTCTCGAGAGAACGGTCGGTTTTTGTCGCTACCAACCCAACCGTCGTCTATGAGTACCCGCAGCACCGTCTCGCCCAGCACCCTCGGGGTTGACCTCGTCGACGGCGGCGTCGTCGTCCACTATCTCGACGGGAGAGAGGCGTTTTACAACGGCGTCCCGAAACCGGTCGAGGGGCCACTTACGACACCGCCGGGCAAAGATGTTCATGTACTAATTACTGATCCAGACGGCGTCGAAGGCGTCATGACCTACGTCAACGACCGCAACACCCACGACGGTATCCTCAAAACGACCGGTGTCGGCCGGGTCATTCTCGAGCAAAACGATCAGGAAGAGCTCTTTCCGGGAGTAAGCGTTGCGAGCGAGGGGTATTCGGTTACCGTCGAAGCCAACCTCGAAATCGTCAACGGCCGGGTGTTCGTCTTCGCCGAAGACGAGATGAGCGAACACGCCTACGAACTGGTTGCGGATTCTGAGACTGCCTAATGCCACTTGCAAAACCATGGCGACCGCTTACGCGGTCGACGGTCGCTCGAGCGCCAGACCGGTTGGGGGTGTACGAACTCGGTGACGAATCGGGAACCGTTCTCGCTGTCGATAGCGGTGTACTTCGAGACGAGTGTAAGACGGCATTGGCCTACGGCGATGGAGCGCAGATTCGGTGGACCGAAGTTGGCTCACGCGAGCAGGCAGCGACGCTCGTTGCCGAGCACCGCGACCGGTTGACAGGGTAATTCTCAAGGCCGCCGGCCGGAAAAGACAGGTATGAACCTGTTCGTGGCCGACGGTGGCGGCGTTTCGCTCACTGTCCGTGCGGCCGAAAAGCGCGATGCGGGCCGTGGCGTTGCCCGTATTCCCGAAACCGCGCGGCGAAAACTCGGTGTGTTAAGCGGTGATACGGTCGTCATTGAGGGTGCCGAGTCGACCGTGGCGAAAATGTGGCCAGCCGACAGCGCCGTTCCCGAAACGGCAATCCAGGTCGATGGCGATACGCGAGCGAATCTCGGGGTCCACGTGGGTGATACCGTCACCGTTCGGGCAACCGATGAGACGCCGATTCCGAAGGCCACCCGCGTCACCCTTTCACCACCACCGGGACTGACCGGCGCTGAAACCCGTCTCGCCGAGCGGATGGCAAATCAGAAACTCCGTGCCCGGCCAATCCGAACCGGCGAGCGAATCAGACTCGAGGGCGTAGCCGGTGAGCCCTTTACCGTCGCTGCCACCGAACCGAGTGGCGATGTAACGGTGACGAACTCGACGACGGTGCGGATACAGGCCCCCGAAAAAAGTGCCTCGAGCAGTGTGAGCGACGACCAGCAACCTGAGGAGGGAACTCAACCTACCGGCATCACCTACGAGGATATCGGGGGTCTCGACCACGAACTCGAACTGGTTCGGGAGATGATCGAACTCCCACTGTCGGAGCCGGAACTGTTTCGAACGCTCGGTGTGGACCCACCCTCAGGCGTCCTGCTGTATGGTCCACCGGGGACGGGGAAGACGCTCATCGCTCGAGCCGTCGCAAACGAGGTCAACGCAAACTTTATTTCGGTCTCCGGGCCGGAGATAATGTCAAAATATAAAGGCGAAAGTGAGGGGCGCCTTCGGGAGATTTTCGACCAAGCTCGGAGTGACGCTCCGACGATCATCTTTTTTGACGAACTCGATTCCGTCGCTGGGATTCGTGACGACGATGGCGACGCCGAAACGCGGGTCGTCGGCCAACTGCTCACGCTAATGGACGGACTCGATGCCCGTGGCGAGGTGATCGTCATCGGGGCGACCAACCGCGTCGATTCCATCGATCCGGCGCTCAGACGTGGCGGACGATTCGACCGCGAGATACAGATTGGCGTCCCCGACGAAAAGGGTCGTCGAGAGATCCTCGAGGTACACACTCGCGGAATGCCGTTAGCTGAGGGGGTCTCAATCGACAAAATTGCGAGTCGAACTCACGGCTTTGTTGGAGCGGATCTCGATGCCGTCGTCAGCGAGGCAGCGATGGCGGCGATCCGGCGACGGCCGGCCGAACGCGAGCAGCGAGAAACGTGGAACCGCGAGCCAACGGTGACGAAAGCCGATTTCGATACGGCGCTCGCAGCAGTTGAGCCGTCGGCGATGCGAGAGTACGTCGCCGAATCGCCGGATACGACCTTTGCCGATGTTGGCGGTCTCGAGGCGGCAAAAAACACTCTCCGAGAGTCAGTCGAGTGGCCGCTGGTCTACGAACGGCTGTTTGAAGCGACGAACACCGACCCACCGTCGGGCGTCCTGTTGTATGGCCCACCGGGAACCGGTAAGACGTTACTCGCTCGCGCACTTGCGGGAGAGACCGACGTCAACTTCGTCCGCGTCGACGGCCCGGAGATCATCGACCGCTACGTTGGGGAGTCAGAGAAGGCGATCCGGAAGGTGTTCGAGCGGGCACGGCAAGCGGCTCCCTCGATCGTCTTTTTTGACGAACTCGACGCCATCGCCGCCACTCGTGGTGACAGCCACGAAGTGACTGAACGCGTCGTCTCCCAACTGCTGACCGAACTCGATGGGATGAGCGAGAATCCGAATCTCGTGGTGCTTGCGGCAACGAACCGGCGGGAGTCACTCGACCCTGCACTCCTCAGACCTGGCCGACTCGATACCCACGTTCTCGTCCCCGAACCCGACCAGGCAGCCCGGGAAAAGATTCTCGAGGTGCATACCCGCGGCAAGCCACTGGCCGAGTCGTTCGACCCGGCCTCTTTCGCTGCCGAACTCGAGGGATACACGGGCGCGGATATCGAGGCGCTTGTTCGGGATGCTTCGATGACGGCCATCCGTGAGGTTGCTTCTGAGTACGGTCCCCAAGAGGCAAACGAGCGGGCAGACGATGTCCGAATCGAGCGCCGGCATTTAGAGGCAGCGATTTCGACACTTGAAAACCGCCAGTAGGCCTAGGTAAACCAGCGAATCTCGTCGGCGCGGTGATAGCGGTCGTACGCACTCGGATTCGTTCGGGCGAGCCGGCTGAGACGGAAATCATCGACCAGTGTCGTGTACATGTAATCGACGAACGTGATCGGCATTACGAGTTCGTCATCGACGCGGGTGACCGTCGCCAACGCGACGTAAAAGTGGGCGTGACGAAGATCCCTAACGTAGCCTGCGACGACGGGAACCGTCTGCTCGAGTGGGTCTGCAGTGTGGGCGGCTTCGATCGTTCGCCGGCTCATCTCTGTGCAGTAGACGCCGTCGTTGTCGCCCTCGATTAAGGCCTCGAAATCGGTTGGTGACTCGTACCGAGCGCGGAGGTCGGCCCGCCCAAAGAGGACGTTGTCCTCGATGGAGCCGGCAAGATATCGTGGGACGTCGTAGGTCGTAAACTCCCGAAAGCCAGCGGCCAACCCATCGATGAGGGCTTCGGTGTCTTCGGCTGAGACGCTAGCAAACTCCTTGACGAGTGCCGGATCGACACCACCAATCTGTCCACGAAGGGCGTCGACGGTGTAGGGTCGTGAGTCACCAGTTCTGGCGTTCTCGAAAAACTCCGAGAGCGAGCCGTAAACGAACGTAACCTCAGTTTCCCCGAGTGCAGAGAGATCGGTCGTCAGTTGCTCGAGTGGTCTCTCATCGGCAACTCCGAGTTCATCCTCGAGGTCGACTGCGTCCCTTGGTTCGGTTTCAGCCCACTCGAGGGAGGCGACTTCACCACCTTCGTTTGACTCACCTTCTCGAACGGTAAGCACGCCGTCTTGCTGATCGATACGGTAGCCGGAAACGGTCGTCAACGTGCCCGTCGCCGGCTCGAGGTTTTCGCTGACCACTGGGTCCAGATCCTGCCGGACGACGTTCGTCCCGGTGAACCGGTCGTAACCCAACACTTCGTTGTAGATCGCCCCACCACCGACGAGCAGGCCGACGCCACCGCCACCTCGAGCCAGTAGCTGTCGGCGAGTGAGTCCATCGTTATCGGTCATCGTCGTCACTGGCGTCGGTCACTTCGAGCCCACGGTCGACAACCGGATCGAATTCGCCGTCGATATCCGGTAGATCGGTTTCGGTGGGGTCTTCGAGGATAATCGTTTCGCCGGCAGTCACCGTCTGGCCGCGCTCGACGGCGAGGTCCACGGCCTCAACAGCGGGTGGAAAGAGCACGTCAACGCGGGACCCGAAGGCGATGTGTCCAAGTCTTTCGCCGCGAGTGATCGTCTCACCGGCTTCCACGTAGGGGTGGATTCGACGGGCGAACGCGCCGGCGATGAACGTGACTGTTCGATCTGTGGTTGGTTGGTCCTGCTCATCGCTATCATCTGAAGCAAACCGGACATGAACCCGCTCGTTTCGGTCCGAGTCCTTCGAGAACGCGGGCCGGTTCGCGCCGGGGACGTGTTCGACCTCGAGGATTTCACCCGAGAAGGGGGCACGGACGACGTGGACGTTATGGATGTTCATGAAGATGCCCAGCCGGGCACGGTCGCCTTCCCGGCGGATGACTGAGACTTTGCCGTCGGCTGGTGAGACAACACCCGAAAGCGGCGGGGTGCGTTCGGGGTCCCGGAAGAACGCCAGTACGGCAACGCCAGCGAGCAGTGACACCAGGCTAGCGAGGACGCTGAAAATGAACGCAAACGGCGCGGCCACAAGCGGGAGGAGGGCATAGCGCCACGCCCCGGGCGCGAATTTCATATCCCTACTGCAACCCGGAGGGATTTGGCCGTTACGGAAAATTGACGATTTCGGTTAGCTCTCAGTGAGCGAATCAATCTGCTCGAGCAGTTCGTCGACCGAGGGACGATCACCGGGGCTCGAACCGCGGTGGACGTAGTCAACCGTCGCTTCCTCGCCGCTCGAGTCGATAACGAGCGCTTCTGGCATTCGCCCGATCATGTCGTGCAGCGAGCCGAGTGCGCCAAAGCGTGTCGGCTGGTCATACTGATCGCCGACCGTCTTCGAGCCATCCGCCAGCAGCGCAAACGGCAGGTCTGCATCGTTCCATTGTCGCGTTTTCTCGAGCGATTCGGGGAGGAGTGCCACGACCGCCGCGTTGCGCGCGGTAAACTCCTCATATCGTGAGGCAATTGTCTGCACCTGCGCTCGGCATTTTGGGCAGTGATAGTCCCGAAGAAAGAGGAGGACGACGGCGTCCCGGTCGGGAGCACTAATGTACGCACGCAGTCGAAATGGGTCCGGGCCGGTCGCGACGTTTGGCAGTTCGAAATCAGCAACCTCGAGTGTCTGTTGGCTCATACACACACTACCGCCGACGAGCATATAATATAAAACGTAACTGAGAGGTTCGTCCGTTACCGGGCGGTAACGGTCTCGGCGAACGATAGTCACTCATTAGGGGAACGACAACTCCTCCATGCCTTCTGGAGCCCGGAGGTGCTCCGAACCCCAGACAGCCATTGCTCCGATAACTGGCTCGAGTGAGGCTCCAAATGGGGTCAGCGAATACTCAACTCGGACCGGCTTTTCGTTGACGATTTCCCGGTTGATAAGCCCCTTTTCTTCTAAATCCTCGAGCGTCTCGGAGAGGACTTTGTTCGAGACGCCGGCGATTTCGTCCTGTAAGGCGCTGAATCCCAGCCCGTCGTTTGTGAACAGTTGGAGTATCACGACGGGGTGCCATTTTCCCCCGATCAGCGTTGTCGTTGCCGTCACCGGACACCATATCTCGCCGGCACACCAGATCGTGGGTGGTTCATGTTCCATGACCCGTCTACGAACGGGGCTGAGATAAATCGTGGTGAAGATACCACGCAGGCCTACGCTTCGAACGACTCGAGTTTTTGAACGAGTGTGGTGTATACAGCCGGTCGGCAGTACCATCCGGCGTCCCGTCGAAAACCCACATTCATATTTCCTCGAGGTCGTCTTCGAGGTGCTCGCCAGATACCCACGTGATATCGCTGTCCGTTGTGAGTTTCGCAAATTCCCACACGGACATCCCTGCACGTTCGGCAGCCTTCGTAAACGTAATTTCATCCGCTGCAAGGCGTTTGAGAGATTGCTCTCGACACCACTCCTCGAGGCCTTCGGCAAGCAGTTTGCGCACCGCAGTGGAGCGGTTTAACCGTTCTTCCTCGAGGTATGCTTCGAGTTCCCTTTCGAGATCATCGGGCTCAAGGCCGATGATCTCCAAAATTGGCGGCATACCTTCGAGACGGTCGATGATAATCTCGTAGGTCTCATCAAGGAAAAATCGAATTCGACGGGGTGGCCATTTTCAAACAGACCACCGATGATGGGTGTATGGAACGGGTCATTAGACTGGCTGAGCGAGTCGTCGAAACCTCGAGTTCGCTTGCCAGTGGTCGTATGCTGGGCCTTGCGACGGCCACGTTCATCGTGTTTCTCACGGTTATTCTTCCAGAGGAAGCCAGCAGAAACGCAGCGTATTTCGGTGAGAACCCCACACCGGATGGTTCGTTCATCTACTCTGCGTCGGATCTCTACGACATGGCGAGCACCTATGGAGAAGAGGGGAGGCAGTATTACATCCGCTCTCGGTTTACGTTCGACGTTGTCTGGCCGCTTGCCTACGGCTGGTTTCTCTGGGCAGGTATCGCCTATTTTGGGCAGGCCACAGAGAATTCGTGGGCCAGATACACGTCGCTGCTCCCAGTGCTGGCAGTGTTGCTGGATTTCATGGAGAACACCTCGGCGTCGATTGTGATGTTTTTTTACCCTGATCAGGTACCCGTAATTCCACATCTGGTGCCGGTGTTCACCTTCGGAAAATGGACCGTGATCGGGCTGAGTTTCATTATTTTCGGGCAGTTATCGATCGTATGGATCTGGAATCGAGTCTCACTAACCCGCTAATAAGACCCCCTCGTGTATAGTTCATCCAGCCATCTGGAAGCGACTGGATATGGTAAATCGGAGCGTGCAAGCTGGATGGCGTGTCTCTCGCACAGTATATTATTCACATTCGGTCAAATCTATTCGGTCAATGGAGGGCACACAACTGGTAGAACGATCGGTTTTGAGACGGGCCCGATGGATCTCGGTGGGTATGGTCGATTTTATACGATGATTCAACAGGAGAGAGACGTAACCGGAGTCTATCGGCCCAAGCAAGATCAGGGTGACTTATACCGCGCGCACAGATACTTAGCCTACGAATGGTTTCAGACCGCGGAGGCGGCCGACGGCGATGACGCTCGATAGACTTCGCCCGTTTGTGAGTCGGGCGATCACCCCGTTTGTCACCGCCACAGCCCGACTCGGTATCTCCGCAAATGCGATCACGGTATTCTCCGTTGTTACTGCGACCGGTGGCGGATATGCGCTCGTACTTGGCGGCTCCAATTCGTTGTGGTACCTGGCGGCTGCCGCACTCGTCCTGCTGACGGGGTTTTTGGATGTGCTCGACGGCGCGCTTGCGCGGTCAACGGATACTACGTCGGACGCCGGCGACTTCCTCGATCACACCCTTGATCGGTACGGCGATGTTCTAATACTCGGCGGCCTTGCACTCGGCGTTGAGCAGTACGAATTGGGGATGGTCGCGCTCACTGGCGTCCTTCTAACGGCGTATCTTGGGACGCAGGCGGAAGCGATCGGACTCAAACGAATCTATGGTGGGCTACTCGGCCGCGCCGATATTCTGTTGCTCGTCGGCGTCATCGTTGCGATTGCGGCTGTCACGAACCCTGTCCGCTATGGGCTCTCGCTCGTCGAGTGGACACTCGTCTTCCTTGCGGTTTTCACACACGTTACCGCGGGCCAGCGTTTCGTCTGGTCCTGGCAGGCACTCAAATCGGACGACTGATTACGAGCGGAGTAACACTGGCTTCTCAAGTGTCTTTCATTCGAACAGTATTGGTTTCGAAACAGTCGTTCCGGAGAGGTGTCCGCAGTCGAAAACCACTGCGGTGGCTCAATCCCAAAATGACTGCGTACGGGCATACTCGCGTTCGCGCTCTAAAATATCCCGGTAGAAATCGGTCTCATTCTCCCGATGACGGTTGATGATCCGGGCGGCGTTCTGTGGCCCAACGCCTCGTCCCGAGAGGGCAATAACCGCCTTTTTGCCGTGGCTCTGGACCAGATTTGCCCGCCTGACTGCCCGCGCGGTCAACTCCCGCTGGCTGTCGTCCTTCCCACCCGCCTGCACCGCCTCGAGCGTCTCTTCAGCCCACGGACTCAACGCAGCAATGCGCGTCGACTCACAGGTGGGGCACTCGGGTTGGTCGGCCACTCGCCGGACTTTCGTTCGCGAATGCCAGTCGGTGCAGTGGGTACAGACCAGAATCACCCGGTCGTTTTCGATCCGCTCGCGAACCGTTTTGATGACGCTTGCGTCGGCGTTTTTCGGCGCAAGCAACTCCCGTCCCGACGAGCGACCACCGCGTCCGACCGGGGTTCGCCCGCGGACGGTTTCGAGAGCAATCTCTCCGTTCTGGATCGCTTGGAACACTGTGCGCGCGTTTTCCACATCCAGATCCTCGTGAAACACCTCGCGGACGGCTTCAGTGTGCATCGGCGTCTCCTCGAGTGCTTTCAGCAGTCGTTCGTTCGAGAGGCGACCCGATCCCTGCCACCGTTTTAGCGCGCCGAACTTCGCTGACACCTGGGCGAGCCGGAACGCCAACGTGTCCGAGCCCTTGAGTCCCAATTTGACGATCGTCTCGACGTGGTCGGGGTCGGTGTCTTCGAGCACGGAGCGGATGTCACTCGTCGCCACCGAACTCGGAACCTCGAGTTCGATCCGGTAGGGGTCGGTCTCTAACGCGATTGAGGAGCCAGTTTGCTGGCCCAATAGTGCTGAGAGGACCCGCCCAATGGTCTCGTTCGTCTGGTGGCCAAAGGCCGCATTGATCACGACCGTTCGTCCCTGTCGCTCAAGCAGCACGCGGTCTGCGGTGGGCATCGGCGCGCCGGTTTCGACGTGGGCCTCGAGTTGCTCGAGGCTCTGTTCGATGGTGTACTGTTCCCCCGGATACCGCGAGCCCAGTTCGCGAGCAACAGCCGACCGGTCACCGCCGGTCTCGAGTTGGGGCTCGGTGACGCCGCGAATCTCGCCGACCTCTTGGGCGACCGCTGTGGGGACGGGAATTTCCTGACCGATCCAGGAGGGAACTTCGCCGGTTGGGTCCTCGATTGGGCTCACCTTCACCCGGCTCTCCTCGTCGTCAACCTCCGCAATGAGCCACATCTCCCCGCGCTGGATGAACACCTCGCCTGGAGTTGCAAAGTTGACCACAAACCGCTCGTCCAACGTGCCGATCTGTCGGCCAGAAGCGATGTCATGCACTTCGTAGGTCTCCTCATCGGGAATCATCGAGAGGTTCGAAAAGACGTACTGCCAGGTTCCACCTGAGGTCTCGAGGCGATCCTCACCGTCCTCAAACCAGACGATTCGGTTGCGGTGGAGTTCTCCACAGACGTTTCGGAACGCCGATTCGGAGAGATTCCTGAACGGATAGGCACGCCTCATGAGTTCGTAGCCGTCGCCGACGGCGATCGAACCATACGCTTTGACGAGCGCCGGAATCTGATTGGCGACCACGTCGAGACTCCCTTCGTGAATCCCTGCCGGTTCGACCGCCCCCGCTCGGGCTCGACGGGCGATTGCAAGCGCCTCTAACGTGTCATCCGTCCGGGTAGTCACAATCGTCCCGCTTGAGACCGTATCCATCCGGTGGCCCGCTCGCCCGATCCGCTGGAGCAACCGGCTTACCTGCCGCGGGCTCTGGTACTGGATCACGTGATCGATCCGCCCGACGTCGATGCCCAACTCCATCGAAGAGGTACAGAGGAGCGCCTCGAGTTCCCCGTCTTTGAACGCCTCTTCGACTTCGATTCGGGCGTCCTTCGAAAGCGAGCCATGGTGGACACCGATGGGAAGTTCGAGTTCGGTAAACCGAGAGCCAAGGGCTTCAGCTGTCTGGCGCGTGTTGACGAAAATGAGCGTCGATTCGTGGTCGGCGACGAGGTCGCGGATAAGTCGAACGTGACTGGCCGTCTCGGCGTCGGTCATCAGTCGGCCGGCGAGTGACTCGTCTGCACTCGTCACCTCGGGTTGGTGAACGGTAACCGCCAGATTCGAGCCGGCGTCGATCTCCCGAATCTCACAGGGTCGCCCGCCGGTCAGAAACGACCCCACCGCCTCGGGGTCGCCCACCGTTGCCGACAGCCCAATCCGCTGGAACGGCCCCGACAGTTCACGCAATCGCTCTAACCCAACTGACAACTGTGCCCCCCGTTTCGAGGCCGCTAGTTCGTGAACCTCGTCGACGACGACGTGGGAGACGTCCGCAAGTCCCTCCCGCAGCCGCTCGCCGGTCAACATCGCTTGGAGCGTCTCCGGCGTCGTAATCAGCACATCGGGCGGGTTTTTGGCCTGTTTGCCGCGTTGGTACTGGGTCGTATCGCCGTGGCGCACGTCAACCGTCAACTCGAGGGCGTCAGCCCACCACTCCAGTCGCTCGAGCATGTCGCGGTTGAGCGCCCGTAGTGGAGTGATGTAGAGTGCGCCGAAGCCGTCGGGTGGGCCACCTTCGTTTCCATATTCATCTTCACTTTCACCGACGAGGGCATCAAAAACGGGGAGCATAGCCGTCTCGGTTTTGCCACTGCCGGTTGGGGCGATGACGAGCGTGTGCTTGCCGGCCGAAAGCGGCGGAATCGCGAGTCGCTGGGGGGCCGTCGGCGTCCCAAAGCCACGGTCGGAGAGGGCCGCTCTGAGCGTCGGCCCAAGTCGGCTAAAGGCGGCTACATCGCCGTCTGTCATCGACATCCGTACGGACGAACGGCGGATAAGATCACTGTTTTCTTGCAGTCAGGTAGCTGTGGCCGGTTGTGTAGACATCCTCGAGATCGATGCCAATGTCGAGTGCCAGCGATGGGTCTCAGTATATAAAAGAGCGTGTTTTTGAAGAATCTTGGCTGAAGAACGACTAACTGTTTGCATTCCGTATTCGAACACGAGATGGCGACAAACCAACGGCGCACGATTGATGAGGACGTGCCAGCCGATCCGGCGGAGTTACTTCCAGCAGAGAGCGTCCTCACCCTCGAGGAGTACCTCGAGATGCACGCTGCCGTCGGCCACCGAACCCGCTATGAAATTCTCTACCGACTTGTACAGCGGGGAGATGAGTCCCAAAGAACTCGAGGCAGTGCTCGAGGTCGATGATAGCACGCTTCATTATCACCTGAACAAGCTGGTCAGTATAGGCCTTGCAGAAAAGCGAAAGCGGACGGATCGGGGCCAAGACGGCTTGTACACGTACTACCGGGCCACCGTGTATGGAACTGTGACACTTACCGAAGGTGTTGACGAGTTGATTAAAAGTGAGCAAGCTTTTGAATCGATGTACGATAGTGCAGCCGACTCCGCTCGTTGAGTCAGCCCGTTGTCGTCGGATCGTTAGAGGGACTGATAGGGGCCAAGCCGTGTCCCATCCAGGAGATAGGCATCGGCCTCGGCGATTCCCGCCGGAAAAAACGGGGCCAGAAATTTCTGCCCGGGAACGTTTATCCACGTCCCACCGGAGAGATCGTTGAACGCCGGCATAACGACCAGTTGTGGTGCCGGTTCCGCCCCCGTAACCCACTCCAACTCCTCGTATTCGGGCCGCTCCCGAAACGGCTCCGGAGCCAGTCGACCGCGCATCCATACCCGCTCGAGGCGGCGGCCACCGACGTCGTCCTCGAGTCTGACTGAGGGATGTTCGTGCCCTAGACAGACGAGGTCGGCCTCGAGCACCGCCCGCGTCGGCCATCGATGTCCGTGGCAGAGTCCGAGAGAGCCGAGACGTATTCCAGCGCCGGAGGCGACGCGTATCTCGAGCCCCGTCTCCTCGAGCCAGGGTTCGATTGCCCCGTCGTGATTGCCTTTGATGAGCGTCACTGTAAGGGCAGGATCAACGCCGGCAATCGATTCGAAAAGCACCTCGAGTTCACCGCGTTCGGCCCCACCGGGAGCGGCAATGGCGTGCATCAGGTCACCACAGATGACCAGTTGGTCAGGAGTCGTTCGCTCGAGGAGCTCGAGTAGTTGCTCCAGGCGGTTTTGCGCTCGACTCGGCACCTCGACGCCCCGCTCGTGGCGGAGGCCGGCTTCGATGCCCGCGTGGTAGTCAGAAAGCAGCAGTAGCCGGTCGAACCCGCAAGTGGCGACGGCCGCCGGTGTTCCGATGAGCGGCTCGAACTCGAGACGTCTCATCCGGTTAGATCGCCTTCAACACGTCGTCGCCGGGCTCATAGCACTTGCCGCCCATGAGTGCATCCTGGATTGCCTCCTCGACTTCGTCCGCCGACGATCCGGTTTCAGTGCTGACGCGATCAATGAGTGCCTCGCGGTCGGCTCCGTCACCGTCGTCGAGGGCAGTCATTGTCGTGATGACAGCCTCTTCGAGGTCGATTTCGGTGTCCTCGTCGGGTTGTTCCTCGTCTGTGGGTTCTGGTTCACTTGCGGGTGTTGGCTCGGCGGACTCTGACTCCACTTCCAGCTCCAGTTCGGGTTCAGGTTCCGGCTCTGACTCCACTTCTGGCTCTGACTCCGGCGGCTCAATATCACTCTCACCGGGCGCTTCAACCTCTGTACCGGTCGTGAAATCAGCACCGAACTCCGCCTCGAGTTCCTCGCGTTCTTCGTCGTCCATCTCGTACATTCCGGCCTCGAGGCCGTCAGATTCGAAGTCGCCAAGCTCGTCTGTGTCAGTTTCGGGTTCCAGTTGCGATTCCGACTCCGGCTCTGTTTCCATCTCATCGTCTACCGCAGAACCGACATCCTCGAGCGCTGCAGATGTTGTGTCCGTTGGTTCTGGAACTGCGGTGTCGGTTAATTCAGACGCAGCGTCAGATTCCGATTCGGTCTCCAGTGTTAATTCATCTTCCAACTCTGGCTCATTGGCGGCCGACGCGTCTACTGCCTCATCTTGGCCCTCGTCCTCGACATTGAAATCAGTCGCAACATCGGCCCCACTCTCAACTGTCTCACTCGAGTCCGCCACTGGTGTGTCGGCTGCGGCTGCACTCTCGAGTAATTGTGCACTGTCCATCGGTTCCTCAGGGGGAGTCTGCTGGTCGGTTTCCGTATTGGCGGTGGCTGTTGATGTGACGGCGTCACCCTCGAACACCTCGCCGAGGTCGCCAAACGTCACGCCACGGTCGTCGCTCGCACTCGGTTGCAGACCGAGCGTGCCGGCTTCACTCTGATCACCGGCGACGACACGAACGGCATTGATCGCCAGCTCACGCAACTGGTCGAGATACGCCGGTGTCGTCCCATAGTGGGTTTGGGCACGGGGAATGCCTGTCGCCAGTCCATCCTCGAGTCCGGTATCGGTGAGCGCTACGGTGAGTGCATCCCCGCTGGCATCGAGACCGGCCGCGCTCGCGTAGGCGGCGATCCGATCTATCGTCTGCTCGGCGGTCGAAACAACCCAGCGGTCGCGGGTGTCGGCGTCGATCGTCGCCAGACTTTCCGGTCGCACCGAGGTGTACACTTGGTGGGAATCGTCGGGCTGGAACGTCCGTGCCTTTCCGGTGACGGCGACGAACATCGGCGGGTCAGCCCGCTCTAAGAACGCCAGCGCGTCGGGTTCGTACTGTCCAGCATAGATGACGAACGCGCCCGTCGGGTCGACGACGCGAGCGCGGACCATCTCCTCGTTGACCGACGTCACCTCAGTCAGCGTCCCGGTCAAAAAGAGTCGGTTGACCCGTGCGCCCGTTGGCGTAATAACGTAATTGGGTGCTCGTTCCTCATCACTTTCGGCGTACTCCAGCGAGACGTCGTCGTATTCGGCGGCAAACAGCCGGTAGGCGACTTCTCGTCCACTACCATCGGGAGCGCTCATGAACTCACCTCCGTGAGGAAAGCCCGAGCCCGGTCAACTGGGTCGTCCGTACACTCCTCGAAGGTGATGGCGTCGAGGTTCGCCCCGTACTCATCAACCGAGAGGTGTCCGCGAACACGGTACTCTCGGCCGACGATTTTCTCACGGATCGTATCCGCGACAACTTCCTGATCCATCGCCTCTCGAGCCTGTTCGCGGGCCTCCTCGAGGCCGCCGCCGTAGACCGCCTTGGTGAGTTCGTCGTCGAGGATTGCCGTGACGGTCCCCCTTCCGTCATCCAAAATCGCTTTCACGCGCAGGTCGTCAACGCCATCAACGCTGCCGTGGACGCGACAGTTGCCCCTCTGGATGACTCGTCTACACTCCGGACAGCGCTGGATGAGCCCGGAGCCGTCGCGGATGGCAATCAGGTTGCCGGTGAGTAAAACGTCGTAGACGCCACCTGTCGAAACTGCGTCACCGATTCCCATCTCGGGAGCGTCCTCGCCAACCTCAATTGGCATACTGAGGGGTGTTACCGTCGAGAATTCCGAGATGTTGACTTCTGGGACACCACGGTACTCTCGCACGGAGGCGTTCTCGATACGGATCGATCCGCCCTCCTCAATCTCTGGGACGGGATTCCAGCAGGTAAACGGCAGGCGACCGCTTGCATCGCCGAGAACACCACTCAGAATGTCGGTTTCACCATCACGCCCGTTGATCGTCCGCTCTTCACATTCGAGGACCTGTATCTCAAGCGTTCGGGCTCGGTCACCCGTTCGCAGCGAGGCAAGGTCGGATTCGCCGCCGATTTTGTAGGGCACCTCGATGGGCTCCTCCCGTTTGGAAATCGAGGTGCTCTCACCGAGGTTGAGTTGGGGTTTCTCATCCCACTCACGGATACTTGCGTTGCCGATTGTGAGGGTATCGCCGGGGGTGAGGCCGAAATCCTCCCACGCGGTATAGTCGATGACACCGGTCTCGTCGGCAATCTCTCCCTCGGTTATCACGTTCTCTGAACCCTGATAGCGAATCGAGCGTTTTCCTGCGGTGAGGACGACGCCCGTCACGGAGACGTTACTCGAGTCGATAGTAATGTCGCCGATCGATTTGGTTGTTGGCGCGCCACCGCCGCCAGTGGAGCCATCGCCGTATTTGCGCCGGAGGCTCTGGACTGCCTCGTCGATCGGGACGCTGTACTCGACCAGATTCTGCAGGTCGGTTGTAACCTCCTCTTTGTCTACGCCGAGATCGGAGGCAAGATCCTCGGCATGAGTGTCGAGATCCATCAGTCCTATTTCGAGTCGGGGTGTCAAAAGCGTTCCCGGCGAGCGGTGGCTGTGACGCTGGGTGACCGACCTTCTGTGGGCAAAAGACCAATATCAAGACCACAAAGAGATTAGTGTCCGCCCTCGAGTCATCCAGTATGAGCGACGAGGAACAGCCGGGATTCAGTGAGGCCATCGAGTCGTCGGAGGGTGACCCACGTGTGTTGCTCGTGATGAACGCGGTGCTGTCGACGCTGTTTGCGTGGTCGATCATCTGGGGACTTTCGTTTCTGGGAATCGTGGAGTTCGGAGTGATCAATATCGCGACGGCGGCGATCATCCTGTTTGCGATGACGTATGCGGTGACGATGGCCTGAGTGTGGATGTGAGGCTGGGCTCAAGAATGAGCGCGAGACTGGCCCGAGATGGATGCAAGACTGCCTGCGAGCGCGAGAGACCCTCTACCGGCCGTAAATAATGCGCGTTGCAGCGGCGTCGAGTCGGCCGGTAACGCGGCCGGCCCATGCACCCGGTGAAAGTCGCCGAAGCGTCTCTTCGTCGACCTCGATTGCGTTCTCCCCGAACGGGTCACGGTTCTCACCTTCTTCCCCGTCGGATGCAGTCACATCGACAACGGTCGACATCGCACAGCGTCCGCAGGATTCGGTCTGTTTGCCTCTCATCAGTGTCGTGCATTATTATTCACTGTAGATATAAAACCACTCCCCCACCTGAGTGCGCCTCGAGTGGGACCATCGACGGCTATTTGCTTCTCCACTCAGAAGCCGAGGCATGGCACTCTGTCTCATTGCCAGCATCTCACTCCCTGTTGCGTCTCACCGGGTTTTCCTCCGAGGACCACGTCCCAAAAACCGGCTCACCGCAATCGCGACGAATGAGCTATGAGCGAGGAACGTGGGGGGCGTGAGCCGGATTCGGACTCAGATTCGGAGTCTGAATTGGAATCGGAGTCGGAGCCGGAAACGGATACTGACTCGGCGTCGATGTCTACACCAGCACCAGAGCCGGAGATAGCGCACGCGGAACTTCCAGCCGAAATCCGCGAGGCTGTTCCCGACTGGGAGGACGAATACTTCGACCGTGTCTCCGACCGGCTGATGTACAGCTACGATCTCGAAAAAGCATACCAGTACAACGGCGAGCGCTGGGATCTCTACGGGCAGATGCGCGTAGTCAACCAGAAGCAGTTTTTTCATCCGGCGTTGAGCTACGCCGACCACGAGGCCGAAGAGTATCTGTTCGCCCGGCGGGAACCCCGGCCAACTGTGGCGAAACTCGAGCGTCTCGTTGGGCTAGGTCATGAAATCGCTGACGAGCGGATTGTTGCCGACGAACAACACTTTGGGACGGATATTACGTTCGTACTCGTCGCTGATGAGCTTCCGCCGGCAGTCGAGAAGTACGTTGTGGGATTTCGCGACCGAACCTTGCTCAAGTTCGGCTACTACGGCCATTACGATGTAAATCTGATTGTTGTCGTGCCCGATCAGCAGCGTGCCGTTGCCAGTGAAGCGGCCGATGCCGTCGAGGCGTTTTGTCTTTGGGAGCGGGTTAGCGAACCGGCTGAGGGGTTCTTTTCACGGGTTGCAAAACGGTTTTGGCGCTGACTTCTCCCACGACGTTAGTCTGGGGTTGTGCTGGCCACAGACCAGCACCCGTCACAGACGGCATACCCAAGCGGGAGTTTCCCGATTGGATGCCGGGATTTTGGGCCGAGCCAGTACGATCCCCGACCGAGACAGCGGCTTTGGTGGGCTTGCCTCGGACTCGGTATCTAATATACGGGCAGATGCTAAATTAATCTTACAGGCTCCGTCTCACGACTGAAGTCGTGAGCTTTCACGCTGCAATCGTTGTAATCGTTTCGGGCTGATCGCCTAATCGTCACTCGGTTCGACAGCGGGCCGGTCCGGTCTGGAACGAATGTCGGCGAGATTCTGATAACCAAGCCTCACGAGCGCGAGTGCGAGGATGATGAGCGTCAGACCGAGAACAATCTGGACGCCGGCTGAGATCACTGCTTCGGTCGTTTCAGCACCGCCCTGGAGCAGATTCAGGTAGAGATTCTCATAGAAGACGAGAATCGAGAGGCCGAGGACGGTGATGATAACCATGAGCGCCATCGGCGCGCCAGTGGAGATGAGCTGTTTGCTGTCATCCCAGTTGGCCAGCCAGACGGTTCCCGTCAGGAGTGCGAGTGCGGCCAGCAGCTGGTTTGCCCCGCCAAACAGCTGCCAGAGGACGACCCACTGACCGGAGACCACGAGCAGGTAGGCGGGAACGACCTGAATAATTGGATTCGTGTAGCGGCCGCGTGCAAGGGAGGCAATGTCCAGAGTGAATCCGGTATCGGTTCGTCCGGCGGGAGTGCCGACGATCTCTTCCATCATATAGCGACCAAGTCGGACGGCCGTGTCAGTCGAGGTAAGCAGGAAGCTACAGAGCACCAAGGCCATAAACACCGCTCCGACCGTCTCGGGAATTCCGAGACTCGTGAAGATGACGCCGCCACCGGAGGCGAAGTTCGGCAGTGCCGCACCGATCCCACCGGCGGGATCGCCAAAGCCCCAAACGGCAAGCGTCGAGAGGGCAACCGCCGCGAGCAGTCCCTCCCCAAGCATGCCACCGTAGCCGATCAGGCGGGCATCGCTTTCCTTGTCGAGTTGTTTGGCAGTCGTTCCCGAGGAGACCAGCGAGTGGAAACCACTGATCGTTCCACAGGCAATCGTGATGAACAAAAGCGGGAACAACGGTGCGAGGCCCGCGGCTTCGACGCCCCAAAACCCTTCGAACGCACCGATACTCGAGTCGATTACCAGCGGTTCGGAGGACGTCGCAAAGAGCGTGCCCACAACGATTGCGATGATTGCCCCACCGACGCCGGTGTATAACAGGAACGACGAGAGGTAGTCACGCGGTTGGAGTAACACCCAGACGGGGAGTGCGCTTGCGAGGGCGCCATATACCATCACGACCGGAATCCAGGCGGCGGTGTTTCCGCCGAGTTCGGCCGCACCGGGTACCCACGACCCGTCACCGCTAAAGAGCACAGTCACCGAAATGTCGGCTGTGCGTTCGGCAGTCGGTTCGAAAATTGCCACCGGGAACTGGATACCGACCCAAACGGCTGCGAACACGCCCGAGACGAAAATGATCGTGCCGGGAATAAACGGACCGTTGAGCTGGTAGAGATAGACACCGAAAATGAACGCGAGTGCAATATAGATGAATGACGCCGTCGTCACCTCGGGATAGGCGTCGAAGACGATACCGACGATGAGGGCGAAGACGGCGACGACGAGCATGATCGTCAGGAACGCAAACCACAACAACATGTTCTTGCCGCTCTCGCCGACATACTCGCCGATGATGTAGCCAATCGACTTCCCCTCGTGACGGAGGCTTCCTGACAATGAGACGAAGTCGTGAACCGCGCCCATCAGCGGATTCCCGATTGCGATCCACAACAGTGCGGGCACCCAGCCCCAGATTGCTCCGGCCGTAATCGGCCCGACGATGGGTGCACCACCGGCGATACTCGAGTAGTGATGGCCCAGTAACACTGGCTTCTTCGAGGGGACATACTCCTGTCCATCCTCGTACTTATGGGCCGGTGTCTCCCGGTCGTCATCGAGATCAACGAACTGGACAAGATACCTCGAGTAGCCGACGTACCCGATTGTAAACGTCACCAACACTGCGACAACGATCCAAATGATTTGTGTCATGTGCTGCCTACTCACACCGCATTCGCGCGATAACCTTAATGGTTATTTATTTTACTTGGGATGTTTGATCAAATTAACCATCATTAAATACAGCATATCCATGATAGTAATACGGTCTACATTTTTGAGAGAGGTCGGGCGGTCCTCGGTGGTGCTATTCCGCTCGAGTCGTCGTTTCCATACTCGTTTCGATATCGAGGCTGTCAGCGACCTCCTCGAGCAGGTCACCTTTGACCTCCGACACTCGCCAACTGATTTCGGCGACCACTGGTGGATCGAATGTCTCCCGAACGGTCTCCAGGCGCGAGCGTTCGGTTTCGACACGCTCACGCAGGTAGCAGGCGCCACGGCCGTCTTCCTCAGGATCCGGCGAGGGTGTGAGTTTGTTGGCGACGAGACCACGAACCGTGAGTTCCTTGCCTTGGAGGTCAGCGATGGCTCGCTCGGTTTCGTTCAGCGAAAGCTGATCGGGGTTGAAAACCAGAAAGAACGCTGCCTCCGACCGGAGAGTCCCGTGGGCAAACTGGAAAAACTCTTTTCGGGCCTCGAGTCGGGCGAGGACGGGATCGCCGTCCATCACACGTCGGGGCTCGTTCGAGCCGATTGCGGCCTTCTCAAAGAGGTCGATACTCGACCGGCGCTTGTACATGAGTCGCTCGATCCACTCCCCTAAGAGTTCGGGCAACCCGAGCAGTCTGAGCGTTCCGCCGGTCGGTGAGGTATCGAAGACGACCCGGTCATACCCCTCTTCGTCAGCGGTTCGCATCACATCGATAAAACGGTCAAAGAGCGCCGCCTCGTAGGCACCGGGCGTCCCATGGGCCATCCCGAGTTGACGATTGATTTCGTTGACCATCGATGTCGACACCTGTTCGGAGAGGTCGGTCCGGATCTCATCTAAGTGACGGGTTACCTCGTCTTCGGGATCGATCTGCATTGCCTCGAGGCCATCGATGCCGTCGACCGGGCGAGGGGAGTCAATAAACGGCTGGTCAAACACGTCAGTAACCGAATGAGCCGGGTCGGTCGAAACCACGAGCGTCCGAAGCCCATCGCGAGCACACCGAAGGCTATAGGCACAGGAGACGGTCGTCTTGCCGACCCCGCCTTTTCCACCGAAGAAGACAAATCGTTCCATTAGAAGTGGTACTGCTGGCCCTTTCGCTCAATGTAGGAGTCCCGATCCCACAGCCGCCGTTCCCACGACTCGAATTCGGTCTCGAGATATGGGAGCAACTCCGCGGTGTAGTACGAGACCGGTGACGGGATGCCAAAAGCGTCCGGAAAACAGGCGAGCAAGAACGCATCTTCAGTATCCTCGGCCTCCTTTTCAATTATTTCATATGCCGGATGGGAGATCAGTCCGTGATAGAGTCCACGCGCCCATTCCTCGAGGATTTGGCGAAATGCGTCGATCCGATCGGCCAGCGTCATGGCGATATCGTTGCGGGCGGCGGCTAATAACTTCCGGGGCTGGTTTCAAGAGGTCCCACCGTCATTTCCATACATGACAGCCACACCGAGTGATGGAGGCCAGATTCCTGTCACAATACTCTCGGGAAGTTTGGGTGCCGGCAAAACGACGCTCCTCAACCATCTCCTGCGTACCGCTTCTGACCGACCCATCGCCGTCCTTGTCAACGATATGGGTGACGTCAACGTCGACGCGGAACTCATCGCCCAGGGATCGGAACTCGAACTCGAGGACGGGATCGCACAACTCTCTAACGGCTGTATCTGCTGTGAACTCCAGGATGACTTAGAGACTGCCGTCGTTCGACTGGCTCGAAATCAGTCGTTCGACCACCTCGTCGTCGAATCCTCGGGTATCTCCGAACCCGCACCCGTCGCACGGCTGTTTACGACTGAATCTCGTGTCGCTGCCCGCTACACGGTCGATACGCTCGTCACCGTGCTCGACACACCCGCTTTTCTCCATGCCTTCGGTGGTGAGGAAGCCCCGGAGCGCCGGGGCACCGAAGACGACCGACCGCTGTCGGATCTGTTGGTCGAACAGGTCGAAATCTCGAACGTCGTGTTGCTCAACAAGGCCGACTGCTGTACGGATGCCCAGCTAGCCGAAGCCGAGGAACTCGTCAACGGACTCCAACCCGACGCCACAACGATCCGGACGGAGTTTTCGGCCGTCGATCCGGATCAGATACTCGGTGTCAGGCTGTTTGAACCGACTCGAGTGAGCGAGCTTCCGGGCTGGAAGCGCGCGTTGGCGGCTGCAGAAACTCATGATGGCGGTCATGGAGATGAGCACGATCAGGACCATAGTCACAACCACAGCCACAGTGGTGACGACGATACGCACAGCGATCACGGACACGAGCACGAACACCACGACCACAACCACCCCGACGAAGTGTACGGCGTCTCCTCGTTCGTCTACCGCAGCCGCCGCCCACTGCACCCAACACGCTTTCTGGACTTCCTCGAGTCACTTCCTCCATCGATCGTCCGCGCCAAAGGAACGGCGTGGATCGCCGGCACCGAGATGCGCATCGGCCTTTCCCAGGCCGGCCCCTCGATCAGGGCAACCGCCCACGGCCCGTGGCTCGCCAGCCTCCCAGCCGTCGAACGCGATATGTACCGCGCAAACCGCCCTAACCTCGAGTGGCACGACGACCACGGCGACCGCCGTGTTGAACTCGTCTTTATCGGCACTGACTACAATCAAAAGACACTCAGAAACGACCTCGAGGCGGCACTCGTCACCGATGTGGAGTGGGCCAATGAACACAAGAGTGAAACTGATGTCACGCCGTTCCCCGTCAAACAGGGCCAGGAGGTCGTACTTCGAGAACCCTGAACGATCCAGACCACCGGCATTGATATCTACTCGAGTGCAATCCACGTCCAATGAAACGGATCGGTGCTGCACTCGGCGGTCTCGCCTTTGTCGTTCTCATTTTTGGTGGACTGATGGCCGTCCGCATCGTGAGTCGGTTTCTGTTTGCGGCCGTCCGCTTTGTGGAAACCGTCGGCGTCTTTGCCTTGGCGCTGCTCATTGGCTACATCGTCTATCGGATTCTTCTCGGAACGAGTGACGACCCGCGTCGGAGCCGGTAACCGACTCGAGGCGAAAAAGGTTATCTACCAGCGTCCAAACATCGACAGGTGTACGTCGTCGTCAATGCTGCAATAAGTGCGGATGGAAAACTCTCCTCGAGACGCCGTGAACAGCTGGCGATCAGCGGGACTGCGGATTTCGAGCGTGTCGACCGGGTGCGAGCCGACAGTGATGCGGTCATGGTCGGTGTCGGAACCGTCCTCGCTGACGATCCGCGACTGACGGTGAAAGACCAACAGTTGCGAACCAACCGCCAAAACCGCGGCCAGTGTCCGAATCCGGCCCGTGTGGTCGCTGACTCTCGAGCCAGAACACCGCCAGACGCTCGAGTACTCAGTGGGGATTCGTCGACCTATCTCCTGGTGAGCGAGGCAGCACCAGCCGACCGGCAAGAAGCGCTGGCTGCTGGCGGTGCCCACATTATTGAGGCCGGCTCCGAACGGGTCGACCTGCCGAGGGCACTCAAAACACTCGCGGAGGAGGGCGTCAGCCAGCTCATGGTCGAAGGCGGTGGCGAGCTTATTTTTTCACTGTTCGAAACTGACAGCGTCGACGAACTGATCACCTTCGTCGGGCCGACCGTTTTTGGCGGCCGGGAGGCCCCAACGCTGGCCGACGGTGAGGGCTTTGTCGAGTCGTTTCCAACACTCGAGTTGAACGAGGTCGAGCGACTTGATGCAGGCGTCTTGTTGCGGTGGACGGTTCAATGAGCGGACGAGGTTCCGACCCGAAGCTCGATACCGTCCGGGTCAGCGATGACGAGTTGTTCGTTTGTCCCGGAAATCGGGACTGACTCCGCCTCGAGTCGCGTCTGCAGCCGGTCACGGACCTCCTCGGTCGGGACGATCAGTTCGACCCACTCGAGCCCGCGTCCGCCCGGTGGGGCCGTTCGGTTGTTCCAGGTGTTGAGGCCGATGTGGTGGTGATAGTCGTCAGCAGCCAGAAAACAGACGCCATCGCCCTCGTAGTCAGATTGGCGGATGAGAAAGCCAAGACGGTCGCAGTAGAACGCCGTCGACGCACGGAGTGAGGAACACTCGAGGTGGACGTGACCAACGGTCGTTTCTGGCAGGGCTTTCGAGGCCCCTTGACTGTGATCTGCAATCATCTGGAGGTCGAGCGGGCGAGTTTCCATCGCAATCGAACCATCGGCCGTCGTTGGCCAGGTCGATTTGGGATGGTCCCAATAGAGTTCGACGCCGTTCCCCTCCGGATCCGATAAATAGAGCGCGTCGCTTACGAGGTGGTCAGCCTCTCCATCGAGATGCCATCCGTCACGAATTCGGCGGAGGGCGTCGCCAAGAGCCGCCCGTGTCGGCACCCGAAATGCGGTGTGAAAGAGTCCGGTCTGGTCGCTCCGTCGGTCCGGTGCGGAGGGATCGACGACCAACTCGAGGAGGGCCTCCCCACCAGCGCCAAGGACCTGACGGTCGGCGGTCGCTGAAAGTATCTCGAGGCCGATGATATCCCGATAAAACCGTGCCACGCGGTCGCCGTCGCCGACGCGGAGTGCTGTCGAACCGAGTACGGCCCCCCACAGGTCACCTGACTCGTCGGGCATACTGGTGGTTGAGCGCCAGTGCAGATAACAGATGTGGCTGTCGTATCGTCACCGCACCGAATAATGTACTTTCGCTGATGTAGGGGACAGCAGTGGCCCGTCATCGCAGCTCATGCCTCGATGTCGGTGTCCGTCATCGCTTTGCCGTTCGGGCCGTAATGAACATCTATGACCGAACACGCAACGTTTGGCGGCGGCTGTTTCTGGTGTACCGAAGCGGCGTTCAAGGAACTCCAAGGCGTCAGCCAGGTCACCTCGGGATACGCTGGTGGCGAAACGGAAAATCCAACATACAAACAGGTCTGTTCGGGTCGAACCGGTCACAACGAAGTCGTGCAACTCGAGTACGATCCCTCCGTGATTAGTTTCGAGGACCTACTCGAAGTCTTCTTTACGATTCACGACCCGACGACGCTCAATCGACAGGGCCCAGACGTGGGTTCGCAGTACCGCTCTGGCATCTACACCCACAGCGACCGGCAAACTGAACTCGCCGAGGCCTTTATCGATTCGCTGGAGGCAGAGGGCGTCTATGACGATCCGATCATCACCGAAGTCGAGTCCTTAGAGACGTTTTACGAAGCCGAGACGTATCATCAAGACTATTTCGAGAAGAATCCGACCGATGCCTACTGTTCGATGCACGCAGCACCAAAAATCGATAAAGTACGCCGCCGGTTTACCGAAAAGGTCGAAGCGAGCGACTAGCCATCATCTTGGCGGACGGCCGCAATCGCCTCCTCGAGGGCGGGATACAGTTCCTCGAGAGCGACCGAAAAAATCGTCACCGGCTTTGCCTTGCTATGGAGATGGATACGGAGTCGATCGCGGTGTCGGTAGGTTCGCCGGAGGCTCCAGAGGCCAATTAGCGTAAAGCCGACAGTCAAGAGTGGATTACGTCCCTGTATGAGTGGCACTACGCCGACGCCGGTAAGGGCGAGACTCAACAGCGCCAGAAACCAGTCGACCGACTCGGTCGTAATCTCGCTGACGTTCTGGTAGGGTAGTACCAACAGTTCATCATCCGACTCTCAGTCACGGCAACTGCTTCGCCACGCCGTAAGCCACCGGTATAGCTGAGCGTCTCGCCGGCCTCGAGTTCGCGGTCAACCCAGTCTCCGTTCATCAGTCAGCTCGCTCAGGTGCTTTCAGCGTCTCACTCGAGCGCAGTCGATCGAAGACGGAGGTAAATTCGGATTCGTCTTCAGCGAGTTGTTCCCACTGAGTCAGGCCGCGCTTTTGGTCAGTGCCGCGGATGGTGTTGTCGAGGGCGGACGCGACGATTCCACCGACGGCCATCGTCGTCGAGCCGATGACAAAGATCGTGTCAGAAACGATCCGTTGGCCGAGAATCGGGCCGATGACAGTTGTACCAGCAGCGATCTCATGGAACTCTTGGGCGCCGCCGACGATTGCCATGTAGTTCGGAATCGCCAATCCGAGAAAGAGGGCAATACCGATGATAAAGACGTTCCGCGAGGCGTCGAGGTCGACGTATTTCAGATTCGAGAGGCCGACAGCGGCAATCTGGCCGAACATGGCAATATAGAGCGCCCCGACGATCGGCGTCGGAATCGTCGCAATTGCCTGCCCAAAGTAGCCAATAAAGCCGACAATGAGCATGACGACAGCGCCGACTTGGACGACGTACCGGGAGGCAACGCCAGTGATCCCGATTGTACCGATGTTCTCGCCATAGGAGGTCGAGCCGTTGCCAGTGCCCATAATTCCCGCGAAGATGTTGCCGAGTCCTTCGATTCCGATTCCGTGGTTGATCCGTTTCTCACTGGGTGCGCCAACGCCAGCGATCCGAGCGACGGCAAAGTAGTCACCGACGCTTTCGACCATCGAGGCGATGATCCCAGCGAACATCCCGACGGCAAACGCCGCCGTGAACTGTGACATCCCCCACTGAAGCGGCGAAATTGGCTGGATCAGCGATGCCCCACTGATGGCGGCGAAATCAACGTAGCCCGAGGCACCGGCTGGTAGACGCCGACCACGGACAACACGGCCGTAAGCACCCACGCGAGAACGATTCCCAACAACACCGGAAACAGCTTTGCATAGCGACTGTACTGGTCGAGATACTGCGAGAAGACACCGATCAGGGTAAGCGTCAATCCGAGGAGCCACCAGTTTTGATCCGCTGCGGTCACGTCAGGCGCATCGATCAACGAAAGGCCAATGAGAACAATCACTGAGGCGACCACAACCGGCGACAGGTAGTGCTTGAGCCGACCAATAAGGCCGGTGTAACCGATGACCACCTGCACAAGAGAGGCGACAATAATTGCTTCTTGCAGTTCGAGAAGCGTCACTTGCCACCCAGCATCTTGTGCGCCAAGGGCGGCGATGATAGCCAACGTCGGGGCAAGGAGCGCAAACGTGCCACCCTGGACGATCGGATGCCGGTTCCCAATCGTCGTCTGGGCCAGCGTCCCAACCCCCGAAACGACAAAGAACGTCCCGATGAGTCGGGCCGTTTCTGCCGCCGGCATTCCCATTTCACTGGCCAGAATAAGCGGAATCGCTACGGTCGCCCCAACCAGCTACGGTCGCCCCAACCATCGTCAGATAGTGTTGGACACCCAACACGGCCGACTCGCCAAGTGGCGGGCGATCCTCGATGCCATACTCGACAAAGGAGGCTTCTTCTCGAGCGCTCGAGACGTCCTCGGCGCTCATTGATTTCTCGCTCCGTCGGCAATACAACAGTTCGATCGAGACAGCGATACAACGTACATTCCCATTGCCCACACCCGACGCGGCCGATGTAATGTCTTCTCCTCGAGCCGGCAATTACCCACCATATGTCGGAATATTCGTCCAAACAGTTGGTGAACGAAACACCTGGATCGGATACACAGCTACAAGCCGGCCCCATCCCAACGACCGGCTATGAGCGACACATTCGAGAACACGCCAGGGCGCGGAAAAACGCCACAAGCAGAGCCAATCGAACCGGCAGCACCGGAAGAGTTTGGGCTTGTACAGGTTTGGTGGGGTGATGGCAAAGGAAAGACGACCGCCACGCTCGGAATGGGGATGCGAGCGGCAGGCCATGGCTATCGCGTTCACATGCTGCAGTTTATGAAAGGTGGGGCATCGAGCGTCGAAGCCGTCCGCGGAGAGTACAACGCTATCGCCGCGCTGCCCGGGTTCAGTTACGAAAATCTGGGCCACTATGGCTGGCATGGCCGACGGGATGGAAGCCGGGACGAAGACCACGAGGCAGATGCCAAAGCCGGACTCGAGCGAACGCACGAACTGCTCGAGGCGGCTGCGGCCGCAGAGTTGACCGAACCGCTCGCACTCGAGAGCGAGCCGGAAAACGGCATGCATCTACTGATTCTCGATGAGATACTGTACGCTGCAGATCGAGGACTGCTCACAGAGGCTGACGTCCTCGAGCTAATAGAGCGAAAGCCCGATACCCTCGAGTTGGTGCTTTCGGGAAGTCACACCCAGCCGACGTATCTGCTCGAGCACGCCGATTTGGTGACGAACGTCCGCAAGGAGAAACATCCGATTGAAGCCGGTCAGCGAGCTCGAAAAGGGACGGAGTATTAACGCCGAGTCGGCGCTATTGAGATCAATTGGGGGGAGTAGTTTGAACCGCCGGTTTTGACATAGCAGTGTTGGTATTGCAACAAGACGCCTGCATCAAGTCGCTCGACTTCGTTCAACTCGAGTAAATAAAACCGTACTGTTTTACAATCTTACTCATAAGGTAGAGCAATGACCAAACGGACCTCGTCGCAGACCGAGGATCGAAAAGACGACCATATCCAAATCGTTCAGAACCGAGATGTTGAAACGACAGGAACGGGCTTTGAAGACGTACGACTGGTCCACAATGCGCTTCCAGAAGTCCACTACGACAGGATTGATATGTCAGTTGAGTTTTTAGGCCACGAATTAGCCGCTCCGCTCTTCATCGAAAGTATGACTGGGGGCCATCAAAACACCATAGAAATCAATCGTGCACTGGCTCGTGCTGCCGGCGAGACAGGGATCGCGATGGGGCTTGGAAGCCAACGCGCTGGCCTCGAACTTGACGATGATGGCGTGGTTGAATCGTATACTGTCGTGCGTGATGCCGCACCCGAGGCGTTTATTTACGGTAATCTTGGTGCTGCACAGCTCCGGGAGTATGATCTCGAAACGGTCGAACGCGCAGTTGAGATGATCGAGGCGGACGCACTTGCCGTCCACCTCAACTTCCTCCAAGAAGCCGTCCAACCCGAAGGCGACATCAATGGTCGGAACTGTCTGGCGGCTATCGAACGAGTAGCGGCGGATCTTTCCGTACCGCTCATCGTCAAGGAAACGGGTAACGGAATTTCCAGAGAGACTGCCCGAAAGCTCAATGTAGCGGGGGTCGATGCAATCGATGTTGCTGGAAAAGGCGGGACGACGTGGTCTGGAATCGAAGCCTACCGCGCAGCCGCAGCGAACGCACCGCGACAAAAACGGATCGGGGCGCTGTTTCGGGAGTGGGGAATCCCAACTGCTGTAAGCACAATCGAAAGCGTCGCCGAACACGATTGTGTCGTTGCAAGCGGTGGTGTACGGACCGGATTAGACGTGGCAAAAGCAATCGCGTTAGGTGCTCTCGCTGGTGGCCTCGCAAAACCGTTCCTAAAGCCAGCCACTAACGGACCGGAGGCCGTCATTGAGCGAGTCAGAGACCTAACTGCCGAGCTACGGACCGCAATGTTCGTCACCGGTTCAGCGTCGATCACCGAACTTCAGCAGACGGAGTATGTATTGCTGGGTGAAACACAGGAGTATATTTCCCAACGGACCAGCAGATAGCAATACCCCGGTTCTGCGACTTTGACACCAAAATAGGACAACAATTTCCAGTATCACGCCCACTACGTGCGACGGAGTTGTCTGTACTGACTGATCGAAACTTCGTTTGTATGAAGAGCCTTGTATAACAGATTCTCCCTACACTCAACATCAAGCTTGTACCATATTCAACTCATTCCTACAGGTCGGCAAATGGGTGATGCAATAGCCGCCATCCTGCTCACTCGTGCCGGTTTTACCCCTCTCGAGTCCCGACCTGCCACCACGATTAATATGCCCGACTCCTGACTGAATCTATGGCCGTTATTCGGGCGGATGGACTCACAAAGACGTTCGGCTCTGTCGACGCCCTCACCGACATGTCGGTTTCGGTCTCCGGTGGCGAACTGTTTGGCTTTCTGGGCCCAAACGGCGCTGGCAAAACCACGACGCTTCGGATTCTAACCGGGCAACTCGAGCCCGATTCGGGATCCGCTCGGGTCTTGGGCCTCGACCCAACGACCGAACCGATCGCCGTCCGCCACCGGGTCGGTATCCTTCCTGAAGGCGGCTCGCCGCCAAGCTTTCTCACCCCGCGTGAGTACTTCGAGTTCGTCGGACGAGTTCGTGACCTCGAGACGGAAGTGGTTGACCAGCGAGTGGACGAGTGGGCTACCCGACTCGGACTGAGCAACAAACTCGAAACGTTGCACACGGACCTCTCGCGGGGACAACAACAGAAGGTGATGATCGCACAGGCGTTCCTCCACGAGCCGTCGGTGGTGTTCATTGACGAACCGTTGGCGAATCTCGATCCGCTCGTCCAGGAGACGCTCAAAGGGTTTCTCAGCGCCTATGCTGACGCCGGCAACGCCGTCTTTATTTCCACGCACAACATCGATGTTGCCGCCGAAATCTGCACGCGCGTCGGTATCGTTGCCGACGGCACCGTCGTCGCCGAACGGGTTCCCGAAGACGGCAAGGCGCTGCTTGCAGCGTTTCTCGAGACCGTCGGCGAGGGGGCGAGGGATCTTTCCACCGAAATACCGCCAATACACGCCTCCGATCCATGAGCACGACACGGGACCGACACACGCTCGCTGTCCTCATCCGCGAGGAGTGGCGACTCCACACCCGACTCTTTGGGGGTCGCCGCTTTGCGTTGTTTCCGCTCGTTCTCGCTACTCTCGTCGTGGTTGGATCGCTCATCCTTCTCACGACGGGCACGACGCCAGAAGCGCTCATCAGCGGGCTCCATCTGTTCGTCTTCTGTTTTGGCCTCTACAGCGGAACCGCCGGCTTCGTCGGCTCCGATATGCTCGAGAACCTGCTTGGGGAAGTGACGCTCGTCCTGGCGAGTGCCACGACGTTGCCGCTATCTCGCCGGCGGCTCCTCGGGCTCTTTTTGCTGAAAGACGGGGGCTACTACAGCCTGTTGTTTCTGGTGCCGATTGCCGTCGGTGGGGCTCCCGCCCTCGAGGGCAGTGGACTTGGGCTGCTGGCTCCCCTTCTCACACTCTGGTTTTCGTTGACGCTCGTCTTCGCCGCCGGGATGGTCTTCACTGTGGGGGCACTCTCGCTTCGAACGCGGGGCGTTCCGGGGAGTGTGAGTGTCGGGCTGGCTGTCCTCGTTGCTCTCGTGGGTATCTGGGCTGGCTGGCTCTCGCTGGCTTCAACACTTCCTCCAGCCATGGACGGCTCACCGGTCACGGCGCTTGGACTCGGTGTCGGAACGGTACTTCTCGGCACGCTCGCCGTTGTAGGCTTTGACCCGCGGTACAGTACGCCGACGAGGACGGCACGCGACCGGTTCGGGCAGGTCGATAGCGCGCTTCCGGGGACGGAGAACGCACTGGTTGCAAAGACACTTCTCGACCTTGCCCGGTCTAGTGGCGGCCTCTGGAAACCCGTGGTCTCAGTGAGCATTCTGCTCGTGTTGGTTGCCGGGCTCGTCACCGTCGTTGAATCGGTCACCGATATCAGCCCATCGCCAGGAATCTTCTTTGGTGGTGTCCTTGGACTCAGCGCGTTTACGACCTACAACTGGCTGACGCAGTTCGACAGCGTCGAGGAGTACCGCCGCTATCCAATCTCGGTGGCCGACATTTTCACAGCCAAACGGACCGCCTTTCTGCTCATCGGTACCCCGACGGTCGCATTCCCCTACCTCGGAGCCGTCGTTGTCTTTCGAGCGACCCCGCTTGATGCCGCCGCAGGCGCACTCATCCTTGCCGGCTACAGCCTCTACTACTACGGCCTCACCGTCTGGCTGGCAGGATTCGACCCGAACGAGTTCCTGTTCGACGGCGTTCGGTTTAGCCTCTTTACGCTCGGTGTTGCACTCCCACTCATGCCGACGCTCGTCGTCGGCTTCGTCGTCGTTCCACCAACCCCACCGGTCGTCCTCGGCTGTTCGCTCGCTGCTGTGGCCCTCGGGACACTCGGTCTCACCCTCTCAGAGCGGGCCGGCCGACGGTGGGAGAGACGGTATCGAACAGGGTAAACCGACACACAAATATCGCTCGAGGCGGTCTGTCGGCTCGAATGACGCGGACGCTCCTGCTCGCTGGGACGGCGAGTCACGTTGGCAAATCGACGATGGCCGCCGGCTTCTGCCGGTTGCTTTCTGATCGCGGACTCGCAGTGGCCCCTTACAAGGCCCAGAATATGAGCAACAACGCTCGTGTCGTCACGACCCCCGACGGCGAGTGGGGCGAGATCGGCGTCTCCCAGTTCGTCCAAGCGAGAGCCGCCGGCGTCACCCCGACGACCGATATGAACCCGGTCCTGCTCAAACCCCGTGGCGCCGGCGAGAGTCAACTGATTATCCAGGGCCAGGCCCGCGAACACATCGAAGCGAGACGATATTACGACGACCACTGGGACGTCGCCCGAACGGCCGCACACGATTCCTATGAGCGACTGGCTGCCGATGCGGATATTGTCATCGCTGAGGGGGCTGGCTCGATTGCCGAAATTAACCTTCATCATCGGGATCTGGCAAACGTCGAGACCGCCAGGTTTGGAAACGCCGAAATCATCCTCCTCGTCGATATCGAACGCGGTGGGGCCTTTGCCAGCCTCTATGGCACGATCGAGTTGCTCCCCGAAGATCTCCGTGAACAGGTTGTTGGTGCACTCATCACCAAATTCCGTGGCGACCCGACGCTCCTCGAGTCCGGAATCGAGCAAATCGAAGAGCAAACCGGCGTCCCTATTCTGGGCGTGATTCCCTACGACGACCCTGGCCTTCCAGAAGAGGATAGTCTCGCCCTCCCGGCGACTGACGAACGAACCGTCGTCGGCGATGATGACGGCGTGCCCGACGCCCAAGCAGTACAGATCGCTGTCCCACGGCTTCCACGAATCTCGAATGCGACCGACCTCGAAGCGCTTTCGGCGGTTCCGGGCGTACGAGTCGTGTACGTCCCACTCGAGGGAACGACGGCCAATGCCCTCGAGAACGCCGACGGCGTCGTCATCCCGGGGACGAAAAACACTGTCGACGACTTGCTGGCACTGATGGACTCACCGCTTGCTGTGGCATTGAAAACATTTGAGGGACCGACCGTCGGTCTCTGTGGCGGCTACCAACTGCTCGGTGAGCGAATTTCTAACGCCGCCCTCGAGGGGACGACCGATGTCAACGTCGTTGCCGGGCTGGGATTGCTCCCCGTCGAAACACAGTTTGCAGCCGAGAAACACATAGAACAGGCGACCGTCGAGATTTCAGTGTCCGAGGAGAGTCCGTTTGCCGGAGCGACCGGCACCGCCTCAGGCTATGAGATCCATGCCGGACGCACAACGGCACTCAAGTCCGTCAGTCGACCGTTTGGCCCGTCCAGTGCCGGAAAGGGCCCTGTCGTCGGCACCTATCTCCACGGGTTGTTCGATAACGACGCCGTCCGCAACGCATTTCTTGAAACGCTCGCTACTCGAGCAAGAGTCGAGTGGCCGCCGAGGGCAGCGACACCGACGGAGACGGCATACGACCGCGCAGCAACGCTCGTCGAACAGCACGTCAACCTCGAGGCACTGAATTTAGCCGCGAGTAACACTGTTGACTGACATTATCCTGTGCGACCGACCGCAGAGCCTCGATACGTTCCAAGCAACTCCTCGAGAATCAGACACTCCTGATCGGTTGGTTCATAGTGGTCGTCAATAAAGCGTTCGGCAGCTTCGAAATCCCCGCGGAGACCATACTTTCTGACGGCGATGATCGCATCCAGAAAGAAGGTGCCGCCGTCGGTGCCGACGGCGCTCTGTGGCTTGGCTTCGATATCCAACTCAGCTTTGATCTCATCGAAGTTGAACGTCTCAACGTCGTGGTCGGGGTTGATGAGCGTCAGTACGTACTCCGCAGAAAAGCGGTAGAACTCCGATTTGCTCTCGAACATACCGTCCTCGACGAGGGCGTCGATCTCATCGACGACATCGTCCGGATATCTGACGGTATCTTTTGCCATACCTGCTACTCGTTGCCCACCAGTAATGATTGTTGTGGACGACTCGGCTCCGCTGCAGTCAACTACCTGCAAATTTATTATTTGGCCCCTTGAATCACCGGCTACAATGGTAGATGAAGCCGAACTCCGCAGGCAGATGACCGAAGCCTTCGAGGGCGCATCATACCCGATCTCGAGTCCAATGGATCTGGTCCCCGCGCTTCCAAACGGACCGGGAACGAAATTCGAGTCCGGCGAATTTTCGATGACGGCGATGGAACTCAACACCAAACTCTCAGGTGGTGAATTTCCGTATGAAACCGTCGACGCGTTTGTCGACGATATTATCAGCGAACTCAAAACACAGGACGAGCTGTAAGCTGGCGTAACTCACCGAGTGTATATCTGGACGATATCGTCGGCCTCACAGAACGGACACGTCGACCGTTCGGAGTCGACGGTCGTCCCACATGACCGACACTCATACACCACCGGTGGCTGCTGACCGGGGAAGAGAATCGTCCGCATCGTCTCGATCATACGAACAATCGGTCGCTCACCTACATAGCTCATTTCTCAGCGAAGGGAGATTATCACGAATAGACGTGATGTTTGGCGACTTATGGGTTCAATCGGGCAAGGAGATGAGCGATCGCCATCGCGCCAATCGCACTCTGGCGGCCCCAGTCATCGACCGAATCGGTACAGCCGACAACCTCGAGCCCAGTGATCTGTGTCTCGCGTCCAACGGCCTCGAGTGCCGAGAATAGTTCCCGAGCTGAAAGTCCAGATGGTGTGTCGGTGTTTCCGACGCCGGCAACGACCGAGAGATCGACACTGACGTACACCGAATCGAGGTCGCCGAAGGTCTCGAGGGCGCGTTCGACTGCTGTGTGTGGCTTCCGGCCGGCTCTGGCCGCCGTAATAACGGTCCCGCCGTGTTCGGCGACGAACTTGCGGTGTGCCGGTGCCGAATCGATCGCGCGAGCGCCGATGCAGGCGTAGGCATCGAGCCCCTCAGCAAGCAGTTGTCGGGAGCCCGTATCGGCCGCTGGCTCATCGCGTTCGCGGACATCGAGTGTGCCATCAAAGTGTAGGCAGCCAACCGACCCGCGCTCACACAATGGCACGACGTTCGGATAGGTGAGCGATCCGTCACCACCGAGAAAGATCGGAACGACATCCTGGTCGTAGATCCAGGCCGTTGTTTTCCGAAGTCGGTTTTGCACGCGGTCGATCGGCTCGACGTAGCCGATGTCGTGGTCGGCAATCGAGAGCAGATCATCGACATCGCCGACATCGCCCGGCACGTCGATTGGCCCAGCCTCGAGGTGGAATGCCTGTGTTTGGGCGAGTGCCTGCCGTATCGCTACCGGGCCAGCGGTGTGTGATGGTCCCGGTCGGCTATCGTCAAACGGTTCTCCGACGAGGACGGTTGCCTGACGACCGATCGTTTTGGCTGTCACGTCATCGACAACGTGGCCAAACAGTCGATCGGCGTAATCGTCCGTCCCCCGGCGAGCGACCTCGAGCCAACCGCCGGTCTCTTTCCATTCCGGATTTGGACTAAATTTCATCGTGCCTCCGTGCTGGGGTGCCAAATTGAGCGCGAATAGAGCCAACGCCGAGTGGAGCCGTGGATATCATGCGATGTGTTTTATTGGCACTGGTGGTTAATCCTGCGTTTTGGTCAGTGAATAGAAACGACGAGCCGGCAGTCGAACGGAGAAACTAAGGGAATATCGTCCGTCGTCTGTCATATGAACGCGGAAACGGTACAGGAGGAGACGACGTTGCTCGAGCGAGTGGTCCTGCTTGGCGTGACATGGCACGAAGTTGAAGCGGATACAGCCGGCCGTCTTGATGAAATTCGAGCCGTCTGTAACGACCAACTGGACACGGTCACCGGCCGCCTCTCTGCGGCAGATACCGCGCGAGCGCTCAACAACCTTGCTGCAGCCGGGTTCTGTACCCAAGAAACCCATACCTCTCACTCGCCAGTCGGGAAGGGACGTCCCGCCTATCGACTCGCTGATGCGGTCGACGCCACACTCGAGGCACTGAGCGAAGATGACCAACTTGAGTCGGTCGTCGAGCGGTTGCAATCAAAACGCCATTGACCCGGTTCACCGATGGGATTAGGAACCGTGACCCCTGTCATACGGTATGACTGACACAGATGGCCCACCGAGCACCCCGACCCGATTTGTCGCCCAACCCGGCGTCTGCTGGAATGGTCGGGGCTGTGTCGCCCAGTTGGAGGCCGAACTCGAGCGGGCCGGCCACCGCCGGGCAATGGTGGTCTGTGGGAACACAGTTGGCTCGACGCCGGCAGTTATGCGACCGGTAACTGAGGGACTGGGCGGTCGCCTCGCCGGTGTGTTTGCAGAGACGACGCCACAAAAGCGGTTGTCGACGGCCCTCGCCGGCGCGAAAACGGCTAGCGAACTCGAGGCGGATGTCCTCGTCAGCGTTGGCGGCGGGAGCAGCCTTGACACGGCGAAAGTGATCAGCGTCGTCGTCGCACGTCAGGAGTCGCCGATGGTACTCGGCGCCGAACTCGAGGCCACGGGACAGCTCACGGTTCCCGATGGGTCGGTGACGCCGGTTATTGCCGTGCCGACGACGCTTGCAGGAGCGGACCTCTCTCAAGCAGCGGGCGTGACGGCGACACCCAAAAGTGGGCTCGTCACGACGCCAGTTTCTGGAAGTGTATCGGCCCCGTTGCTCTTTCCAGCGGCCGTCCATTCAGACCCGGCGCTCGTCGAAACGACCCCGCCATCGATGCTTGCAGGCTCAGCAATGAACGGATTCAACAAAGGGCTCGAAACGCTCTATAGCCGACACAGGACACCGATTACGGATGCAACGGCTCGGCGCGGCCTCGAGCGGTTGGCTGTGGGGCTCCCCGGTCTCAAATGTGATCCCCTCGATGAAACGGCAATCGAGCAGGCCGTCGAGGGAGCGCTCCTCGTCCAGTACGGTATCTCCAAGCCCGATGGAACGACGCTCTCGATTATCCACGCTTTCGGTCATGGCCTCCGTCATCACACCGGTATCCAACAGGGAATTGCACACGCAATCGTGACACCACACGCCCTCTCATATCTCTTCGAGCAGGTCGATGGCCGGCGCCGGCTTATCGCGGACGCACTTGGCGTCTCTCTGGAGGGCCAATCTCAGGAGGCCATTGCCGCCCGTATCGTTGAGGCAGTCACTGCTATTCGTGACGCCCTCGAGCAACCCACACAACTCAGCTCGGTTGACGGGCTCGAGCCGTCGGCGTTTACCGACATAGCCGAGACGATTCTCGAAGACCGATTTTTGAAAAATAGACCGGTGGGACTCGAACCCACAGTCGAGGATATTCGCGGGGTACTCGAGGCAGCGTGGGATGGCCAGTCTGAAAGCCACTAAAATAAGAGTAGATAGACGCCGAGCCCGAGGCTTGCCATGACGACCGACAAGGCGAGTATGACGCCGTATTTGACCAGTTTGTTGCGCCGGTAGTGGCGATCACAGACCTCCACGTCCTCGTGCGTTTTGAACGACATCGTGTGTTCGGCCTGTCGGTCACAGCCGTTCATCTGACACTGCTCACGAGCCATCTGGGTCACCTCGAGGTGTCTCTCCGACGTACTGAAGCGGCAGCGGCGGCTGCCCACATACCGTGCCGACAACCGATGGGACGACAACTCCGGACATACGTGCGCTCTTGTCTGAAGACTCTCGGCTGTTACGATTCGCCTGGCGCAGTCGCTTTCAACTCGAGGCGATAGCCAAACGGGTCACGAACGTAAAATGCGGGGGCAACGCCTGTCGCGCCCAGTCGGTCGGCTTCCGCTTCGACAGTGATCTCGGCGTCAGCAAGGCCCTCCCGAAGTGCTGCAGTCGGTTCGTCGACGACTAGTGCGAGATGATCGTAGGCGTTGTCTGTCGGCCGCTCGAACGTTTCGATTGGCTGAAAATGGACCAGCGCGGTGTCGGTGAGCCGAACCGAAAACACGTCCAGTTCGCCACGCCGATATCGGTCGACGTTCTCCGTAGCGAGACCGAGCCGGTCTCGATAAAAATCAAGGGCGGCTTCGAGTCCGTCAGCGGGAATCCGGAGTGCGACGTGGTCCAGTGCGGTGACGTTCATAAGCGGTGTGTGCACTCGAGCGTCAAACCGTCGCTGATCTGTCCTTGAGTCCCGTAGTCGATGACAGAAGACGTAATTTCCCGGCCACATAGGGAAACGTATGGACCGACTCGCACTCGAGAACACCGTCTTCGAGGGGAAGAACAACGCGTATCTATTTTCCGGTGAATCGACGACGCTGCTCGACACCGGTGTCTGTACCGAGGAGACACGGACTGAACTCGAGGGAGCGCTTGCTGAGCATGGCATCTCGTTTGCCGATATTGATGCGGTGATCCTCACCCACTACCACGCCGACCACTCAGGGCTTGCCGGCGCGATTCAACAGGCTGGCGGCGCAACCGTCTACGCCCATCAGGCCGACGCCGCGCTTATCGCTGGCCAACCCGACGCCTGGGAAGACCTCGAGTCCCGCCACCGAGACCGATTCGAGCAGTGGGGAATGCCAGCAGACAAGCGCGAGGACCTGCTCGCGTTTCTGGATGGCGCAAAAGGAATCTACGGCAGCAAACTCACTGTCACGCCACTTGCGGATGGCGACCGCATCTCCGCTGGGGATACCACACTCGAAACGCTTGCAACACCTGGCCACAGCGCCGGTCACTGTTCGTTCCTCACGGAATCGAGAACGGAGGCGTTTACTGGCGACGCCGTACTCCCCGTCTACACGCCAAACGTCGGTGGTGCTGACGTTCGCCTCGAAAACCCCCTCGAGCAGTATCTCGAAACGCTCGAGACAGTCATCGACTGCGACCTCGACTGCGCGTGGCCGGGCCATCGAGAGCCACTCGAGGAGCCAACGGCTCGTGCCCGCGAGATTTACGCCCATCACGAGCAACGTGCGTTTCGCGTCCTCTCGGCACTCGACGAACACGGCCCTACCGATGCGTGGAGGGTCAGCGCACAGCTCTTTGGAGACCTCACTGACATCCACATCCTTCATGGCCCCGGCGAAGCCTTCGCCCACCTCGAGCATCTCGCCGAGCAGGGGGTCCTTGAGCAGGAGGGTCGAGCCTACCGGCTTGGGACGGGAACGAGTGACCAACTCGCCGATTGCGACGGTCGTTGGCCATTATAACAGCGTTGGCGTTGCTCTGGAAAGTTAGTAGTCGGAGTTCACTGGTGCTTTTGCAACCGTCACCGTCCCAGCGGCATCGACGGTGACCAGACAGCCATTGGAAGGAAACGACACTGTCCCGCCCGTTCGAAGCGCGTTCGCCCGCGGTTCGAACAGCCGTTCTAAGGCGTCAGCGTTGACCGTGTTATGAAGCGGCTCGAGTGCGGTTACATCCTCGTTTAAGAAGGTAGCGAGAGCCGTCGCGACGGTGACTGTTAGTGGCTCGTCATCAAGTCGGTCGTACTGTACGGTATACTGTTCAACGGCGTCTGCTTGGGGATCTGGAGTGGTCATGGGTGGCTGATAAAGTCGGTATCTGTCGTACGCCCAGATGTCTAATCAGCGCTCTCGTTAACCATGTAAGGGAGCGCGTAGACGGGTGGTTAATTTGTTAACTACTCTTCGAAGAGGGCAGTGAACAGTTTTCGCTCGGCGGTTCGGATGTGATTGTGAAATGCTGGTGGCGAAATATCCAGTGAGGCGGCGAGTTCCTTGCCGGACATTCTCCGTGGCCATTCAAAGAACCCACCGTGGTAGGCCGTCTGGACCACTTCCCGCTGGCGGTCGGTTAGTCCATCTAAGAGCGGTGGTCCACGAGCAGGCGAGGTGTTCGTCATCTTGGGACTGCTCACCTCTCTGCGCCCACAGAGCGTCGCCGGCCATCCCTCACGGGCGAGTGCATCGAGTAGTTCCCTGACGCCAACCGGGTGGGGGACCTCAACCTGCGCCCGTAACCCATCGGTGTCGGCCGAAAGTCTCCGTAGCGTGCCACCGTGGGTCATGATAGCCGAGGGAAGAAACGGTTCGACGACCCGCGCTCGAAGCAACGTCCACTCTTCTCGTTCTTGCATCGCCGTGACCGACTCGAGGCTACAAAGTGTCTCTACCCGCTCGGGATCGACGGCCGTGTCGATCCTCAGAAAGACCACCGTCGTCCCGTCAGTTTGGGGTAGTGCCCCCTCGAGTTCGACCGTTGTTTCTACGGCGGCTGCGAGGGTCACGAGCGCCCGATCGCTGTATAGTTCGATATCGATCTCTGTCCGGTCGCCTCCAATCAGGGCGTTTTTCCGCGTGACTGCATCGATCGAGTAGGCGATTTGTTCGGCGAGTTCACCGAGGGTTTCAATGAGCGCCGTATCGAACCCATTGGGTTCGTCAGCGTACACCGACAAGACACCGTAGAGAAACCCGTCATAGATGAGGGGGACAGCGAGGATCGATTGGAGCCGTCGTGAGAGTGCTTCAGCCGCCCAACTTCCGTGGGTGAACGTCTCAGCAATGTTTGGTATCGTCGTCGGCTGGCGTGTTCTGGCCGCCTGGCCGGTTGGCTCAGTTGCCTGTGCGGTTGTCACGGTTATCGCCTCGAGATAGCCGCGACCGTGCCCAGCGGTTGTTCGTGGCCGGATCTGATTACCGCCGGGATCAGGTTCTCCGACCCACGCAAACGAGCAGGATTCCAGATCGGTTAGCCGTCTACAGACGCCCCGTTCGATCTCCTCGCGGGAGGTCGCCCGAAGGAGTAATTGTTCGATGTCCGTTCGCACGGCGCTTGCCCGAGCGAGACGTTCGAGGTGGTTATTTTGCCGACGCAACTCCCGCTCACGGTCGTGCAAACGGTTCGTCCGGTCGAGTCGGTCGAGTGTCGCTTCGGCTGTCGCCCCGAGTAGTTGCACCAGTTTGAACATCTCCTGATCATAGACACCAATTTCACTCGAGATGGCAACGAGGACACCATGTGATCCCATCGGAACGAACAGACCACTACGGGCCTTGAGATCGCTTACGTAGTTATGTTCGGAGGTTCGGACATCGTCAAACAGTTTTGCCTCGCCATCAGCGAAGGTCTGCCACGTGATCGACTCGTTGGGATGGAAGTCGGGGAGATTCCCAATGTGTGTACTCATCTCCGCTGAGCAGGCTGCTGGGATGAGGACGTTCCGCTGTGGATCAAACTGATAGACCGCCACGCTCGTCAACTCGAGAACCTCTGTCGCCACATCGACAATTATCTCACAGGCGCTTGTTTTCGAGTCGACAGGGAGCAATGAGAGCGTCGCTTCGTGCAGTTTGCTCAACGTCTGTTCGTACTGCACGCGTTGGGTGACATCGATCGATACCGCAATCACTCGTTCGACTATCTCGTCGGTCACAATGGGTCGATACCACGTCTCAAACGTTCGGTCGAGGACGGTTCGCTGGACGTGTACGTGCTCTCCGTCGAGTGCCCGTCGCACGTCTTCGTGGACTTCTTCATTTGTAAACTGGTCGAACACGGATTGGCCGACAACGGCCCCCTGCTCGAGATCAATCACCTCGAGTCCGCGCCCCTCCGAGAGGGTAAAGACGCCATCGCCATCGAGCACGAACAGAATCACCGGGACGTTTTCGATCACCGTCTGCAATCGCTCAGAACGCTCGAGCAGTGCCCGTTCCTCCTCAACATCGCTCACGTCGGCTGCAGCCGCTGGATCTTCGAGAGAGCACTCGCGGAGTACACGGTGCAACCGATAACCAAGCACTGGAGGGTTCGAGAGGGCTGCAGCCGTGAGGACATCCGTGACGCCCTCGGGAATCCTCGCCGCGTCGTCGGTCAACAAAAACACGACGGGGAGGGCTTCGCCTACCTCGCCGGCGACCGCTGGGTCGTCAGTTATCACACAGTCGGCAGCCTCGAGTGTGTTATCAACTAATCGATGGGGGCCGACAACGGTAAGCGCCCGTGTCTCGAGGGCACGAAGTGCCGACGCAGCCCGTTCTAACGCTGCGGAGTGACCGATAAGATGCAGACGTGCTGTCGTTGGCACGGTGACGGCACCGGGGGACATAGCTATACTGCTCGCCGATGACTCAAAAACTGTTCGCTGGGTTGGGCTCTAGGGTCAGCAAACAGCCGCAATCGACACCTCGAAGAGCCTACTGCCCCAACGGTCTGTCGTGTTCGGCCCGCTTCGGTCAGCGGTCAACGCGACTCTCACCGTCGCCCTCGCGCCTGGTATCGTGAGCCACGAGTACGCGCACGTCCTTGGCTGCCGACTCTGGTCGGTGGAGATTCATAGCCGGCCCACACTCAACCTGTTCGGCGATGACGCCTACATCGAACACGCATCCGTCGATTCGTTTGGAGCTGATCTGACGATTGCACTCGCGCCGTTGCTTGCAAACGCCCTTCTCGGGCTGGTCGCCTTCTGGCTTGCAGCCACCACGAGCGGACTGCTCGCCATCCTCCCCCTCTGGCTTGGCATTTGTTTCAGTCTCACCGCGTTCCCCAGTCGGAGTGACACTGACACGCTCTTCGAAACAATCCACTCGCTCCCCCAGTGGTCGAAGCCGGCCGCCTACCTCCTTGCGACACCGGCCTATGGCATTGGCCGCATTCCACTGGCCGGTGGCGTCGCGGGTTACTGTCTGATCGTCGCGCTCTACGTCCTGACAACCACCGCGGTCGGTGGCTGACCGACACCACCCGCGAGGGCAACGTTCAGTACACTCGAGACGAATCACCCGGTATGGCGCGGCTTCCCGGCGTCGACGACCCCTCCGAACGCGACGAGCGAATCGTCCTCCACGTCGACGCCGACTGTTTTTATGCCGCCTGTGAGCGTCTTCGGGAGCCAGCACTCGAGGGCGAACCAGTTGTCGTTGGAATGGGATATGAGCCCGGTGAGACCAGTGGGGCGGTTGCCACTGCCAGCTACGAAGCCCGTGCACACGGTATCGAAAGCGCCCAGGCAATCTCGACTGCAATAGACCTACTCCCCAACCGCGCGGAGACGGGCGGGGCTGAAACGAACGAAACGGGCTACTACCGGCCCGTCGACATGGAGTTCTACAAATCCGTCAGCGCCGACGTCTCGAGTATTTTAGCAGACTGTGCTGACGTGGTTCGGAAAGTCAGCATCGACGAATCGTATCTCGATGTGACCGACCGAACCGCGTGGGAGGTCGCTGACGGATTTGGACGACACGTCAAAGACCGCATCCGCCGAGAGGTTGGCGTCACCGTCAGCGTCGGCGTCGGTCCTTCGATGAGCGTCGCCAAAATTGCAAGCGATTTCGACAAACCCGACGGGTTGACCGTCGTCCCACCGGCAGAAGTGATGACGTTCCTCAAACCGCTTTCGGTCTCACTTCTTCACGGCGTCGGCCCCGTCACGGCTCGAGAGCTACGGGAGATGGGGATTAAAACGGCTGGCGAGTTGGCGGCAGCCGATCCAGGACCACTTATCGAACGGTTTGGCGAGCGAGGGCGGGAACTGTATGACCAAGCTCGTGGGGAAGACGACCGCCCAGTCACACCGAAAGGTCGCCCAAAAAGTTTCTCTCGAGAATCGGCATTTGGGGAGGCGGTCGAAGCCACCGAACCAAAACTCGAGGCCGTAAGTCGGCTCGCCGCTGCCGTAGCCGACCGCGCTCGACAAGAAGGCGCACTGTACCGAACCATTGGTATCAAAGCGGTCACGCCACCATTTGCGGTTAACACGCGCGCACAGTCACTTTCTGGGCCCGTCGATGACCCCGAGTTAGTCGAACGTATTGCCCTATCGCTGTTCGAGGAGTTTCACTCGGCCCCCGTCCGCAAACTCGGCGTCCGCGTCGCCAACCTCGAGTTTGCCGCCGGTGACCAGACTAGCCTCGAGGGATGGGAGCAATCCAGTGGAGCCAAGCCCACCGCTGAGGAGACTGCGACCCCAAGCACCGACGGTACTCCCAATAGCCAAGGAGAACAGTACGACCTCACGGACTTTCTCTAACGACCGAAAGGGCCAATGCCTTTGAGTGAGCAGAAAGAGATACTCCAGCGTAAACAGCGGGTTTATACACCACTGAATCGTTTCATTATGAAAGAACGTTTTGCCCAAAATTACGTCTATGGCTGAGGATTTCTACGAGCTACTCGAGGTGTCGCCCGACGCTTCCCAAGCGGAGATCAAAGAGGCGTTCCGAGAACAGGTTCGGGAGTATCATCCCGATCTGAACGACGATGACCGGGCCCAAGCGCAGTTTACCGTTTTGAAAAAGGCCTACGATATTCTTGGGGATCCCGTCGAGCGACGCGCGTACGACCGGTTGGGCCACCAATCGTACGTCGCCAAACGAACGAGCGGCCTCCCATCACCCGATCTCTGGGCTGATGCGGATTCGACTGACGAGTCACCGACGCAAGGGAGTCAGAAAACACGCTCCCGCGGTCGTTCAGCCTCGAGTTCGAAACAGCGGTCATCGTCTTCACGCTCGAGTTCACGTTCTGAGTCGAAATCGAGCACCAGTTCGTCGCGCTCACGGTCTAAATCGACCGGCAGCTCACAATCGAGATCTGGAACCAACTCGAGTTGGCGAAACCGCTCGCGCACGCGTCGCTCGCGGACGACCGATGGCGGTGGGTCCGGGACCACCCACCGTCAATCGTCGGCGGCCGAACAGGGGGCCACTGAGAGTTCGCTCCTGCGATGGTGGCGACGACAGAACATCGCCTGGCCGCTGCTCTGGACGGCGACACTTTGGTATCTCGCCGGGATCATCCAATTCGGAGCGACCTACACTGCCGAACTCTCGGCGCTCTGGACCGAACTCAGATCAGTCGGCGCTGATCCCAGTGGCCTGTGGGCTACACTCACTATAAGCCAGCACGGACTCGAGTCGATGGCCGTCTTTTCGACCACTGCAGCCCCGATTGCCCAGCCGACTGCACTCGAGACGGTCCAATGGTATGGGTTGCTAGGAGGCTTAGTTGTGCTGGCAGTCGCTGGCATACTCACCGCCCGCCTCGCGTGGCGAACGGATACCTGGGGCCGAGTTTCGACCGATGAACTCGTCGTTCTCACGGCAGCCATTGCGATCTCTGGGACGGCGTTCGGTGGTCCCTTACTCGCCGGTATCATCCTGTTACCACTGCTCTTTGGTGTGATTGTTCACCGAACTCGACAGGGACGAGGGTGGGCCCCGTCACCGCTGTGGGTTGGCTTGGTCTGTGCCCCAGCAATCGGCCTCGCACTGAGTCTCGGCGGCGTCTCGAGCTTTTCACTGGCCACTGATCTTGCCGTCTTCGTGATCCTTCCATTGGCTGGCTCAATCGGACTTCTTTGTCGAGTTAGCATCCGAAAACGGCTGGGGCGCTGAGCTAGCCGACGGTCGTCGCCACGCCTTTCGTCTGGCGGTAATCGGAGGCCAAAATCGCCTCGAGCGTCTCGATGAGTCGGTCGCGGTTACCGTCTTTCCACGCCGTTGGTTCCTGGATCGGGACGACCAGAAAACCCCGACCACGAATCTGGCTGGCATGGAGCGTTGCCATATCGAGCTCCGGCCCAAAGCGCCGGCGTTGGGTGGTGTACTCACGTAGCACGTGTTCGGTCGCCGTCGGGCCAACGGGAAGCAGAATATGGGCGTTGATCGCCCGTAACTCCGCGTCGAAAAACCGCTCTAAGTCGGCATACTCCTCCTGCGTTGGGACCCGCTCACCGGGCAGCGTACACATATGAATATAATCGAGAAAACAGTTCTCGAGGGTTGGTGCATCCGGTGGGCCCTCGATGAAGCCGACCGCACGGAGGACCGATTGGAGCGCCTCACCGGTGTCGGTTTCGGTGAACGGGATTCCAGAGTGTGCGCCGCCGTGAACGCCGGGATGGTCGCCGATGACGTGAAAATCGGCGTTGGCGTCACCGTAGCCAAAGACCGCCTGCACACAGCCGGCGTCACCCCGTTCGAACGGCGGCCGCATACCAAAGGGATTGCTCGTCTCTTGGGTGACGTTCTTCACGAATTCTGGGAGGATATCGGCAATAATAACGACCGCGGTTTTGGATTGCTCGTGACCGTCTCAATGCCTATGGCTATCGCCAAATTCAGTCTCATCTGTGCGCAATAACATCACCGATACCCGCCCAACGGCATCGAAATCCTTGAGCTGATAGACCAGTTCTCGTATGCGCGCAGCCTCACCATGACAGAACACCGTCTCGAGACACCACTCGCCGTGATGGACATGGCTCGTGGTATCAATCTCGGCTTGAAACTCGTGTTGGACGTCATGGAGCGCTTCGATAATCTCGGCGTGTTCGTAATCGAAGACGACCGTAGCGGCGACCTTCCCGGTGGCTGACTCGAGTTGATGATGTGATTCGACATATTCGGAGATGGCCTCCCGCAGCGCTCGTGAGCGCGAGTCGATCCCTTCGGCTTGCCACGTCCGGTCGAACTCCGCTAAGGTTTCCTCAGGAATGTTGAGACTCGTTCGCATGTATGTGTGTATGGGGAGATGGGCAAAAGCTTCAGTGCTTTCGGCTGGGAGTAGTGATTGTCTCGGCGACTGGTTCAATCCGTGGTTGAAAGGCTCACAGCGGTGTCCTCGTCTTCGAAGCGACAGGTGGTTTTATGTCTGCATTTTGTGTGATGGTGAACGTAATGAAACGAAGTGGGCATTACGGAATTGCCCTCCTTGCGTATGCCCCCATTGGCCTGTTCATTGCTGCACTTGGATACGGGCCGCTTGCGCTTTTAGGTGGGCTCTGTGCTATTTCTCTCTCGACGATTCCTGACTGTGACCGGCAGCTTCCAGGCATCGACCACCGCGGGCCGACACATTCGGTGGTGTTTGTCCTCTTGGTGAGTGCGGCACTCGCCAGTGTTTGTGCACTTGTTCTCAGTAGCCCTTCGCCCTTTTTCCATGTCGGATTCGTGGCTCTCGCGTTTGCCATTGGCGCGGTTTCAGTCGGCTCGCATCTTCTTGCCGATGCGTTGACCCCGACTGGAATTACGCCGTTCTGGCCGCTCTCGAATCGACGGTATGCAATCAGTGTCAGCTATGGAACTCAAAAGCAGGTCAACTATATGCTGCTTGGCAGCGGAATCGTCGCTTCGCTTGCGGTGGTCGTCAGTGCCGTCGCCCTATTTTAGTTCGGAACTCGAGTGGCAGTGCCCACTCGCCGTGTCAACGCTGTGGCAGCCATGAGTGCGACGAACAGTACGACTGCCAAAAGCCCGTACAACAGATCCAACTCCGGTGCGAACGTCATCACCGCTCGCCGACCGAGTAACATCACGAGCAGCGTCAGCGGTGCTAGCCCGACGAGCAACCAGCGAAGTCGGCGGTCGGTAAACCGACGGCGACCGATGATGAGAGCCAGTGCAACTGCTCCAAACAGCGTCAACGTCGCTCCATACTGGGCCGTCTGAATCACTGGCGTGTAGGAGCCAATTATCAGCGGGCTCAACACGAGGTGTACCGGAACAGACATCGCCCCAAGCAAAAGCGCGAGTGTGACGTGTTTGGCCCCTAGCCGGTGGGCCCAGACGACAATCGCCGAGGAGACGAACAGGCCAAAGATGAGAATTGCCGTCCAGTAGTGCAACGAAAGGATTGTCAACTCATATGAGAGGACCGTCTCACGACCCAACACAACCTGAATCGGTGTGAGAACCATCCCCGCGGTGAGTGCCCACGCAATCCGCTGGTCGATATTCGAGGCAACCCAAGCGACCAGCGCCGTCGCTACGATGAAGATGCCGGCGACAGCGGCGACGACCCGGTGGATCCACTCGAAGAAACTGGGGAAGTTCGCCGGGAAGAGATTCAACAGACCCCCATCACACAGCGGCCAGTTCGCTTCACAGGCCAACCCCGAGCCAGTCGCTTTCGCAGCGACGCCAAGGAGGATCGTCGCCGCGACGAGGACGACAGTAGTCGTAAGCAGGTGTGGGAATCCGATCCGATCGATCATCGAGCGGGCGGACGGACGAGAGCTAGTAGTGTACGACACGGGCGTTCAGCGGGGGTTAGGAGTCGTCGTATTTAGATTGCTCGAGTTTTCGATGGCTATACCCCTTCCTGGGCGTTTTTCAGTTGGAAACGTCCGCGGAATCTCCATCGTTGACCGTAATGGTCACCGGCTCACTGTCCGTCTCTGCGGGCTCACCATGGCCTCCGCGCTCGAGCAACCGATCGAGCGTGAAGATCGTATTCAACTCCTGTTGGACCTGATCAACAACGCCGCCGACAAGCTCACTCGGTTGGATTGCCGTGTACTCATAGGGATTGTTGCCTGCCCCCTCACTCTCCCGTTTTTCGCGGTCGACGTGGGCCTCCTCGTGCATCTCAGCGAGTGCTTCACGGACGGTGCTCGGGTACAACCCCGTTCCCGTTGCAACCTCCTCGCTCGTCGAGCCGGGATTTGCAAGCAGGAAGACGTAGAGCTTCGCTCGCGTCTCGGTCTCTAAGATCCACGAAAGTAGATCGACGATCCGGCTATCAAGCCCCTCGATCGGCGAACCGGGGTCGGGCGACTGTAACGGCTCGAGGGTCTCACTGTCGGCTGCATCGGCGGATGGCGACTCATCGGTATCGTCAGTAACCATACTGTCAATATAGTTGCCAGAACGGATAAACGTTTGTGACCACTCACTGAGGACAGATTGGTTAGTCCGTCTGCAAGGCCAGTGCGTCACACATCGCATCGACGCCCGCCTCTTGTTTCAACCGTCGCTGCTGGCTTGCCCCGCTTTCATCGTCATACACCTGGCGGATGCCATCGATTCCCAGCCGCTCACACTCCCGGTCGACCAGTTCGCCCAACTCGATTGTGCCCTCGAGATCACGCGCAATGAAGGAGGCCTCATGGCCGTAGCGCAGGGCTCGCCATTTGTTTTCCTCGAGCAGTTCGCGTCGATGCCGGTGGCCCCCGGTCCCGTCCTCGTACGCCTCGGCGAGGGCGAGGACGAGCGCGTGGGTGTACTCGACGAACGCCATCACGACATCGGGGTCAGCCTGCCCATCCGGCGTTCGGACTTCGACGGTGCCGTGTTGGGTGTGTGGCCGCACGTCATACCAGAGTTCCCCACGGTCGTCAATCGAACCCGTTTCGACCATGCGGCGCTCGAAAGCGTCGTAGGCCTCGAAGTCGTCGAACCACGTCGGCATCCCCGTATTCGGCAGCGCCTCGAAAATCTTGGCTCGAGCCGACTGCAAGCCGGTATCAAAGCCGTTCCAGTACGGTGAGTTGGCCGATAACGCGAGCATAATCGGCAGATACCACCGCAGTTCGTTGGCGATCCACACCGCCTTATCGGCGTCATCAACGCCAACGTGGATGTGGACCCCGGCGGTCGTGTTTCGATGCTGTGGGTACTGGATACGGTCGAGCTGGGCCTGATACCGGGGCTTTTCGGCATGCTCGAGCTCCCGCCATCTGGCGGTCGGGTGGAGGCCCGCGGCGGCGATCCCGTAGCCGCTTTCTGCGGCGTGGTCGACCAAGGCTTGACGGATCGCACACAGCGTCTCGCGGGCATCACCAAGCGACCTAATAACCGGCGTCTGGGTCTCAATAACGAATTTAAACAGTTCGTGATCGAGCCGACCCTCCAATAGTGCCGGCGGCTCACGTTCGTAGACGAGTTCGTCCGTGCCGCTCGTGGGTCGTCCACGGTCGTCGACGATGAACGTCTCTTCTTCGATACCTAGCGTTCCCATCTGTGTGAACGATTTCGGCGACCCACATTCCATCGGCTCACCGTTTGTACCCCATCAGTAAATACGGTTTGGAGTTGTGTGCTCGAGGGCAATCGGACGCTAGTGTCTGCACGATGGCAACGTCTTCCAGTCTCGACGTGTGCAATCGACCCAAACACGTTTTAATCGGCTCGGTATCCGCAACTGGTATGTCCCACATCCAATACTGCCATAACCGATCGTCCGTATCGGCCCACCCTTTGAGGAGGAAGTTGGTGCTTCTATTGGTGGTTGTTCTCATCGTATCTACCCTCTCGCTTGCATCGCCTGCGCTTGCCGGCGATGAACCCGCTGCGATCGCCAGCGATCCTGAGACCGTCGAGGCTGACCCCGGTGAGGAATTCGAAATCACCGTTCTCCTCGAAAGTCACGGCGGCTGGGGGCCTGAGGCCGGTCTCGAGTCGGTTCGTTTACTTGTGCTCACCCATCCGGACGCGCTCGAGATAGTCGACCTCGAGGCCGATGACTGGTTAGCTGGAGATGAGACTACACTCGAAGGATCTGTAACCATCGACGAGGAACGGGGCATTGGTGAGGTTCACCAGTACCGAAACCCACCAAACGCCGGGGCGACCGGTGACGGCGTTTTTGCCACCGTCACACTCCGTGTTCCCAACGATATTACTGCGTCGAACGCGACTGTTGAATTCAGTGAGAGTCAGGTTATGCTCGCCGACGGCAACCCATTGCCTGTCTACGACCGCCCACTTACTGTCAAAATCGATGGCGGGGGTGAGACGGTTGAGACGTCGGACTACGACCACGGTGACCTTTCGACGTTCGGTGGCGCAGACAAACACGCTGAAACTGGACAGGGGTCGGATGAGCCAGAGACTCCACCGAACGTCGAAACCGAAAGTAGTGATGAATCTGAACTCTCAGCATATGTGCTGTGGCCATCTGTCGCTATCGGTCTTTCTTTGTTGGCACTCGTTGGCTTCAGCCTCCGTTGGTGGCATCGGCGTTAGTCTTCTACATTTAAACTCTTGGATTTGTTGTGAGTTCGGTCGCCCTTCTTAGCAGTCATATCATACCGACCTGTCATGTGAGAACGTCCCAAAGCAGTTACTCGCTCAGTAACGGAAGACAAACCAGTCTGGGCAACCCCGCCACCACCTGGGCTTTGTGTTGATTATCGATTCGATACCGGTCCGACTCGAAATGAGTAGCGCCTCAGGCAACAATGCGTACCCCCTCTCAGATGGCTACCAAGTGAGCATCCACTCAGTATAGATGCAACCAAGGTCAAACACACTGAGTACACTCCAAGAAGATACTTTTATAAATATACATATTAATTTTTAATTAATGGTGGGCAAAATAGATGTGGGCCAGGGAGGGCGGCGTGAATTTATGAAGTGGATCGGGTCACTTACTGCAATTATTGGTTTCGCCCCACTACATTCAGCAGCAAAGAAAAACGGTGACGATAGCGGCGACGACGACGAATACAAGCAGTTGTATATCGGGGTCGAAGCCAGCCTCACAACGGCAGAGGTCGAAGACTATCTCGAGTCGAGTTCGGAGTATCCGGATGGAACGATACTTCTTGAGCATATCGAGCAGATCGATGCCGCCTCTGTTTTGGTGCCAGTTACGGCGACGACGCTCTCTGAGGCAGAGACGACGGCAGCAATCGAAGAAGATTCCCGCGTTCGCTATGCCGAATGGGAACCTGAAATAGAGCTTCATGCAGTCACCGAGTCTGGTTCTTCCCAGCGTCTTGAGGAACGCTTTGAGCCGGACGACCCAATGCTTGAGGAGCAGTGGGATGTTGAGGCGATGAATCTCCCGGAGGTATGGGCGTCGACGACAGGGTCGATGGACACCGTTGTATCAGTTATTGACACTGGTGTCGAAACCGATCATCCGAATCTTACCGACCAATTTGGAGAAAACAAGGGCCAAGGCCCCGAACCGCGCTCCTCAGAAAGTGATCGCGACAGAGCTGCCCACGGGACTCGTTCTGCCGGCTGTGCCGTTGCGACAATCGACAACCAGATCGGTGTTGCCGGAACCAGTGAGAGCAAACTCCGCTCGTACAATGTCGACCGGATTGGAATGGCAGAGGCGATCGTTTCGGCAGTCGACGATGGGGCTGATGTAATCACGCTATCATTGGGAACAGTCGATGGGTTCTCTCCGGTTGTTGATGCGGTCAAACACGCCCGCGAGAACGGTGTCGTGTTTCTGAGTTCAGCAGGCAACTCTGGGGAAGACGGTGTCTCCTTTCCGGCAAACATGGACAAGACAATCGCTGTTGGTGCGAGCACGGAGTGGGAGTCAATCGCGGACTTCTCTTCGGTCGGTCCAGAAGTCGATATCACCGCTCCCGGAAGTGGAATCCCAACGACTGATCTCGACGGTGAGCACACAGCAAATTATCGTGGTACCTCTGCAGCCTGTCCGGAAGCAGCCGGAGTCGTTGCTCTCGCTCTCGATATAAAACCGGAGCTCACCCAAGAGGAGCTTCTGGAGGCACTCACTGAAACCGCGACCGATCTCGGTGAACCCAGCGACAAACAGGGGGCCGGACAGGTCGATGCCGCTGCTTTCATACAAAAGATACGGGACGATGACGGGTCAGAAAAGATCGTAGAGGCGTATGCGAACGATGATGGCCACATTGATACTGATGGACTCCTTGCGTCGATTGAAGATATTCGTAAAGGTGAGGGCGATGTCGACCTGTTACTAGAAGTCATCGACGCATTCCGAACCGGGAGGTCGGTAGCGTAATAGTACACCTACTCTGGCAATGGCCGGGCGACAACCCCGAGATGGTCCTCGTGGTAGGGATCAAGTCGTCGACGCTCTAAGACCTCGTACTCGGCCTCGATTTCTCCAACAACCTCATCGAAGACAGCCTCAGGATCGCGGGTGACGTCCTCGCTTCTGGCTTTGATCGAAAGCAGCAATCGCCCGTCGGGAGCGAGAAATTGACGGTTTGTGCAAGCGACAGCGGCCTGCCCACGAGTGGCGACGTCCTGGACGATCACATCAAGGTCGGATTCGACGATATGGGCGTACGTGTCTGGCTTGCGGGCGTCTTTGAGGAGTGGAAACAGACGGGGACGGGAGTCAGCAACAGAAAGCAAATCCCGTGTCGGCCGCGGTGCAAACTCGACGGCGTACGTCGGCCCGGCGAAATCAGCGACATGGCTCACCGTCGTTCCGCTTGCCGCACCCAGATAAAGTACTCGCTCATCCTCTCCGCCCTCGAGGCCCGTTTCGAAGCCGGACTCGAGCATCGCGCCGAGCTTCGAGCGGTGTGGGTTCCACGCCCGCCATTCGCTATCGGTCGGCTCGCCGTAGACGGGTTCGCCGCAGGTGGCGAGGTGCTCTGAGCCCTCGATCTGTCGGCGTTCAACTCCTTCCGGTAGCTCACTCATCGGTTCTCTCCTCTTCGGCTCGCGCCCGAATCGCTTTCATGCGGGCTCTGAACTCGGCCTCGAGTGCCGGTCGGTAGTCCCCCGAGTAGTGGTCGATTCTAGCGGCGATCGAAAGCTTGCCTGCGAGGGCTCGCGCTGCGGACCCTCGATCTTGCATTCTCGTCCCGCGAACGGCTTCGTGCATGAAGATAATCCCATGTTTTGGTGACGGCGCGTGCCCACGAAGATGGGCGAACAGCGCCTCCTCAGCTCCTAACACCTGAACTGTCCCACTTGGCTTTTTGGCAAGCGCCTCAAGTCCGCCAGCCAGCGAGATCAGTCGAGCCGCGAGAATCGGCCCCGCAAGGGCGGTGAGATTCGGGGCCACGGTCGGCGCTCGTTGCTCGATGAACCCGCGTAACTCGTCGGCTTCGATCTGGAGGTCGACAACGCGGCCGGCAAGCGAGACGACCGGTGCACTCGCTGACGCTTCGCCATCTTCGGTCGCCTCAGTAGCCAGCGTTTGTACATACTCGAGTCCCGCACCCGTGCCGGCATCCGATTCGAGCGTTCCCGCCCACTCAGCCACCCGCTCGGCCAGTTCGTTTGCCGTCCGCTCACAGTCGTCCATCGCCCGAATTGCGTGTTTCAACTGTTGGTCGTCGGCCTGCTCGCGTCGCCGGACCTCCTCGCGAGTTGCCTCGAGGGTTGCCTCGTGGAGTCGGTCGTAGTAGTCGGCTGTGGAGTCGACGAATCCGTTTTCGACAGCGAGTGCTGGCCACGCCGCAGGCGTCTCAGCCCGACCCGTTTTGATCGCTCCGAGAGGGTCGGTGTCCTCAAACCAGCCCCCAGTGTGAGTGCCGTTTGCAGTCATTGGTCTCTCTACTCGCCGCGATTGTATATGGCTCCCGAACTCCGGTCTGCGTTACATTACTCGAGTTAGTAGCATCTCTCACACAGGGCACTCGAGTCGCCCGGCTGTTGAAATCGGGTCCCTTTTTATACAATCCCTCACTGGATAACCTCATGAGTCAGCAGGAGGCTGCCTCGAAGCCCGACGCCGAGTACGATATCGGTCAGGTCTTAGAGCAACTCGAGGAACTCGAGAACACAGTCGACAGTTCGGACGAACGCCGAGAGGTTCGCCGGACGCGGCGAATGCTCGAGGCGGTCCCCGGGAGCGAGCGAATTAAAAAATACACGACTCGAGATGTCGCGGAGGGATTTGTCGGCGGGATCATCTTTTCACTCCCGTTGCTCGTTGAGGATGGCGTCTTCGAAATTTCTAAGTGGTTTACCGCGACAACCCTCGGGCCGGTACCGGTTTTTCTGACACTCAACGTCCTGTTCATTATTACGTTAGTCGCGGGGTTGCTCTATTACACTGACATCCGTGACGTCCATTTTCGGCTTGTATTCGGATTCATTCCGAAACGGCTGGTCGTCACCCTTGCCATTTCGTTCACCGTCGCCGCCGGGATGATGTTCATGTGGGGTCGTCTTCACGAGGAAGACCCGACCCGCCTCGAGATGCTGGGACGAATTACGGTCATCTGGGCGGCCGCTGCATTGGGGGCGACTCTTGGTGATATCCTGCCCGGTGAAAGCAAGGGGACGGACATCTCCCAACGGATTAGTGAGATTGGCGACGGAAACCAGAACCACGAGACCATCGAGTACGACGACCACGAGTGAGCAGGCCGGCTCCTGCTTCAAATTGATCTCTACTAGCTATTGTCACCGATCGTTTTTCCGCACACGGTGCCAGTGTGGTGTGTTCGTCGGGTTTCAGAGGACAAACGCACTACAAAACGTCGGACTGAACTCGGGGGTCGGCAGCCGACTCACCGTTCGGAAGCCTAACAGCCACCTTCACCTCAGTGTTCACTCGTGGGCCAAAGCTACTTTTATCCGACTTTCCAAGCTGTGACATGGTCGTTCCACTCGAGATGGGCTGGCGACACTTGTTGTTTGAAAACTGGCCGGTCGACCCGGCCGTGATGGACGCACATCTCCCCGACGGCCTCGAGCCTGACATCTTCGATGGCTCGGCGTGGCTCTCGGTTGTGCCCTTTACCAATGTGGCCGTTCGCCCAAAGGGACTTCTAGAGCGGGTCGGTATCCCGTTACCCGAACTCAACGTCCGGACGTACGTCACCCGCGATGGCGTCCCCAGCGTCTACTTTTTTAGCCTCGATGCACAGGGACTTACGAGTGTAATTGGGGCTCGGCTCTTTCATCACCTGCCGTACTACTACGCCCGAATCTCAATTGGCTGGACGGATGGGCGCGTGCAGTTCACCAGCCGCCGGCTCCATCCCGGCGAGCGACCGGCCCACTATGAGGGGAGCTACTGGCCGACCGGCGAACCGTTTTCGGCACCCACAGAGTCCTTCGCGGAATTCCTCGTCGAACGCTATCGTTTTTATACCCAAGCACCCGACGGATCGATCCGATACACCGATATCGACCACGAGCCCTGGACGGTGTATCCTGCCAACGCGGAGATCACACGAAATTCGATGCTCGAGTGCCATGGATTTGCCCAGCCTGACATCGAGCCGGTATACTACTACAGTCCCGGCCTTGATGTCGTTGCGTCCCGAAGCAAGCGGCTGACTCGGTCTTAGTCCTCGCCTACAAGTGCGTCTCGAACCGTTTCGGCGACACCCGAGAGGTTGACCTGTCCGAACGTGGCGACGACGATTGCGCCAACCGTGTTGAACATCATATCTCGAACCGTGTCGTCGAGGCCGTGCTGGGCTAAGGGCATTGCAATCTCCGTCTCTTGGGCCGCAATATCCAGGCCGAACTCGAACAGTTCCCAGATGACACCGAAGGCCATGACGACGATCAAAATAAAGACGAAGGCAAACCGGCTTGGGATGTGTATCTGGTCGCTATGGATGTCGACCACTCTGGCGAACGTGTAGCCAATAGCGGCCACAAGCGAGGCGGACATGGCGTGTGTGAGGTGATCCCACCAGGTGATTTGGGCGTAGAGGCCGGCCGATCCCATGGTGTGTAAGAAGACCGCGAGCGTAATCCAGAGGCCAAGCCACGGATCAAGCGGGATGTTGTAGTTTTGCTCTAAGAGTGCGGGCGCAAAGCTAATCAGCAGCGCAACCAAGCCGTTGGTGATGGCCTTGGGTTCCGAAAACGCGAATCCGTAGCCGACGATGGCAACTAACTCGAGTTGCATACCACGGGTGAGCAGTCGTTGGGTGCGAATCGAAGGCCGGGAAAGGAGCGTCACCGGCCGACCACCTAACGGAGGCGGCGACGGAGTTGGCTGTCACGTCGTCTGAAGTAGGCATCAAAGAGAATACCGGCAGCGAATCCGGCGAGGGTAACCCACATGAATTCGATCATTAGGGTAGCGTTCGCGGTGTCCTGTGACACGCCGGGTTCGATGAGGAAGGTCGTTCCAAAGAACCCGTCGCTGAGCCATCGAACAATTGACCACGCTGCGACCGACGCCATCGTCGCAAGAACTACAAAGATGACGGCAAACCAGTGGGTGAGTTTGAGGGTAGTAAACATGTGTAACTCCACCGTGAGAATCAAGGCAAGGCCAGTCACGGAAAAACAATAGCCAAAGGTGCCAAGTTTTCCACCGAACAGCGCCCGAACCAGAATCGGGAGCAATGAGACCACGAGCAACTCCCACGGTAACATCATCCGCCAGTCGCGGTAGGCAACCGGCGGGAGCAAGACGAGAACCGCAGTCGCGGCCACAAACAGCATCCAGAGGCGGTCGAAGTCGAGCACGCTCTCGAGGAACGTCAATCTAAGGACGCCTACGAGAAGCCACGCAATAATAGCGTTGTTCCGCCCGCTTTGGAACAGTTTGGCGAGGATGTCTTCCGGGACCCCTGTCCTCCCAGCAGCAGTCGTTTCCTGACAATCCTGTTTTATAACCCTACCAGTATCCTCGTCGGTGATAAATCCCGTTGTACCACTGGTCTCCTGACAGGCAGGTCTTACGGAACTGGTAATTGTGTCATTTTAATCACCACTGCTAAAACTGTAATCACGGCTGCAAGAAGTGATCCACTGGTACTAGCCCACGGAGCTACACCTTTTTGCCCATTCTCTGAGAAGTTCAGTACGTGTCAATGTTTCAAACTATGCTTATCGTGACCACGGTGGCCGGTGCAGCCACCGGACTTGGCGCGTTGCCAATCTTCGTCCGTGCCCGTGTCAGTCACCGGACGTACGATGCCGCTCTCGGGCTTGCAGCGGGGATCATGATCGCAGCGAGTGTCTTTGGGTTAATCCTGCCCGGAATGGAAGAAGGAACACTCGGGGCAGTTATCGCTGGCGTCTTCATCGGCGGCTTCTCGCTACTCGCCGCCAACCGGCTGCTGCCACACCTTCACACCCGATATAAAGGATGGCGTGGGGAGGGTGGGGTATCCGATGATCCAGCACGCGAATCGACGCTCCGCCGGGCGCTGCTTATCGGTGGCGCAATCACCCTCCACAACGCACCGGAGGGGTTAGCAATGGGCGTCGCCTTTGCCTCCGGGTTGGAGGAGGTCGCCTTCCTGCTGGCGATGGTGATCGGCCTCCAGAACGTCCCCGACGGCTTCGCGTTTGCCCTTCCGATGGGCGATACGGGCATGTCAAACGGGATGGTACTCCTCTACACGACACTTTCGGGGCTCGTTCCCCAAGTAATCGCAGCGACCTTGGGCTTTGGACTCGTCACGGTCGCGACCGGCATCTTCCCGATCGCTGCGGGCTTTGCTGCCGGGGCGATGATGGCTGTCGTCTTCCGTGAGATGATCCCCTCCTCACATGGTCACGGCTACGCCGACGCTGCGACGGCGGCCTTTCTCGTTGGTTTTTCGCTGTTGGTCGTCGTCGACGAAGTGCTCGTTATCTAACCATCGGAACTGAGCCCACTAGGATCGATACCGCTCGGGCACATACGCCGCAAGTCTATCCGGCACAAACCCAAACACAACAGGAGCGAGCGTCGCCACTCGCCGCCGGAAAAGTACGTAGACGGTCCCGATGAAGAGTGCACCGGCAACAATGAGGCGAAAAAGTCCCTCGAGGACGACCAACAACGGCAGCGAGGAGTGCCAGATCGGCGAGCGAGCCGTCGTATTTGACCCACCGTTTGGGTCGCCGCCAGCGCCCGCGGACGTGATCGTACACTGCCTGATCGGAGGTTCCCTCCCACGGACGTAACTCGAGGCCGCCCCAAAGCGGTCCATCTGGCAGTGGATGGCCGCCCCGAGGAGGAAGAACGCGAGGCCGACGGCGGCAGGATGGGGAACGACGACGGCGACGACGAGTGTCAGCAGAGCCAGCATCGGAAAAATCGTGGGATAGTGAAGCGTCCGCCGGTGACCTGCATAGAGGTCCAGATCTGGGAAGATGCCACCGACCAACCCACGGCTAAGCCGACCGGCGCAAGCTCCGGACTGGCGTACACCACCGGGGTGGCGAGGGCGAGTCCGACCACCGCGTGGGTGGGAAGCATCATCGTATCCGATATTTCGGGTGAGGGATCTTAAGCGATGGCACTCTACAGCAAGTATGGTAACATACGTCGTTGGTCATACAAACCCCGATACCGATGCAGTCTGTGCAGCAATCGGCTACGCCGAACTCAGAACCGCCCGCGGCAATGATGCCGTTCCGGCGATACAGGGCGAGCCGAATCCCGAAACCGAATACGTTCTCGAGCGGTTTGGCCTCGAGATCCCGACTCGCTTGTCAAAGGCTCCCGAGGGCGAGGACGTTGCGCTCGTCGACCATAGCGACCGTTCGCAAGCCCCCGACGGACTCGAGGGCGACCAGCTTGTCGCTATTGTCGACCACCACCGGGTTGGCGATATCCAGACGACAGAACCGATTTTGTATCTGTGTGCGCCCGTGGGTTCGACGGCCACACTCGTCACCGAACTGTTCGACTATCATGACGAGACGCCGACCGATTCGACGCAGGGTTGTCTCCTCTGTGCGATTCTGTCTGATACACTTGCCTTCCAGTCGCCCACGACGACCGACCGCGACAAACAGGTTGGCGAACAGCTCGCCGACGAACTTGGCGTCGATATCGACGACCTCGCAGCCGACCAGCTTCGTGCCAAAGCAGACCTCTCGGGGGCGACGCCCGCCGAGGTACTCCGCCGAGATATGAAAACCTACCATACACCACGCGGACCAATTGCTGTCTCACAGGTCGAACTCCCCAACGGCGCGCTGGTTCTTGAGGAGGAAGCCGCCTATCGGGAGGCGATGATTACCCTTCGGGAGGGAAGTGACGGGACCCAATTCCACGGCGTCATACTTGCCGTGACGGATCTCGGCCGCGGCGGCAGTTCACTCCTCCTTGAGACCGACGACCTCACGCCCTACGAGGCAGCCTTCGACGTGGATTTCAGCGAGGTTCCGTATCTCTCCGGTGTCCTCTCGCGAAAACGCCAGTTGATGCCACAACTGTTGGCTGCACTCGAGAACTGAGCGGACACCTCTCATGACTCTCGGTTCGCTTTGTGGCTCGAAAATCACAACATCTGCCAACTGCCAGCTAGACGCCGAAGACAGCCCGGAGCATATCACGGGTACCGGGTCCGAGACCGACGGCAACGACGGTAACCATGAGAATAAAGGCAAATCGCGGGCTCTCCTCGAAGATACTCTCATCGAACAGCCAGATGATGGCGACGGCGGCGACGACTTTCACGAGCAGGAAGGGCCATGCCGCACCGGTGACCTCAACAATGGAGGCCGGCAGCAGCGAACCGGTCGTGTTGACGATCCACTCGTTGAGCGGGTGCTTTGGAACCAGATTCGAGCTATGACCGAAACTCGTCGCCCAATCGAGCCCAATGACGTTTGCCACGCCGTCGACCGTGTGCGCCCAAATGACGACGATTCCCATCGATTTTGTCCCCTTGTTGATGTCGGGTGCAAATTTGCCGATCGCCAGCCAGACGAGGCCAGTGATGAGTGTCGAGCCAACCAGCGTCACCGCAAGGATACCGATGTAGAAGGTTGCATACGGCCTGAACGCAGCCAGATACGAGAGATAGCCCACGGTTACCGTGAGTGCGACCGTCCCAATCGCTGCCAGCGGATACTCGAATCCAGACACCCGGCCGGTTCGCTCGAGCCATATCGAAATCACGAGCGCACCAAGCACAATTGCGGTGACGGTGAAATAGATTAGCGGACTAATCAGGAATCCCGAGTACGGAAGCGAAATCGCGAGGTCTCCGGTCGACCGGTACGCAGCAACGTTGGCGTCTTCAACGACGCGAAGGGCACCACCGAAGAGCATGAACGGGAACAGGGCAAAAAACGCCGCCCGGTAGCGTTCTAACTCGAGCCGTCGGAGGAGAAAGACGATTCCGACTGCAAAAAGCAAGAGCGTCGGTATGTAGCCAGCATACGATTGTAGAGTGTATCCTGGCGACGCAGTCGGATTGGGATCGACGCCATCTGGAACAGCAGAACACTGCACTTGGGCCCCCTCCGCCCACGCCACACAGGTCCAGCCGTAGGCATCGGCGACAACCGGCCCCCAGAAGTAGTGCCAGATAATATCCACATAGACACGCTGCGGGAAGGCAACCGCCCCAAGGGTGATCAGCGTCGCAAGTGCCCCGACGAGAACGACCCAGGCGCGGCCGGGGCCGACTCGCTCGACTAACGTCTTCATACCAATACCCATTCGGGTGGCGGTTTTATCGTTCCGGTTTGTTGCAAAAGCAAGTTGTGACCGTCAGGTTCTTGTGACTGTCTCGATAGCCTGTACAGCCTCAAGCACCGTCTCATGCAGGTGGCCGTTCGAGGCAACCAGTCCAGTGCTGTCGTGTCGCCACGGCTCGCCATCGATATCGGTCACCGTGCCCCCTGCCGCTCGAACCAGCGAGACTCCGGCGACGGCATCCCACGGATGGGGACGCCGGTTCGAGACTGCCCCCTCGAGTTCCCCCGATGCAACCATCGAAAGCGCTGCCTGTGCACAGCCATAGCGACGCATATCGCCAACCTGCGTCTCGAGTTCTCGACAGATCTCGGCTGCATCCTCATTCCACCAGAGTGTTGGGACGACCGATGCCGCCTCGGGTTCGACTCGGTCGCTCACCGAAATCTCATTCCCATTTCGAAAAACGCCATCGGGCCCGACACGGTAACAATCCTCCAGGGCCGGACAGACAAGCGTGCCAGCGACAGCGTCCTCTCGAGGACTTCCGACCCACCGGATATCCGGGGCCGGACAGACAAGCGTGCCAGCGACAGGGTCGCCATCGATGACGACGGCAACGGCAGTCCCGAAGGTTCGATTGCCCCGAACGTAGTTGTTCGTCCCATCGATTGGGTCGATAATCCACACTGGGCCGGTTTCGGGGACTGCTTTCAGTGCGTCGTCCTCCTCGCCGACGACCTGATCTTCAGGATAGCGTTCGCGTATGACCTCGATCACCCGCCGCTGGGCATCACGGTCGGCTTGGGTGACCGCATCAGTCTTGTCGGCTTTGTACTCAACATCGAACTCGGTTCGAAACGTCTCGAGTGCAACTGCCGCGCCCGCTTTCGCGGCCTCAACTGCAAGCGCCGCTCGGTCTCCGTTCATAGCTCAGTCAGCGAGAGCCAGCCCAAAAGGTACTATGGTTATATGTGTGATGAGACTCGCGTTTGATCGTCCTCGAGAAGTTGCGAGGGAAGATCCTCGTGATCTTCCGCATTGTGCGGGCGCAGCATGCGCCTCTGCAATGCGAGGGGAGGGAATCGAACCACCTCCGAGAACCTGCGCTGCGCGCAGAACCTCGGCGTCATTCGATTTCTCCGTGCATTTTCGTTCGGCACGACATGTGCCTCACTGCAATGCGAGGGGAGGGAATCGAACCCACGAACGTCTACACGAGCGGATCTTGAGTCCGCCGCCGTTGGCCGCTTGGCTACCCTCGCACGCATTCTACCGTAGGCTGGTACTACGGTTAAATCGTGCGATTTTCCGCGCCGTCCCCGCTACGATCTCACTCACGCTCGAGGTCGCCCACAACCGGCTCGCTCCAAGCGAGGACGACCATCCCAACGGCGAGCAACACGAGGCTCACGACTACCCACGGCGGGTTCCAGACTGTCGACCCGTGGACGACGTCATGAATGTCAAGTATATAGTGGCTTACGACCCCATCGACGGTGTTGAACACCCCTGCCCCAACGAGGAGTGCCCCGGCGGTAAACCGTGGGGAAAAGCGGTGTGAGCTGGCGTTGAGCGTTCGCCAGAGCATCACGACTCCGACGGCAATCACCAGACTCATCACACCCAAAAAGAGGCCGTCGACGGTCACGTTCATTCGAAATCCTTCCTCTGTGTGTGGATCATACACGTTCGATAGCAAGTGGTGATGCTGGAAGATTAGGTGAAAGACGATGACATCGACGATCGCTCCAAGACCGAACCCAACCGTGCCACCCCAGACCAGTAGCGAACGGCCGGCGTTCTCAGCCGAGTCAGTCGCAGTCATACCCGATACACAATCGCCGTCTGCAAAGTGCCCCTCCCAGCATTTCCAGCGTCCATGATTGAGTACTCCGACCGGCTACCCACGTCAATCGGAATGGTGTCGATTTCGAGTCGCTGGTCATCTACGTACTGTCCTTTCACACAGACCGACGGAGTTACCGGGTTTGAGCGTCAACACAACAGTACGACAACGGCCGCTTCCCACATGTCCGAACACACAAACGACCCGTCCGTCGAACCGCCACTCGGGAATCCAACCGGCTGGAATTCCGACACTGGCTGGGAGCACGCCACCCTTCGCCGAGCCGTCGTCCACGGTGTCGCCCTCTACAACGCCGGCGAGTATCACGAGTCTCACGACTGTTTCGAGATCGAGTGGTACAACTACGGCCGTGGCACGACCGAAAGTGCTTTTCTCCACGGGATGGTGCAAGTCGCCGCCGGCGCCTACAAACACGTCGATTTCGAAAACGACGACGGCATGCGCAGCCTCTTTCGAACCGCCCTCCAGTACTTCCATGGCGTCCCCCGAGACTTCTACGGCGTCGACGTTCTCGAGGTGCGAACCACACTCACCAACGCGCTGGCCGATCCGACGGCCCTGGAAGGGTGGGAGATTCCACTCGATGGACGATGGCCAACGGCAACCGAGGCTGATTATGACTACGTCGCCTCACTCGAGGAGTAGCGAGAGCGTCAAAAGACGGACCGAATTGCATTTGAGGCGTCGGAATCTATAACTGGTAATGAGAGTTGCGCAGTTGGGAACGGGGACGCCTGAATTCGCGGTCGTCGCTGGCATTCACGGCGACGAACCGTGTGGCGTCCGAGCGGTCGAGCGACTGCTTTCGGATAAGCCATCGGTAAACCGGCCGGTCAAACTGGTTATCGCAAACGAGCCAGCACTCGAGGAGCAACTTCGCTATCTCGAGGAGGACCTCAATCGGGCGTTTCCGGGTGACCCAGATGCCGAGACACACGAGGGACGACTCGCCTACGAACTGGCGGCCGAACTCGAGGGCTGTCTGACCTTTTCGATGCATTCGACTCAGAGTCATGCCGATCCGTTTGCGCTGGTCAACGGCCTATCGGAGACGGCCAGAGAAATCTGCCCTCAGCTTCCGGTTGCCTCAATTGTCGACACGACGAACTTTTCGGAGGGACGACTGTTTACTACCTCGGAAACGATCGAAGTCGAATGTGGCCTCCAAGGCAGTGAGACCGCAGCGGAGAACGCCGACCGACTCACTCGAGCGTTTCTCACCGCCGTCGACGTCCTTCCCGGCGATACGATCCGCACAGAGTTGCCGGTCTACCAACTGACCGACTGTATCCCCAAAGAGCGTGCCGACCGGTATGAGGTGTTCGTCGACAACTTCGAACAGGTCGACCCCGGTGCCGCCTTTGCCGCCGCAGACGGCGAAGCGCGCGTCGCAGAGGAGTCGTTTTATCCCGTCTTGATGTCCTCCTATGGCTATCGAGATGTCTTTGGCTACGCAGCGAAGAAACTCGAGGTCGTCTCGGATTCGGCCGCTGGCTCGAGTTCGCAAGCCTAAGCCGGTCGAAGTGACACATTCTTACCGCCCCGTTACATCAGTATCGGGTAATGATACTCGAAGCGGTTCTCACATCGATCCTCGCCGATCCGTTTCCACAGGGGATCAGTCAGTACGCCATCGGTGGCATCTTCGTCGGACTCGGGGTGACGGTTATCTACCTCGGAACCGGGCGCATCGCCGGCGCAAGCACGTTTCTCGAGTCGACGCTCTCCTATGGTTCGAGTCTTTCTCGATTCCAGCGCTATCAGGCCTCCCGTGACTGGAGAGTGGTCTTCACCGTTGGCATTATCCTCGGAGCCGCTATCTACGCACTGGCCTTTCAGGATGGGATCTGGGTCACTGAGGTCCAGCCTTGGCGACTCCTCTTAGGTGGCATCCTCATCGGAATCGGCACCCGTGTCGGGAAGGGCTGTACCTCTGGACACGGCGTCTGTGGGGTTGGCTCGGCCTCGAGTACCTCCTTCATTAACGTGGCTATCTTCCTGACGATTGCGATTGGCACGGCGTTGGTCGTGATGGCTCTGGGGGTGAGCCCATGAGCACCGGCTCAACGGATACCGAGGTGCGTGGGGAGCACGAACAGCACCCACTTTTTATGCCCCTGGTTTTTGTTGGTGGCCTCATCTTCGGCTTCGGGCTGGCGTTCAGCGAGATGGCTCAGCCGGAGGTCGTCCTGAGCTTTCTGCAACTACAGGACTTCGGCCTGCTGTTCGTGATGTTCGGCGCTTCGGCGGTGACAGGACTGACGTTCTTTCTTGTTCCCCGATTCCGAAAGACGGCACCGATGACGGGACGGGCGTACGCCCGGCGGCTGAAAACAATGGACCGAAACGTCGTCATCGGCGGCGGTATTTTTGGCGTCGGCTGGGGGCTTTCGGGTATCTGTCCTGGCGCAGCGTACGCGAGTATCGGTATCGGTAACTACGCGATTCTCTGGGGAATCGCCGGGATGTTCATCGGAGCCTACGCACAGGGCTACTGGCGCTCTGAGCGCGTTGATGCTGGGCAGTCTGCGACGCAAGCTGACTAAACCGGGTCTTTGACGCACGCTGATTGAGCCAGCGTACAATATTATAACAACTGAGTGAATTATGTTCGGTATGAACCTCACACCACCCTGTGTCAAATCACGGCACGCCTCCCGCGGGGCGGCCGCAGGCGCAAAATTCGGCGGCTCGGTTGGCGGCCTCGGTGGGCCAGCTACCGGCGCGGCCGGTGCCGGTGTCGGTGCGGCGACAGGCTATCTGGCAGGTACGGCCCGAGATCAGGTCGAAAGCGTGTTGAAGCCGTTCTGAGCCACATCCGCCGTCGCGCGCCTGTTCGTCCTCCGCTGCGGAGGCCGAGAGTAGCAGGCTGACCGGCATCCAAACCGAAAAGAGTCAGGCGCCGATACAAAGTCATAAATTCTTCTGTCGGTTCCGTTCTGGCATGGATGCCTACGAGCTGATCATGCGAAACGCCGAGGAGGTGGTGACCGACGAGGAAGTTCGCGAACTCGCCGCCGAGCCTGCCGGGAAGCGAGCCTATGTCGGCTACGAACCCTCAGGCGTTCTCCACATCGGCCACCTGCTCACCGCAAACAAACTAATCGACTTACAAGAGGCCGGGATGGAGGTCGTCGTCCTGCTCGCGGACGTCCACGCCTACCTTAACGGCAAAGGAAGCTTCGAGGAAATCCGTGAGACGGCCGAACAGATGCGCGCCCAATTCATTGCCTACGGCCTCGACGCCGACGCAACGGAGTTCGTCTACGGCTCGTCGTTCCAACTCGAGGAGGAGTACGTCCTCGATCTCCACCAACTCGAGTTGGGGACGACGCTCAATCGGGCACAGCGAGCGATGGCGGAACTCCAGGGGGATGAAACGGCGACCGTCAGCCACGTCGTCTACCCGTTGATGCAGACGCTCGATATCGAATATCTCGATCTCGACCTGGCTGTCGGCGGCTTAGATCAACGGAAGGTCCACATGCTTGCCCGCGAAGAACTTCCGAGTTTGGGCTACGACGTTCGACCCTGCTTGCACACCCCAATCGTCGCCGACCTCACTACCGGCGAAGGGAAAATGTCCTCGAGTGCGGGTGTGACGATTTCGATGGAGGACTCGACGGCTGAGATCGAAGAGAAAGTCAACAGTGCGTTCTGTCCACCGACGCGAACTCCCGAGGGCGATCTCGAGAACCCCGTTCTCGAACTCTTCGAATTCCACGTCTTCCCCCGCTTTGAGAGCGTCATCGTCGAGCGCCCGGAAAAATACGGTGGCGACCTCACCTACGACAGCTACGAGGGCCTCGCCGCCGACCTCGAATCCGGCGAGCTTCACCCGGCGGACGCGAAAGGGACGCTTGCGAGCTATCTCGACGAACTCATCGCCCCCGGCCGGCAGGCACTCACGGAGATCCGCGCCTAAAATGGCCGACCGTCGCCGGCAGATTCTCGAGGCGCTGGCCGAGGGCCCGGTCTCGGGCCCAGCGCTTGCAGCGGCCCACGACATCTCTCGGGCTGCCGTCTGGAAACATATCGAAGCGTTGCGAGCCGACGGCTTCGGTATCGAAAGTACCGGCTCTGGCTACACGCTCGAGTCGGTGCCGGCGTACAACGCCCCGGCAATCGAGTTCGGCCTCGAGACACCGTTTTCGATCGAGTATCATGACTCGATTGGGAGTACGAACGACCGAGCGCGCGAGCTTGCGACCGATGGGGAATCGGACGTGGCCGTGGTGGCCGACGAACAAACTGCGGGTCGTGGCCGACTCGAGCGCCACTGGGAGTCTCCAACCGGTGGCATCTGGCTCTCACTTGTCTGTCGGCCGGCGATTCCACCGACACACGCCTCGCTCTATACGCTTGCTGGGGCTGTTGCCGTCACAACGGCTGCTCGCGAGGCTGGCATTGATGCCCAAATTAAGTGGCCAAACGACGTTGTCGTCCCCGTCGGTGAGGGCGGTGAGTATGAAAAACTCGCCGGAATTCTCACCGAGATGGAAGCCGAAATGGATTGCGTAAGCTGGCTCACTATTGGTATCGGCATTAACGCCAACATCGACGCCGACGCCGTTCCGCCCGAGGCGACGACGGTCCGCGCGCAAGCTGGCGATGCCGACCGGCGGGTGTTCGTCCAACGCCTGCTCGAGACGTTTCACGACCTGCAATCGGCACTCGAGGATGTGGTGCCGGCCTGGCGAGAGCATGCCCTCACGCCCGGGCAGCGGGTTTGCGTCGAGCGAGTCGATGATACTGTCGTTGGCAAAGCGGTCGATATAACCGAAACGGGAGCGCTCGTAGTCGAACGGGACGACAGGAGGCGAGTGACGGTCGCTGCCGGTGACTGTGAGCACCTCCGGCCGGATTAGTCGACTGTGGCAGCTGCCTCGAGTTCGTCACTCGGCTGCGTGTTTTTCACATTGACCGCTAATACCGGAATCGAGGCGTTCCTGAGAACAGCTTCGGCGACGCTTCCAAGTAGAAGTCGGTTGAGCCCGCCACGGCCATGGGTACCCATCACGATGAGATCACAGTCTCGACGGCTCGCGACTCCGAGAATCTCCCTGTGTGGAACGCCTCGCACCACGACGGTCTCAACCTCGACGGTGCCGGACGCGAGTTCCGAAACACGATCGACAGCCGCCTGGCTTTTCTCCCACATCATTTCACTGATGCCCTCCATGGCCGTCTCCATCGGGAGCCCGGTGTACCCCGCCGTGTTTACGACCGAAACGGCGACGACCGTCGCGCCGTGGGTCGCTGCAAGCTCGAGAGCGTGCTCGATGGCTCTCTCATCTTCGGATGAGCCATCAGTCGGAACGAGGACCCGGTCGTACATTGTGTCATGTGTACTTTCCACAAAGAGGGATAAGAGCGTTACTTGAAACTCTCTGCTGCTTACCGGTCGGCAAAACAAACCTCGAGAACGTCACTCACGCCTGCTCGCCGAACGACCGCCCGTGCCGGATCCTGTGCGCCCGAGAGGTTGTCCGACGCGCCATCGATCACGATGAATCTGGCCGGTCGCCCAGCCTCGAGAACGCCGTACTCGAGCCCAGCAAGGTCAGCGCCGTTGACTGTCGCCATCCGTAAGATCGCCTCAGCCGGCAGGCCCGAGAGCTTCGCCGCGAACTCCATTTCCCGAAACATCGACGGTGAGTTGAGCATCACATTATCTGTGCCCAACGCGACTGCCGTCCGTTCGTGAAGGGCCGCAATCGGCGGCGTCCCGACACCGGTGGCGAGATTCGAGCGTGGACAGACGACAACCGGAATCTCATCGTTGGCAACTCGCTCGAGATGGTCGGCCTCGGCGTGGACCATATGCACGAGAAAGTCCGGCTCCAACTCGATAGCGGGCAGGATATCCGACGTATCAACCTCACCGGCATGGATCGCAAACGGCTTGCCGGCCTCGCGGGTTGCCCCCCGCTCGTGGTCGAACGTGTCATCGTTGGCTCCGCTGGCGCCAAAGCCATCACCGGCCTCCATCGCCACAATCGACTCCCGAGCAAGCGCCAACACGTCGAGGTCACTGCCACGGGTTGCCGTTCGTAGCAGGTCGACACCCTCGATACCACCCTCTCGGAAGTCGAGTGCAGCGGCCGTCCCGCTTGCCTGCATAAACGAAAGCGACCGCTCCATCGCGTCGATGACATCCTCACGACTTGCCGCCCTGAGCAGCCGGTGTTTCAGCCCATCCGGTGGGGCGACGAGCTCCTCGAGTGTCAACCCGGCACCGGCCTCTTTGGCCATCGAATCACCCAAATGCGTGTGGGCGTTGACGAACGCCGGGATAATGATCGCCGAACTCTCGACCCGTTCGGCTTCAATTCTGTCGATCCGGCCCGTCTCCGTGTCGACCACTAACCGTCCGGCCACTGGCTCGAATTCCTGTCCACGAAGGATCGTCCCGGCACGTTTCATACACTATCCGTCGACACTTGTATGCTTGAAGACCCCTGTTTCGACCCGAACTCAGTCTATAAATTGATCCAGTGTCGCGTCTAACCCACCACCGATTTCCGAAACTAGCGGGCCGTCAATCTCCAACTCGAGTACTGAGACGGCGTGTTGGCCGACCTGTTCACGCACGGCCGCCGGCGAGTAGACACCCAGTCGCCACTGTGCACACCCACTCTCTCGTAACGCCTCGACTAACGGCGACTGATTCCCCAGTTTTCTGACTTCGCCGTTAACGACAACTCGACTCGTTGACTCGGTCATCGATGGCGACCCCTGGACATCGACGATGACCGAATCCGGATCGATGTTCGCTCGCGCCCCAATCTCATGCTCTAGGGCCCGAATTGCCGGTTGGTCGGCCTCGATCAACGACTCGGGAACGTCATCAATCTCCGCCCACACCGCTCGTTTGAACAGCCGGCGGTGATCCAACCGCGTTGCGATCTCGGCTGTCGCATCGCTCGACCGAATCGCGACAATCAGATCGTGGTCATCCATCCGCTCCAGTTCGCTTCCGGTAATGGCATCGGTCTCGAGCAACCGTTGGGCCGCCCGCCGCAGCATGGCTTTTCCAATCCGGGCTGCACTGTGATTGTAGACGACGGGATTCATCAACGCCCGCGCGACGAGGAGACTCTCAGCGGTCTGTACATTACCCTCTCCGAGAACGAGTTCGCCGTCGACGAAGGTGAGTTCGCGTACCAATCGGCCGTGATCGATCGTCCCGTAGGGAACGCCCGTATGGTGGGCATCCCGCAAGAGGTAATCCATCCGGTCGACATCCAACTCACCCGAAACGAGTTGGCCGAATCGGCCCTCACCGGCGACGAGGCCCGCCACGACAGTCGGCTCGAGGTCGTGCTCACAGAGCACCTCGTTGACCTCACCGCTCTGGAGAAGTTCTTTCACGTCGTCGTGATAACGACCCGTCTCCCGATGGATAAGGTCCTCGACGTTGTGACTAAACGGACCGTGTCCAACGTCGTGGAGCAGCGCCGCCGCCTGTACCCGTTTGGCTTCCGTCCCCGAAATCCCGAGGTGGTCTAAGGCCTGACAGGCAAGGTGATACACCCCGAGGCTGTGTTCAAATCGGGTGTGATTGGCGGAGGGATAGACCAACGAGACCGTCCCAAGTTGGCTAATGCCTCGCAAGCGTTGGACCGCCGGCGTATCGAGGAGGTCTCGAGCAACGCCATCGATCTCGATATGGTCATGGACGCTGTCCTTGATGATCTTCATGGTCCTCTCTTCGACGGATTGATACAAAAACCGTCGCCCACGGCGAGGGGCTCTCACCTGCAAGCAAAGCAGACATTTTATACGGTTGACGTGTGAGAGTAAATTTACCAATGAGTCTCGATATTGAACGCGTCCTCACGTATCCAACCGAGGGCGATGACGCCGTCGTAACGCTCCTCCTTGGGGGTATTTTCTCATTCCTCTGGTTTTTATTCATCCCGATCTTTTTGATCACCGGCTATCTGGTTCGGGCGCTCCGGGCTGGTATCGAAGGGGCAGAGGAGCCACCGGCGTTTGATAAGTGGGGTGACCTACTGAAAGAGGGGCTTTTCGCGTTCATCATCTCGTTTGTTTATCAACTGGTTCCGCTGACCGTGTTAGTCGTCACGATTGCCATCTCGGTTGTCCCGCTGCTCACGGGTACGGATGTCGGCGTTGGCGTCGGGCTGCTTGGGATGTTCGTTGGCTTTACACTCTGGGCACTCCTCTCCTTTGTGTTTACGTTTCTCAGTTTCGCTGGCCTGACGAACTACGCCCACACCGGTCGGTTTGGCGCGGCGTTCGATATCGACCGGATTCGAACCCTGCTCACTGCCAAGCCGTTTTTGCTTGGCATTGTCTACGTGATTGTGCTGAATCTGGTCTTCGGTGCCATCGTGACGTTCCTGACGGCGATTCCCATCATTGGCCTCCTCTTCAGCCTGGTGCTCTTTTTCGTCGGCCCGTTCTTCTCCTTTTACCTGCTGGTAGTTTCCGGCTGGCTCGTCGGTAACGGCTTTGGTGAAACGATCACCGACACGCCCGAAGAGACGGGAGCAACTGAGCCAGCGTTCTAACACGGCTTTTCTCTCGAGATACCTCCACACCTTTCTCGATACACGCTCGCAACAATAATTATAAGTAACTACCAACCGATAATTAGCTCGGAAGTCACGCTCACACTGCCGTGAGGGGCATGCGCTGAAATGCCCCGGGTGAGGAAGCACCCGAGGCGTGGCTTCCAATCCCTACACGGGATTACAAAGCCATGCTTGCATACACGACACCGGGATATAAACATCCCGCACGACACCAGTACCGTCAGTTGCAACTATTCCTCGCTGTGGATACAACAGCGAACTCGAGTCGAGAACTCGAGGGTCTAATGCTCGAGAGCCGAACGCTCGAGGGAGGCACCAATGGGAGCTGAACAGCAGTTGGAAGCCGACCCAGAATCCTCCGGTCCCGACTCGCCGGACTCCTGCCCGCTCTGTGGCAGTCCATACACCATGGTCACCATCGTCGGCCCTGATGAGGCCGTCCTCTCCCGCTGTGGCTGTCGACTGCCGCCATGGGCGATTGAATAGGCTACTCGAGTCAATGTATTTTCGTCCTGATCGCTACGGCTCGTAAATGTGATTTGCACTCCTGGGCTTGGTATCGGCTGCGCGGAGACAACGCACTTCACTGGACGATTTCCCCTCAATCAAACTCTTCACCCCCTGCCTGAAGTTCGATTTCGTGGGTGCATTCATAGCCCTCATCCAACTCTGCCCCCTCGAGTGTGACCGTTACCGCTGCCGGAAGGGCGCTGCGAGCTATCGACACCTCGAGTTCCGACTCGGGACAGTTGTGGACACTCCCATCACGATCTCGAGTGTAGACGATCCGGACCCACGCTGTTGCCCCATCTGCGCCGTAGCGTGCGCCATAGTCGGCCCACGGTGCCCCCTCGAGATCCACCTCGAGGCGAGTGTGTAGCTCATCGAAGGCAGCCTTGGCGGCGATCTCTGCGCAGGTTCGTTCGATACTCCGGTCGTCCGATTGATCGGTGTCCTCCGGATCGAGTTCGGCTGTCGTGGTGAGTGGCTCTCCCTCACCCTGCCAACGGCCAGATTCGATATCACACGATTCTGTATCGTCGTCATCGCTCACGTCTGACTCTGCTGATTGCGAAAGACAGCCTGGGATAGTGGCTGCGAGGACGATCCCAGCGAGAAGTGAGCGGCGGTTCATACTGTACTGTCTATTGGTGCCTATTTTCAAATATATTGCCGAAACGTGCTCTCTTGCAAGGCTACCGACCCGTTTTGCGGACGGTGACCGGACACTCGAGTTCAGTTTGATACTCCGCCGGCTTTGTAACCGCCTCTGACGCCTCCTGACCCGTCTATTGCCGTCTGAGAAGTCCACGCGACGAAGCCAACAGGGTGCCTCTGTTGTGAAATGCAAGCGTCAAAACCAGATAAACTAGATACAAACTTAACAGGATCCATCTCGTAGTGGACATATGGCACGGAGCCTCTGGGATGTGTTTCTGTCCATCTTCCGAAGAGACAGCGAGGACGATGACTCGGAGAAGGACGGCTTTAGCCCCTCACCGATGGATTTGTCCGTCCGCGAAGGCCACGGCGGCTCGGACGCTGAAATCCAGCGCGAACTCAATAACATCGAACAGCAAGCCCAGGAACTCGAGGACCAACGTCGGTAAGTTCTGCTCTCGATTGGCTGATTTGTTCGAAGCAAATAAAAAGACAGCATGGCAGATTTGACTCTAAGCTCTGATTCAAATCGGTGCTATCCATCTCGAGCAACGGTGTCGTCGCTTCGCCTCTCGTCGTATTGGTCGCTGAAAGCGGGTTGGGGCAGATTTGAACCTCGGTCGTTCCGCTTCGCTTCACTCCCTGGTTCAAATTACCCGTAACAATTTCTGACGGAACGGACTCGTCGCTTCGCTCCTCGTCGTTGTTCCGTCAGAAATGGGTTGGGGCAGATTTGAACTGCTAAGAAGAATGACATGCTCGCTGCGCTGCGCGTGTCATTCTTCTATAGATCGACGTTCGCTCACTCCCTTCGGTCGCTCGCTGCACGTCTCACTGCCGACTTCCTTCACGGAGGTATATGGTAGTGGGACCGAGCTCAACCCGCACGGCGGTCGTGACCGCTCCCCTCGCCGCGGGCGGACCCAATCATGCCATCAATCGAAGAATCCGTCACAGCATACCTGACGGCGCGAGAAAGCGAACTCAGTGCATCAAGCATACAGAATCACCGGTACCAACTCAAACAATTCCGTGAGTGGTGCGAACAGGAGGGGCTCGAATCGATCGAATCCATTACCCCGATCGACGTTATGCAGTTCCGGAGAGCACGGTCGAACGACTTGAACTCAAACACGATGTATAACCAACTCTCAGTCCTTCGACTTCACCTCCAGTTCGCCCACCGAATGGGGTGGATCGACGAGGAAACACCGGAATCGATCGTCCTTCCGAAGAGAGATGGGACAGCACGGGACCGATCGATAGACCCGGACCGGGTCACCAACCTGCTTGAAACACTCGATGAATACGCGTACGCGTCGCGGACACACGTCCTGCTCGCCTTGATATGGACCGCTGGACTTCGGATCGGTGCACTCCGCTCACTCGACGTCGGTGACGTCTACCCGCGAGAGAGGTACATCGAGCTTCACAATCGCCCCGAGTACGAGACTCCTCTAAAGAACGGGCTCGGATCCGAGCGGGAAATTAACCTACACGGGTGGGTCGCGCAACTCATTGAAGACTATGTATCCAATCGCCGTATCGATTCACTCGACAATTACGGGCGTGAACCGCTGTTGTCGTCCCATCACGGGAGGTATTCGAGGACATCGATTCGGCGTACCGTGTACTCCCTGACTGATTGCGGGGGGATTGACGGTGGGTGTGATTGCGCCCGTTCATCGAAGTGTGACCGATCTGTGAGTCCACATGATATACGGCGTTCATCTATTTCCGCGTGGTTAGATGATGGACATAACCCTGATTTGCTTGCCCAACGGTTCGATGTGTCGAGCTCGACGATGGCTAAGCACTACGATATTCGTACCGAATCGCAAAAGCGAGAGCTGCGGCGCGACGTGTTCGATATGTAGGAACAGTCGTTGACAAGATTCACGCCGCCGAGAAGCAGAAAAGAACTCGTCAAGAGACCGCATCAACACCGGTCCCTCCTCACCTTCAACCCCTTCGCACACTGACGGTATAACGTCTTGGTTAACCCATTTCGCTTCAGCGACGAATACGTCAGACACGTAATACCCCTCAGTTCCGCTCCAAAATCCCTCCGCAGGTTCTCTATGTCCGGGTTTTGCCGAATTAGTGTTTTGGGAATCTGCTCTGGTGTGTAGATGGGGGTGCGCAGATTCCAAATAAGAGTCATACGCCATCTGTCGATTTTGCTAATTTAACTGTCTCTGATTGACTCCGTTGGCAGTAGAGGTCAGCGTCCAAGCGTGCATTCCATGTCTTGTGAAGTGATGTGAACTCACGATGCTTGATTAGTGAGCGAATCTCGTGTTGACGGGCAAGCCGTCTGATTTTCTGGTTGTCGTAGCCTTTGTCCCCGAGCAGGATGTCGATAGCTTCGGGGTTGCGTTTGATCAATGATGGAACGATCTGGCTATCGTGTTTTCGTGTCGTCGTCACGTGTAAATCGAGGATTGCGTTTACCCTAGTATCGACTAACAGTGTTACTTTGAGTTGCTAAATCGTGATTATTGATATATTCGTTCATCTCACTCTATCCGACTCTCTATGCAAGACCCGTGCGATGAATGCATCACGGCCACCGGAATACATCTCTGATAGAGAGTTTCAATGAAACCAAGATCTCGTGGATGTCAGAGCCAGCCGGGCAACGGGCGATGTTCGTACTCCTCTACATCTGTGATCGTGACTGAGCGCTCATCGCTGTCAGGAAGCTCCAACTCGGCGGCTTCATACACTTCATAGAGAACACCAATCTGATCATAGAGATTCACCTGTTGCAGCAGGTCGATTCCGTACTCAGTAACCGCGTAGTATTTCCTCGGGATCCCGTTCGGGACGGGTGAAGCATCAGCCTCAAGAGCCGTCACAATCTCCGGGTCCCGACTCTGGAGATTGCGCAAGTGGTCACGAATCGTACTCTCGGTAATCTCGTTGCGCGCCGCTAACTCAACAGCGCTCAGTGCCCCCGTCGGGCTTGCAAGGATCTGCTGTAGGAGGCGAACTTTCGGCTCGATCAGGATCGCCCGCAGGTTAGCAAGACGGTCAGGATCCACGCCATGTTTCACCATCTGTCCTGACGCGTCTTCACCGCCGAGGTGCGTCGCAGATGAGGAATTGTCCTGAGGCATAATCGAGAGTTCGACTTCCAGCCTAACATGTTTTGCGACGAACATCGATAATCACGACTCGCAACCTATGGATCTACAGCCAATCATTTCATGTCCAACACGGATACTCCATCACACATCTAGAACACTACGCTTCGAAGATACCTAATAGTGGCATTTCTGGCCGCATAACACTCCAGAACTCCCTCAAAATCCAATCTTTCATGTTATTTGGAACGAATCTCAATCTATGGACGATTACCTACTATCGACCGGACTAGATGCGATTGCATACACACGACACATGGATATTGAGCCCGATCAAGCAGTTGAGAAGGCGATCAACAAACGAGGCGCTGAGTTCTCCGCCATCGAGCGCCATCGTATCCGCCATGCTGTGCGAATTGATATCGCCACTAATCAATCGGCGAAACTCACTGATTAAGAATCCGAAGTATAAATATTGCGAAGGACACAGCACTAACCGCGCGCGAAAGCGCGTAGAGAGGGAGCGGTTGCCTGCAAGCTTCACTCCCTCTCGTGCGGCTCCCTAAGGGAGCAAATCAGGATTGCGTCTGACTCAATATAGGTCTGGCGACGAGTGACTGGACTGGTTGCTTCCCGGGGATCATCAGACTACCAGCCATGAGAATCAACATCGAATGCGAAAACTGCGAACAGATGATCAAGAACGACTCGGGAAGAGTCATCACCGATTGCGACTGTGGAGCGCGCTACATAGTGACGGTTACGCAACTCGCAAACGATGACTAAAGACCACCACCCAAGCGACGACCCGTTCGAGGAACTCGGGGAAAAGTCATCCGACGAGTGGGAGTGGTCCGGGAAGAGAGGAGATCCCTTCGCAGTATCCGGAGGAGAAACCGACGACTCTCAGTCCCGGTCGGCCGGTGAGGAATATGATGCCTCTCTAGTGATCCTTGATCAGATAGCCGAGAGGGAAGACTGCGATATCACAGATCTCCCACCTCTGGAAGACACGATCAGCGTTGAAGCAGTAGATGAATTGGCAGCGAGTAACTCGATCGAACGAATCGAGTTCTGGTACTGTGGGTACAAAATCAGGATCACACCCGAGGACATCCAAATTCAGGACGTAACAGGTGATAACGGGCAAGCTGGAGGCCAGAAAGAGTAAGTAGCTTTTTTGAAAGCTCAACTCACCATGACACAGCGACAGACCACGTCAGAAGGGCCAAAAGAGTTCCACATTGAGACCCAGGCACAAGAGGGGGATCTCATTCTGAGTGAAGCAGAAAAGCAACTCATCTGTACAGAGGAGGCGATTCGATATGCAATCGACTCACCTACACCAATAGAGATCTCACGCGAGGACGTTACAGAGACACGGAGATTCACTGATCAGTCACTCACAGGATTCTCTTTGCTTGGCCATCTGTTTCTCTTCATCGCCTTACTATTGACCGCACTCTCAGTCCAATTAATCGTATCAGGCGCACCACTGCTCGACGTCGTTACTATGGGGACGTACTTCTCGACGGTTCTGGCATACCCAACTGCGCTGATGTTCTACAAAATGGAGGTCGGTGAGGCACACATCCTGAGAATCGAAACACCAGAAGAGAGATTCGAGTTCATAACAACAGAAAACGAAGAGGAATTCGACCGCATCCATTCGGAGATCCAAAAGAGAGAGCCCATTAAAGGCACCTCATACGGGTAGTGATCGTGATTTCCATGGACCTGCTGAAACGAAGGCCAAGCACACCCCCCTCGTTGTGAGTGCAGAACCCGATATCACACCCCCCTCGTTGTGAGTGCAGAACCCGATATCGCACTTAACGATTGGTCTCTGAGGGTAGGAAACTGTTGGGTCTCGTGCCCAAAACACCTCCTGCCGATAGTTACTCGCTGAGTGGGGCTGTGACATTGTTCAGCGGAAGAACGGCATCGAAACCGTTCTTGAAGAGTACGATCTTGATTTCACCCGTTCAGAAGCCTATCAGTACTATGGAGACCAGCACACTGAACTCTGTACGGATTTCCCCATTGAGTCTGTCACCCGTGCTAGACACGATGAACTCATCAGTGCTGATGGGATTGGAAAGACAGAGTTCGTCTCGTACCTTGAAAAGGCAGAATGACAGCGTTAGTCCTGAAGGTGCGCGACGGTGCGTCCGAGCTCCCGGGCATGTTCGCTCTCGCTTACGTCATACCGCTCTTCTATTGAACGAAGTCGTTCCTGAAACGTCATCATGGGGTGCCTCCAGCGGAGTCTATCATAGCTAAGGTGAGTCCAGCATAAGAACCTATCCCGATTGCCGGCTGGGAAGAGTTGCTGTTCACGGAACGAGCTACTGTTGAGGCGCTCATCTTTGGCGTCGCAATCAGTGAACTACCCCACCCTACTCAGCCGCTGGTGTGGCTTCGTTGAGGGTGGGGCTTCCTGTTTCTATGACGCACTTTGCAGACACCGTAGTGGTGTCCGTAGGGAGCGCAGTCTCCACAGGCGTATCTTCGGGCCATCCCAGCCCTAGTTCAGAAAAGCCGCGCTGCAAGACGTTCATCGACGCATTCGCGTCCCGGTCACATTCGAACCCACACGACGGACACGAGTGTTCTCTAACCCAGATCGGTTTCGCTGTTTCCACACCGCACGACGCACACTCCTTCGTCGTCCCAGCGGCATCCACCTGAACGACGTGACAGCCGTACAACTCTGCCTTATATTCGAGGAGAGAGATGAACTGTCGCCACGCTGCATCCTGTTTGTTCCGAGCGTTGTGCGACTGTTCCAACATCCCCTTCACATCCAAGTCCTCGACGAACACGGCATCGTATTCGCAGACGAGCCACGTCGTCAACTTGTGCTGGTAGTCCAGCACCTTCCGACGGATGTGACGCTTGACCTTCGCCACTTCTCGGCGTTGCTTCTCGTAGTTGTTCGCCCCTTCTTTTTCCGCGATAACTTGCGTTGTTCACGGCGGAGGCGGGCGTATTCGTCTTTGAGGTTGAGCCAGTCCACGATCTTGCCGTCACTAGTGTGGATGTAGTTCAGAATGCCGAGATCAACGCCGACACTGTTGCTCGTGTCGAGTGAATCTACGTCAGGTTTCTCGGGTAGATCGGCTTCATCAGTTTCGAGGCCGAAGGAGACGAACCACTCACCAGTTGTCTCCTTCTTGATGATGACTTCTTTGATGGCTTCTTCGTCTGGGATTTCGCGGTGGTAGCGGATCGGGATGTCGCCGATTTTGGATAGCCAGAGCGTCGCACGTCGGCCACTCGTGTTTTTGAGTTCGAAGCCGGACTGCGAGTACGTCATACTCTGGAACTCCCTCGGGGACTTCCACTTGAGTTTCCCGACCTTTCGACCGTTTTGTTTCTGCTCGGAGAGTCCGTCAAGGTTCTGGTAGAATCGGGTGACAGTCCGTTGCAGAGCTTTTGAGTTAACTTCCGAGAAGACGGGGAACTCGTCTTTCCAGTCGGGGAGTCGGTAGTGGTGTTTGTACGCGGAGCCGATGTCGTCGGCGTCTACATTCTCGTACTCGTAGAGGGTGTAGTTGTACGCTTGACGATGAATGTCGATGTGATGTTGCAGTTCAGCCGCTACCTCTTGTGTCGGGTATGCAGGGTAGCGGTGACTGTATTCCATCGCTGCCTACTGGCTTGGGATGTGTTTACTTAATGGCTTGTACTCTCGTGCGGCGATTCATCCCCCCTACTCGCTCACAATACTCGCTCCTTGAGGAAGGGGCATTCTCGCCTCAATTCTGGTAAATGCAGTAGGTGTTCTGAGATAGATTAACAACCGGAGAGAAAGCGTCGTTCAGCCCGTAGCTTCTACCTCTGTTTCAGTATGAAGTGAGACCACTTCGTCTTCAAATTCCATGTAGTAGCCTGGTTGAGAGACATCTTCGTAGTATTCAACATCGGCAGTGAGTTCATCGAATTGATCTACTTCCTCTTCATCAATTCCTACTGAGACCGTTCCCTCTGTTTCGATTACTTCTTGGGCGACGTCATGAAGAACCGTAAAATCTGGAGCATCATCCTCGATACTCAGAACTGGTTCTTTCTCTTCGTCGCTAACCGGCATCCCGATTAGGAAACTTGATTCATCGTTTTCGTTCGTCAAGTTTGGATTTTCATCTTCAGTCCCCTCATCATTTGTACCAGTAGGACTGTCAAGACACCCGGAAGCACCCACTAACACAACGGATAGGGAACTAATGGCCGCTCGGCGATTAAGAAGGGATCGACTCATGTCTTCAAGTACATTACACAGAAAATTGAATGTTGGGTTAACTTTTCTTACAGTTTTCAATAATTGGGTATTTATTCTTAATTTCAACGTGTTACCCACTGTGGGCGACCCCGAACCTCACCGAAATTACTATAAGACACAAGGAGCTACATTGAGACACAACCATGCCTGTCCACCTTGACACTCACGAACCCGACGTCGAACTCACGCCCGGGACAGCCAAATCCGACATAATCGCATTCCTCTACGACAACACCGAACTCGGTTTCAAACCCAAAGAACTCGAAGACCACCTCGAACTCCCCCATGGCACCGTCACCACAACGC